>Ga0310344_10001247_pt1 | contig 19527 bp, 15 predicted proteins | sample HC15DNA20200_MG_FD_203801 | JGI IMG/M metagenome (GOLD analysis project Ga0310344, IMG submission 203801) | Marine microbial communities from station ALOHA, North Pacific Subtropical Gyre - HC15-DNA-20-200_MG | ecosystem: Environmental > Aquatic > Marine > Oceanic | place: Pacific Ocean: North... | reverse complement strand
CATACTTGTCAAACTCGCGGATCGTACTCATAACATGAGGACCATCGAGGCTCTCGAGCCAGCAAGGCAACGGCGTATCGCAAAAGAGACCCTCGAAATTTACGCTCCTATCGCCAATCGTCTCGGCATCTACAGTTTGAAAATCGAACTCGAGGACCTCGCCTTTAAGGCCTATCATCCGTTCCGTTATCGTGTCCTAAAGCGCGCGGTGAGCCAGGCAAGCGGAAGCCAAAAGCAGTTTTTGCGAAAGATAGGGAGTAACTTGCGCAAGAACTTGGCTGATCAAGGCCTCAATGGCGAACTCGTGGCTAGGGAGAAACCTATCTACGCCATTTATTCTAAAATGCGTAGGAAGCATCTTCATCTTGCTAATATCGTCGATGTCTTCGGTGTGCGCATCATCGTCCCGGATATTGATAGTTGTTACCGAGTGTTAGGTCTCTGCCACCAGCTCTACAGGCCGATGCCTGGTCGTTTCAAGGATTACATTTCTATACCACGTGTTAATGGATATCAGTCTCTTCACACTACTCTGTTTGGGCCCGGTGGTACGCCGCTCGAAGTTCAGGTTAGAACAGATGATATGAATCAGGTTGCCGAGCGCGGAATTGCTGCGCACTGGCAATACAAAGCCGTCGATAAGCAAACTTATGAGGCAGAAGAACGAGCAAGAGAGTGGCTCACTGGTCTCATAGAGATGCAGAAGTCGGCGAACTCGGAGGAGTTTCTCGAGACCGTTAAGGTTGATCTTTTTCCCGATAAGGTCTACGTCTTTACCCCGCAGGGCGACATCATGCGCCTCCCACGTGGTGCTACTGCGGTAGATTTTGCTTACTCGGTGCATACTGATGTAGGTAATCGGTGCGTTGCCGCTAAGATCGATCGTCGCCTCGTGCCGCTTAAGACCACGCTGAATAATGGAGTTAGCGTAGAGATTTTGACGGCACGTGGAGCTAAACCGAATCCGACTTGGGTCAACTTTGTTGCGACAGCAAAAGCGCGTAATGCGATCCGTGCTTACCTTAAGGGACTCAAGCAAGACGAAGCACGGAAGTTAGGCAGGCGCCTTCTCAGCCAAGCCCTGCGACCTTATTCTTTAGATTTGCGCCGGTTGAGTAAGGCACAAATTGTGCCGTTTCTGAAAGAGTTACGGGTCCAGGACATGGAGGTCGTTTACGAGGAGCTTGGTCTCGGAGAGCGTTTAGCTCCCATACTGGCCGGTATGCTCGCGCAGACGGAGGCGTCCGAAGAAGAAGCCAGTGGCAAACTCAAGCCGCTCGATATCTCCGGCGCCGAAGGGCTCGTGGTTAGTTACGCACACTGCTGTAATCCTATTCCGGGTGACGAAATAATAGGCTTCATGTCCACGGGGCGCGGTATCGTAATTCATCGCACGAATTGCCCCAATGTTATCGAAGACAGGAAAAATCCCGCTAAGTGGATTCCGGTTGACTGGGAAAGCAGAATCAAAGGCGAGTACCAGACTGAAATCTTTGTCAAAACGCTGGATCGTGTCGGCTTGCTCGCTGAGGTAGCGGGGAGAATTTCTGCAACGCAGAGCAACATCGATAGTGTCACCGTTGAGGCGGACGGTGATGCTGCTACTCTGTCATTCCGGTTAAACGTTCGCGATCGTGTACATCTAGCTAAGGTCATTCGCGGTATCCGCTCGAATCCAGGTGTAGTGCGCGTTAGTCGCGCTGCCGGATGATCGAGAAGCCATTACGGTGCCGAAACAAACAATTTTTACGAATAACGCTCCTGCGGCGATTGGGACGTATAGCCAGGCCGTTCGTGCCGGAAATACCGTATACCTCTCTGGCCAGATAGCATTGCACCCTCAAACTATGGAACTCGTGGATGATAGCAGCGATGCGCAAATTTGCCAGGTATTCGATAATCTTGCGGCTGTCGCAGCAGCAGCTGGTGCTACTTTGGCAGACGTTGCGAAACTAACCGTTTATTTAGCTGATCTCGATGATTTTGCTGTCGTAAATAAAATTATGAAAGAGTATTTTTCGGAGCCCTATCCGGCTCGGGTAGCCATAGGCGTTGGAAGTCTTCCCAAAGGCGCTGCTGTCCAAATTGACGCTATCCTAGTTGTCTAAACTGCTCCACGTGGCTCCCGCAACTGATTCTGAATCGAAGTCCTCCGCACCGAGCGGTACGTTAGAGCAATCTGTGATGGACCTTCGCGGTGTTGGCCCGCGGCTTGCAGAGCGGCTATTGCGCCTCGGCGTACAAACTATCGGTGAACTTTTGTACCTACTACCGGTTCGCTATGAAGACCGCACTGAACTGCGGCGGCTTGGAGGTCTCCAATCTGGTGAGAAGGTTCTCGTCGAAGGCAAAATTGAGTTGACGGAAATTATTTATCGTGGCCGTCGCGCCATGCTAACTAGAATCACAGATGGGACAGGTATGCTATCCCTACGTTTTTTCTATTTCTCGCGCGCTCAGCAGAAGAATCTTAAGCGTGGCGCGAGTCTGCGTTGTTTTGGCGAGATCCGCGCTGGTTCGGTGGGCCTCGAAATGGTCCATCCAGAGTATCGTCTAGTGGGCCCAGATACGGCGCCCCCGAGTAAGACGTTGACCCCCATTTATCCATTGACTGAGGGGTTACATCAGCAGCGGCTGCGGTTACTGGTAGCTCAGGCATTGGATCATCTGGAGCAGGTTCCGCTATGCGATTATCTTTCGGATCGTCTACCGGCTGATGCACTGAAGCTTAAGGAAGTGCTGCGATTCCTGCATAGTCCGCCGCAGGGAACGCAGGTTAAGTCGCTCAGCGCGCGTCGGCATCCATGCCAGTTGCGGTTAGCACTAGAGGAGCTTGTTGCGCAGCGGTTATGTTTGCTACGGATCAACCTGGGCCGTCAACGGGAGGAGGCTGTTCCTATAACGGAGGGTCGAGAACTCGTACACAAATTCCGTGACCAATTACCCTTTAATTTCACAGATGCGCAGGATCGGGCGCTGACGACGATCCTCAAAGATCTGTACCTCAACAAGCCGATGCATCGGCTTCTGCAAGGCGATGTCGGCTCGGGGAAAACTGTCGTTGCGGCAGCGGCAGCCATCGCAAGCGCTGCAAGTGGGTTGCAAACTGCTGTGATGGCGCCGACGGAATTATTGGCTGAACAACATTACGCAAGCTTCTGTGCGTGGTTTGAGCCGCTTGGTATCGACGTCGTGTATTTAGGGGGTTCTGTGTCAGGAGCAGCACGGTCAGACTCGTTAGCGCAGATCGCGACCGGCAGTGTGCCTATAATTGTGGGTACACATGCACTATTTCAGAAAGAAGTTCGTTTTCAAAACCTGGCATTGGTTGTCGTCGACGAGCAGCACCGTTTCGGTGTCGACCAACGTCTAGAACTTAAGCTCAAAGGTAAGGACGGCAAGGTCTCTCCGCACCAACTCGTTATGACTGCGACCCCAATCCCGCGGACGCTCGCAATGACGGCTTATGCAGATCTCGACTGTTCTATCATCGATGAACTACCCGGCGGCCGGCAGCCGATCCAGACCGTCGTAATCCCCGACCGTAAGCGGATAGAGCTTGTGCAGCGTGTTTTCAGGCATTGTCAGCGCGGTGAACAAGCGTATTGGGTTTGTCCACTAATAGAGGAATCTGAAACTATCGATTCACAGGCAATCGAAAAGGTTGGGCAAGAACTGAAGGAAGCGTTACCTGAGCTATCCATCGAGTTGCTGCATGGTCGGATGAAATCGTTTGCTAAGGATCGGGTCATGCGCAGTTTTAAAGCTGGCGATATCGATGTTCTAGTAGCGACGACAGTGATCGAGGTAGGCGTCGACGTGCCAAATGCTACGCTCATGGTTGTTGAAAACTCCGAACGAATGGGCCTAGCGCAATTACATCAGCTTCGTGGGCGGGTCGGTCGGGGAACAACAGCTTCAAGCTGTGTCCTTTTCTACAAGGCACCACTATCCGAACTTGCGCGCGCGCGACTTAGCGTAATGCGGGAAACTACCGACGGGTTCAAAATCGCTGAGAGAGATCTCGAGCTTCGAGGTCCTGGCGAAGTTCTTGGTACGCGCCAGACAGGTGTTATTCAATTGAAGATTGCGGATCTCGTTCGCGACGCGCATCTTTTGCCTGAGGTCATTCGGTTGTCCGACGAACTTATCGAGAAGTATCCGCAGCGGGTAGAACCCCTGATAAAACGTTGGCTCAGCGGCCAGCCTCACTACGCAAAAGTTTAGGGTTTGTTGAGAGGTCTTCAGATGGGCTGATATTGCGAAAGATATAAACTCAAAATGCGCTGTTTCACTAATCCTTGCCTTGCTCCGGTTTCCGAAGGAGGATCCTTGGGGTCTGATTGTCTGTCTCCCTTTCAAGGGTCATGTGTTCTCATAATACAATGGGTGCCATATGCTCGGGCCGACTACTAATAAAACATTAAAAATTTGTCTTGCTTTCTTGCGCGCGCGTGCGATCCCGCTGTGGGGCTATCTTGGCTATTTTTTCAGACAATGCGGTGCTTATTCGAGGTTAGTGCGGCTGCATAAGCCAATCGGAATATGGCTATTGATGTGGCCCACAGTCTGGGCATTGTGGATTGCTGCGGAGGGTATACCCGAAAGCCGCATGCTGTTAGTTTTTGTTACGGGCACCATTGTTCTGCGCTCGGCGGGTTGCGTCATCAACGACTATGCGGACCGGTTTATCGATCCGCATGTCGAGCGTACTCGCGATAGGCCATTAGCAACAGGCGAAGTCTCAGTGGGTGGAGCTCTTACCATCTTCGGTGCTCTCATGCTAATTGGTTTAGGTCTTGTACTGATGCTAAATCGGTTAACTCAGTTGCTGGCATGCTTCGGCGCAATTGTCACTATTGTTTATCCATTCACGAAGCGATTTATCTCAGCTCCCCAATTTGTATTGGGGATTGCATTTTCTTGGGGAGTACCTATGGCTTTCGCTGCGCAGCTCGGCGAAGTGCCGCGCGTCGGTTGGTTATTGTTTGTAGTCACGATGAGCTGGGTTTTAATCTACGATACCGAGTACGCGATGGCAGATAGAGAAGATGATCTCAAGCTCGGCGTAAGCTCAACTGCGATACTTTTCGGAGATATGGACCGAGTGTTGGTTGGTGTGATGCAGCTGTTGTTCTTGGCTGGGCTCTTCCTCGTGGGGCAAATAGTGGAACTAAGAGCCCCATTCCTAGCTTCCCTCTTACCAGTGGGGGCCCTGATGCTCTACCAGCAGTACCTCATAAGAGAGCGCGACCCGCAAAAGTGTTTTTACGCGTTTCTTAACAACGCTTGGATCGGTGGCTTCGTTTTCGCTGGCATTGTCCTCCATTATTGTCTGTGATTGTTCTAAGCTGTGTTGCGCCGAACTATTGCGAATAGGTTATATCGATTGGATGACAGATGATCGACAACAATGCTGTGCGCTTCAACAGAGATTTAAGTTGACAGCCTCAAATAGATTTCTAAGCTATCGTTCAACCACGGCGATCGGGAAGTGAGCACAACATGCCTGCTATTCGTACTAATATTCAATCTATCGATTCCAAAGAATTGAAGCTTGCAGGACTAGAAATCTCCAGCCATCCCCGAAGCGATTGGACGGTTGACGAAGTAAAACAATTGTTCGTACTACCGTTCAATGACCTGTTATTCGCAGCCCAATGGGTGCACCGACAAGTATTTGATCCGAACGAAGTCCAGTTTTCCACTCTGTTATCTATCAAGACTGGAGCCTGCCCTGAGGATTGTGCCTATTGCCCGCAAAGCGCCCGCTACGACACCGGCGTCGAAGTTGAATCTTTAATGTCGGTCTCAGCAGTAAAGGATGCTGCTAGGAAAGCCAGGGATGCCGGTGCCACTAGATTCTGTCTAGGCGCTGCTTATAGAGGACCAAAAAACCATCAGGTTAAACAAATCGGAGAGATGATTCGTGAGGTTCGCTCCCTAGGTCTTGAGACCTGCGCGACGCTCGGGCTTTTGACGGGCCCGCAGGCAAAGACGCTGGCTGATGCGGGGCTGGATTTTTACAATCACAATCTCGATACATCGTCGGAGTTTTATTCCGAGATAATTACCACGCGTCGTTTCGAAGACCGTTTGGAGACACTCGAACATGTGCGTGAGGCAGGCATGAAAGTCTGCTGTGGCGGAATAATGGGTATGGGGGAGACGCGCGATGATCGAGCCAGCTTTCTGTGTACGCTCGCGACGTTACCGACACAGCCTGAGAGCGTACCAATCAATCAGCTTGTGCCCGTCCCGGGGACGCCGCTTGCAGGATCAGATCCAGTAGATGGTATCGAGTTCGCGCGTACCATAGCGGTCGCGAGAATTCTCATGCCTCGGGCGCATGTGCGGCTTTCAGCCGGGCGATCGGATTTCAGCGACGAATTGCAGGCGTTATGTTTTGCTGCAGGCGCTAATTCCATCTTCTGTGGTGAGAAGCTACTTACGACCGGAAATCCGGATACGCGCGCCGATCGGGCGCTCTTAGACCGTCTAGGTTTAAAGCCGGAGGTAGAGACGGATATCGGTCCTATTTGACCCTTTGTCCTAGTACAACCTTGTTTATGAGAAGCTCGACCCCAAATGGTCTGCCCGAACCGGTTGCTGCGATGCGTCGATTCAATAGAGCGAGCGTGCTGTTTGATGAGGCGGACGCGGTTCACCAATTAGCTCGGGAGCGTTTGTTCGAGCGTCTGCAGCTGCTTAAGTTTGAGCCGAGCATTGTTATCGATCTGGGCGCAGCAACGGGGAAGGCGAGTGTCGATCTTGCGGCGGAGTTTCCTAAAGCGCAGACATTTGCCATCGATCGAAGTTTAGCTATGTTGGCAAAGGCAAAAACACGTCGAGGGGACGACGGTCTATTTACGGTATTGGCAGGCTGTGCGGAGAACCTGCCGTTTAGCAACAAAACCGTTGATCTAATTTTCGCTAATCTACTTTTGCCATGGTGTGTTCCTGACCTTTTCTTCGCTGAGGCGGCGCGCGTGTTGCGGGAGGACGGCCTCCTGAGTTTTAGTACCGTTGGTCCCGATACGCTGATAGAAGTTAGGCGGGCTTGGGCTAGTGTTGATGATGCGATTCATGTCCATGGTTTCGTCGACATGCACGACATTGGTGATCTCGCGTTGCGCGCGGGTCTTACCGAGCCGGTAATGGATGTCGACCGGATAAAGGTGACCTACAAAGATGTCGGTTCTTTCGTTGCTGATGTACGTGCGTGCGGTGCCGGTAATGTTGCCGCAGGCCGTCGTGCGACGTTTACAAGTCGCGGACGCTGGGCAGCTTTCGGTGATGCGCTGGAGTCTATGAGAAGGGACGGGCGATTCGTTTTGACGGTAGAGCTTATATTCGGTCAGGTCTGGGGTAGGAGCAGGATTGAGGATCGATCTAAAGGTACCGCTGAGGCCACGTATCCTCTCGCGAAAATGCGGCGGCAACTCGGCCACGATTAGGAGTATTCGTAGAGCGTTGTAACCTCGGTTAGGGCTTCAATTCTGGTATAATTACCCCCTACGGAGAATCCGTCGCTCCCAATCGTAAACTTAGCCTGCCAGAGTAGGCGTCTAAAAAACCTAAAGAGACACTCGTGCAATTGGACATAATGTTTCAGCGCCTCGCGCGCGCTGGTACCGTGCTCGCACTTTTCGTCGTTTTAATTGGCGCCTGGGTCAGGCTTACCGACGCCGGTCTCGGCTGTCCGGACTGGCCTGGCTGCTATGGTCAGCTCTTTCTTACCGACAACGCGGCTGAACAAGCACGGCTTGCAGCGGCATTTCCGGATCGCCCACTAGATGTCGACAAAGCATGGCGCGAAATGCTCCACCGCTATCTTGCGACGATACTGGGATTCATCTGTTTGCTGCTAGTGATTGTCGCATGGCTCAATCGCGGCGACCCGAAGCAACCGAAGCGCATGCCGTTTTTGCTGCTGGGTGTCGTTATTTTTCAGGGTCTCCTAGGAATGTGGACTGTGACGCTATTATTGAAGCCCATCGTTGTTATGGGACACCTGTTAGGTGGCATGACTACACTCGGTTTGCTCTCCTGGCTGTCGCGGTGGCGACGACGTCCCGTGAACGCTATCGCAACATCGGCAACGCTGGGGCTTGTTGCGTTAATAGTACTTGTATTGCAGATAGCGCTTGGTGGTTGGACGAGCGCGAACTATGCAGCGCTAGCATGCCCGGATTTCCCTACTTGTCAGACGCGCTGGTGGCCCCCACTCATGGATTTCCAGGAGGGTTTCGTCATGTGGCGCGGCCTCGGTATCGACTATGAGGGCGGAGTCCTGGATAATCCCGCACGTGTTGCTATTCATTTCACACACCGGTTGGGAGCCATCCTTGCGGTTTTGGTGATAGGGGTTTTGGGGTTCCGTCTGCTTCAGCAGTTGAGCACTAAGCTGGATGGTATGTTGATTCTCGTGGCCCTCGCGACACAGCTCATACTTGGCGCAAGTATTGTGCTTTTTGGTGTTCCATTGGCGGTGGCAGTCGGACACAATGGTGTCGCTGCATTATTATTATTGACGGTTCTCAATGCTAACCAACGAATTAATCAGTCCTAGGCGTTCCCTGCTCGCTATCTGGCGAGATTGCTACATGCTCACCAAGCCCCGGGTTGTTCAACTTCTTGTGTTTACGGCTATCGTGGGGATGTACCTTGCAACGCCCGGGCTTGTGCCTTGGGATGTGCTCGTATTCGCGAGTCTGGGCATTGGCCTAGCGGCTTCCTCGGGTGCCGTATTCAATCACGTGCTTGATCAGAGAATCGATGCGCAGATGGTGCGCACGCGGGAGCGCCCGTTGCCAACAGGACGGATAAGTGAGCGGTTCGCGTTAATTTTTGCTCTGTTTCTAGGTACCGTTGGACTCACGGTATTAACGGTGCTCATTAATACTCTGACTGCTGTGTTGACCTTTTTCTCTCTCATCGGATACGCAGTGATCTACACCGTGTTTCTAAAACGCTCAACGCCCCAGAACATTGTTATTGGAGGAGCAGCAGGCGCAGCACCTCCTTTGCTAGGCTGGGCCGCGGTGACTAATGAAATTAGTGGTTACGCAATTTTGTTGTTTCTCATTATTTTTACGTGGACTCCACCTCACTTTTGGGCGTTGGCAATTGCGCGTAAGGATGAGTACGAGAAAGCGGGAGTGCCGATGCTTCCCGTGACGCACGGGATCGAGAGTACGAAATCCTTTGTGCTCGCTTATACGGCGTTACTAGTAATTGTGTCCGTTCTTCCCTACTTGATGGGGATGAGTGGGTTACTTTATTTATTCGGCGCACTGCTTTTGGGCGCTGGGTTTCTATACTATTCTGTATGTCTGAAGATAAGCGATAATGACGAAATTGCGATGAACACGTTCGCTTATTCGATTACCTATCTCATCGCGCTGTTCAGTTTTCTTTTAGCTGACCACTATATTCCAACCTTCTGGCCTGGGTAGCCAAACGGCGGCTTCCATTTTCGGACCGGACAATCCAGTGTTCTGAGGATGGACGTCACTGAAATCATTAACCCTCTAAATGATGCCCAGCGGAAAGCTGTCACGGCAGCACATAGGCCGACACTCATACTTGCGGGCGCTGGTAGTGGTAAAACGCGTGTTCTAGTGCACCGTATCGCCTGGCTGATCCGTGCTGATGGCGTTGCCCCACAACAGTTATTAGCAGTTACATTCACGAATAAAGCGGCTGCCGAGATGCGGCGGCGAATCGAAACTCTGCTCGGTTTTCCGACCCGCCATTTTTGGATTGGAACGTTTCACGGTCTCGCTCATCGCCTGTTGCGCATACATTGGAGTGAGTCTGGGCTTTCAGAAGGATTTCAGATTATCGACTCGGCCGATCAGCAGCGAATAATTCGTCGCATGCTCAGGGATTTGGAGCTCGACGAATCAGAATGGGACCCTAAGGAGATTCAGTGGTTCATCAACAAGCAGAAGGACGAGGGGCTACGGCCGGGGAGCGTGGATGACGAGGGGAACGTGGGTCGCCGGCAAATGATCGATCTATACGCGCGCTATGAGAAGGCCTGCGCTGCTTCATCGGTCGTCGATTTCGCTGAGCTATTGTTACGGGCTTTGGAGTTGCTTCAGCAGAATAAAGAGCTACTGGTGAAGTATCAGCAGCGTTTCGAGCATCTACTCGTTGACGAATTTCAGGATACGAACGCGATACAGTACGACTGGTTAAGACTGTTAGCCGGTAAGACGGGAACCCCCTTTGTGGTCGGCGATGACGATCAGTCGATTTACCGGTGGCGGGGCGCGCGTATAGAAAATCTGGAGCGCTATCAACAGCACTTTCCACATACGGAAGTTATTCGTCTAGAGCAGAACTATCGCTCGACTGGCACGATACTAAAAGCAGCCAACGCAATCATTATGAACAATAGTGGACGCTTGGGTAAGAACCTTTGGACTGAGGGAGGTATGGGTGAGCCGATTCGTCTTTACGCTGCGTTCAATGAGCGCGATGAGGCAGATTTTGTTGTCAACCGTATCCGCGATCACATTACTCGGGGTAACTTGCGTAATGAGGTCGCTGTGTTGTATCGCTCGAACGCACAATCGCGTGTTTTTGAGGAAAATCTGTTAGCAGCCGGAATTCCTTATCGGGTGTACGGTGGACTGCGATTCTTTGAGAGAGCTGAGATCAAGGATGCGCTGGCATATCTAAGATTAATCTCGAATCGAGATGATGACCCATCCTTCGAGAGGGTAGTCAATACACCAACACGTGGTGTCGGACAGAGGACGATGGAGGCGGTGCGCATGTGTTCACGTCAATCTGGCATGAGTCTTTGGCGTGCTGCACAAGCGGTGATAACTGAAGACGAAATTCCAAAAAGATCGAGTAAAGCGCTGTATGGATTTTTGAGTCTCGTAGACCGCCTGGATTCGGAGACAGGTGATCAGTCGCTCCACGATCAGGTTAGAGTGGTTGTCGAGGTTAGTGGCCTTATTTCACACCATAGGCGAGATGGTCGGACCGGCGGTGAAGCGCGAGTCGAGAACCTTGAGGAACTTATTAGTGCAGCGCAGAATGTCATTCAAGATGAAGCTTCAGATATGCTCCCGCTGGCCGAATTTCTTTCTTATGCGGTGCTAGAATCAGGCGATGTTCAGGCTGAAGAATATGCGGACAGCGTGCAACTTATGACGTTGCACTCGGCCAAAGGGCTGGAGTTCCCGCTGGTTTTTTTGTGCGGTCTAGAAGACGGCCTGTTTCCGCATCAACGCTCTTTGACAGATGCCGACAGCCTTGAGGAAGAGCGGCGCCTCTGCTACGTTGGATTAACGCGTGCGCAGCAGCAAATCTATCTAACCTATGCGGAACAACGGCGCTTGTACGGAAAAGATAATTACGGCACACCGTCGCGCTTCATTCAGGAAATCCCGGAGGAGCTTCTTGAGGAGGTTCGTCCCAGTCTTTCGGTGTCCCGGCCGATCTACAAACCGCTTCGTTCTCAAAAGCTAGATTCATCTGCTATGCGTCTAGGACAGAGAGTTCGCCACAGCAGGTTCGGTGATGGCGTGGTGCTGAACTCTGAAGGTAGTGGTTCACATGCTCGAGTCCAAGTTAATTTTGAGAAAGCTGGCACAAAATGGCTTGTTCTTGCATATGCCAAGCTGGAACTGATGTAGACTACGCCCGGTTTTTAGGCAGCATCCCATTAATGAATATTCTTATTCTGGGCGCGGGGCAGGTAGGTACTACGGCCGCTTATAGTCTGGCTCGCGAGGAGGCTAACGAGGTTACGATTGTCGATCGTGATCCCGAAGTTCTGCGCGAACTGCAAGACCGTTTAGACGTGAGAACAGTCGTCGGTTATGCCGCATACCCGGAAGTACTTGAACGAGCGGGAGCTCGAGACGCTGACATGGTTATCGCGCTCACCAATAGCGATGAGATAAACATGGTCGCATGCGAGGTTGCCAGTCATTTGTTCCATACGCCAATGCGAGTTGCCCGAATTCGAGCGGCGGAATACATGGCGCATGATGAGTTATACGGTCCGGAAGCGGTAGCTGTTAATGTCATGATCAGTCCTGAAGAACTGGTTACCACACATATCGAGGAGCTGATACATTTTCCGGGAGCCCTTCAAGTGCTCGAATTCGCGAAAGGTAAGGTGCGATTGGTAGCGGCCCTCGCTCACGAAGGGGGCGCTCTGGTTGGCCGTCCCTTGCGCGAGTTATCCAAACATATACCAAACATCGAGTGCCGCGTTGTCGTTATATATCGCGATGGTCAAGGGATAATTCCCGATGGTGATACGGTTGTCGAAGAAGATGACGAGGTGTTTTTCATTGCTGCGCGCAAGGATGTCCGGGCCGTGTTGAGTGAGATGCGAAAGCTTGACGATCCAATTCGCCGCGTTGTCATTGCGGGTGGGGGTAATGTTGGCGTGAGGTTGGCAAAGGCGCTGGAATCGAAGAATCAGGTAAAAGTAATCGAGCGTGGTCACGCTCGCTCTCGCGCTGTCTCGGAAAGACTGAACAGGGCGATCGTGCTTCACGGCGATGCAGCGGATGAGGAGCTGCTTCTTGAAGAGAATATTGACAGCGCTGATGTCTTTGTGTCCGTCACTAACGCAGACGAAGCTAATATTCTCTCCGCGATGCTAGCAAAGCGGTTGGGAGCTAGAAAAGTGATGGCACTCATTAACAAGCCAGTGTATGCAGAGCTGGTTGAGTCCGGCACGATCGATATCGCGATCTCACCGTCACAGATAACGTTGGGAACTCTACTCGCTCATATCCGTCGCGGTGACGTTGTAAAGGTTCATGCGCTCCGACGCGGGGCAGCAGAGGCAATCGAAGCGGTAGCGCACGGCAACGAAGAGGAGTCGCGTGTTGTTGGCAGAACTATTGAGCAGATACGGCTACCACGAGGGGCTACGATTAGTGCAATCGTTCGAGGCGATGAGGTACTCATGGCTCATCACGACACGGTAATTCAAACGGATGACCATGTTATTTTATTCATGGCGGAGCGGCGTCAAATAGACGAAGTGGAACGATTGTTTGAAGTAGGGTCTAACTTCGTTTAGCTCTATGACCACTTGCTTAAATAGCCGCGCACTGGATGGTGCTTGATGCCGGTAACTTTTCTAGCGATTCAGCGTGTTCTGGGCTATCTCGTGATGATCTTCAGTCTTACGATGCTACCCCCGATTTTCATTTCGGTGATTTTTAAAGATGGGACGTGGATCTACTTCGCTATTTCTTTTTTTATCATCTTAGCGTCAGGGGCCATCATATGGTTTCCGGTTCGGGCTGAAAAACGCGAACTGCGATTACGAGATGGCTTTCTCGTCGTCGCATTATTTTGGGTTGTACTAGGATTGTTTGGGTCGGCACCGCTGCTGTTATCAGCGGACCCGAGCATGCGTTTTACGGACGCGGTTTTCGAGTCTGTCTCTGGTTTAACGACAACAGGAGCGACCGTCCTTACAGGTCTAGGCTCTCTGCCACAGGCCATTCTGTTTTATCGCCAGCAACTCCAATGGCTTGGTGGTCTCGGCATCATCGTTTTAGCTGTCGCCGTACTTCCGATGCTTGGCGTCGGCGGGATGCAGCTTTATAGAGCGGAAACGCCAGGTCCCGTCAAAGATGCACGGCTCAAACCAAGAATAACTGAGACAGCTAAAGTACTTTGGTACGTCTACCTCGGAATTACGCTGGTATGTGGGCTGTCATACTGGGCGGCTGGTATGAATGTGTTTGATGCTCTTTGTCATGCATTCAGTACGGTTTCAATTGGAGGCTTCTCAACTCACGACGAGAGCATTGCCTATTTTCAGAGTCCGCTTATCGAGATGATTACGGTTGTATTTATGTTTGTTTCTGGCGTGAATTTTTCTTTGCACTTTCTCGCTTGGCGTCATCGACGCTTAACTAACTATCTGATCGATCCCGAATTTCGTGCGTATGTGAAAATGCTTGGCGGACTTGCAACGATTGTTCTCATATACCTATATCTGACGGGTTACTATGCGACTCTATCGGAAACCTTAACGAAAGGTCTGTTCCAGGTTGTTTCCATAGCAACGACGACGGGTTTTGTTACCGATAATTTCGTCGGTTGGCCGGGTGCGCTTCCGGTTCTATTGATCTTTTCTAGTTTTATTGGCGGTTGTGCCGGGTCGACAGCTGGTGGGATGAAAGTGATTCGTTGCCTGCTTATGTACAAACAGGGTTTGCGTGAAGTCCAACGTCTCGTTCATCCGAGTGCTGCGATTGTGGTAAAGCTAGGTGAAAAAGCACTTGATAACCGTGTTGTCGATGCTGTCTGGGGGTTCTTTGCTGTATATGTTGTCGTGTTCAGTATCCTGATGCTCGTGCTTTTGGGGAGCGGAGTCGATCAGGTAACAGCTTTCTCTTCAATTGCGGCGACGCTCAACAATCTCGGTCCGGGACTAGGAGAAGTTGCAGCCGGTTACGGAAATTTAGACACAATCAGCAAATGGGCACTCATATGCGCCATGCTTTTAGGACGTTTGGAAATATTTACGTTGCTCGTGTTGATTACGCCAACATTCTGGCGCCGCTAGTTCGTGAGCGCGGTGGAGAATCTTGAGAAAATACTCGCCTGCGGTGAGGATAGTGCGTTGTTGCGATTTGCGCTAGGAGCCGAATATTTAAAAGCTGGGGAGCTAGATAAGGCTATTCAGCACCTGGGCATTGCTGTGACGATAGACCCAGACTACTCTGCTGCGTGGAAACTGTTGGGTAAGGGGCAGGGTGAGGCAGGTCTGGCAGAGGTCGCCCGCGAGACTTATCGAAAGGGTATAGAAGCAGCTACACGCCGCGGTGATCGGCAGTCTGCTAAGGAGATGGAGGTATTCCTAAAGCGCTTGGACAAGTTAGGGTGAGCGCGGCAGAGCCGCCTGAGGTGGGGACATGTTCAAACTGAGACAGGCTTTGGAGAGCTTTAGCGAGTTTACGGGCATCCTCGTTTCCTGGTTGACGCTCTTTATGGTGTTGATTACTTTCATTGTTGTTGTTTTGCGTTATGCCTTCGATCTTGGTTGGGTCTCGATGCAGGAGAGCGTAACGTGGATGCACGCCGCCATTTTCATGCTTGGTGCTGCCTATACTCTTAAACATAATGAACATGTTCGCGTGGATCTCTTCTACCGTAGGATGACACCTCAGCGACAAGCGCTCGTCGAGCTGTTAGGAACACTGATATTTCTTCTGCCAGTCGTCGTTTTTCTGGCCGTCGCGAGTTGGGATTATGTCTACACTTCGTGGGCTATAAGGGAGGCCTCCCGTGAGGCTGGTGGGTTGCCTTATCCGTTCGTGCCTATCCTGAAAAGCTTGATTCCGGTGACGGCGGGCATGTTGATGCTTCAGGGAATTGCGAATCTAATCGCGGCGGTTTTGACGCTTAACGGTCGCATGCTAAGTGATCCCGACAAAAAAGTTTCGGTAGAGGAAGCGAATTAGGTATGGAGTGGGTTGCTCTTCTAATGTTTGCCGTGGCCATAACCGTATTGCTCGTTGGGTATCCGGTCGCATTCTCTCTAGGAGGAATTGCACTTATATTTGCCTTTGTCGGAACCACACTCGGCATTTTCGATGTGGTTTTTCTCGGAACAATGCCCAACCGCGTTTTCGGTATTATGAGTAATGAAACATTGATGGCCGTGCCGCTGTTTGTGTTTATGGGAGTTACCCTCGAGCGGGCGCAGATTGCGGATTCTTTGCTTGAGAACTTGAGTTCTCTATTCGGGGGGTTGCGCGGTGGACTCGGTATATCGGTCACGATTGTAGGGATGCTGTTGGCAGCGAGTACCGGGATTGTTGGAGCGACGGTCGTAACCATGGGGCTCTTATCGCTACCGACGATGTTACGGCGCGGTTATAGTCCCGCGGTCGCGACCGGAACGATCTGTGCGTCCGGGACCCTCGGCCAAATAATTCCGCCTTCGATCATTCTTGTTCTGCTCGGCGATGTGCTGTCTTCTGCTTACAGCCAATCTCAGCTCATGCAGGGGATTTTCTCCCCCGATACGGTATCTGTAGGCGACTTGTTCGTTGGTGCGCTAATTCCTGGTCTAGGGCTGGTGGCACTCTATGTTGTTTACTTGATCGTTCTAGCAATTGTTAAGCCAGAGACTATGCCGCTAAATTTGCCGGCTGCTTCAGCTGAACGTGTGAGCCTGTTGGCCGTTTTGTTAGCGTTGTTGCCGCCACTACTGCTCATTGTCGCCGTGCTTGGCTCAATCATGGCTGGTTTTGCTACACCGACCGAAGCTGCTGGGGTTGGTGCTGTTGGTGCCTTACTGCTCGCACTGCTAAGGCGTGCTTTTTCCATAGAACGGTTGATCGAAGTCATGCGCAGCACCGTTCGTGTCAGCAGTATGGTGTTTCTGATTCTCATCGGTGCTTCCTTGTTTTCGCTTGTCTTCCGAGGTTACGGAGGTGACCGGCTCGTTCAAGATTTGCTTCTGAGCCTACCGGGCGGGGTCTTCGGAGCGATGCTCACGGTCATGTTACTGATGTTTCTGTTGGGTTTTGTTCTAGATTTTATCGAGATAACTTTTGTTGTTGTTCCTATCGTGGGGCCGATTCTACTTATGATGGGCATAGATCCCGTGTGGCTTGGCGTCATGATCGCGATCAATCTACAGACCTCATTCCTAACGCCGCCATTTGGTTTTGCCTTGTTTTATCTCCGGGGAGTAGCTCCATCGAGCGTTGAAACCGCCGATATATATCGGGGCGTCATGCCGTTTGTTGCCATTCAGCTATTAGCGCTCATTCTGCTAGCGTTTTATCCAGCGCTTGCGACCTGGTTACCCTCGATTATCTATGGTTAGTAATAAGCTGTTTAGAATGGTAAAGAAGTAGTTACCAATAGCCAACGTCAATCCACTGTTAGAACTTTTATCCGATCTTATTAAAGTGTGCTGCTTTTGTGGAGCCGGGTTTCTCATGTTGGTATCGTTGGGAAGAGCGGTTCGATTAATAGTGCAATGCCGGCAGGGATTGCGCAGATCTTCTTTTAACGTTACATAAAGGTCGGTCGCAAGTCCCTACTGATTCTTGTTTTTGCTAGATAAATGTTGGTTTCAACCGAATGTCTATACGAGATGCGAGCATATTTCTTGCTGCCTGGAGAAAAACGCTAAGGAGGTCCGACCTCGATTTCGTAGAGCCACGGCCAATTCTTGCCCGTGACGAATAGCCTGTTGGTATCGGCATCGTATGCAATGCCGTTCAGGACATCCTCCGATACACGTAACGAACGCGGATAAAGGTTGGTTAAATCAATCCAGCCCAATACTGTACCTGTCTCCGGAGAGATACGTGCGAGCCTATCTTGATACCAGAGGTTTGCCCAAATTTCCCCATTGATATACTCGAGTTCATTAATACCAGTTAAAGGCGTGCCTTCGTCATGAACTTGCACGCTCTTAATGAGCTCGAAAGCATCCGGTTCATGAAACCGAATGGTTGCTGTCCCGTCACTGACTATCAGATGAATGCCGTCGTGTGTTAGTCCCCAACCTTGACCGTTATTCCGCAGGGTACCGATGTGTGCGAGTCCATCACGTTCGTATATGAGCACGAGGTTGTTCTGCCAAGTGAGCTGGTAGACGCGATCGTCAAGTATGGTTATACCTTCGCCGAATAGGTGATCGCTCAGTGCCACCCGCTGTTCAACATGACCTGTTTCGAGCTCCACCCGTCTTAACGTCGATTGACCGTATTGTCCTGTCCCCTCATACATTTGGCCGCCGTCAATGATGAGGCCCTGTGTAAATGCTTCTGGATCATGAGGAAAGGTAGTAACGATCTCGAATGTCCAGATATCAGGTCCAGAATCGGGGCCTATCTGTGCCCATGTTGTCAGTAAGACTGCTGCCGCGATCAGTAGCGTGGCGATCGCGGCGCGCTTACGGTAATTAGTTACTATCAAGTTGCCTCGCAGTCGGCCGATTATCAGCTTGCGTAGCCTTTTAAGCACGAATTTATACCGGCTACTACTGTTATCAATTACATTATCGATTTTTCGGCGGCCCTGATTCCCTAGTTTAGATTAATCCAGGCTAATGTAGTGAGAAAGGCCGGGTATCAATGAATATCTGGAAAAGATTTAGAGTTATTGACCAAAGTAAGACAGTTTCGTTAGGGTAGTCGTCTATTTTTCTGGTTAGGACACTTAAAATGATAACTAGACGCGAATTGCTTAAGGACTATGCTGCTGCGGGTACTGCGCTGGCGTTATTGCCGGGGCTGCTACAGGCTCAGTCTAGCGGTGAAATTATTAAGCGCGCAATTCCTTCTTCCGGCGAGGGAATCCCAATGATAGGGCTAGGTAGTTCCGCTACCTTTGGATCATTGGCACAGAGTGAGGATGCGACGGCTTTGCGCGAGGTGTTGCGCGCCTTATTGAATAACGGCGGTACCGTTTTTGATACTGCGCCGAGTTACGGTCGTGGAACTGCGGAACAGGTTGCGGGGGATTTTGTCAATGAGCTCGAACTTCAAGAACAAGTTTTTTGGGCGACTAAGGTCAACGTTGTGCCACGGCGGAGTAACGATCCGGCTGATCCTGCAGCCGCTATGGCGCAGATAGAACGTTCCTTCGCGATCATCAACAAGCCCATCATCGACCTAATTCAGGTTCATCAACTTGGTGACGTACCTACACAACTCGGCATTCTTAAGGACCTTAAGGCTGAAGGCCGCGTGCGCTATATTGGTGTGACGTGGACAGGCTCTGGTCGTTATCCAGATCTCGCACAGGTCATGCGTGATGAGCCATTAGATTTTATCGGAATCGAATATGCTATTGATAATCGGGAAGCTGCGGACACTATAATACCGCTTGCAGCAGACCTGGGTATTGCAGTTATGGTCTATATGCCATTCGGTCGGAGTCGTCTCTGGAGTCGAGTTGCTGGGCAGGATTTACCGGACTGGGCAGAGCAAATCGACGCTAGTACCTGGGCGCAATTTTTCCTGAAGTACATCGCCGCCAATCCTACGGTTACCGTAATTACGCCGAGTACGAGTAAGCCTGCGAACATGATTGATAACCTCGGAGGCGCGATAGGCCGGCTCCCGGATAGCGCGATGCTGCGGCGTATGGCTGCTCATATCGACCAACTACCATCGGCCTAGCAGGCGAGAGCGTAGCCAGAGTTTGACAGAAGGCCGTGCGTGTCTAGATCGTTGGTGGGCGTGTATGCTTTCAGCGAGCGTGTTGCGGGGGTGATTGCTATTTACCACCATGCGCGCTCGCCTTATCTAAGAAAAACTGTCAGGAGATTGAAATGAAGGGCTTTACAATCACTACAATAGTTTTCTCGAGTCTTGCGCTCACTGCATGCCAGAATGCAGACGATCCCGCACCTATGGCTGGGCCGCTTGAGCCGGCGCCGCCTGTTGCGGACGCTGCTCCCCAGCCGAATGTTCCTCAAACCACCACCCAGGCATCGCTCCTCAGCGACCCTGAGTGGGCCATCCTATTTGCCGGTCATGACCTTACCAG
>Ga0310344_10001246_pt1 | contig 19530 bp, 23 predicted proteins | sample HC15DNA20200_MG_FD_203801 | JGI IMG/M metagenome (GOLD analysis project Ga0310344, IMG submission 203801) | Marine microbial communities from station ALOHA, North Pacific Subtropical Gyre - HC15-DNA-20-200_MG | ecosystem: Environmental > Aquatic > Marine > Oceanic | place: Pacific Ocean: North... | reverse complement strand
GCAAGAAACCACGGAGCCCCACATCAACAATCAGGCCACCCTTTACAACTTCAATGACAGTTCCTGTCACCATGCCATCGCCGTTTTTGACCTCTTCGATTTGCCCCCACGCCCTCTCATACTGCGCCCGCTTTTTTGACAAAATCAGGCGACCTTCAGTGTCTTCCTGATTCACCACCATCGCCTCAACTCGGTCCCCAACCGCAACAATCTCCGAGGGGTGAACACTATTGCGTATTGAGAGTTCGCGTGGTGGGATCACACCTTCTGACTTGTAGCCAATGTCCAACAAGACTTCATCACGATCTACACGAACGACCGTACCTTCGACCATTTGCCCATCCTCGACATCCACCATTGTCGCGGAATACGCATCCTCCAAAGAAATCGAACCAAGATCATCCAAAACGATCTCTCGCGGAAGATACTCACCATTCTCGTCGAAGGTACCCATTGGTGGGGAGTCAAATTCAGTTTCGGACGTGATCAGGTTACTCACAATGTCTTTCTCAGGATCGGGGAGCTTGCAAATTGCAACCGATGTACAGGTAGCACACCTACTGCAAGCCTATCCCAGGCACTCGAAAAGCCGTCCGTCCTAGGGGTGTCCACTTTATAAAGATTTTTCACCTAAGAGTAGATACTCTGGTGAGGACAAATTCGGCTCTTGCTCTTCGTACTTTCCAGGAGAAACTGACCAGATATTATTGACCGTTAGCCCAACCGTTTGTGCTAAAAGACGAAGTTCTCGCGGAGTAAAACAGCTAGTCCACATCTCCACTGAGCGAACAGATCCAGAGCTATTTTTGATTTCAGTTCGTTCATAGTTGAGACCGGAGTCGGCATCGAATTGTTCAGTGCCTTGAGGCAAGCAGATTTGAAAATAACTGGAAAAGGCTGTCAGAGCTAACCTCCCTCCCGGTCGGAGGGTTCGAACAATGGCTGCTAAGACTTCTCCATCGGGATCACCTGTTTTTCCTTCTCGCGGCGACAAGCCCGCAAGTCCAAACGCTCCCTGACACAAAGATATGACAGCATCAAAATAAGCGGGCCGAGTAAAGTCGAGTATGTCTATACATTCGAACTCTGCCCCTACTGGAGCATCACGCTCCGCTAACTCGACAAAGGTCTGACAAATATCAATGCCGACAACCGAATATCCTCTACGAGCAAGTTCGTGCGAGTGGCGACCTGGGCCACACCCAACATCTAGGATACGAGCTTCTGGTTCAAGTGCGAGATTCGCTATGAGGAAGTCAACTTCTTGCTTTGTTCCATAAGTGAACGAATAGCGAAGATATGCCTCTCCGAGGTAATCGCCTATTTCCCTGAACCAGTGTTCGGGGACTAAAGTCATTTTTTACCCTTGGCGTCTGCCCATGTCGGACCGGTCGACAGATCTACCGCCAACCTGACCTTGAGCTCATAGGCATCTGACAGCAACTCTGGAACTAACTTCTCCACTTCCTGCAATTCTTCCGGAACAACCTCCAGGATCACCTCATCGTGTACCTGTAGAACCAGACGACTCGACATTCCTGAACTTTCCAGATAATCGTCCAGCCGAACCAGAGAGACCTTGAAGATATCAGCCGCTAGCCCCTGGATGCCTGCATTCATCGCCTGACGCTCTGCAGTCTGCCGAACGTTGAAATTTGGTGAAGACAGCTCTGGGATATGACGCCGACGCCCAAACAAGGTTTCTGTATAACCGCGCTGTTTCGCCTCCATTACCGTGTGATGCATGTATTCCCGGACTGACGGAAATGCCGAAAAATAGTTTTCAAGAATCTCCGAAGCCTCTTCCACAGGTACCCCCAGACGGCGCGATAATCCATATGCCTCCATTCCATAAGCCAGACCATAAGAAATCATTTTTGCGCGTGAACGCATCTCCGCAGTAACTTCTTTCCGCGTTATTCCCCAAGTTTCTGCAGCCACCGATGTGTGTATGTCATTGCCTGCTTCGAAAGCAGCAAGGAGCCCAGGATCCTCAGATAAGTGAGCGATACAACGCAACTCGATCTGGTTATAGTCAGCTACTACTAACGTGCATCCTGCAGCTGGCACAAACGCCCGGCGAAAAGCTCTTCCAGCTTCGGTTCTGACTGGGATATTGTGAAGATTCGGGGCATCTGAACTCAAACGGCCAGTCCGCGCAACTGTCTGATTGAAAGTGGCACGAATTCGGCAATCCTCCTCAACCTCTGCAAGTAGGCCTTCCCCATAAGTTGATCGTAATTTTTCGACTTCACGATAGGCCAGTAAATAAGCCACTATCGGATGCTCGCCACGCAACCTTTCCAATGTAGATGCATCCGTTGAATAACCCGTTTTAGTCTTCTTTCCAGGAGTCAGACCCAATTCAGTAAACAGAATTTCGCGGAGCTGTTTCGTCGAATTTACATTGAATTCTTTGCCAGCTGACTGATGAATCGATTCGCGTAATCGCTCACACTCACTAGTCAGAGAATCGCGTAGACGAGTTAATTCATCTGTGTCAACACCGATCCCAACTTCCTCCATCTTTGCCAGAACACGGAGAAGTGGAAGTTCGATATCTGAGTTCAAAACTCCCAAACCTTCTTTCTCAAGTGCATCGAGCATCGGAACTGCGAGGAGTGCTATACCGCGAGCAGTCATACCCGCCACTTCATGGGCTCCGCTCGCAGTTTCTTCAAGATCTAGCTGACCCTCTAAAGAATCGATAGCCGGCAAGCGCCAACGGGTGTAGCGCACGAGTAAGTCTTGGATTCGACCTTCCGAATCACCTGAGTCCAGTAAATAGGCAGCCAATCGGATATCGACTACTGGTAGGGCTGAGACAACACCAAGCGTGCGCAAAAACTTGAGTAGGGGCTTGCCATCATGGAAAGCGAACCCTGGACCCGTTGAATCCAACAAACCAGCAAGAGCGATACTCACTTCTGAGACAGTTAGTAACTCCCTGTTTAGCCAAACTCCCGGACCTGTCGAAGCCGAAATAGCTAGACCGTCAAATCGTTCACAACCCCCAACCAAACCCAAAATATCCCCAGGAAGATCTGACAAATCCTTCAACGCTTCAGATGCCGTTGATGGTATTCGAAGCAGCATCTCAACTTCGTTTGTTGAAGTAGTGCCTTGATCATCCAAACTTTTACTGCCCGCTTCAGGGGCGAAATTGATTTCGAAAAACTCGCCAAACCGATCCTGGGCATTTCGCAGCTCAAACATCTTGAAAAGTCGTACGACTTCCTCAGTACGAACTTCTCCCTGCTGGAGCTGATCAACACCGAACCCAAGGGGGACATCACGCACTAGCCGCATCAGCTCTACATTCTGTCGGACCTGCGACTCATACTCCTCGAGATTCTCTTGAAGTTTCGGAGACTGCTCTCCTGTAGCCAAATAAAGTCGGTCCAGATCTCCATATTTATTTACAAGTCGGGCCGCTGTCTTTTCGCCGACTCCCGGAACCCCAGGCAAATTATCCGAAGGATCTCCACGAAGAGCGGCATAGTAGACATACTTGGCCGGATCGACTCCCGTTTTCTGTTTGATTCCTTCCTCGGTATAAAGTTCGTATTCAGAAACCCCACGCTTGTTATAAAGCACTCGAATATACGGGTCCTCCACCAATTGGTAGATGTCACGATCCCCACTAACAATGATGACCTTCTCTCCCTTGTCTCTTCCCGCAGTAGCAAGGGTCGCAAGTACATCATCAGCTTCGAATCCTTTAGCATCAACAACTAAGATTCCAAGAGCTGCAACAATTTCTCGGACAATGTCCAACTGTTCATACAAAATATCCGGCTGCTTTTGCCGATTCGCCTTATACGAGGGTAGCTGCTGATGACGAAATGTCTTTTCGGCTCGATCAAAAGCCACAGCCACACCCGAAGGTCGATGATCACGCAATAAGGCATGGAGCATGGCACAAAATCCAGTAACAGCATTAGTTACCTGCCCCTCGCTGGTCCTTAGATCTGGAGGGAGTGCAAAAAATGCACGATAAGTCAGCGAATTGCCATCAATGAGAAGTAGCGGTTCGGACATACCCTGACGTTAGTCCTCGTAAAGAATTTCCACCTGGTTTTGTTCTGACCTCACTCCGACAACACCTGCGGAGATTCAATCACTTGTTTAGCCACATCAACCATGCTGCAGCGGTCGTTCATGGCCCTTGTTTGCAAAGCACGAAAGGCCTGAGACTCATCTATTCCTCTCCAGTTCATTAATATTCCCTTTGCGCGATCAATCAACTTTCGGGCTTCCAATCGAGCTGCCAACGTCTGTGCCTGGTCTGTCAGTGCACGCATTTCTCGATGCCGGGCACGAGCTATTTCCACTGCTGGCACTAACTCACTCCTTTCAAATGGTTTGATCAAGTAGCTCAACGCTCCAGCTTCGACAGCCTCTTCGATTAGGTCTCGTTGGCTAAAAGCCGTCAGAATTACAACAGCAGCATCGTGTGACTCGGCGATCCTTCGTGCAACCTCAATCCCGTTCATTCCTGGCATTTTGATATCAAGAATCACCACATCGGGGTCACACCTCTCGACAAGATCCAGCATCTCATCTCCCCTGCCTGTATCGCCTACAACCGTATATCCCTCCTCTTCAAGTGTCTCTCGAAGATCTAAGCGGACTATCGCCTCATCTTCTGCAAGAGCTACCCGAATCTCATCCGTCATCCCAGCCTCCGTTACAGTTCTCAAGAGCTCGACAAGTCACCGACGAACAAGTGCATAACTCGATTGTTCCACAAAAATATTTCATTCCCCAAGTGCCGTTTGGCTTGATAACTCGCTTTGGGCTATTTCAACTCTAAATATCTGAGCTAAAAGGTCATCTCGGTGACGAGTCATTGCAGAAACCTGACGTTGAAGATCGTGACCTTCGCGCTCGGAAATCGGTGTCTCCGCGACCAAATGCCGGACCCGGGCGTCATCCGCTTCTTCTTCAAGATACGCCAATTGTTCATCAGCAACGGCCAAGTCCAAGATCAATCGACTCCGACGCTCCTCTAGTTCCCTCAATCGCCGCTCGATAAATGGACGTTTCATAAAGCCCAAAGTCTAGGCTCGAAGCGATTCGATACACTATTAGAGCCAGCCAGCAATCGGTGGGTGCCCGGGGCGGGACTCGAACCCGCATGACCTTACGGTCAGAGGATTTTGAGTCCTCCGCGTCTGCCAGTTTCGCCACCCGGGCTAATACCGAGGAGTCGTTACACCTACTGTGATACCACCCACTTACAACAATAAATTCTTTCTGCAGGCATTCGCAACTCTTCTCAAGCCACATTACCAACATCGATTCCAATCATAGGGGAATCTAAAAATGATCGTTTTCACATATTCAGGTCAAGGAAGCCAGAAGCCGGGAATGGGCGAACTCTGGCAAAAACATCCTTCTTGGGAACTCGTTTTAGAGGCCTCCGAAATCGCCAACCGGGATCTCTCTCATCTACTTCTCCAAGCCGACGAGCAGGAACTGAAGGAAACCCACAATTCTCAACTCTCGACGTTTTTGATCAGTATGGTTATTCTCGACGCTATTCAGCGCCTTGGACTTGAGGCCGCAGGGCATGTCGGACATAGTCTCGGGGAATACAGCGCCCTCACCGCCGCCGGTGCCCTCGATTTTGGAGGGGGCGTGCGCTTGGTGCAAGAACGAGGGGAAGCAATGCAGGAAGCAGCTTTCATCCGAGAAGGCACCATGGCGGCCATTCTGGGATTAGATGACAGCAAAGTTGATGACATATGCAGAAACTTTACGGATGAGGTTTGGATTGCAAATTTCAATGCCCCTGGCCAAGTGGTAATAGCTGGTGATCCCAAAGCCGTGGACTCAGTTGGGATAAAATCCAAGGAAGCTGGTGCTAAAAAGGTCACCTCTCTCGAGGTATCCGGTGCTTTTCATACCCCGTTTATGCTCCCGGCCCGTGATCGATTGCAAGCCGCCATTGAAGCCGCTGATGTGCGCCGTCCGGACGGTACGGTCGTAGCCAATGTCGACGGACTGGAACACGATGATCCAGAAGCTTGGCGCAACTTGATGAATGCCCAGCTAATTAAACCAGTCCGCTGGCATCAATCACTGACACGACTCAGTGAACTTGGTTTTACCACCTTCGTAGAAGTAGGGCCTGGCAACATTCTCACTGCTCTTGCAAAGCGCACCCTCAGAAGCTCTAAGCGATATACAGTGAATACTCCTGATGACCTTGATCACCTTCTTACTGTCTTCGCACAGTCATCCACAATACCTTCAAGCACCCGCCATGAAGGAGAACATCTTTTCGCCACTGAAAGACTCGTGGTCAGTCCCAGTGCCGGCATTTTTTCGTCAACAAATGCAATACTGCCAGGTGACAGTATCATCGTCGGCCAATTGCTTGGCAGCATTGGAACCACTGAGGTTCGATCGCCGTTCTCGGGGATCCTGATGGGGTGGTTAGCAGTAGACACCGAACGGGTCACTTCGAGCCAACCAATCGCCTGGCTACAGGTTGAGTGAGAAAGTTACCTCACCTTCTCTCACCCTGAAGAAATCACGGAAGGAATAGGTCAATGACTGAACGTACCGTTCTAATTACCGGAGGTAGTCGTGGGATAGGACACTCCTGTGCAATAGCACTGGCTGACCTAGGGCATCGGATTGCAGTAACTTCCCGCAGTGCCGTAGACGAAAGTCTCAAGGCCGCAGGTATTTTGCACATCAAATGTGATGTAACCAAATCCAACGATATTGAAACAGCTTTTGAAACAATCGAGAGCGAAATGGGGATGGTAGAGATACTCGTCTGCAATGCAGGCATTACTCAAGATGCCCTTACGCTTCGAATGTCTGAAGAAGAATTTGCAGGTGTGATAGATACCAATCTCACAGGTTCATTTCGCTCAGCAAAACGGGCTCTAAAAAGAATGACACGTGCCCGCTGGGGCCGGATTATTTTTATCTCATCGATCGCCGGCCGGATTGGACAAACCGGCCAAGCTAACTACGCAGCTTCCAAAGCTGGTCTTCTGGGTCTTGCCAGATCTCTTGCTAAGGAATTCGCTAGTCGCAATATAACCGTTAACGTCGTAGCCCCCGGACCCATCGCCACTGATATGTTGAACACTCTCTCTGAGGAACAGCGGCTGAGCTTCGAAAAGGCAATACCACTGGGACGTCTGGGAGAAGCAGAAGATGTCGCAGCAGCGGTAAAATTCCTGGCTTCTGAGGAAGCCCGACATATCACGGGAGCTCTACTTCCAGTGGACGGAGGTTTATCAATGGGATAGGCCTACTTCACACTTTATGTGAGATCAGAAATTTCTCTGACCTCAAAAACATCGCTATAGCCCCCCAATCCTTCTAGTGTGGGGGTGTCCCAGAAACACATCGGGCACGAGTATCTTTCGCATGACTACTACTTAGAGAATGGAATATCACAGTGAGTGAAGACAATTTCGAACGATTCGTCAAATGCGCAGTAGAGGTTCTTGCTGTTGAACCTTCCGACATCACGCTCGATGCGCGCTTTGCCGACACTCCAATCGAGGCAGACAGTCTCGATCTTGTGGAGTTAGTAATGGCCCTCGAGGAAGAATTCGATGTAACTGTCGAAGAGACTGAACTAGAAGGCATTGAGACCGTGGGCGCTGCGTACAACCTCATCACCGGAAAGCTGTAATGCTGGGGCGCCGAGTTGCTGTCACTGGTCTCGGAGTAATTGCATCCTGTGGTATCGGAACCGAGAATTTTTGGAATGGACTTTGCGCCCCCGCTCCTACGGGCGACCGGCAAGTAAGCAACTTCGACCCAACCCCCTGGTTTGAGAATCCAAAGGACATACGCCGAACAGACCGGTGCACACAATTTGCTGTCGCCGCTGCAGATATGGCCTTAAATCAAGCAGAAAATCCTCAAACAGACCCTTCCCGATGCGGAGTTTGGATCGGGACCGGTATTGGAGGGATACACACACTTGAAGAACAAATCCAAGTTCGTCTCGACAAAGGCGAACGGCGCGTATCGCCATTTCTTGTACCCATGATGATGGCAAACGCCCCAAGTGCCGCCGTCTCAATGAGGTACGGATTCCAAGGGCCCGCCGAGAATACATGTACTGCTTGTGCAGCTGGTACACACGCAATATCTAATGCAGCACGCCTTATAGCCTCTAATCGCTGTGATGTCATGGTGGCAGGTGCCAGTGAAGCAGCCTTCGTCCCCACGGCGCTGGCCGGTTTTACTAATATGACCGCATTCTCTTCATCGGGCATTTCGCGTCCGTTTGATATTGACCGAGACGGATTTGTCATGGGAGAAGGTGCAGGAATTCTTATACTTGAGGACTGGGAATTTGCACATGACCGCGGTGCCCCAATATTCGCCGAGATCTTGGGCGGAGCCAGTACGGCAGACGCTCATCACATTACGGCACCAGCACCCGGCGGAACCGGAGCAATCTCCTGTATGGAACTGGCCATGGAAGATGCCGGCGTGACCGCAGCACAAATCGGCCACGTAAACGCACATGGGACCTCAACTCCCCTAAATGACTTAGCCGAGGCTCGGGCAATGGAAAAGGTTTTTGGAACTCCCGGCCCCATAGTCACCTCAACCAAGGGTGTCACCGGTCATGCACTGGGGGCAGCCGGTGCCCTCGAAGCGGTTGCATTAGCCCTAAGTATTCACAGGGCTGAGATTCCTCCCACCGCCGGATATACAACACCTGATCCGGAGATGCCCCCGCTGAACTTGGTCTGTCAAGTACCAACTACTTGGACACCAGCTGCTGCGCTATCGAACTCTTTCGGATTTGGCGGTCATAACGGGACTCTAGTGATGGGCCCTGCATAAATCCTGGGGCGGCTCCTTAACTCAAACCGTAGGATTTGCAAATACAAAAAATAGTTTGCATTCGCACGTCACTATCCCCTCCACTCGCGCAATTCCGTGACCCTTTCCCGCTCTGGCAGAGATCCGATCGATTTCGACACATAAATCTAGGCGTTCTCCAGGCATTACTTGACGCCGAAATCGTGAACTATCGATACCTCCGAACAGAGGAAGCCTGCCCCGTAGTTTTAGCTCACTGAGTAACGTATAAGCCCCAAGCTGAGCGATTGACTCACATTGAAGTACTCCCGGAAGAGTCGGTCTAGCAGGAAAATGACCATCGAAAAACTCTTCGTCTCCGGTTGTCTTCCAGTATCCACTTGCGGAGATTCCGGGCTCTAAAGCCAGGACCGCAGTAAGGAAAAGAAACGGTGGCCGTTGCGGAATAACCAGCTCAGGTGCCGGAAAAGCATCATCCATTCGCCTCACCTTGACACATTCGGCATAGAAAGAAAATAACTATATTGATCGGCAGACGGGCTCCCGCCTACCCGCCTCCGATCAAAGGGACATAAACAACTAAAGTTTCTAGCTTCTTAGTGAGATAACTTCGAAAAAGAAACTAGCGAAAAAAGCAGTAAATTCAGCTACCGGCAGCAACCGTGCTCTTGAGCTTCGCTCCAACTTTCACCTTTACAGCAGCTTTAGCTGGCACATAAACCGGTGCTCCCGTTTGTGGATTACGGGCAGTCCGCGCTGCGCGGATAGTGTGCTCGAAAGAAATCCATCCGGGTACGGATACCTTTCCTCCTCCAGCAACAGTGCTACCCACAACGTCGCAAAAGGCATCTAGACAAGCACCCGCATCTTTATTTGATACCCCTGCCTGATTCGAGATTGCTGCGATTAACTCGCTCTTGTTCATCGACCTGCTCCCTTCTTGGGGCTAGTGGTACCGGCAGTGGCCCCGTCGGTACTCCTGTCAAATTACATCCGAATCGGTTTTCGCGGCAATGTCAAGTATTTCCATCAAAAATGCCTGAAATTATCGTATTTCGTGTGCTCCTGGTTTCCACTTGAGAATGACAAACAACAGCCATTGTCCATTCCGTTGTTAAGCAGCGTCTAGGGCAGAGCGGAATTTAGCAACTAGATCTCCAACGCTTTCCGGCCCTGAGCCATCAAGCATGCGCTGGACTACAGCCGAGCCCACTACCACTCCATCACAACTTGATGCTGCTTCCACAGCCTGATCCGGCGTACCAACCCCAACTCCAACCAGCACGGGAAGATCGGTGATAGCTTTCAGCCTGCTCGCTATTGCTGCAGCACTACTGGCCAGTTCTGATCGAACCCCAGTGACACCAAGTAAACCTACTCCATATACAAACCCCTGGGACCGGCTGCAAATTTCTTCCAATCGGCGATCCGTAGCGTTAGGTGCTGCTAACAAGATAGCTTCCAAATGACTGTCGGCTGCTTCCACTGCCCATGGTTCTAGTTCCTCAAGTGGCAGATCCGGCAAAATGCAACCCGAGATGCCAGCGTCACTCAGCAACGCAGCAAACCGCCTTAGCCCAATTCGAAAAGCTATGTTGTAGTAAGTCATGACCGCCATCGGGATTCCTGTATCAATTCCTCTAAGTCCGTTCAAAATGCTTACAGGTGTGGCACCGCTCGCTAATGCACGATCATTGGCAGTTTGGATAGTTGGGCCATCCATAACCGGGTCCGAAAAAGGAACCCCAATTTCCACCACATCAGCTCCAGCATCTGTAACAGCATGGATCGTTTCTATCCAATCTTCCCCCAAGCCACCTGTTACATACACCACCAGTGCTTTCCTGCCCTCATTCCGTCGACGGCGCAACAAGTCTTCGATACCGCGGCTCATTTGGTAAGAGTTCCTAACAGGTAATTTGTTGCAGGACAAAACATCAATCACTCGCCTCATCCGAATTCAAGAGACTCATGATCTGATCAATATCTTTATCTCCCCTACCCGAAAGATTGAGCAGTACAGAGCGGCCCGAAAGTGAGCGACGCTCTCGGGATATCCAGGCTAAAGCATGAGCTGGCTCTAGGGCTGGGATAATGCCCTCTGCTCGGCTCAGTAGTTGGAAGGCATCTATCACCTCATGATCTGTCACGCTTTCGTAACGGGCTCGGCCCACAGAAGCGAGGTAACTATGCTCTGGACCAACTCCGGGATAATCAAGACCCGCACTTATCGATTCCGCCTCGAGAACCTGGCCAAATTCATCTTGCATCAAGTAGGACTGAGACCCATGCACAACACCCGGAACTCCCCTCCCGATCGCCGCTCCGCCAGCAGGTTCTACTCCCACAAGTTCAGCCTCTGTATCAACAAATCCAGAGAAAATTCCAATAGCGTTTGAGCCTCCTCCAACACAAGCCGTCACTACATCCGGGGTGCCTCCAAGAAGTTGTTCACTTTGCTCTCGGGCTTCCCTGCCGAGGACTTCATGAAATGTTCGAACGAGCCACGGGTACGGATGTGGACCCATTACAGAGCCCAGGCAGTAATGCGACTCCTCCACCGTGGCAACCCAATCTCGCATTGCTTCATTAATGGCATCCTTCAATGTCTTACTTCCAGTCTTTGCTGGTCGCACCTCAGCTCCGAGGAGTTGCATGCGAAAAACATTAAGCGCCTGACGCTGAATGTCCACTTCACCCATGTACACGCAACATTCCATACCCAGAAGAGCCGCTGCAGTCGCAGTCGCGACACCATGCTGACCCGCTCCAGTCTCTGCGAGTAAGCGAGTTTTGCCCATTCGTTCTGCGAGTAGCGCTTGTCCAAGAACATTATTGATCTTATGAGATCCCGTGTGATTTAGATCTTCGCGCTTTAAAAGAAGTCGGCACCCCAACTCCTCGGACAAGTTATGACATTCGGTGAGGGGGGATGGTCGCCCAGCATAAGTCGACAGTAAGGAATCGAGCCTTCGACGAAATTCATTGTCTTTCCAGGCAGAACGAAAGGCACTTTCAAGCTCTTCGCAAGCAGGAACAAGTGTCTCCGGGACATAGAGGCCTCCGAATTCACCGAATCTCCCTTCAGGACTTGGGTCGGTTAGTCCCATTCGTGCTCCTCCCAATCGAATGGCCGCCGCTCAGCTCCTTCATATTCAGTAAATGAAACCGAATTCGCAGCTCTTATGAAAGCTCGGAGAAGTCGAGGATCCTTCTTACCAGGTTTCGTCTCAACACCAGTTGAAACATCAACACCATAAGGACGAACTTTCTCTATAGCCAAAGCAACATTCTCAACGGTTAATCCTCCCGCCAAGATCATTGGTCGATTACTGGGAGCGCCTTCGGCTAACGCCCAATCGAAAACAACACCCGAGCCAGGTAATGGAGAGTCCAACAACAGGAGATCAGAACCAAACTCATCAAAATCTTTTAGATCTGGAGAACCAGCTGGCAAAGCCCTAATGGTGACTGGTACCCGCTCTGAAATCCAACGGCAAGTTTCCGGTGATTCATTCCCATGCAGCTGAGCTGCACGCAGGCCAGTTTTATTAACTGTGGAGACCACCATTTCGCGACCTTGATCACGAAATACACCCACTGTCATAACCGCTGCAGGAAGTTGACGAACAATATCTCGAACAGAAGATTCAGCCACTTGTCGCGGAGATGGAGCAAAAACAAACCCAATAGCGTCAGCACCCAAAGCCGTCGCGAGAAGCGCATCTTCTTGACTTGCTACGCCACAGATCTTAACGAACACTCCTTAAACCTACTTCCTCTCCGGGTTTTGAAGGTTTCTCAGACGTAATGATGCGACAGCCTCAACGGGATCTTCTGCCATCACAAGTACCTCACCCACCAAAATAGCGCGAAAGCCAGCTTCCACTATCCCCTCAAGATCTGTCACACCACTTATACCCGATTCTGCTACAGAGCAAACGGTCCTCGGTATGGCCTCCCCCACCCGTATAGCTCGCTGTCTGTCCACTTCGAAGGTAAGTAGATCCCGTTGATTGACGCCAACAAGCGCAGCACCAGCTCCAAGAGCTCGTTCCAGTTCTCGTTCGTCATGGATTTCCACCAGCGCATCCAATCCCACTTCTCTCGCTAACATCAAAAAATCTGACAATTCTCGATCATCTAGAGCAGCCACGATGAGTAAAACAGCATCCGCTCCCATGATGCGGGTATCACAGATGTCACGCACATCGACAGTAAAGTCTTTACGGAGAATCGGAATTTCGACTGCCTCTTTCGCTAAAGCTAAATCTTTTACCGATCCAGCAAAAGCCATCTCATCAGTCAATACTGAAAGGCAAGTTGCACCACCCTTTGCATACATGGTTGCCATCTGTGCAGGGTCAAGATCAGCCTTCAAGTTACCTTTGCTAGGAGATCTGCGTTTTATCTCTGCAATCACAGCCAGTTCATCACTCGGACACTCCTGGATCGCTTTCCGAAATCCTCGAACAGGATCTTCCGTCTTCGCCAATTCTAACAATCTCTCGAAAGAACGTCTGTCTTCTTTAGCCATGCGGCGATGGTCTTCAAGAATTCGATCAAGATAAGTGGTCACACAGGGAGACTAACGACCTATAACCGTTTGGGTGTCCATCCAAGTGCTACGCCAATTCAACATCGCAGCTTCCTCCCGTCCACCGAACCTCTCCTTCGCGTGCATTCGCGACGGCTCGTTTACGGTACCCCAGAGCAACAAATCCACTTTCCAACTCAACGCTGCTAGTCACTACACCATGAAGCGCTTCATGGACAAATAACTGGGCTCCAGGTGGAGGAACAGAACCGGTGCCGCGAATTCGAACCAGTCCCGTGGGGGCACCTCCCTTTCGACTGTCGATGCGGGCGACAAGTTCCTGTCCGGTATAACAACCCTTAGTAAAACTGACTGAACACTCCACTAGACCAGTCGCAGCTGGAATTGTCGTTGCATTTATCTCATAACCCATAGCGGGGATACCAGCCGCTATGCGACACTTCTCCCATTCGGCACTCGATCCGGAAATATCCGGAAGATCTGGGCCGAGTAAATCAGTCGCCACTAAGTCCGGCCACTCAAGTACGATCGCTAAGTCATTACCTGACATCTCAAACTCACTTTGACCAAGTATTGTCCCCATCGTCCAGTTCAAACTTTCAAATCTGCAATCGCTCCGAAGAAGGAACCGTCCAAGTCGCTCGCTCAAAGTGTTTCCATATCCCCCATCAATATCAATCAGGAACTCACTACTTCTCCACTTGGTGACCCTGAACCAGGCGGCAACCTTGCCATTCGGTTCTAAAGCGAAACTCCAGGCAGAGGTACCAATATCCAAGGCATCGACGTCTTGACTCAGTTGCCCTTGCAAATAAGACTGGGCATCCTTCCCCCAAACCCTCAATACGTCGCGGTCCCGTCTCAGCAGCGAACCATTTCTCATGGGTTGACGCGACGTTCACTCATACGCCGTGCTGCCGGCACCGCTGCCAGAAGTGCTCTCGCCTTATTCACACATTCGAGATGTTCTAAACTTGGATCACTGTCCACAACAATACCGGCACCAGCTTGAACCGAAGCAACACCATCTCGGACAAACATGGTTCGGATCGCAATAGCCGTGTCGATATTGCCCGAAAAATCCAAATACCCAACTACACCAGCGTAAGGTCCTCGTCTTGTTGGTTCTAGCTCGTCAATAATTTGCATAGCTCGGACTTTCGGTGCACCTGAAACCGTTCCTGCAGGCAGTGTCGCACGGAGCACATCTATCGGAGTACATCCTTCAGCAAGTGAGCCAGAGACCTGGCTCGTTAGATGCATGACATGGCTATACCGTTCCAAAGTCATCATCTCATCCACCTCTTCACTTCCGAAACTCACCACTCGCCCAACGTCATTGCGTGCTAAGTCAAGCAGCATGACATGTTCCGCCAACTCCTTGGGATCTTCCATCAATTCCGCAGCCATCCGACGTTCTTCAAGTTCTGTTTTTCCTCTTCGCCGCGTTCCCGCTATGGGGCGAGAAATAACTTGATTGTCCAAAAGTCTGACCATAGGTTCAGGAGATGCCCCCACTACTGTCACATCTCTGTCGCGCAGGAAATACATGTATGGACTGGGGTTACTTTGACGTAAGACTCGATAAACATCAAACGGCTCAGCCTCAAGCCTGAAATCAAACCTTTGAGCCAAGACCACCTGAAACACATCCCCCGCACAGATATATTCCCGGGCTGCTTCTACTGCCGCACCATATGATTCAGGGCCCATCGTCGAGAACACGTCGGGAAGTTCCTCAATCTCTCTTGCCGGCTCCATTATGGGTTCGTCAAGCCCTGTGGCGCCATCCTCCGCTAACTGTTCTAATCTCCGGAGTGCATCGTCATATGCCTTATCAACGGCATCCGCGTTCGAATCCTCAGAGAGAAAAACATTCGCAACTAAAATCGCTCTTTGTTTCCAATGATCAATTGCCACTATTTCGCCAATGACCGCCATCACTGCATCAGGTATACCCCGGTCATCTGAAGGACCCTCGGACAATTGTTCGATCTCACGGACCACGTCGTAGCCGAGATAACCCACCAATCCATTATGCAGTGGTGGGAAATCTTTGAACTCGGGCGTTGAGTGATACTCCAAAAGTCCTTCTATTGCTGAGAGAATCCCCTCGTTCTCTGGCACGCCAGGGGGCAGTTCTCCCTCGAGATCGAGTTCTCCATCCCTCAGGCACAGTCGAACCGAAGGATTGCGACCAATAAACGACCAGCGGCCCCATGTTTCTGCCCGCTCAACACTTTCAAGTAGAAATCCCTCACCATTACCAACACACCGCTGAAACAAGCTGACAGGTGTGGTCAAATCAGCAAGCAGTTCAGACCATACGGGAATGACTGTGTAGCTGCGAGCGAGATCCCGAAACTCTTCTCGTCCAGGTTTTACTGCCGGGACGTGCATACTCTCAACGATCCGATTCAGATCCAAATGGCCGAAAAAAACAGCTGTACTCCCCAGTGTGGCAAGCTCCCCTTCCCTCTTGTTCCACTAGAAACAAAAGCGCGTCACCATCGCAATCGTAATACGCCTCGCGAACATATTGTCGATCACCAGAGCTTTCGCCCTTACACCAATATTCCTTTCGACTGCGACTCCAAAACCAAGTTCGACCGGTCTCTAAAGTTCGTCCCAAAGACTCTTCATTCATCCAAGCCATCATCAGAACCCGGCCTGTGTCCATTTCCTGAACAATCGCAGGTACTAAACCGTCATCGTTGAACAAAACGGCTTCTACTTGTCCCTCAGTCACAGAAATCGGAGTGCACTCAAGCATCTCTCCAAGCCTACGGGCACACACTGTCCGACGACTGGTCTTTTTCTAAAAGATACGCTATTTCCGATCCGAAAACGCCAACCCGTTAACTCTCAAGAAAGAGCTAGAGGTAGAGTCCAGTGCTACCTTCTTCGAGGCGTTGAGCCGCTACAGCATGAACATCACGCTCTCGCAGGATCACATAATCTTTCCCTCGAACCTCCACCTCGTATCGGTCTTCGGGATTAAACAACACCTGATCTCCTATTTCCATAGCCCGCACATTGGGACCAGTAGCTACTACTTCTGCCCACGTCAAACGCTTTCCCATCTGTGCTGTGGCCGGAATTAAAATTCCACCAGATGAGCGACGTTCGCCTTCTCCTGGGTCAGTTCCAACAAGAATCCGGTCATTTAACATTTTGATGGGCAGGCCATCAGCATCTTCTGGACCTGGAACGGAAACGAGGCGAGCGGAGTTCACAGGTGGAACGGTAGCGCCCCATAAGCATTTCAGCTCTCAATAGGACCCAAGTGGTCAATTAAAGGGCGAACCGAAACACCCGATTGTGTTAGGTACCTTTTCGCTTCGGCAAGTGAGTGCTCGCCAAAATGGAATATTGAAGCCGCAAGAACTGCATCTGCACCTCCTTGCTTGACTCCTTCAACTAAATGTTCCAGAAGGCCCACACCACCACTTGCTATCATTGGAACAGAAATGACTTCGCCAATCACCTGTAGCATCTCCAAATCGAAACCGCCCTTAGTCCCATCCCGATCCATTGATGTTTGAAGTATTTCTCCAGCTCCAAGATCTTCGGCAATGGCGGCCCACGAAACTGCATCCAAACCAGTACCTCTTCTCCCCCCATGAGTGAATACCTCAAAACCACTTTCGACTTCCAGACTCCGTCGGGCATCGATCGCAACCACAACACACTGACTGCCAAATTCTAAGGCTAGGCGATCAATCAATTCCGGATTTTCTACCGCAGCCGAATTTAGGGATACCTTGTCTGCCCCAGCGCGTAGAATAAGCCGGGCATCTTCAATCGATCGAACTCCTCCCCCAACCGTAAACGGGATAAAAACCTCCTCAGCAACTTTCTCAACAACCTCAATCATTGTTTCTCTCGACTCAGCGGAAGCCGTAATATCCAAAAAAATAAGTTCATCCGCACCTTCCCTGTCATACCGCGCCGCCAGCTCCACTGGATCTCCAGCATCCCGCAAGCCGACAAAATTAACGCCTTTCACAACTCGGCCGTGATCTACATCCAGACAAGGGATTATGCGTACTGTTTTCATACCTCCTTCATCCCTGTCTCCGCCTGTCTAAACTCACTGCGGTTATCGCCTCCGGAACAGTAAAAGTGCCTTCATAGAGGGCCCTTCCAACAATTATCCCTGCCGGCCCACGATCCTCAACCGAAAGAGCAGCCAAGGCTTTCAGATCGGCTAGCGAACCAACTCCGCCAGAAGTTATAACTGGCAAATCTGTGAGATCAAGGGCCTCTCTATATAGCTCCAAATCGGCTCCCATCAAAGTTCCGTCAGACTCAATCTGGGTGACGACTAGAGCTTCCGCTCCAGTCTCAGAAAATATGTGAAGAGCTTCACTAAACGAGATCTCACTAACTGAAGTCCAACCGTTGGTTGCGACTTTTCGGACACGAACATCGACTCCCACAGCGACTCTGCCATAACGAGCTACATCATCCACTAGTGTTGGATTCGCAATGGCAGCGGTCCCTAGTACCACTCGCGTAATTCCCGCATCAAACAACATGCGAGCATCATCCGTGCTTCGAATCCCTCCTCCTGTCTGAACTGGAATACTTGAAGCAGCGGCAATGTCAATTACAACGGATCTATTATTACCTCCCACTGAGCGAGCAGCATCTAAGTCGACTACATGCAGCCATGGAGCCCCTTCTTTTTCAAATTTGAGAGCCTGCTCTACTGGATTACCCGAATACACGGTCTCTCTGGAATAGTCCCCGCGAAAGAGACGGACACATCGTCCCTCAAGCAGGTCTACAGCTGGAAATAGTTTCGGTTGCTTCACACCCGCAACTCTTTTACAAAATTACTCAGAACCTGAAGCCCTACCTCCCCAGACTTTTCCGGGTGAAACTGTGTGGCCCACAATGATTCCTGTGCCACCGCAGCACAAATTGGGACACCATAGTTACATCTTGCCACTGTTGCTGCACCGATTGGAGCGGTGTAACTATGAACAAAATAGAACCACGGGTCTTCTGGAAGAGCAGAAAAAAGCGGATGACTTAAGTCATATTCTTCTAGGCGATTCCACTGCATCTGCGGACGTTTATGAGGGCCAGGGAGCAACTTCACCACACCTGGGAATACACCCAGTCCCTCCACTCCTGGGGCCTCTTCACTTCTGTCGTAGAGCAGCTGAAGTCCGACGCATATTCCAAGAAAGGGTTTACCACCTTTCACAGCCTTGCCAGCAGCATCGGCAGCAATTCCAAACAACCCTGATCTTGACAGTTCCTCTACACATCGCCCAAATGCTCCCACACCAGGTAGAACAACAGCATCGGAGCGACTGATTTCATCTGTATCAGCTGTCAAACGGGCATCAGCACCAACCCGTTGTAAGGCCTTTTGCGCAGATCGGAGGTTACCAATCCCATAGTCCAGTAGGGCAACAACTGGTCGGCTCACAGACTTCCCTTAGTCGACGGTATACCAATACCTTCCACACGAACGGCATCTTTTAATGCCATTCCGATACCTTTAAATGTTGCCTCGATAATGTGATGAGTGTTTTTCCCTCGTTCCAGGTTGATGTGTAAGGTCAAACGTGATGCAACCGAAAACGCCCTCCAAAACTCTTCAATGAGTTGTGGATCAAAGGGTGGCTCTCCGAGTATTTTCTCTCCAGGAAAATCGATTTGGTAATGGAGATACGGCCGACCTGAAAGATCTATAGCCACATCGACAAGTGCTTCATCAAGTGGTACTCGGATAGAGGCAAATCTCCGAATACCACCCTTATCGCCCAAGGCCAGGAGAAACGCTTCTCCTACTGCAATGCCCACATCCTCTACGGTGTGATGCGCATCAATTTCGATGTCGCCTTGACTTCTGACCAGCAGACCAAAACCAGAGTGTTTGCCCAGCTGTTGAAGCATGTGGTCGAAAAACGGAATGCCGGTCGAACAGCGTACTTCTCTTAATCCAGAAGCATCGAGATCAACCGATACTTCAATATCTGTCTCTTTTGTCTTGCGATTAAAACTTCCAACACGTGTTTCGTCACTCGTCATAACAGAACCTCTCTAAGGGCCGCCAGAAATTTATTATTCTCTTCTTCTGTTCCAACCGTTACGCGTAGACATTCTTTAAGTCCATCCCAGGAAGAACAGTC
>Ga0310344_10001245_pt1 | contig 19531 bp, 18 predicted proteins | sample HC15DNA20200_MG_FD_203801 | JGI IMG/M metagenome (GOLD analysis project Ga0310344, IMG submission 203801) | Marine microbial communities from station ALOHA, North Pacific Subtropical Gyre - HC15-DNA-20-200_MG | ecosystem: Environmental > Aquatic > Marine > Oceanic | place: Pacific Ocean: North... | reverse complement strand
ATAATGTGGGATTCGCTTTTAAAAATTAGAAATTTACCAAAAAAAACTCAAATTTACTGCGGACACGAATATTCAAAAAGTAATGCTGATTTTGCTCTTTCTATAGAAAAAAATAATAATAAATTAATCGAAAGATCTGATGAAATAAATAAATTAATTAATGAAAATTCTTTTACAGTTCCGACTACTCTTGAAAAAGAAATTGAATGTAATCCTTTTTTAAGAGCTGATGTTGATAATATAAAAAAGAATCTTGAAATGGAAAATGCTTCTCCTGTAGAAATTTTTGCTGAAATTAGAACAAAAAAAGATATTTTTTAAGGAACATTATATTGTCCGCCATTTGCATTCAATGTTGTTCCTGTAATAAACCCAGATTCATCTTTAGCTAAATATAATACAGCTTCAGCTATTTCTTCCGGTTTTCCAAGTCTTCCGAGCGGGATTTTATCTTTAATAATTTTATCTAGAATTTCTTTAGGTACTGCTTGAACCATCTCAGTATCTATATAACCTGGTGCAACACAATTAACAGTAATACCCTTATTTGCTGTCTCTAATGCTAAAGATTTTGTAAAGCCAATCATTCCTGACTTTGTTGAAGCATAATTAGTTTGACCAGCTTGTCCTGCCTGTCCATTTACAGAGCTAATATTGATAATTCTTCCAAATCCTTTTTCTCTCATAGAATCTATAACACATTTTGACATATTAAAACATGAGTCTAAATTTGTTCTAATCACATCCCCCCACTGTCTTACATCCATTTTGTGCAACATGCTATCTCTAGTAACACCTGCATTATTTATTAAAACTTCAACAGCTCCTAAATCTTTTTCTACTTCCTTAACTTTTTCAGTACATTGATCAAAGATAGCTACATCAAATTTATAGACATGTACCCCTGTTTTTTTCATAAAATTTTGTGCATCTTCATCCCTAGATACGTAACTAGCTGCAACTTTGTATCCTTCTTTTTTTAATCTTAAAGAAATGGCTTCTCCAATGCCTCTTGTTCCACCAGTTACTAATGCTACCCTAGACATAATTTATTTTCTTTCCAGACACATTGCTATGCCCATACCGCCACCAATACATAAGGTGGCTAATCCTTTTTTAGAATCTCTTTTTTCCATTTCATGTAAAAGAGTTGTTAAAATTCTTGTTCCAGATGCTCCTATTGGATGACCAATTGCAATTGAGCCTCCGTTAACATTTACAATTTCTGGGTCCCACCCCATTTCTTTATTAACAGCACATGCTTGTGCTGCAAAAGCTTCGTTAGCTTCAATCAAATCTAAATCTGATGCTTTCCATTTTGCTTTTTGAAGAGCTTTTTTGCTTGATGGTATAGGACCACTTCCCATGACTGAAGGGTCTACTCCTGCTGTTGCCCATGAGGTGATTTTTGCAAGTGGTTTAATTCCTAATTTTTCTGCCTTTTCTAATTTCATTATTACTACTGCTGCAGCCCCATCATTTATTCCAGATGCATTTCCTGCAGTTACAGTTCCATCTTTTTTAAACGCTGGTTTTAAATTTTTTAAATTTTCTAAAGTACAGCCATGTCTTGGATATTCGTCATCTCTAATTACAACCGTTCCTGTTTTAAGTTGAGCAGGAACAGAAACAATCTCTTTTTGAAATTTACCATTTTTTTGTGCTTCTTCGGCTTTTAATTGAGAGTTTAATGCAAATTCATCTTGTTGATCTCTTGTAATTTGCCATTTTTCTGCAACATTTTCTGCTGTAACTCCCATATGGTATCCGTTAAAAATATCCCATATTCCATCTTTAATCATGCTGTCAATCATCTCTGAATTACCCATAATTCCTGCTTGTCTTAAATGAAAACAATGAGGGGCTTGTGTCATATTTTCTTGTCCACCTGCAACGACAATTTCTGATTCATTGCTGACAATTGATTCTAAACCCAAAGCAATAGATCTTATACCTGATCCACAAACTTGATTAATTGTTAAAGCTGTTATCTCATTTGGTACCCCGGCACTAATAGAAGCTTGTCTTGCAGGATTTTGTCCACAGGATGCTGTTAGAACTTGCCCCATTATAACTTGAGAAACATCTGAAGTTTTAATTTTTGCTCGATTTACTGCTTCTTTGATAACAATAGAACCTAAATCAGCTGCGCTCATATTCGAAAATGAACCATTAAAAGATCCTACAGGAGTTCTGGTAGCACTTACAATTACAACTTCAGACATAAAACTAATTTATTAAATAGAATATCCTTTTCAAGAAATATTTTTAATTATACAATTAGGTCCCTTAACATTTTTAAAGCCGAAATTAATAATAAAATACAAAAAAAACGCTTAATTAATATATCATTAAAATTATGCATAATCTTTACCCCCATAGGTACTGAAACAAACGTTCCAAGTGTTATCAAAAAAAATGGCATAATACTTATAAAACCAATAGAATACTGTGGTCTATTTTCAATATTCAAGCCTGCAAGTATAAAAATTAAAGTCGCTGGTAAACTTATAAGCAGACCTATACCTGAAGATGTGCCTACTGCCTTTTTTATATTTCTACCGCAACTCAACAATAAAGGAACGCTAAGCGTGCCTCCTCCTATTCCTAAAAGTGAAGAAATTGTACCAATAAAAAAACTAATGATTTTTTGAATCGATTTCAAAAAATTATAAGTTTTATTTGAATAAGGTTTATTGAAAAACATTCTAATTGCTACAAAAAAAGTGAAAAAAGCAAAAAATATTATTAATACTTTTCCCTCAATTAATTGCGCTATCGCTGCTCCAACCAAAGATCCAAATAAAATAGTATATTTCCATTTGTCAAGTAAACTTGTGTCAACACAGGATCTTTTTTTATGTTCAATAACTGAATTCAATGAAGCTGGAATAATAGTTGCAAGCGAGGTGCCAATAGCCATATGCATTGATATATTGTCAGAAAAATCTAGGAAATTAAATAAATGGTAAATTACAGGAACAATTATAATTCCACCACCAATACCAAAAAAACCGGCTAAAATTCCTGATATAAATCCTGCAAAAAATAAAAGAAGAGAAATTATGAAAAAAGTATCTATTTCTAACATTGTTTAATTTTATAAAAAATTATTTATACTACTTTGAAAACATTTTTTCTATAAAAGACTTTAATAAATGAATTTAAAAAATAAAAAAAAAATAAGAATAGTGATAGGGTCTTTAAATGTTGGTGGAACAGAGAAACAACTTCTGAACATTGTTAATTATTTAGCAAAAAAAAGCTGGAAGATTGAATTAATTACACTGAAGGAAAGGGGAATTTTAGCAAAATATTTAAATAAAGAAATAAAAACTAATAATTTAAATATTAAAACATCATTTAAAGTTATAAGTTTTTTTAAAATTATACATAAGCTTTTTAAAATTTTTAAAAAAGATCCTTTTACATTAACTCATTTTTTTTTACCTCAAGCGTACATTCTTGGAATGATTTCATCTATTATTGCAAATTCTAAATGTAAATTAATAATGAGTAGAAGATCGCTAAATTTTTATCAAAATAAAATAATCTTTTGCCGAATAGTAGAAAAATTTTTACATAAAAAAGTTGATAAAATATTAGTTAACTCCGAAGCAATCAAGAAACAACTTATAAACCAAGAAAATGTTTCTAAAGATAGAATTAAAATTGTTTATAATGGTATTGATGTAACAAATAAAAAAAAATTTAAAAAAAATAATAATTTTAACATTGTTATAACTGCAAATTTAATTCCATATAAAAACCACCATATACTTTTTAATTCTCTTAATTTAATCAAAGAAAAATTACCAAAAAATTGGAGGCTTTATTGTATTGGCAGGGATGATGGAATAAAAAAAAAATTAGTTAAATTATCAAAAAAATTAAAAATATTTAATAAAGTAACTTGGATTGAAACTCTAGAATTAGAAAATATTTTATCAAATTGTAATTTGGGGATATTATGCTCAAAAGAAGAAGGGTTTCCTAATGCAATTCTTGAGTATTTTAAATTTAAATTACCTGTTATAGCAACTAATGTAGGTGGCTGTAATGAAATAATAAAAAATAAAAAAAACGGTATCCTTACATCAAAAAATGATGTGTTAGGACTCTCAAAAGCTATTATATATTTATACAAAAATAAGGGTGTTGCAAAAAAAATTTCTAGTGAAGGCTTTAAAACTGCTAAAAACAAATTTAGATTAAATGAAACAATAAATGGTCATGAAAAAGAGTATTTAAAATGTCTAAGATCTTGACATAAGAAAATGTAAAGGTATATTTCAGAAAATATTCAATAAATCTTTTAATATTTAAATTATGTTTGCAATAATTAAAACTGGTGGAAAACAATACAAAATTAAAGAAAAAGATACAATTTTTGTTGAAAAATTAAAAAACAAAAAAGGTGATAAAATTGATATTAAAGATGTTTTACTACTCAGTAATGATGAAAAAAATATTAAGATTGGAACCCCATATTTAAAAGGAGTGTCTGTTAAAGCGGAAGTTCTAGAACAAAAAAAAAATAAGAAAATTATTGTATTTAAAAAAAAAAGAAGAAAAAATTACAGAAGGAAAAATGGTCATAGACAAGAAATAACTGTTCTTAAAATATTAAAAATTGGTAGTAAATCTATTGAAAAAAAATAAAAAATAATTTAAAAATATAGTAAATAATTAATATAAAAACATGGCACATAAAAAAGCAGCAGGTAGTTCAAGGAATGGGAGAGACTCTGCAGGTAGAAGACTTGGAATAAAGAAATTTGGTGGTGAAATAGTTATACCTGGAAATATTATACTGCGTCAAAGAGGAACAAAATACCATCCTGGTCTTAATGTTGGATTAGGTAAAGATCATACAATTTTTGCTCTTAAAAAAGGTAGCGTCTTATTCAAAAAGAAAAAAAATAATAAAGTTTATGTTTCGGTAGAGCCGAAATAAATTTAATATAATTCTTTTCTTAAATATTCAAATTTAAATCAGTTTATTTCTTTAAAAAAAAAATAAATGAAATTTTTAGATGAAATAAAAATATTTATTAAAAGCGGGGACGGTGGTTCTGGCTGTTGCAGTTTTAGAAGAGAAAAATTTATCGAATATGGTGGTCCTGATGGAGGTAATGGAGGAAAAGGAGGTGATGTAATTGTGAAATGTTTAAATTCTCTTAATACACTCATTGATTACAAATATAAGCAACACTGTATAGCAAAAAATGGCAAGCCAGGTATGAAAAAAAATAAGACAGGAAAAAATGGTACTGATTTGATAATTAATGTACCAGTAGGAACTGAAATATTAATGGATGATAAAAAAACACTAATAAAGGATCTTTCAAATAAAAATGATCAAATTATTATTGCTTTTGGTGGAAATGGTGGATTAGGAAATGTTAATTATAAAAGTTCAACCAATAGAGCACCGAGAAAATTTACCAAAGGTGAGAAAGGCGAGGAAAAATGGCTATATCTAAAACTAAAATTAATTGCAGATATAGGAATAGTTGGTTTACCAAATGCTGGAAAATCTTCTTTTATTAAAAAAATAAGCGCTGCAAAACCGAAAGTTGCCGATTACCCATTTACTACAATAACCCCTAATCTAGCAAGTATTATAATTAATAATAACGAACTAACTTTTGCTGATATTCCGGGAATTATTGAAGACGCGCACAAAGGAAAAGGGCTCGGTCTTAATTTTTTAAGTCATATTGAGAGATGTAAAATACTTTTGCACTTAATTGATGTTAGTGATGGTAATTTTGTTAAAAATTATAAAATAATTAGGAATGAAATTAAAAAATATAAAAATAAGGTAGAAAAAAAAAATGAGCTTATATGTCTAACTAAATGTGATCTTTTACAAAAAGATGAATTAAAACATAAAATAAACGAATTAAAAAATGTGTGTAAAAAAGAAATTTATTATTGTTCTAATGTTACTGGGGAAGGAATAAAAAAAGTTGTTAAAAAATTAGAAAATTTATATGGAAAAAAAAAAAATTAAAAAAGTAGTAATTAAAGTCGGGTCATCATTAATAGCCAATTACAAGACAGGTTTGCCTAAATTGAATTGGATTGATTCATTCATAAATGATTTAGATTTTTTATTAAAAAAAAAAGTTAAAATTATAATTGTTTCAAGCGGAGCTATAGCAATTGGTAGAAAAAGAATAGGTTTTTTGAAAAAAAAACTCAATTTAGATGAGCAACAAGCTGCTGCATCGGTAGGGCAAATATATTTAATTAACAATTACAAAAAAGCATTTAATAAAAAAAAAGTCGAGATTTCTCAAGTTTTATTAACTCTTGAGGACACAATAAAAAAAGAAAGAAAAATAAATGCAAAAAAAACTTTAAATAAATTATTAGAAAAAAAAGTTGTACCAATAATCAATGAAAATGACACTGTAGCAACAGATGAAATTAAGGTCGGAGATAATGATAGATTGTCTGCAAGGGTCGCTGAAATAATAAAAGCAGATTTACTAATTTTATTATCAGATGTATCTGGATTATATGACAAAGACCCAAAAAAAAGTAAAAAAGCTAAATTAATCAAAGAAGTTAGATCTATTAACAAATTTACAATAAAAGCTGCAAGCTTTACAAACAACCATTTTGCAAGAGGTGGTATGAAAACAAAAATTATGGCAGCTAAAATTGCAACAAATACTGGCTGTGGCATGGTAATAGTAAATGGAAATACAAAAAAAATTATACAAAAAATTTTTGAAGAAGAAGAAGGAACTTATTTTCACCCTAAAAAAAGAAAAAAAAATAATTAAATATTAATATAATTATTTTTTAATGGTAAAAATTGAACAAATTACAAAAAATAGCTGAACTATCAAAAAAGGCCTCTAGAATCTTATCTATAACTTCGTCAAAAGTTAAATCCAAGGTGTTAAAATATGCGGCGCAACAAGTAAAAAAAAATTTAAAAAAAATTGAAAACGCTAATAAAAATGATTTAAAAATTGCAAAGTCAAAAGGATTGGATGATGCAATGATAGATAGACTTTTATTAGATAAAAATAGAATTAATGCCATTGCCAAAAGTCTTAACGAAATAGCCAAATGGCCTGATCCTGTTGGAAAAACAATAAGTAAGACTACAAGGCCAAATGGATTGGAAATTCATAAAGTGTCAGTTCCAATTGGAGTTTTATTAGTAATTTATGAATCCAGACCAAATGTCACTACAGATGCAAGTGCGCTTTGTCTTAAATCTGGAAACAGTGTAATTTTAAAATGTGGTTCTGAAAGTTTAAATTCTTCTAAAGCCTTGCTTAGTTGCTTACATGCTAGTTTAAAAAAATATAAATTACCAGCAAGCTGTGTTGAATTACTGGCAACCTCTAGTAGAAAAGCTGTGGCAGATTTGTTAAAAATGGATGAACATATAGATGTTGTAGTTCCAAGAGGTGGAAAATCACTTATAAAGGCAATTTCAAAAATAAGCAAAATTCCTGTTTTAAAACATCTTGATGGGATATGCCATACATATATTGACAATATTACTAATATAAATGTAGTAAGTGATGTAGTTTTAAATGCAAAAATGAGAAGGACTGGGATATGTGGCGCGACTGAAACTCTTTTAATAAATAAGAAAATTAAATTGGATATTGTTCCTATAGTCGATGCTTTAATTGATGCTGGCTGTGAAGTAAGAGTAGATGAATATTTACATAAATATTTATCAGATTCATATTCTCATAGTTTAAAAAAAGCAATTTCTAAAGATTGGGATACTGAATATTTAGCTCCAATTATATCTGTTAAGTTGGTTAAAGATGTAAAAGAAGCAATAAAACATATTAATGACCATGGATCTAACCACACCGATGCAATAATTACATCAAACAAAAAAAATGCGGAATTATTTCTTAATGGAGTTGATAGTTCCATTGTAATGCATAACACATCAACACAATTTGCAGACGGTGGAGAATTTGGAATGGGCGCAGAAATTGGGATATCAACCGGTAAACTTCATGCAAGAGGTCCTGTTGGAGCAGATCAATTAACAACTTTTAAATATATAGTAAAAGGTAAAGGGCAACTAAGATCCTAAAAAATAAAAAAAAAATAAAAGTTGGATTATTAGGTGGATCTTTCTATCCTCCGCATTCTGGACATATTCAAATTTCAGAAGAGGCAATAAAAAAATTAAATCTAAATGAAGTTTGGTGGCTAATTGCGCAAAAGCACCCTGAAAAAAGTTTTATAAATGAAAAAAATTTTATTCAGAGAGTAGATGAAGCAAAAAAAATTTTAAAAAATCCTAAAATAAAAGTTATTAAAAATCTAAGTTATTGTGGAAACAAACATACATTTAATAATTTAAAGAACATTTTAAAAAATTCAGAAGAAAAATCATTTGTTTATTTAATAGGAGCAGATAACTTATTAAACTTTCATACCTGGTATAAATGGGAAAAAATTTTTCAACAAATACCGATTGCTGTCTTTGACAGACCTAATTACAAAATTCGTTCACTGTTAAGTATATCATCTAAGAAATTTAGAAAATTTATATATTTGGAAAAGTTTGCAAAAAAATTACCTTTTATAAAACCGCCTGCATGGATATATTTTCATGGAAAACAAAATTATCTTGGGTCTAGTCTCATAAGAAAAGAAAATGAAAATTAAAAAAAATTTAGAAAAACAATTTGATTCAAAGTTACTTGAAGCTTTAAAACAAACTCTTTTGGATGATAAAGTAGTTAATCTAAAAATTATTGATATTAGAAAAAAATCTGACTTTGCTGATTTTATCATCTTAGGATCAGGTACTTCAAATAGACATATTATTAATATGGCAAAAAATATTAGAGTGAAAATAAAAAAAAATTTTAATTTTAATCCACCTATAGAAGGAATGAATCAGAGCGAATGGGTTTTAATCGATGCAAGTTCAGTTGTAGTAAATATTTTTAAGCCTGAAATTAGAGAATTTTATAATCTTGAAAAGATTTGGGATAATTAATTAGGCTTTTGGCCCTGCTTTTTTAATATTTGGAGAAGCTTTTTTATATTTTGTTTTAAAATTATCGTAAAACATTTTAGCTAAACTCTTTGCAGCTTTATCATATGCTTTTTTATTTTTCCAAGTTTTTTTAGGGTCTAATACCTTTGATGGTACTCCCGGACATGTTTTTGGGACATCTAAATTAAAAACTTTATTTTTTTCATAACTTACTTTTTCTAAACTTCCATTTAAAACTGCTGTTATCATTTTTCTTGTATAATCAATTTTAAATCTTTTACCAACTCCATAAGGACCTCCTGACCAACCAGTATTAACCAGATATACATTTGTGTTATGTTTTTCAATTCTTTCACCTAACATCTTTGCATAAACTTCTGCGGGTCTTGGCATAAAAACTGATCCAAAACAGTGAGAAAAAGTTGGTTGTGGTTCTATAATTCCTCTTTCAGTACCTGCAAGTTTACTTGTATATCCAGCCATAAAATGGTACATAGCGCCATCTGCTGTAAGTTTTGAAATTGGAGGTAAAACACCAAATGCATCTGCAGTCAAAAATATAATTGATGTTGGATGTCCAGCTATACTTGGAATTACTGCTCCTGGAATATAATCGAGTGGGTAAACAACTCTAGTATTTTCAGTCAACGAATCATCATCATAATCAGGATTCATAGTTTTTGGATTTAAAACAACATTTTCAAGAACAGCTCCATCCCTAATAGCATCCCAAATTTGTGGTTCTGCTTTTCTACTTAAATTAATTGTTTTGGCGTAACATCCGCCTTCAAAATTAAATATACCATCATCTGACCAGCCGTGCTCATCATCTCCAATTAGCATTCTTTTTGGATCTGCAGATAGCGTGGTTTTACCAGTTCCAGATAAACCAAAAAATAATGCTGTATCTCCATTAAGGCCTAAATTAGCTGAACAATGCATTGGCATTATATCTTTTCCAGGTAGGATAAAATTTAAAACCCCAAATATAGTTTTTTTATTTTCTCCTCCATATCTGGTTCCGCCAATAATTGCCAAACTTTTTGTAAAATTTAAAAGTATAAATGTTGATGTTCTAGTTCCATCTAACTCAGGTCTTGCTTCGAAATCATTAATATTAAAAACAGTAAATTTTGGTTCATGAACTTCTAATTCTTCTGCTGTTGGTTCAATAAACATCGTTTTTACAAATAAACTTTGCCAAGCATGATCTGTTATCATTCTAACTGGTAATCTAGTTCCATCTGCTGCACCAGCCCAACCATCAAAAACAAAAAGTTCTCCGTCATGTTTTCTCATTTTATTTAAAATTTGATCAAATTTGTTAGCAGGAAAAGGTTTATTAATTTTACCCCAATCAACAGTTTTATGAGTTAATTTATCATCAACTATAAATCTATCTTCAGGGGATCTACCTGTATATTGTCCTGTTGTTACAGATAGTGCACCTGTTTTTGTTAACACACCTTCATTTCTTTCTACTGCCATTTTTATTAATTCTTTAGAAGATAAATTCCTATGAATCACTGATGGCTTTAATCCCAATTCTTCTATTTGATAGGTAAATTTACTTGTTATATTTGTTTTTGAATCTTTCACACTTAAATTCTTTTTTTTTTTACTATTCTTATACTCATAAATTACAGGAACGCAAGGGGGAATATGCACATCAAATATATTTTTTTCATGATATTCTCCTGTTGCAAGTCTAAATGCTCTTAATGCATTACCATGAGCTACTAGAAGAATGTTCTTACCTTTTTTTAACAACGGGACTATTTTCTTATTTAAAAAAGGCTTAATTCTTTTTAAAACATCTTCTAGACTTTCTCCTTTTGGCGGATTAATTCTAAAACTTCTTCTCCATTCTAAAACTTTTTTTTCACCATAAATTTTGACTAGCTCATCTTTATATTTTCCTGATAAATCTCCATAATCTCTTTCATTTAGTGCGGAAACTTTAGTAATTTTACCATTTTTATTTTGGGCTCCTAAATTGTTAATTACATATCTTGCTGTTTCAATGCTCCTACTTAATTTGCTTGAATAAACATGATCAATATTAATGCCCATTTTTTTTAATTCTTTTCCTGCTTTTTTTGCTTGTATAATACCTTTCCTTGTTAAAGGAACATCAATACCACCTGTAAATCTATTCTGGAGATTCCAAATACTTTGGCCATGACGCATTAAAATTAAAATAGACATTTAGTAATTAAAGTTTATATAAATTAAAAATGTATTATATTTAGATGTATATTAATTAGTTTATTAAAATAAAAAAAAATAATTATATTAAAAAAAATTGAAAATAAAATTTAAAATATTTCTTTTATATATTTTTTTTCTAGTTTCACCATATATTGCTCACACAATAGATAAAGATATCAGTGAATATGATTACTTAAAATTTTTAGGAGAATCTATTGAAAAAATTAAAACTGATTATGTAGAACATGTTGACAACAAAGCAATAGTAGAATCGGCTATAAATGGAATACTTTCATCTTTAGATCCTCATTCAAGTTTTTTAAATGCGGAAAGTTTGGAAGATATGAAGGTCCAAACTAAAGGTGAGTTTGGAGGACTAGGTATTGAAGTTACAATGGAAAATGGTTTTGTTAAAGTAATTTCGCCAATTGATAATACGCCAGCATATAAAGCTGGGGTTAAAGCAGGTGATTACATTACTCATCTTGATAAAAAATCTGTTGTTGGTCTTACTTTAAATGAGGCGGTAAACAAAATGAGAGGACCTGTTGGTTCAAAATTAAAAATTACTATTGGGAGAAAAGATACAGAACCATTTGATATAACAATCAAAAGAGATGTAATAAAAATTACTAGCATTAGATCTAGGATGGAAAAGGATGTCGGTTACATAAGAATAACCACATTTTCTGAACAAACAAAAGCATCGGCGATAGATGCTATTAAAAAATTAAAAAAAAATAAAAATTTGAAAGGATACGTTTTAGATCTTAGAAACAATCCTGGCGGTTTATTAGAGCAAGCAGTTGGTGTTTCTGATCTTTTTTTAGAAAAAGGAGAAATAGTTTCAACTCGTGGAAGAGATTTGGTAAATCCTGAAATATATAAAGCTAAACCTGGAGATATTATTGATGGATTACCACTTGTAATTCTAATAAATAGCGGTTCCGCTTCAGCTTCAGAAATTGTCGCAGGTGCATTACAAGATCATAAAAGAGCTATAATTTTAGGCACTAAATCTTTTGGCAAAGGTTCTGTACAAACAATAATTCCAGTCCATCCGTTTGGCGCTTTAAGAATGACTACAGCAAAATATTTTACACCATCCGGTAAATCTATTCAAAAAAAAGGAATTGATCCTGATATTATAGTTGAGCAAGCAAAAGTAGAAAAGGTTGATAGAAAAAATGGAAATAGGGAGTCAGATCTTCAAGGAGCGCTTGATAATCCCGCTAATGATTTAGAAAAAAAAGTTGATGAGAATTTAAATAAAGAATCAATAGATGATTTTCAATTATCAAGAGCTTTAGATCTAGTTAGAGGCATTTCCCTTTATAAAAAAGAATTAGCTGTAAATTGAAATAAAAACTATCAAAAAAAAATTATGAAAATTAATTCGTACCGTATAGGAGTAGGAATTATTCTCCTTAATGAAAAAAAAAAAGTATTTGTTGCAAAAAGGATAGATATAAAAAGCGAAGCCTGGCAGATGCCTCAGGGGGGTGTAATTAAAAACGAAAAAGTAGAAGATGCTGCCTATAGAGAATTATATGAAGAAACTGGTGTAAAAAAAGCAAGAATAGTTCTTAAAAGTAAAAAATGGTTTCAATACAATATTCCATTGACTTTAAAAAAAAAATTATGGAAAGGCAGATATTTAGGACAAAAACAAAAATGGTTTGTAATGAAGTTCTTTGGTAATGAGAAAAGAGATATAGATTTAAATGTTTGCAAAGCAGAATTTTCTGCTTGGAAGTGGGTTAATATAAAGGAATTAGAAAAATTAATTGTTCCGTTTAAAAAAAAAATGTATAAAGAAATTGTTGAAGAGTTTGTAAAAAAAATAAAAAACCTTAGTTAAGTATTTCGATTATAGTATTAGCTTCTTTGACTTTTTTTTCAAAAAATAAAATTTCGCTTTCAATTTTTGTTTGATTTTTTAACTTTTCATATTTAGAAATACTATCTTTATAAGCATTTAATTTAAATTCGTTCACATCAAATGCTGTTTCGCTTAAAACAATTAATTTATTATTACTAACTTCCGCAAAACCACTATAAATGAAGAAACTTTTATCAATTTTATTATTTTTATATGTATTTAACACACCAGGTCTGATTTGTGAAATTAAATTACTATGATGTGGTAAAACACCAAAATCACCTTCTTCTCCGGGAACTACAACCATGTCATATTCTCCAGATATTAAATTTTTATTTGGTGTAATTAATTCAAAAAGAAATGTTTTTTCCATTATTCTTCTTTCGAAATTTTCTTTGATTTTTCTAATGCTTCTTCAATAGTACCTACCATATAAAAAGCAGATTCAGGAATATTATCGTGTTCTCCATCAACTATACTTTTAAATCCATTAATAGTATCTTCTAATTTAACAAATTTACCCGGTGTGCCTGTGAAAACTTCAGCAACAAAAAAAGGTTGTGACAAAAATCTTTGAATTTTTCTTGCTCTTGATACTGTTAATTTATCTTCCTCTGACAATTCATCCATTCCTAAAATGGCAATTATATCTTGTAATGATTTGTAGGACTGCAAAACTTCTTGGACCCTTCTTGCTATTTGGTAATGTTCCTCACCAACAATTGTTGGATCTAAAATCCTTGATGTTGAATCTAGAGGATCAACGGCTGGATAAATTCCTAGTTCAGCAAGAGATCTGCTTAAAACTGTTGTGGCGTCAAGGTGTGCAAATGAAGTAGCTGGCGCGGGATCAGTTAAATCATCTGCAGGAACATAAATTGCTTGAACGCTAGTAATAGATCCTTTTTTTGTAGTTGTAATTCTTTCCTGTAAAGCTCCCATATCTGTAGATAATGTTGGTTGATATCCAACAGCAGAAGGTATTCTACCTAATAAAGCCGAAACTTCTGATCCAGCCTGTGTAAATCTGAAAATATTATCTATTAAAAGCAAAACATCCTGTCCTTCTTTATCTCTAAAATGTTCAGCTAATGTAAGACCAGTTAAACCTACCCGTGCTCTTGCTCCTGGCGGTTCATTCATTTGTCCATAAACAAGCGCAACTTTAGATTTTTTCCCTTTTATATCTATAACACCACCTTCAATCATTTCGTTATATAAATCATTTCCTTCTCTTGTTCTTTCTCCAACGCCTGCAAAAACAGAAAAGCCACCATGTTCTCTTGCAATATTATTAATAAATTCCATTAAAATAACTGTTTTTCCTACACCTGCTCCACCAAACAATCCTACTTTTCCACCTTTAGAATATGGAGCAAGTAAATCTACGACTTTAATGCCTGTAACTAATATTTCAGTTTCTGTAGATTGTTCTACAAATTCAGGAGCTGGCTGATGTATCGACGCAGTTGTTTTTGATTTAATTGGGCCTCTTTTATCAACTGGTTCGCCAACTACATTTAAAATTCTACCAAGCGTTTCTTTGCCTACTGGTACAGTAATAGGATCACCAGTATCTATAACTTCTTGGCCTCGAACAAGACCGTCAGTTGTATCCATAGCAATAGTTCTAACAGAATTTTCTCCTAGATGCTGTGCTACTTCTAAAATTAGCTTTGATCCCTCATGATCTACTTCAAGTGCATTTAAAATTCCAGGCAAATCTTTTTCAAAACTAACATCGACCACAGCTCCTGTAACTTGTGTAATTATTCCAATATTTTTTTTTACCATATTAAACTGCTTCTGCTCCTGAAATAACTTCAATTAATTCTTTAGTAATTTGTGCCTGTCTTGATCTATTATAATTTAATGTAAGTGTATCAATCAATTCTCCAGCATTTCGTGTTGCATTGTCCATAGCAGTCATTCTTGCTCCTTGTTCGCCAGCAGCATTTTCCAATAAACCGCTAAAAATTTGAATAGCAAGATTCTGTGGAACTAAATTTTTTAAAACTTCTTCTTCTTCAGGTTCATATTCGTAAATTGAATTATCTTCTTTTTCATCTTTTTTTGAAATATTTTCCTCAGCTCCTAAGACTGGTATAATTTGTTTTAATTGCGCTTCTTGCTTAATAGCTGATTTAAATAAAGAAAATACTATATGTGCAACATCGAATTCTTCATTCTCATACATTAATAAAATTTTATTAGAAATTTTTGCAGCAAACTCATAATCAATTTTTTTTTGTGTTGAAATCTGAATTGAATCAATGATTAATTCATTAAATTCTCTTTTTAAATGATCTAAGCCTTTTTTACCTATACAAAGGATTTTTACTGTTTTATTAGAATTTAATAAATTTTTAATTTTTTTTTTTGCAAGTTTAGTTATTGATGTATTAAATCCTCCACAAAGTCCTCTGTCAGAGGTCATAAGTACTATTAAATGAATTTTGTTATTTTCTTTTCCCTTTATAATTTCTGGAGCATTCTCCATATTTGTATTAGAAGTAACATTATCTATCATTGTTTGCATCCTATTGACATATGATATAGATGACTCTGCTTCTGTTTGAGCTTTTTTTAATCTTGCCCCAGCTACTAATTTCATTGCTGAAGTAATTTTTTTAGTTGATTGCACACTGCCAATTCTATCTCTTAAATCTTTTAAACTGGGCATAATATAAAATTATTTATCCTCCTTTTCTTTTTCTTCTAAAGATTCATCTTTTTTATCTTCAACTACAAGTTCTTCTTTTTTATATGTGCTTAAAAAAGACTTAATAATATCGTGTAATTGTTTTTCAGTTGATTCTTTAACCTCTTCATCCTTTTTAATTGTTTCCAATAATTTTTTTTGTTTATTTCTGCAGTGTTCTATTAAATTAGCTTCAAATTGATTAACATATTCCACTCTAACTCTATCAAGGTAACCATTAACACCTGCAAAAATAGAAACTACTTGTTCTTCAACGGGAACAGGTTTGTATTGTGGTTGCTTTAAAACTTGAGTTAATCTAGCTCCTCTATTCAACAATTGTTGAGTCGCAACATCTAAGTCAGAACCAAATTGTGCAAATGCTTCCATTTCCCTATATTGTGCTAATTCTAATTTTATACTTCCTGCAACTTGTTTCATTGATTTTAGTTGTGCAGCTGATCCAACCCTACTAACAGATAATCCTACATTAATGGCAGGTCTAATGCCTTTATAAAAAAGATCTGTTTCCAAAAAAATTTGTCCATCTGTTATTGAAATAACATTAGTTGGTATGTAAGCAGATACATCATTTGCTTGTGTTTCTATTATTGGAAGTGCTGTTAAAGAACCGGCACCATCTTTATCACTCATCTTGGCAGCCCTTTCTAACAATCTTGAATGTAAATAAAATACATCCCCGGGATAGGCTTCTCTACCTGGAGGTCGTCTCAATAAAAGTGACATTTGTCTATAAGCTACAGCTTGTTTAGATAAATCATCATAAATTATTAAAGCATGCATTCCATTATCTCTAAAATATTCGCCCATTGTGCATCCTGTATATGGAGCTAGAAATTGTAATGGAGCTGGATCTGATGCTGTTGCTGAAACAATAATAGTGTATTTTAAAGCATCATTATCTTCTAAAACTTTAACTATTTGTGCAACACTTGACTTTTTTTGACCTACAGCAACATAAATGCAATATAATTTTTTCTTTTCATCTTTTCCTTCGTTAATATTTTTTTGATTTATAATTGTATCAATAGCAACAGCTGTTTTTCCTGTTTGCCTATCCCCTATTATTAATTCTCTTTGCCCTCTTCCAACAGGAATTAAAGTATCAATTGCTTTTATACCTGTTTGAACCGGTTCATGAACTGATTTTCTTTGAATAATTCCTGGAGCCTTAACTTCTAGTCGATTTTTTTCTTTTGATTTAATATCACCTTTTCCATCAATTGGATTTCCTAAACCATCTACCACCCTACCTAACAATGCTTTTCCTATTGGTACTTCTAGAATTTTTTTTGTTCTTTTTACAACATCTCCCTCTTTAATATTTCTATCATCTCCAAAAATAACAGCTCCGACATTGTCTTCTTCTAAATTTAAAGCCATTCCTTTTACACCGCCTGGAAACTCTATCATTTCTCCAGCTTGGACGTTTTCTAAGCCATACACTCTAGCAATACCATCACCAACAGATAAAACTTGTCCTACTTCTAAAACATCCTGTTTTAAATCTAGACTTTTAATTTGTTTTTTTAAAATATTTGATATTTCAGATGATTTTATATTCATAATTTTTTTAAAAATTAATATTATCTTAATGAATTTGCAATTTTATCAAGTTTAGATTTCATTGAAAAATCTATCATTGTGCTTCCAAGTTTTACAATAAATCCTGATATTATATTTTTATTCTTAATAAAATTTATTTTGATTCTTTTTTTTACATCAGATTTTAATTTTTTTTCAATCTTAATTGAATCTTCTTTTGAAATTTTATCAGGTAATATTACATCAATCTTTACTATATCTTTGCTTTCTGATGAAATTTCATCATAAAATTGAATAATTTTTTCAATCAAAATTAATCTTTTATTAAATGCTAACAAAAATAAAAAGTTTTCTGTAATTTGGTCTATTTTTAATTTTTTTGAGATTAATTTTAGTAATTCTTGATGTTTTTTTGGATTAACTAGTGGAGAAAAAATTATTTTTTTGAATTCTTTATTCTTTTCTATTAACTCAGTTATTGTAGATAAATCTTCTTTTATTTTGGAACTTTTATTTTGTTCTAATCCAAGGCTATGCAAAGCTTTTACATATCTTTGTACTACTTCATCGGTTCCAATATTTATCATAATTAAAAAAAAAAAAAAATTTTTTATGAATACATTACACAGGTTTTTAGCTCATGCAAGATTATAAAAGTAAAAAAAAATTAAGAAAAATTATAAGGATCAATATCTATAGATAATTTTAAATCAAACGGTATGTCAAGTTTCTTCAACCAAATACTTATAAATTTTTGAATATTTTTATTTCTAGAACATCGTACTATAAATCTTTTTCTATGTTTTCCACGTACGTAAGATATGAAAGGGGGCGCTGGGCCTAAGACTTCAAAGTCGTTCGATGGTTCTAGATTTATTTTCATTTTTCTACAAAAATCATTTAATTTTTTTTCATTTTTTGAAACTAGCGTTACTAAACATAATTTTTTAAATGGTGGCAAACCAGATTCTTTTCTTGTATTTAATTCTTCCAAAAAAAAGCCTTTTAAATCAAACTTTTTTATATTTTTTAAAATTAAATTATCAGGCATTGTAGATTGAATTAAAACTTTACCCAATAATTTTGATCTTCCAGAACGGCCTGAAACTTGGGTGAGTAATTGAAAAGTTTTTTCTGCTGCCCTTAGATCTCCTCCAATAAATCCAACATCTGCATCCACAACTACAACTAAAGTTAATTTTGGAAAATGATGTCCTTTTGCAAGTATCTGAGTTCCAATTATTATATTAATTTCTTCTTTTTCAAATTTTCTTAATATATCTTCACCTTTTCCTTTTGTTTGCATTACATCGCTAGTAAATATTTCAACATTCAAATTTTTATTTTTTTTTTTTATTTCTTCATAAATTTTTTCAACTCCAGGACCATAAAGAAATAAATTGCATTTTTTATCAGATTCTTGGCAATTTTTTTTGTTATCCTCAAATAAACTTTTATAACCACAATGATGGCAAATTAAATTGCCTATTTTTTTATGATAAACTAACCCAACGTCACAATTAGGACATAATATTTTTTTATAACAAGTATTACAAAAAACATAAGGAGCAAACCCTCTTCTATTCAAAAAAAATAATGCCTGATTACCAGATTCTATTGTTTTTTTTAATTCATTATGTACTTCTTCAGATAACCACATTCCTTTTTCTGGAGGGGTTTCAGCTAAATCTATAATTTTAATCTCAGGCAATCCTGCCTGTCCGTATCTTTCTCTAAGTTTAACTACTTCATATTTTTTTTCCAAAATATTTAATTTTGTTTCAATAGATAGAGTTGCGGAACACAAAATGATTGGAATATTAAAAATTTTAGCTCGCACAATTGCCATATCTCTTGCATTGTATATAACTCCTTCTTCTTGTTTAAAACTTTGATCATGCTCTTCATCAATAATAATTAGTCCTAAATTCTTAAAAGGTAAAAAAAGAGAGGATCTAGCGCCCACAATAATATGAACATTTCCATCAATTATAGACTTCCATATTTTTATTTTTTCACTTACTTTTATATCTGAATGCCACAATACTGGATCAGTTTTAAATCTTTTTTTAAATCTATCAAACCATTGAGTTGTCATTGAAATTTCAGGTAATAGAACCAATACTTGTTTTCTTTCTATTAAACATTTATTAATTGCTTC
>Ga0310344_10001244_pt1 | contig 19532 bp, 13 predicted proteins | sample HC15DNA20200_MG_FD_203801 | JGI IMG/M metagenome (GOLD analysis project Ga0310344, IMG submission 203801) | Marine microbial communities from station ALOHA, North Pacific Subtropical Gyre - HC15-DNA-20-200_MG | ecosystem: Environmental > Aquatic > Marine > Oceanic | place: Pacific Ocean: North... | reverse complement strand
GATCGGATAAGGCACTCCTGTTATGGCTAGGTCCATCGTTATTTCTGTCACCTTTAGAATAGTCTTTACAATCCACAAAGGCGGAAGTTAGGGACCCGTCAGAAGTGGTTTGATAAACGTGGATTTGAAGATTCTTGGTTCGGAGTAGCAAAATCGGTTGAAAAAGCTGGTTTAATATGCGCTAAATAAACGATATAGCGAATGGTTCTGTCGCTGTACGCACGGTGCCTGTTTATTGTGCAGGTGTCCGAAGGGCGAACCTCATAGTCGGAGTACTGATGTTATGATGAGAGTAATTGGCACCGGTGTTGTACTGGCAGTTGTAAGTCAGGTCTGTTGGTCTGGCGGAATCAAGGCGCAGGATACTCCAGTTGAACAAGGAATATCAGCCAAAGCAGAACCGTCACTTTTTGTTAAGAGCCTGAATAATCCTGATGAGAAAATGCGAGCGATGATCGTGTCTATGCAGATCCGACGTCCGGATCTGGCCAGGAACTACCTTGTTCAGTTAATGGAAGAGTCACTCGATGTCAAAACCCTCTCCGAGCTGCGCATACAATTTGGTCCAGCTGCGTTACTGCGTTTAGAAAAAACCAAGCCACTTCAACCAGAAATTGGGACTTTTGTTGCACAGATCAACGATGCCTTTCAGCAGCATGCACGTTCTCCGGAAAGGATCGCAGGTCTGTTGCCTTACCTCAGTGCATCTAAGGGTGAGCGTGCCTGGGCTGCCGTACAATTGCGGGAGGCAGGCAGTCATGCGGTTCCAGTATTAATTGACGTGCTTCGTGATCAGGAGTCTGCAAAGGAAACAAACGCGGCACGCTATGCGTTAAGGAATCTGGGAGTGGATGCAACCGCTCCTTTGATTGCTGCTTTGCAGAGTCCGGATCTCATGTTGAAGAGGGAAGTGATCGATCTTGTAACCGACCGTGGGGACCGAACGGCTGTTCCGTTTCTCTGGGAACCTGCGCTCTCGGGCGACAGTCCGGAAAGCATAAGACAGGCTGCTCGCGCTGCGATCCGGCACCTGTCACCTTCCAGCACAATTAGCCTAGAATCGGCTGTCAGGAATCTGCTTAAGTCGTCAGAGCAATATAGAGATGGCTCGATGGAACTGCAAACTAACTTAGATGGAGAAGTGGACCTCTGGACGTTAGGTGAGGGGCCGGGTGGATTGGCCGTGAGTCTCACTTCTGAAAAGAAAATACGTCTGTTACTCAGTTTACACATGGTTCAAATGGCATTGAATCTTGCCCCGGACCGGTCAGATACGCAGAGAAGCTTATTACGTTTGTTATTACTTCAGGAAGACGCGGAGTCGCGTTTTGGCGATCCCGTGCGTCAGGATTCTACCAGTGCATGGCATATGGTTTCTCAGCGAGGTACTCCGTTACTAAAAGGGGTTCTCGATCAGGCCCTTCTGCGAGAAGAGACGGATGTTGCCGAAATGGCGTTGCGTTTGATGAAGGGTTTTGTGGCACAATTGACAACTTCGACAACAGAACAGATCTATTCCATGTTACATCGGGCGATCACCTTTCCTGATCGGCGAGTGCAGTTTGCCGCTGCGGAATTGATGGTCGCATTAAAACCATCAGATTCCTTTCGTGGATCCAGTGCGATTATGGAGGTGTTGTCCCGTGCTATTCTTTCGAGTGGTAGTGAAAAAGCAATCGTCATAGATTCCATAAAATTGCGAGGGCAGCGACTGGCTGCGATGGCTCGCGACATCGGGTTTGATACGGAAGTGGCAGTTTCCGGGAAGCAGGGATTTCAGTTGGCGGTTGCCAGTGCGGATGTTGAAGTGATCGTTGTAGATTTGAATGTGATTCGCTGGTCGCTTACGGAAACACTTGAAAACCTTCGTAAGGATCCCAGAACTGCCGGCCTACCTATTTACCTGGTGGGACCACTTGAGTGGGTGGATGTACAATCCAAGTTTAATTCTCGGTTTGGTTCCATCGAATATCTGGTTCGGCCTTCGAGCAGTGAGGATTTAAGACTTCAGATGCAGGCGTACCAGTCTTTTCAAAAAGAGGCACGGGACCCACTCAGTGTTGAAGAGCATGCTCACTATGCCCTACGTGCGATTAGAATGATGTATGCTATTGCCAGTGGTGAATGTCCGCTCGGTGATCCGAGACGATCTGAAAATGCCTTGCTTCATGCCGCACGACGAGGAATCTATTTGATGGACGTGTTACCCGTTCTGGGACAGTTGGCCACGTCATCTTCTCAGGCGACCTTGGTGCAGGTATTGATCAATAACAATCGTGATGAGGAAACGCGACTTTCAGCACTGCAGAATCTTTCACTGAATATCGGTCGTAACGGTGTTCTGTTAAGTACACAAGATCGGGTTGGTTTACGACAGGTCAGTCTGGACGAGTTGCCCGTTCCTCTTCGTGCTGATTTCACGCACTTGATTCAGGCTTTGTGATTTGGAAATAAGAGTCTGGAAATTGGGTGGTGCAGCCAGACTGATATTGGTAACAGCGTGATGACGACCGGACGTTTCTCACGGGGGGCCGTGACCTTGTCTTTTGATGAATCCACAGAAGTAAACCCGATAATGGGTGTTGTAGGTAATGCTCCGTTGATGCAGCAGGTGTATCATCTGACACATCGTGTTGCCGGAAGTCGGGCGACTGTTTTGGTGGTTGGGGAGACGGGAACGGGTAAGGAATTAATCGCACGTGCGATTCATGAGCTTAGCCCTCGGCAGAGCGGTCCTTTTGTGAGAGTTAATTGCGGTGCGCTGAGTGACAGTCTTCTTGAGAGCGAGCTTTTTGGACACGTCAAAGGTGCATTCACCGGAGCGGTAGCTAATCGCGCCGGACGATTTGAGGCAGCTCATACGGGCACGCTTTTTCTGGATGAGATTTCGTCCATGAGCACACCTTTGCAGGTGAAATTGTTACGCGTGTTGCAGGAGCAGGAGTTCGAACGAGTTGGTGATCCACAGACCATTCGAGTTAATACCAGGGTGGTTGCTGCTACGAATCAGTTTCTGCCCACGGAAGTGTCTGCGGGAAGGTTTCGTGAAGATCTTTATTATCGTTTGAATGTTGTGCCGATTTTGTTACCTCCACTACGCAAACGCCGAGAAGACATTCCTGCTTTAATGAAACATTTTATCCAAAAATACAGTGACGAAAATAAACGTTCCCTGGTTCAGTGTCCCGATGTCATCACACAACGATTTCTTGACCATGACTGGCCAGGAAACGTCCGTGAACTGGAAAATTATATTGAACGTGCGGTCATTCTCTGTGAAGGCGATGCACTGACCGAAGAAGTGTTACCGCCTCTGTTGCGTGGGGAATCAGATCCTGCTTTTATCGATGCGAACGCCCGGGAGGATTCCAAAGACTTTGCCGTGTCGCTTGTTAGGCATGGAATGGCGAGTTCTGGTCCGGATCGGGGAGATCTGTACCAGGAAGTGGTGGGACGGGTTGAACATCAATTGATTGCACAGGTGCTGGAAGCGTGTGATGGAGTTCAGATTAAGGCCGCTGCCTGGTTGGGAATCAACCGCAATACGCTTCATAAGAAGATGAAAGAGTTCCAAATTCTCCAGAATGATGGCGGACCAGAAACCGATTCTTAGAAAATCGTGATAGCTAAACGGATGGATTGATTACCTGTCACTGGCCTGCAAATAATGATCCGGGGAAATTTCAGTCGGGACTGTTTTTCCGAGCCTGCCATAATTCCGACCATGCTGCGCGACGAAAGAATCCTTGCTCAGCTTTTATTGACCATCCGGTCAAGGCTTGTTAGGGTTCGCTCAGTTGAATCATGGCGAAATCAGTGGGCTTGAAACCTGCGTGAACCGCAGGAATATGCCTAATGTATGTTTTTCATCTTCGAGGAGACACCTATGGGCGCCGAAGCGAAATTGACGGAACTGGGTATTGAACTTCCTGAACCGATGGCAGGAGGTTACCTCAACATGGCGGTGCGGGTTGGAAACGTAATTTATACATCCGGACATACCTCAGATATTACAGGGAAATGTGGTCGCGATATTGATACTGACAAAGGTGTCGAAGCCGCCCGTGAATCGATTCTCAAGGTGTTAAGTACGGTTCGTAATATTGCCGGATCTTTGGACAATGTACGCGTTGTCCGCTTACTGGGGTGTGTGAATTCGGCTGAAGATTTTATCGACCAACCAACAGTTGTTAACGGTGCCTCAGACGTCATACATCAGGTTTTCGGTAAAGACGACCTTGGATATCATGCACGCAGTGCTCTGGGTTTTGCGCAACTTCCCGGTGGCGCAGCAGTCGAAATCGAAGGAGTTTTTGCTATTGAATCGTAGGGACGTGCACGGTCATGTCTGTCAGACGATTTTGAATGTTTTGCATCGTTGTAAGTGCATATTCTCGAATGTTCCACCATCGGACAGAGGGAATATGTAACTCCCGAAAGTGTTGCCGTTATGAGTCGAGTGGCGCACGGTCCTGCTTCGGGTAACAACAGGGGCTTGATTAAGCGATGGATGGGTTGCCTGTATGATGCCCTGTTGCTGATAATCTGGGAGGAACTTTCTTTGCGCATCCAGCATTGAAGAAAGGGAAAACGAATGGCAGGGGGCGAATTTGCTGAGCGGACCCGGGGATTACGTCCGACAGTGGTCAATGCCATACTGAAGGAAGTGGATGCATTAAAGCAGTCTGGCAGGGAACCGAAATCTCTGATGCGAGGAGAACCCGATTTCCCAACGCCGAAACACATTGTTTCTGCCGCGCAGGAGTCGCTTTCCCTGGGTAGAACGCGTTATCCGAACAATCGCGGTGAGCCCCGGTTACGAAAAGCGGTTCAGAATTCTCTGCAAGTCAGGACAGGGGTGTCCTATTGTGATTCCGAAGAAATTCTCATTACCACGGGGGCCACATTTGGGATTTATGCTGCCCTGTCTTCACTGGTCAATCCCGGTGACGAAGTGCTTCTCCCGGAACCGGTTTATGATGCGTACCACGGCGTTATCCAGTTATTAGGCGGAAAAATTCGTCCTGTATCGGGGCGGTTGCAATGCGGGCGTTTTGTGCTTGACCTGGATCAAATGGCTGCGATCAGCGGATCTGAGACCCGCGTATTGATACTGAACAATCCATGGAACCCCACCGGTACAGTATTTCGCAGGCAGGAACTGGACCGTATCATGGCCATAGCTCGTGATCAGAATTTTTGGGTAATCAGCGATGAGATTTACGATTCCATCCTTTATGGAAACCGTGAGCATGTGTCCCCGGCTTCTGTTTCACAAGACGCGAGAGAACGTACGATAATTGTGAACAGTCTTTCGAAAACCTACGCAATGACCGGGTGGCGTCTGGGGTATTGTGCGGGACCTTCTGCAATCATGGAAACCATGTTTCTGGTTCTCCAACAATCGAGCCGTGGTCCGGTCACTTATGTACAGGATGCTGCGTCAGCAGCATTGGAAGGCTCCCAGGAAACGGTGGTGGCCATGCGTCAGGAATACGAAAGGAGATGTTCACAGGTTTGTGAAGTATTGGATGGCATCCCTTCCGTTTCCGTAGTGGTTCCAGAGGGTGGTTTTTTTGCGATGCTGGATGTACGTGAGCTTGCGATGTCATCCGATAGGATTCGAAGAAAGCTGCTTCAGGAGTACGAAGTGGTGGTTATACATGGTGCTGCTTACGGGGAGTCAGCGGAAGGCACGTTACGTGTTTCTTTTGCATCAGGGGGTGACAATCTTCAGCAGGGTCTGATGCGTTTGCGGAAAGGGCTGAGTGCGTTGGCAGCGGGAAGTTCAATCTGAAAATCGTATTCGATGAGTATAAGGGGTTGAGTAGCCGGGAATCAGGAGCCGCCCCATTTCGCGTTATTAGCCAGCGTATACACACGCTCAAGAGGGAGAAGCCGGACGTGTGTATTTTCTTTATTCGGGGGGATGGTATTCCATGCCGAGCACGGATTATTCACTGGAAAAAGACCTCAAGGAAGTAATTGAGGGAGAAGTCCGCTTCGATAGGGTTTCCAGGTCCCTTTACGCAACGGATGCAAGTGTATACCAGATTGTTCCACAGGGGGTGGTGATTCCCCGTACTCCGCAGGATGTGATTACAACCCTGTTGATGTGTCGGATGCATGGCGTTCCGATTACCGCACGTGGTGGCGGAACATCGCAGGCAGGACAAGCCATAGGGGAAGGCATTCAGCTTGATTTTTCAAAGTACATGAATGCTATTATTGAATTTCGACCCGATGATGCATTGGTCCGTGTGCAACCGGGCATCGTACTGGATGAACTCAACGCATTTCTGAGACCGTACAACTTGCAGTTGCCCCTTGATATTTCCACGTCCAATCGTGCTACCGTGGGAGGTATGATTGCCAACAACTCAGCTGGTACACGTAGCGTCGTTTACGGCAAAACGATTGACTATGTGGAGCAGGTTCAGGTGGTTTTATCTGATGGCAGTGTGATTGATCTGAAGGAGATGGAACAGGACACGTTACAGGAAAAATGTAACCAGGAGGATCTGGAAGGTCGGTGCTATGACATGGTGCGCCGATTAGCGGCTACCCACAGCCGCGAGATTGACAAACGTTATCCCAAACTGCTTCGACGGGTGGGAGGATATAATCTGGATGAATTTGTTTCTCCTTCTTCTTTCAATCTTTCAAAAATGATCGTGGGTTCGGAAGGCACACTTGCACTGGTTACGGAGGCAACTCTTCGACTAGTTCCCATCCCCCCATGTCGGGTATTAATGGTTGTCCAGTTTCGTGACTTACTCGAATCGCTGGCGGCCACACCGCTCATTCTGACACATCAACCATCTGCCATTGAGTTAATAGATCGTTTTATTCTGGACACAACACGCGGAAAACCTGAGTTTTTAGCACTGCGATCTTTTTTGTCAGAGGATCCCGCAGCAGTATTGATAGTCGAGTTTTCGGGAGATAATGAGTCAGACTTGCGACGGCGCGTAGATGCCCTGGAAAAAGATCTGAAGAGTCATCAACAGGGCTACGAGATATATCAGGCATGGGAGCCGAAGGCGCAGGCAGACATCTGGAATCTTCGTCGGGCAGCACTTGGTTTGTCCATGTCTCAAACGGGTGATGCCAAGGCTATTTCGTTTGTGGAAGACACCGCGGTTGTACCAGATAAACTACGCGACTACATCGAACGATTAATCCGTATTCTTGCGGCAAACAATACTCAAGCAGGTTTTTATGCTCATGCCTCGGTTGGTTTGTTACATGTACGTCCTGTTGTCAACATGAAGGTTTCTCAGGGGATCGAGCAATTTCAATGTGTGGCCAACGAAGTAGCCGATCTTGTGTTGGAATTTGGCGGTGCACTTTCCGGCGAACATGGAGACGGTCTGGTACGCAGCCCTTTCCAACGCCGCATGTTTGGAGAGGTTCTTTACGAGGCGTTTTGTGAACTTAAAGATGCGTTTGATCCCGAGCATGTGTTGAATCCGGGAAAAATAGTACGCGCACCGGAACTTACCGAACACCTGCGTTTTGGGGCAGACTATCAAACCCCTTCTTTTGATACGGGATTTGATTTTTCTGATTTTGGTGGACTGTTACCCGCAACGGAGCAGTGTGGAGGGGTCGGTTCCTGCCGAAAAACACAGTCAGGTTCCATGTGTCCGTCCTACATGGCGACCCGAGAAGAAGCGGATTCGACACGAGGCCGTGCTAATGCTTTTCGGCAATTTCTGGCAGGGGATTTCGAAACAGAACAGAAAGGTTACCGGCAGTTATTTCCTGTATTTGACCTTTGTCTGGAATGTAAAGCCTGTAAGACAGAGTGTCCGACCGGTGTGGACATGGCACGGATCAAGAGTGAGTTCTTGCATCAGTATCACCGGCATTGTGGGAGTACATGGCAGCAGAAATTGATGAGCCGGGCGGATCAGTTGGCATCCTTCGGGACACGACTGACACCTGTTTCCAACTGGTTGCTTGAATCGCCTTTCTTTCGGCATATGAATCAATGGTTACTCGGTATTGATGCTCGTAGGACGCTTCCACGCTTCGCATCCCGGAGTTTTATGTCCTGGTGGAGTAATCGAGACGTACCTGATTCCCGGCTATTGGCAGGGCGACGAGCGGTTCTTTTCGTGGATACCTTCACCAATTATTACGAGCCTGAACATGCAATGTCCGCGGTAACTTTGGCAGAACGAGTTGGAATTACACTGGATGTGGTGGGGTATCACTGTTGTGGACGGCCTGCTATTTCCAAGGGTTTTCTGGATCGAGCACGTGATTCCGCAAAGCGGGTACAGGATGAGTTGATGCCATGGGTGCAACAGGGGGTTCCAATACTGTTTCTGGAACCGAGTTGTTATTCATCTGTTTCTGACGATCATCTTCATTTGCTGCCTGAATCCATGCGAACACAGGCAAAACAGGTGGCATCATCCTGTCATCTGTTCGATCAGTGGCTGATGGAACTGGCCACTCGTGATTCATCAGTCAGTAAGTGTTTATCCGAGGACATCAGAAGGGGACCTGGTGAAGTACTGGTTCACGGTCATTGCCATCAACGGTCATTAACGGGCATGGACTCTACAAGAGCGTTATTATCCTTGATTCCTGATTGCAAAGTTACGGTGCTTGACAGTGGATGTTGTGGGATGGCCGGTTCTTTTGGCTATGAACAGAGTCACTACGAACTTTCCAAAACGATCGGCGAGCAGCGTCTGTTTCCGGCTGTTCGAGAAAAAGGCGAACATACCTCAATCATTGCTACTGGATTTTCCTGCCGTCATCAGATCGATCATTTTACCGGAATAACTTCACAGTCTGTTCCCGTTCTTTTAGATCAATTGATGTCTATGGGCAGACTGCCGGACGAGAGTTAGACAAAACGGTGTCAAGGGGCTGTAGAGTGGAACTACAGCAGTCCGTCTATCGGTTTTGCACTGGTTGCGACACGCATTACTTCGTTGGGGATGCCGCGAACCAGACGCAGTTCAGCGATGTCGAACAAGGTATGCATAATGGTCGAAACCAGGTGATCATTGGTAACGGGTTCGGTTCTGGGTTCCCCTGCATCCGTGGTTGATTGGCCAATGACATGGCCTTTGTTTAAACCACCTCCGGCTAGCAGCAACGGGGATAAACGTCCCCAGTGATCGCGTCCACCGCGGTTGTTCATTTTGGGCGTGCGTCCCATTTCACCACAACAGACGAGAAGGATTTGATCACTCAGGCCCCGGGCTTCAACATCATCAAGAAACATGCTTACTGCGTGATCAAAAGGTGGAGCCATGTAACTCATTCCTTCAATCATTCCTGCGTTGTTCACATCGGAGTGCATGTCCCAGACAAAATTGGTGGTGACCGTTACAAAGCGACAACCTTCTTCACATAACCGGCGGGCCAGAAGCATGAGTTTGCCCAGGGTTTGTCCGTTATCGATATAACGTTTGTAGTTGTTCCATTTCCGGCTGATCTGATCAGGTCGAACAAGGGGGCTCGTGTCGTATCGTGCGATGGTTTCTGACGATTCTCTGGAAAGGTCAAAAGCCTCTGCGACCCCGCCGAGTAAGACATCAAAGGCCTGATTGCGGATGCGATCTACTCCGCCCAGACGGTTCTGACGATCCTGGGTTCGTTTCAGGCGATCAAGATTACCAAGTAGCTGTCGTCTGTCGTCGAGACGCTGAAGCGGAATCGCCAGTTTCATGTCCTGCTGAACCTGACCATCGGCACCGGGAATAAATGGCGCAAAGGCGCCGCCGAGGGCTCCTGTAGAGTCAAATTTTCCAAACTGACTGACACGTGGCATCGCGTTTGGGTCGACGGATCTTGGAAACAACGCGGTATTGAGAGGAAGCCCCGAAACCGGGTCATTAGAACCTGCTACTCGGGCATAGATAGAGCCGAGATTGGCTCCTGCACTGGATTTACCAACGATGGGTTTAATGTCATGATTCCCGTCACCGGTAGCAAAAGATCGTACAATTGAAAATTGATCGGCCCGTTGCGCTAATTGTGGAAACGTACTTCCAAAGGTGACACCGGGGATACGGGTAAGTAGCTCTCCGGTTGCACTGCGAATTCCATCCGGTGCACTCATTTTCGGGTCAAACGTTTCTATCTGACTGGGGCCGCCGTGCATGAAAAGGAATACTACGGATTTGTTGCGTAGCACGTTACTTTGGTCAGCAGTTGCCTGTAGAGAGAAAAGATCGCTGAGAGACAGCCCACCCAGTCCTAGTCCACCCACGCGGAGGAAGTGACGTCGGCCAAATCCGTTTGAATCGCTGATGGCTAACATTGGGTTGTACCCTCTCTACGAATGGTCCGGTGCGTTTCAGGTGGTCTCGACAACGCTCATCATGGTTTCAATGCGATTCCTCAGCATTCGCAGTGGCAGCATTACCCCACCAGTTCCGGCATAGGACGGTGATTACCAAGCAGGAACTGAGGTCTTCCCGATAGGTCCTGGAACTGAGCTGATTCAACGTCGATACCAAGTTGACGATAAAGGCTTGCAAATACTTCCTGAAAATGAACGGGACGATGCTGTGGTTCTTCACCCAGCCGGTTGGTTGCACCGATCACCTGACCGCAACGCAGACCTCCACCTGCCAGGAGCGCCCCGGCGACATTCGGCCAGTGATCACGTCCGGCGTTACGGTTAATCCGGGGGGTGCGTCCGAATTCTCCCCATGCGACGATGGCTATTTCGTCCAGTAAACCGCGTTGATCAAGATCCTTGATCAGGGTTGAAAGTCCCAGATCGAACAGAGGCAGTGCTCCACGGGCTTCTCCGAAACAGTCTGTGTGCCAGTCCCAGTTGTAGTCGCCCTGAGACATCCGGCCAAATGGCCATCGACTGAATGAAAGTGTCACGCAGCGTGCGCCCGCTTCGATTACGCGACGTGCTAACAGGAACTGATTCAGATGTGTTTTGCCTTCGCGTTCGGTGGGGTATTCACGATCGAGCCCGTAGCTCTGGCGAACCGAATCGTCCTCCTGGCTTAGGTCCAGTGCCTGGGCGAGCCGTGATGAAGTGAGAACGTCAAATGCTTGCTTGTGAAATTCATCAATTCCATCGGTGACACCACCACGTTCAACCTTGTGACGGAAGGAGTCAAAACTGCTCAATAGGGATCGGCGGTCAGCCAGTCGTTCCAGACTCACGCCATTGAGCACAAGATTCTTTCTGTCTACAGCATCCACTTCAAAACCCGTGTGGGCAGTACCAAGGTATCCGGCCTGGGTGGGTGCCGTACGCATGATGAAACGTTGGTCCGGTTCCGTTGAAACGAGATCTATAGCCGGCGCAATCCCGCTGACACGTGGACCATAGGTTTTGGAAAGTACCGCTCCCAGAGAAGGCCAGCCACCCGGCGGAAATCCGGGGATCATCGGGGATGAGGGCATCTCAGCATGAGACTCCCAGCCCGTCGTACACCAGTGTGTGTTATGATCATTCTGAAAACCCACCAGTGAACGGATGAGGGCCAGTTTGTCCGATATACCAGCCAGTCGAGGCATCAGCTCACAGATTTCGACACCGGGTACGCGCGTTGCGATGGGGTTCAGTTCACCACGGATTTCAGTGGGGGCATTTGGTTTCAGGTCGTACATGTCCAGGTGGGTAGGACCACCTGGTAACAGCACCATGATAATCCCTTTGATTCGTTTACCGGACAGGGTATTTCGGGGGCCATTATCCTGCGCTTCTGCGCGAAGAATGTCTGGAAGTGACCAGCCGCCGAGTGCTAGCCCGCCTATCTTCATCCAGCTTCGTCGGGACAGTCCGTCACAGAATCGCGATTTTCTTCCGGGAATGTGCAACATGACAAGCCTCATCAAAAAGGGTCCGTAGCATAGCCATTTTACGCCAGTATTCTAGCATGTAAGATACCTCGGACTCAACTTTGCTTTGTTTTCTTTAGGACAAAAATTGAGATTGGGTGTGTGATCAGCAGCGGCACAAATCTAGGGTAAAGTGTTGAACTTAAAGGGTTTTGCGATCAGCCAGTCCGAAACATCACTTTTCGCTGGGATCAGCGAGAATAAGGATAGTCCTTTCCGGAAAGCCGGTTTTGTGGAATCAGGGTAACGGGTTTCTGAGACGTGGTCGGTCCCGGACAGGGAGTGGCTACCTGTAAAACGTTCCATCTTTCACGGTCGATATGACCTTCTTTAACAAGCGGTTTTTTTCACGGGAGTCCTGCCCTATTTCCCAGATCATGACGCCTCCCAGACCGAGTTTCCTGGCGAGTTGTACTTTTCTCTGAAGGGTAGCCGGTCCATTGAAGAAGAATCCACCGGCTTCATCTTCCTGGGGGGTGGGGTGAAACCTGCTTTGTATTTCAGCATAGGTAATCGCGAGGTCCTGGTTTTTCAGGGATCGACCGTAAAACGGTAGTCCCAGAAGAAAACGGCTCAGTGAAAACCCTTGTTTGGAGAAAGACCGGAGGTCAGCCTTTGCCTGCGCGAAGGTAGCATGTCGGAGGCCGTTGTTGTAGGACATCGAGTGAATGGTGTCCACCACGTCGACCCATGATTGAGGGAGATATCTGGCCGGGTTGACGGCAATTTCAATTGGCATACCCAACGGTGAGAAACGCCTTCGAGCATCGATTAGCAGCTGTTCAAAAGAGGTTTCTTCCTGTCTTCCGAGCGGAAATTCCCAATCGAATACGATGCCCTGAATGTCCGATTGTTCACAGAACATCAACAGGTATTGCAGGAATCGCTGTCGCAATAGACGGTTTTCTGCCATCGCTGTGAAACCATCGGAACGATTCCAGCCTCCGATGGTTAACATGAGGCGGGACGGGACTTCGCTGGCAATAGCACGGGATTTCGCAAGGCGTTGCGCTGTCCAGTTTCCTGTGTCGAGGGATCCATCTTTCCGGGGTTCTACGGAAAACAAAACAAGGTCTGTCAGTCCTGCCGCCTGTGAAGAATCGAGGGTATCCACACGATAATCTGGAAGGTAGCCGGCGATTCGGAAATCTGTGGTTGGTTTCTTTTGTGTGAGGGCGTAGCTACGGTTCTTAAGTAGCAGGTACCCGAGTCCTCCGGTCCGGATCAAATCGCGTCGTGTGATCATGTGGTGAGGTACGGTCAAGGGGCTTGAAACAGGTGTCATACGGATTAGGTCACCGACTCTAAGTCTGGCGTTCCGGGTCAAACGGTGCGACAGAAACCAAGGGATCTCGCTTGTTAATCAAATCGCATATCAAGTGTCCGGTGACCGCCGACTGTGTAATGCCCAGCATCCCGTGTCCGGTAGCGATAAGAAGATTGGGCAGGGTGCGTGAGCGTCCGATTAAAGGGAGTCCGTCACTGGTTACGGGGCGCATTCCTGCCCAGTTTTCCATAGGGGGTTCCGCTCGGAAATCGGGTAGATAGTCACGGGCTCCGCGGAGGACAGCTTCCATACGTTTTGGGTTGACCGGAGAATCGAAGCCGGCAAGTTCCATGGTCCCAGCAATTCGGACTTTGTTTTCCCAGGGGGTAACCGCTACTTTGGCTTCAGACAGGTTGACAGGAATCCGGGGAAGGCCGGGTTGCTGTTTCAGCGTGATACTGTATCCTCTTCCGGGCTGGATGGAGAGTTGAACTCCCAGTTTGCGGGCGAGCTGAACCGACCATGCACCTATTGCAACCACCACATTTTCCGGCTGGAAAACCCCTGCGCTGGTCTCCACTTTCGAAATAGATTGCCCGGAAACATGGAGCTGATTCACGCTTGTCTGGTAGTGGCAGTGGACTCCGAGAGAAGGCAGTTGATCTGCCAGTTGCGTCACGAAACGGTCCGGAATACAGTCTGCTTCCTGCGGATAATATACGCCACCGACGAGATGTTCTCTTAAAGCGGGTTCTTTGGTGAGTACCTCCTCACGGGTCAGTAGCGTTCCTTCAATACCGTGCGCGTCAAGCAGGTCCCGTTCACGTGTGCCCTTTTCCAATCCCTTTTCGGTTCCAAACGCATACAGGATTCCACGCTGACTAAAAGTACATTCGAGCTGGTAGCGGCTGATCAGTTCGCGCGTCAAGGGGACTACGTGCTGGTTGAGTGTCGCCATGGCGGTCAGTCCGCGGTGCTGCGCATTGGCATTGCAATGTCGGTAAAATCGCCACAGCCACCTTAAAACCGAAGGTCTCAGCGACGGTTTAATATAGAGGGGAGCATCCGATTGAAGCATCCATTTCAGTGTCTGCGTAACCAGACCAGGCCCGGGGATTGGGAGCGAATGGCAAGGGGTGATCCATCCGGCATTTCCATAAGAGCATTCCGCACAGGGAAAGGATCGGTCCACAATCGCGACATCACGGCCTGATTCAGCCAGGGCCAGGGCGCAGTTAACACCAACCGCCCCTGCACCAAGAACCAGATCCTGAATCCGTTTCATGAAGATTCCATTTTTTCGGGAGCCGTAACGAGTCGACGCGTACAGTCAACCCGTGACCAGAAAAGGGCTGTTAGAATGTAGATTGCACCTACAAAGTAGAAGAGGGTTCCCCAGCCGTACCCGGCGACGTATCCCATGATGGGGCCGGCCAGGAAAGCACCAATGGATCCGATGGTGTTAACCATGCCGAAGACCCGTCCGGACGCGGGGCCACCCAGATCTGTAACCGTGCCCCACCAGGTGGGTTGGCTCATATCACTGAAGAACTTGCAGAAAAATAGAACAACCATTATGGCGCGACCACTTTCGAAGTAGAGACTGGCGCACACCAAGACGGCAGCTATGGTTTTGCCGCTGGCTGCAACTACACGCCGTGCCTGCTTCCGGTTACCCATTTTGCGAATGAGGATATCGTTGAGCATGCCTCCACAGAATCCACCGAGTGCTCCGCCAAAGAGAGGCAGGCTTGCAAAGATGCCCATTTCGGCATTCCCGAATCCCTTTGCTTCTTTCAGGAAAGTCGGCATCCAGTAAACAAACAAATTGTCTGCAAATGTGCTGAGAAAAGATGCCGTGAAAAATATTCCCACGTTGATACGGTTTTCAATACTCCAGTTAAAACGAGGTTTTGCTCCCGGAGGCAGAGGGGTTTCCCCTTCCTGAATGGCTTTGGATTCCGCTTCATTAACCCAGGGATGTTCCTGAGGTTGGTTACGGAACAGTAGCCAGAAGAGGATTGCAAAAAGAATACCCAGCCCGGCAATCGAAAAGAGGGCGTTTTGCCAGCTGAGTCCGAAAACACCCATAAGCAGCGAAGCAATGAGCAAAGAGGAGCACGCCCCTCCCGCACGACCAGCAAAGGAAGATACAAAACCCTGAACCGACGTGCGAACGGACAGAGGGAACCAGCTCTGGGTGACTTTACCTAGACTCGGGTAGGCTGCAGCCTGGGTGATGCCGAGCAAAAGTCTGACGATTACCAGTTTCCAGAATCCGCTTACCACTGCCGGGCCGGCAACCACGCAAGACCAGAGTATGGCTACCAGGGGAATGATCGTGCGAGGACCAAACAGGTCGCCGGCAAGTCCGCCGGGGAATTGTCCGATGGCATACGTCAGACTGAACAGTCCATCCAGCCAGCCCACCTGCTCTTTGGTAAGAAGGGTGTCCTCAAGCAGGTCGGGTTTGATGACTCCCCAGGCATAACGATGGAGGTAGTTGATGAAACTGGTTGCTGCTGCAAGCAGGAAAATCATCCATCGTACGTTGCTGGCACGTGTTTGTTGCTGACTTGGGGATTGCCAGGTTGCCATCTGCTGAGCTCTTTTCCAGATAAGTTCCGTCAGAGGGGCTACTCTGCGCGTATCCTAGCAGAATCCATCCCCGTTCGGTCAATGAATTCGTCATGCTTCGGGCTGATTCGAGTATGTGGTTCTGGACGAAATAGGAACAGCGAAATCGGTAAGAGTTTGCATGGAAAGGTGTCGCCAGGGTGGTTCTTGTGGTTTCTGTATACTTTAGTTGGCAGTTTGAATTTTGCATGCTGCCTGCTGATTGCATACGATACAGCCACGAGTGCGGTAATACGAATTCGGGCATGAGGCAAGTTGAGCTGGAAAGAAGAGCCCAACAGGACCAGTTAGTTTATCAGGAACATCATTGAATTCACGGTGGGTATACCAACTTGGGAGGACGCGATGCGTTGTTTGATTTGTAAGGCAGGGTGGATGGTTGTTCTGGGAATCATGCTTTCGATAAACCCTCGATTGCAGGCTGAACAGACCATTGAAATTTCCGAACCTCTTTCACCTCCAGGCTGGGCATTACTGCAACAACAACTGCTGCACGCCAACAGTGAGGCGTGTCGCATCTTCTTCGATCGTTATTTCGATGAGCGTGGTTATCTGTTGTGCGTGGAACGCTGGGGGGGGGATGATGGTCCTGACGATGCCCCTGAGAATATGCTTCACTGGCCGTTTCTGCATGCGCTGGGAGGTGCCGAAAATGTTCTGACCATGTACAAGCATGGCTGGGAAGGACACCTGAGACAATTTACAGAAGCGAAAACCGTGGATGTTCCGTTTGCACGCGATGGAATGTATTACAAAGAATTCCCCGTCATGTTTGACTGGCTGCACAACAGCGAGGGGCTTACGGTATTCAATAATCAGGGGTTGTCGGATCCGGATAATCTGAAATTCCGCCATCGTGTGCGACGTTATGCCGGTTTTTATCTCAATGAAGATCCGGGCGCTCCCAACTATGATCCGGAACACAAAATCATACGCAGTATGTTTAATGGCAGTCGTGGTCCTCTGCTGCGTAAGGCTACGGGGCTGGACTGGGCCGGTGATCCGATTGAAGTAGGTAATCGTTTTGGTCTGCGCCACGGCGAAGAATCGTATGAACAGATGATTGCCCACTTCCGAGATTACAACGACATAGTAGGGGATCACCCATCCAATCTCGTGTCGACCTCACTGGCCTTGAACGGGTATATGCTTGACCATGAGGCTAAGTACAAGGACTGGATTCTCGAATATGTCAATGCCTGGCGGGAACGGATGATTGCCAATGGAAATATCATTCCATCCAACATTGGACTTGATGGGACCATTGGAGGTAATGCGGATGGCAAATGGTATGGCGGGGTTTACGGTTGGGGATTTTCGGTTGTGATACCACAGACCGGAGGACTGGCGCACCGTAATACGACGCATCTTGGTTTTCCCGGCTTTATGAATGCGTATCTGTTGACCGGTGATGACCGGTATCTGGATCCGTGGCGCAAGCAGATTGACCTTATTAACGCTCAGGTCAAGCAGGTTAACGGAACATTGATGTACCCTCATAATTACGGGGACCAGGGCTGGTACAATTTCAGCCCTCAGAAATACAGTTCCAATGCGTTTGAGATCTATTATTTTTCGATGCAGGATCGCGATAGAAAACGCATTGGTTCGAATGGCTGGTTGAGTTTTCTGGAAGGTAATAATCCAGATTATCCCGAGCAGAGCCTGCGGCAGGATCTCGAACATGTGCGAAGCCAGGTTGAAAATGTGAGAAACGATCCAACGACTCCGGATACCCGGTTGACGGACGATTCCATGAGGTTTAATCCGGCCAGCGTTCGTTCACTGGTGGAGCAGATGGTGGGTGGGCTCATAGGGGGCAAGAACCGTCTCGTTCTGCATTGTCGATTACGATACTTTGACCCTGAGAACAATAGGGCTGGCCTTCCACAGGGAGTGTCTGCGTTAATTGATCGAATGACCGGTGACCGTGTTTCGGTCACGCTGGTGAATACCGATCCAATCAATACACGGTCGGTGGTCGTACAGGCCGGCGGTTACGGAGAACATCATTTTGTTTCGGTTCAGTCTGACGGTCAACCGGAAGAAACCCTGTCGTTGAACGCTCAGGACTTTACGGTTCGACTGGCCCCTGGTGCTGGCAGGAGAATGACACTGAAGATGAAACGTTTTGTCCACCAACCCCGACTGGCTTTTCCCTGGAATGCCCGATAGCCTTTGACCGGAAACCATCCTGAACCGGGTTTGGTGGTCTGATGCCGCTGTCCGTGAGACATGCGGAAACAGAGGTTGGCCAGGCGATCGGTGAAGAGACAGGTGTTTGTCACTCCATCAAAGAAAGGTGTCTGAAAGATGATGCGAACCAGTGCCCTGTTCCTTTTTGTTGTATTTACAACCGGTTTGTTTCAGCAACCGGATCCGGTGAACCCAGATCCGGAATCACCGCGTCCGATAGCTGCTGAAGATACTGTTTTTCTGGAAGCGATGACCTGGATGGAAATTCGGGATGCGATACGTCAAGGGAAAGATACGGTATTAGTTGCGACTGGTGGTGTGGAACAGAATGGCCCCTATCTGGTCACCGGTAAGCACAATTACGTGTTGCGTGGAACCACAGAAGCCATCGCTCGACAAATGGGAAATGCTCTGGTAGCCCCAATCGTGCCTTTCGTGCCGGAAGGTAATATCGATCCCCCCACCGAGCACATGAAATATCCTGGCACGATCAGTGTGACCGAAGAAACGTATCAGAGTCTGCTGACGGACATCTGCCAGTCGTTACGCATCCACGGGTTTCAACGCATCGTTCTTCTGGGTGACAGCGGGGGCAACCAGACGGGACTGAAGGTGGTTTCAGACAAACTGACCCGCCAATGGAAAGAGAGAAATGTGGCCACACAGATTCGATATGTTCCAGAATACTACGATTACGCGGTTCTCGGGGATTGGCTGGAAGAGCAGGGGCTTCACCAGGAACCGGAAGGATATCACGACGATTTTGCCATGACTGCCATGATGTTGACGGTCGATCCGTTGTCGGTGCGCATGAAGCAGCGTATCGCCGCTGGCAATTTTCGGATTAACGGTGTGGAACTGGCACCGGTTGAACAAACGCTTCAGTGGGGAAAACGTATTGTGGACTATCGAGCCCGAAAGACGGTCAAGGCGATTGCCACGGCGTTTGAATAGTCAATAATCTGTGGATTGAAAGACAGGTTTCAACGGTCGGGAGGGTCGACAGAGACTCCCGTTCCGGCAATGAGATATCCTGCTTCATCTCAGGGGAATGTCTTCTGCAGCAACACGACTGATAGCGGAAGTTCCGGGTTTCCCCAACCCAAGGGCGGCTGAAGCGAGGTTGTCTGATGTGATGTGGCCTGTTTGGCCGGTTGGGATTCTGTGTTCTTTTTGCGCACCAACCATATGTTGCGAAAATAGACCGGTGTACCTTGCTGGAAAATAATCGGCCCGGGCCTGGGTGTTTCGGGTGCCTGTCCGTGTGTTTCTTTCTGGAGTTCTAGATTCTGGTGTATCAGGACACCGTTATGCCAGAGTGTAATACGTGCAGGTTTTTTTTTGATTCCTTCCGGACTATACCTGGCGCTGGTAAAAAAATAGTCATAGGTTTGCCAGGTGAGCGGTGGAAAACACATGTTAATCCGTGGTTCTGCCATTCCAAAGACCTCGCCACAAAAGTTTTTTCTGTGTGTGCCGCCAAAGGAATCCAGAATTTCAATTTCGTAACGCCCCTGGATGATGACACCGCTGTTGCCGCGATGTGAGCCACGGGCATGAGGCATGTAAGGTATACGAAATTCCAGGTGAA
>Ga0310344_10001243_pt1 | contig 19532 bp, 19 predicted proteins | sample HC15DNA20200_MG_FD_203801 | JGI IMG/M metagenome (GOLD analysis project Ga0310344, IMG submission 203801) | Marine microbial communities from station ALOHA, North Pacific Subtropical Gyre - HC15-DNA-20-200_MG | ecosystem: Environmental > Aquatic > Marine > Oceanic | place: Pacific Ocean: North... | reverse complement strand
GTATGAGCTCCGAATTAATTTTACATCATTATGATTTTTCGAATTTTTCAGAAAAAATAAGACTGATTTTAGGAAAGAAGGGCTTGTCATGGTCTTCGGTCGAAATTCCGTCGTTTGCTCCGAAGCCATATTACGAACCCTTGACTGGTGGATATCGTCGAACACCATCGCTTCAAGTCGGCGCTGATATTTATTGCGATACGCAGTTGATCGCCGAGTTTTTGGAAGAGAAATATCCAAATCCCACAATATATCCCGGTGAATCTCCCGAACGGATTCGTGCCATGTCTCTTATCCTCTCGCCTTGGGCGGAGTCAAAGTTTCTCTGGCCCTTAGCGCTCTATATTACAGGCCTTCATGCAGGAAAATTTCCTCAAAAATTTCATGAAGATAGAGCGAGACTTCATGGAAAACCGATACCTAGCTTGGAGAGAGTGAAAGCATCATCCGATAGGAACCTTGCCGTCCTTCTTCCTCAACTCAAATGGCTGGAGAGTTTTGTTCCGGGTGATTCACGGTTCCTTTTCGGTGATGAGGCGAGCTATGCCGACATAGTGGTATATCATCCTCTTCACCTCTTGGATCGACTCGATCCTGATAATGATCTCTTGAGGGAGTACCCAAAAATTTTAGCTTGGAAAAGTCGCATTCTTGAGCTTGGGCAAGGTATTTCCCGAGATCTCTCACCACAGGACGCGCTTCGTATCGCGAAGGAGAGCGAACCTGTTGAAGTAGAGAACATGGAGATTTCCAAACTAGAAAGGTTAAAAGTAGGTCAAGTTATTTCGATAACTCCCGCTGGTGAGGTGTCGCCAAGTACCGGAGTGTTGTTGTCTTTAACAGATAAGGAAGTGACTATCCGTATCTCAAATGATGAGGTAGGAGTGGCCAACGTACATTTCCCAAGAACAGGGTACCGACTTAGAGGAATTAAACAGAAGGTTTCTATATGAAAAAAGCAGTAATTCTTGGTGTAGGACCACTCGAGGGTTTGGGAGGTGCACTTTGTCTCCGCTTTGCTCGCGAGGGACTCCATGTGTTCGTTGCTGGCAGGTCCGATAAAAAACTTGAGAAAGTGGTGGAGCAGATCACAAATAACGGAAACGTGGCGACTAGTGTTGTTACTGATGCAACTTCTGATGAGGATATCAAGAATCTTTTCGAAGTTGCTCAAAATACAGGCCACGGAGATGTAGAGCTCGCAATTTATAATGCAGGGAATAACACGCCTGGGAAAATCTCTGAAATGGACTCAGAGTACTTCGAAAATAGTTGGAGGGTTGGTTGCTTCGGTGGCTTCTTATTTGCGCGAGAAGCTATTCGTCGCCATAAAGAAGAACCGTTAAGCCTGCTGTTTACTGGAGCTAGCGCGTCATTGCGAGGGAGGGCTGGTTTCGGCGCGTTCAATTCAGCCAAAGGTGCATTGCGGAATCTCGCGCAGGCCTTAGCGAAGGAATGTGCAGAATCGGGTATCCATGTAGGCCATGTCGTGGTTGATGGGCCTATTTGGGGTGAGAAGATTAAGGTTCGGTATCCCGAATGGGTTGCTGAAAAAGGTGAAGAGGCGATGATTTCCTTAGACGGTCTTACTGATGCGTATTTTTACCTTTATAAGCAGCGCCGGCGAGCGTGGACCTTTGAAATTGACTTAAGAACGTCTCTAGAGAGATGGTAGGCCCCTTGGGGGTTTTTTGTTTCTAGACTGCCAGCTCCTCGTGATATTCTTGTATTAGTCGCCAGTTAAGGCAGAAAAGGAGGAGGTTTCATGGGACTTCCAAATGGTCTTCATCACATTGCAATTGCAACCAAGAATGTAAAAGCTCAGATCGAATTTTTTACTCAAGCCTGTGGAATGGAATTAACAGCATTGTATTGGATGCACGGCGTAGAGAAGACATTTCACGCATTTCTTCGGATGGGTGATGCCTATGTTGCTTTTGTCCAAGGTCCGGAAATGGATGAGTTGGATGGCGAGATCGGAGTTTCACACGCTTCATGGACAGCGGGGCCCGTAGCACCCGGAGTAATGCAACATCTTGCTTTTAACGTCGATAATGACGAGGCGCTCTACGCTTTGCGAGATCGATTACGCTCACACGATGTATGGGTGTGGGGACCAATCGACCATGGTCTTTGCCGGTCGATGTACTTCACTGGGCCAGAAGGTCTAATGCTTGAATTCGCTACGTCAGATGTACCGATTGACGGAGAGGTTTGGATTGATCCCGAAGTACAGGAAATGGCAGGAATTAATGAAGAGGAACTTAAGAAGTACAAATCACCTCCCGCATTTGTGTCGAAGGGTGGAGAGGTCCAAAACCCCTCTATTGATCCGACGGAGCTTCCGATGGATCTTCCGCCTGGTCTAGATCTATACGAGATGTCAGATGATGAAGTGTTTGAAAAACTTTCAGAAAATACTCCTCCGGTCCTTCCTAAGTGAGAATGCCAATCATTTGATCTGTTGGAACACTTAGATAGTTCCCGGCATTAGTCATTAGGGATTTTGCTAAATGTTGAGATTTAAGGAAGCATCTTTGAGAGGTCAGATAAGGTAAAGTGTCCTGCAACTTTGCCGTCAGAGTCATAGAACTCGACTAGGTTGTTGGTGTCCGCACGGTAACTGCCGTAAAAGATAGTATCTTCCAGTGCTTCTTCGTCATGCAGGTCGCCTTTGGGCTGATAACAATAATCGCCTGGACCAAACTCTACACCCGTAGTGTGGTTCTTAAGCCTGCCCTCTATAACCAGCAAATGAGTTTCAGAGGTGTGGAGATGGTTTCCCGAGCGATATCCAGCCTTGATTCTGCCCATGAACTCTACGGTTTTTCTAGGTTCGTCCACTGAAAGAACCTTTATGTCGAACTCATCTCCCGCGGCAATCCACGGCCGCTCGCTAGTTAAGCCGGGGGAACAACGTACGCTGAAATCGTGGGTATCTGCAGTGCTCATAATGATCTCCTCAATGGCATCTCTGTAATAACATCGTATCGAAAAACTATTGAATAAGTGAGTGATTAAGCTTCATTAGTTGCTAAAGAATTCGTCGCATGTTTAAAGGGCGTCGAGTACTGCCTGTGCGAACTCAAGTGTGGTAGCCCGACCTCCCTGATCGCTCGGAAGCCATTGCCCATGTAGGTATACTCGATCGATCGCAGTTGACAACCTGTCCCCTAGCGGTCCTAGGCCCAGGTATTCAAGGAGCATAACGGCTGAGAGAAGTGTAGCGGTGGGGTTTATCTTGTTTTGACCGCTTAAATCTGGAGCTGTCCCATGCGCAGACTCAAAGTATGCGAAATCATCTCCGTAGCAACCACTGGGGGCGAGGCCTAGGCCACCAATTGTCGCGGCCGCCTCGTCGGAAAGGATATCTCCGTATAGATTCGGGAGCAGCAAAACATCCAATTCGGAAGGGCTTTGGACCAGCCTGCTGGCCATATCGTCGACGATATACTCTTCATATTCGAGGTCTGGGTAGTTTAGAGCCACTTCCCGTACGATTTGACAAAAGAATCGATCTGTAGCCGGAAGCATGTTTGTTTTGGCTGAAACCGTCAGCTTCTTCCTTCGTTTCATTGCGAGGTCACAGGAAAACCGCGCCACACGCTCCGTTCCTTCGCGGGTAATAATTTTTGCAGCAAAACGCGCGTCTTGTATTCCTTCCGGAATTCTAGATCTTTGGCTGGTCAACCCGTGTTCCACGAGCAATTTCGCATCTCCCATAATACCAACGTACATATCTTCTAAGTTCTCTCGAACTATGACGTAATCTATGTTTTCCGGGTTAGATAAGGGAGATTGAAATCCAGGTCTCCATCGAATCGGTCGAACATTGGCAAAAGTCTTTCGATTCCATCTCATATGGATGACACCCGGCGTCGTTCCATTTGTCGCGCCGAATAGCACCGAATCGGAGTCGTCTACTACCGAACGGATATAATCTTCGCGTTTTTGGATGCTAAGCGATGCAAGTTCGGTGCCAGGGGCGATGCGCCTCCAGTTGACCTCTTTTGCGAGCTGTTTCAATACAAGAAGGCTCGCGTCGATTGCTTCTGGCGCAGCATCGTCACCGGGGATAACACTAACTATCGGGCGTTCGGCATCCATCTTTATGCGGGGAGGTTGAATACGCCTCTTACGTTATCTCTGAGGATGGCCTGGGTTTCGTCTTGGCTAAGGTCCGATGCATGCTCAGCTAAAAGAGCCTGAGAGTTAGGCCAAGTCGAATCTGTGTGCGGAAAGTCGTTAGCCCACAACAATTGGCTGGACGACATCAAGTCACGAGTTTTGAATGCGACCCAGTCGTCTTGAAAAGTCATGAACACATTTTTTTTAAGATAAGCGCTTGGAACCTTCGAAAGCCCTGGAATAATGCCGTCGTCGGCATTATTAAAGGCAGCATGGTCCATACGATACATATAGTGGGGCATCCAGCCCGCGTCTCCCTCGGCACAGACCAGTTTAAGGTCTGGGAATCGTTCGAATGCTCCGCCAAGGACCATTACACCAATAACGTCCTGCACAGCGCGAATGATTTGCATGAAGCCATTGATTCGGTGTCCTCGGCTTGGATGGAATGCTGATCGCATATCTCCCTCTTTAGCTGTCAAAATATGGAAACAAAGTGGAAGGTCAAGGTCGACTGCACATTCCCAAAGTGCGTCGTAATCGGCATGGTCGTAATCTTCGTAAATAGGGTTTCCGGGCATCATCACACCCTTGAAGCCTTGACGTTTTATCTCTTTAAAGTCTTCGATAGCAGAGTCTACCGAAAGGACAGGGGTCATACCGAGACCGAAAAGCCGATCAGGAGCCTCCGAGCAGTAACCTTCGAGCCAGCGATTGTAAGCTTTCATAGCGGCATCTTTATATTCCGGAACAGGATGAGTACAGATTGCCATCCCTACAGATGCATAAAGGATCTCGCCCGCAATTCCATCTTTTTCTTGGTCCGCTACCCGGTAGCTCGCGTCGTAACCGCTGGGTCGACACTGATCAAAGGTCGCCGTTTTAGCAAACTTTTTGATTTCGCTTACGGTTTTTCCGGCTCCATCAATCAGTCCGATAGGGACTACTCTCTTCATTCCTTCCATAACAAAGGCATCAGCTCTACCAGGGGTGCTGATTACCCGAGGCGCTATCGATTTGTATTTCGGATCGATATGGTCGATGTAACAGTTAGGTGGTTCTACAATGTGCGAGTCTGCTGAAATTGCGCCTTTAAAGAACATGGGTGAACCTCCGTCCCTTGGATTTTCTGTAGTTTACAGCGAATTGGAAGAAAATGTTGGTCCTAAGAATTTTGATCAACTTTCCAGGCTCTTTTTTTATAAATGAGGTTTAATGATGAATCGTTTTCAAGGAAAAGCTATTGCGATCACTGGAGGTGCTAGCGGAATCGGCCGAGCTACAGCAAAGGCTGCTGCAGAAGAAGGGGGGGCAGTTTTCATCGGTGACCAGAACGAGGAGGCTGGGCATTCGGTGATACGAGAAATTCTCGACTCAGGAGGAAAGGCAGAGTTTGTTCGTTTAGATGTGACCGATCCAGAGGAAATTGAGAGCTGGCTACATGCTGTGTCCGATCGTGGAGATGGTTTGGATTGCCTTTTTAATAATGCAGGAATCAACGGTCCCCTCGAGCTTCTTGAGAATTATTCTCTAGATGAGTTTCAGCGAGTGATTGATATCAATCTCATGGGCGTCTCCTATGGAATGCGTTCTGCGATTCCCTTAATGCGAAAAAATGGCAGTGGCTCGATTGTTAACACGGGTTCGACGGCAAGCATGACGGGCTATGCGACACTGAGTGGTTATGTCGCAGCCAAACATGCTGTACTAGGCCTGACAAAAGCAGTTGCAAGAGAGTATGGGAGCATTCCAATTCGAGTGAACTGCGTTTGTCCAGGGCCAATTGAGACTCCAATGATGACGGCAATAGAAAAGGGCCTTAACCCGCAGAATCCTGAGGAAGTAAGGACATTTTTTGCTGATACAACCGCTATGAAGCGCTATGGCAAGGCTTCAGAGATAGCGAGTATGGTTCTTTTCCTGTTGAGTGACGACTCCCAATACGTAACCGGTGGGGTTTTTGCGATTGATGGTGGTGCTACAGCAGGTCTTGGTTAACCCTCGACCTTCTTTGGCAATTAATGAGCTAGGATAACGCGTACTAAGAAAGAAAAGAGGTAATTTATGAAAGTCGGACTTCTTTGGTCATTCCGGAACCCACCCAAGTGGCGTAGGCCCTGGGCTGCTTTTTACGAAGAACAAATTCAACAAGCCGTCCTGTCCGAAGAGTTGGGATATGACAATATTTGGCTTACAGAACACCACTTTAGTGAGGATGGTTATTCGCCTTCCCTTATGCCTATTGCAGGAAATTTAGCTGGACGAACGACGACGGCGAGAATAGGTACTTATTTGGTGCTTTTGCCTTTACATGATGCCCGCCATGTAGCCGAAGACGCCGCAACCGTAGATATCTTGTCTAACGGAAGATTTGACCTAGGTCTTGGTCAAGGTTACGTACCGAATGAATTTAATAACTTTGAGATAGATCGGACAAAAAGGGGAAGCCTTTTGGAAGAAGGCGTGGAAGTTATCCGCGGAATGTGGACGAATGAATCGTTCTCTTATCACGGAGAGCATTACAACATGGATGATGTTCGCCTCCAGCCGCGACCTGTTCAGGATCCGCCTCCGATTTGGATTGGTGCCCGGGGAACGAAAGCGGTTAGAAGAACCGCTAGATTAGACTGTCACTTCTTAGGAGTGAGTGAACCGGCAGGTCAGCAACTCTATGATGAGATGCTTACGGACTTAGGAAAAAATCCGGTAGATTACTTTGCGACTCAATTGCAATGGGCCTATTGTGCGCCCACGACGGACCAGGCTTGGGAAGATTGTCAAGAACACCTTCATCACCTTCTGTTCTGGTATCAAAAGTGGGCCGCTGAGGCGAGTGATAATATTAACAAGATACAATCAGACACTGAAATTGATTTGCCCGATCCGGATAAACTGAGAGCGAGTCTAGATCAAAGCATTCCCGGGGTTCCCTTGATTGGAACGCCAGAGGAGGTCGCACGAGGACTCGATAATTTCTCGAATAGCATGCGTATGACTCATCTTGTGGTGGGAATGCATTTTCCGGGTCTAGATCCGGTGAAAAGCAGGCAATCGATGACTTTGTTTGCGAAGGAAGTTCTCCCTCTCTTACATAAAAAGTGATTCGAACTCTAATTCAGATACATAATAGATGTTTTGTTCGATGTCTGTTTTGAAGAAATACCCTTTGCTTATAGCTGTGGGAGATTAAGCTTGAATAATGAAAGCAATGTCACGCCAACAGCTTTAGATGTGGCAATTGTTGGTGCTGGATTCTCAGGACTGTACCTCCTAGATCGTTTGAGAGATTTAGGTTTCACTGTCCGAATATTTGAGGGAGGAAGCGATTTAGGAGGCATTTGGCACTGGAATTGTTACCCCGGTGCGCGCGTGGACAGTACCGTTGGTTATTACCAGTTAGCATTGAAGAATCTTTGGGTTAACTGGGATTGGGAAGAGAAATTTCCCGGCTGGCAAGAAATGAGAAGGTACTTCGATCACATAGATGAAAAACTTGGTTTACGCAAAGATATTGAGTTTGATGCTTGGGTTCGCTCTGCAAAATACGATGAAGACAAAAAAATGTGGCTCGTAAAGACTTCTGGAAAATCAAAAGGTGAGATAAGCACCTACGCGAAGTTCCTGATTATTTGTTCTGGCCACTGTAGTAAGCCCTATATTCCTAACTATCAAGATTTAGGAGAGTTTGGAGGAGTTCTTTGTCACACTGCACGTTGGCCACAGAATGGTCTTTCACTCAAAAAAAAACGGATTGGAATCTTGGGGACCGGAGCTAGTGGAATACAAGTAGCCCAGGAAGCCGCAAAAGAAGCAAGGCACTTGACGGTCTTTCAACGGACTCCGGCAATGTGTCTTCCTATGCGACAAAAAACTTTAGACAAAGAAGCAAACAAGAGGCTCCGAAGAACATTTCCTAAGGCATTGGAAGAGAGGGCATTGAATTTCGGTGGCGTTGATAAGGATATGGTTTTTATTCCTCAAAAAACTATAGAGGCTTCTGAAAAAGAAAGGCTGGCTAATTATGAACGCCTGTGGTCATTGGGAGGGTTTTATTTTTGGTTGGCAAACTATGAAGATATGCTTAGTGATGAGAAGGCTAATGAATGTGCATATGCATTCTGGCGTGGGAAGGTTCGGGAGCGTGTAAGTAATCCTGCCACTGCAGAGGTTCTAGCCCCCTTGAAGCCACCCCACCCTTTTGGAACGAAAAGAGTCCCGCTCGAGCAATCGTATTACGATATTTTTAATCAAGACAATGTAGATCTCGTTGATATCAAGAAGTACCCCATCGAATCATTTTCCAAAAGCGGGGTACGAGTTGATGGTAAGACGTTTCGGCTTGATATCTTGGTTCTTGCCACAGGTTTTGATGCTTTAACAGGGTGCATTACAACTATGAATCTTGAGAATGGAAATGGGGTAACGATTCAAGAAAAGTGGGAAGATGGTGTTTCTACCTATCAGGGCATCTGTAGTTCCGGATTTCCGAACTTGTTTTTTAGCTATGGCCCGCAATCGCCGACTGCATTTTCGAATGGACCGACTCAGGCTGAGTGCCAAGGTGAGTATCTAGTAAAGTGTTTGGAATATTTAAGAAGAAGAGGAATTCAAAGGATCGAAGCAGTGAAAAGTGCTGAGGAACAATGGTGTAAAGCATGTGAAGAGTTGGCAAATGATACCTTATTTCCCCTTGCCGATTCTTGGTATATGGGTGCAAATATTCCTGGAAAGACAAAGGAAATGTTGTGTTATACGGGAGGTCTTCCAGCTTATCTGCGCGTACTGGAGGAAAGCAATCAATCAGGTTATGCGGACTACTGTCTCGAATAGATTGATTCTGGAGTTAGGCATCAAGCGGGTCAACTCCCGATGGCCCCCCCAGCTTTTTTAAGGAGTCATTGGCTGAGTTCCACTCAGCTTTATCACTGAAATAAATGTGTGACTTGGGTTCTCGATCGATAGGATCTTTCATGTTTGCCAGTACTATGTCGATATGATCGGGATGGGTGGTGGACTCACAAAAAAGCGTACTTCCACATTTTGAACAAAAAGACCGCTTGCCATGATCTGACGACTTGAAGATGACGAGCTGGCTATTCGGGTCGATTAACTCGAACTGTGAGTACGGAATTGCAAACCAGGTGACATATCCTGCCCCATGAGCTCTTTGACACATAGTGCAGTGGCAATGAGCGCAGAACATCGTAGGCATAGTCGCATTAAACTCCACATCACCACACAGGCAGGCTCCTCGAGAAATGTGAGAATGTGACATTTGCTTTCTCCGCTTATCCAAAGTGGTAATCATGAATACCCTTCGTTTATCATGCAACGAAGGATGAAAGCTCTTCCAGTGCTAAAAATAAAAAAATTCTGCTTGATTACTTGGTTAACTTTGCTGGGTGCTCTTTATCTCTCTGATCATGTTCGAATGTCAAATTGTACGAAGTGGGGAGCAGATAAACTTTGGGGTGGAGACGTTCGTTGTGGGTTTTCGCCAGCAGTAAGAAGCCTCCAAAATGGAATTGGAGGTATTTCTGTGGGTTTCGAGGAAGGTGTTCGAAACGGAACAGTTTTTTTGATTTCTCCAGATATCGTATTAACGGCTGCTCACCTCCTCCGTGAATCAAAGACTGGTGAATACAAAAAGCCTAAGGAAGTCATATTTCAAGATGATCTAGGACGAATTCGTAGAATTGACGTAGAGGCAGTTGAGGTGGGTCCATTCAAGAAAACTATTTCTCGCGCTCGTGGAGATTGGGCAGTGTTGAAGATTAACCCTCTTGAGGATAGAACGCCGATTCCAATCGGCGAAGCATGTGAAGGCAATCTCAGAATCGCAGGCTATGCAGGCTCTACAAGACCCAGAGAGTCAGAATGTAAATTGGTAGAGATTTCGGCCTTTCCGTATGATAAATCACAAGTGATTTGGACAAGTTGCGATGCAGTCAATGGAATGTCGGGAGGGCCGATTTTGCAGGAATCGGATTCAGGAAACTTGAGGTCAGTGGGGGTCTTGTCTTTGGAGTTAGATCGAAAGCCTCCATGGTCTTTCGGACCGGCAGTGACAACTCTGTTGCGGGACAAAATCAAAAAATTAAGTAACTATCCAGTTCCAAGCTTTGAACGTTGCGCTGATTCTTAAGAGCGCCGGCAATAGAGATAAGCTAGTAGTCTAAACTACAGAAAACGAGGAAGAGTTACGATGAACCCAGTTTGTTTAGTCATAGGAGCGGGAGCCGGAATCGGTGGAACGGTCGCGAGTAGATTTGCAGCGGAAGGGTATCATGCGTGTCTCTGCCGAAGAAGCAATGAAGACGGCCTGAAAGAGCTTGTGCAAGGAATTCAAGAACACGGTGGTAAAGCGACGGGTTTTATTCTCAATGCGATAGAGGAAAATGCAATTGAGAATCAAATCGAACATATTGAGTCAGAGATAGGCCCAATTGAAGTCGTCGTTTACAACCTGGGCGCTCAGATTGGCAATGTGCCACTTGGAGAAACTAGCTACAAGGCTTTCGAGATAGGTTGGCGCCTTGGTACGCTTGGTTTGTTCCGGCTCGCTTCAACGGTCTGCCCATTGATGGAAAAAAGAGGAAAGGGCACGATCCTTGTTACATCTGCGACAGCTGCTGTTCGAGGGAACGCTGGACAGCATTCGCATGCGGCTGCAATGGGCGGGCGAAGGCTGTTGTGCCAGACTCTAAATGCCGAACTATCATCCAAAGGTATCCACATCGCTCATATTCTTGTGGATGGAGCAGTCGATGCACCCGATACCCTTGGGCGAATGCTGGGGCCTGAAAAGTTTCAAAAATTACGGGAGGAACAGGGAATGTCACATGACGGTTTGATTCTTCCCTCAAGAGTGGCCGATACGTATCTTCATCTTGCCCAACAACACCGTTCAACGTGGACTCATGAGCTTGATTTGAGAGCGTATACGGATACTCCTTGGTGGAATAGTCGGACCTTCCTGGATAGTGACTAGCGAGGTTTCTGAGGGAGTTACTTGAAAATAGATAGACTTTCATATGGAATCGGCATTGGGATTCTTTTCCTCGATCAACGTCAGTTCCATCTCTAGCTGTTCCCAAACTTTCATCTCTTCTCTGATATGTTTCTCTAGAAAGCTGTGCTCTTTAGCTAACTCTTGCTGATCTTTTTGGGAGGTTTTCTCGTAGAAAGAAGGGTCACTAAAAGTAGAAGAAAGCTCTTCAAGACGTTTCTCAGTATTTTCCACAGCTTTTGTGATATTGGCAATTTGGAGCTTGAGCGCTTTAGATGACTGAAAGTTTGGAGTCTTTCTTAAAGCTGGGCTCGATGGTGCATTGGCGATCAGTGTCTCTTTCTTTTTTTTTGAGAGTTTTCGAGGGGCTTGTCGGTCAAGGTGATCGTCATTATTACTGGCAATGTACTCCTCGTAGTTGCCGTTAAAATCTCTCATACCTTCGGGTGTGAGCTCGATAATCCGATCGGCTAATTTTGAGACAAACCATCTGTCATGCGATACGAAGAGAAGGGTGCCTTCATACAGACGAAGTGCTTCGACCAAGGCACTGATTGACTCAAGGTCCAAATGATTAGTTGGTTCATCTAGGAGCAGCACGTTTGGTTTTTGAGCCATATGTTGAGCAAGAATAAGGCGAGCTGCTTCACCCCCAGAAAGTGCAGTAATCTTCTTATCAGCATCGTCTCCTGTGAAAAGGACTGAAGCTAGGCGCTTTCGTATGCTTCCAACCGTCTCTTGAGGGCAAAGGTTCGTTAACCAAGATTCGACAGTTTGGTTATGACTGCCAATTTGAGCTTTGTGATCTTGCGCTATGTAACCCTTGTGAGTTTCGTAGCCCCACTTGATATTTCCTGCATCGGTATTCAATTCTCGGACTAAAATTTTCAAAAGAGTGGACTTGCCGATTCCGTTAGGTCCGATTACCGCAACGCTTTCCCCACGAAAAAGAGTCATTGAGATGTCATTTAGGACCATATTATTGTCAAAAGATTTGCTCAAATTCTTTATAGAAAGAACTTCTCGTCCACTTGGTCGGATTTGGTTAAAAGAGAAACGAGGGTATTGTCGTGAACTTTTCGGTAGTTCGTCTACCGTTATTCGTTCAATAGTTTTCAACTTACTTTGAGCTTGTCGAGCTTTACTGGCTTTGGCCCGAAAGCGTTCAACAAAAGCTTTTTGCTCAGCAATTTTTGCTAAATTTTTCTCTATTTCTTTTTCTCTACGGGTACGATCTTTTGCTTTAGCTGTGGTGAAATTTTCGTAATTTCCCGGATAAATTTTGATTGTCTGATAGTCAACATCGACAATAGAGGAGGCGACGTTGTCAAGGAAACGATGGTCATGGGAGACGATCAGACTTGTCCCTTCGAAGGTGATTAGAAATTTCTCCAGCCATCGGATAGATAAGATATCTAAGTGATTTGTAGGTTCATCAAGGAGCAGAATGTCTGGTGTTGAAGCTAGGACTTGAGCGAGTAGAACTCTAAGCTTGAAGCCGCCGGAGAGAGTAGATAATTTATTGTGGTGGCTAGCCGAGGGGATACCTAAACCTTCTAGTATTTCACTAGCCTTAGCTTCTAAAGCGTATCCGTTGTTCTGATTAATGTAGTCTTCGAGCTCAGCGTACCGATCGCCATCGAAATGATCTTGCGAGCGGTCGAAGATCTCATTTCTTTCTCGGAAAGCAGCCCACATTTCTTGATGACCCATCATTACAACGTTTTGTATGGGGTGATTATCGTAATCGAATTGATCTTGGCGGAGTACGCCGAGACGTGCCTTTCGGGGAATCTTTACTTCACCTTGAGAAGGTTCATCTTCGCGGCCAAGTAGCTTGAGCAGAGTAGATTTTCCGGAGCCGTTTGCACCGACTACGCCATAGATCTCACGTGGGTTGAATTGCAGATTCACGTTCTCAAAAAGGACCTGTCCGCCAAAGGCCTTAGATAGATTTGTTACAGAGATCATCGTTGGCCAAGCATAACGAGTAGAAATAATTTATGCTTTCGACATGGAGATATGGAATGCCATTAAGATTTGAAATCGGAAATAAATTTCCGTCTTTCTCTTTGAAGGGAGAGGATGAACGGGTCGTGTCGTTCGAAGAGCTTTCCAATGGGATGCCCCTACTGCTCGTATTTTTTAGAGGCCCTTGGTGACCCAAGTGACAGGTTCAACTGTCGGAACTGGTCGAGTTCCATCGGTCCACGAGTGTCGCATACTGTCGCGTAGCGGCAGTATCTGTTGACCCTCCTAGAGTCCAGCAAGCGTTCAGGGCTGGTTTGGGTGCAAAGTTCCCCTTTTTAAGTGATCAGGATCTCGAACTAACGGATGCTTTGGGAATTAAAGAGACTACGGATAAAGTTCACGGACCTTTGCCCGTTCCGTTTACATTCGCACTGCTGCCGGATCAAACAATTTTCCGCATATTTAATGGTTGGTATTTCGTTGGAAGACCAACTCCTGAAGAACTAAGGCAGACGATTCGAGATTTGATGGGTCGTACTGTTAAGGATTTGGATTTTCAGGGCGATTAGATAAGGATTTAGGATCTCCTGTAGGAAGCGGCTGGGTGTCGCTCACTTAGTCGTGGTTGTCCAAAGAGCTTTTCCCTTAAAGTGCCAGGAGCGTAGGCTCTTTGAACCCTGCCTCGTTTCTGAAGTTCTGGTACCACTCCTTCTACAAAATCAACAAAGCTGCCAGGGGTCGTTGAATAAACCAAGTTGAACCCATCGACTCCGGCATCGTTCCAAGTCTCCAAGTTATCAGCTATTTGCTCGGGTGTTCCCGTCAAGAATTGTCCAGCCATTTGAGCTCGAATTAGGTCTCTGAACGTACGCGTTCCGGGAGGCCGTGATTCGATCATGCTCTTTACGACTCCTTGCATGGCCTGACTATCGAAGGACTCAAGTGGTTTATCGGGGTTGATATTTCCGAGGTCGATACCAAGGGAACCACTCAAGTGTGCCAAGGAAGCATCCGTACTTACCTGCTGTAGGTATTCTTCTTCCTTTGCTAGGGCCTCTTTTTCGGTACCTCCAACGACAGGTGAGAGGCCTTGGAAAAAGCGTAAATCATTGGGGTTTCGACCACTCTTTTTTGCTTGAGCCCGAATGTCGCTTACGATGTTTTGAACGCCTGAAAGGTTTCGTCGTGAGGTCACGATGAACACGCATTCAGCATGCCTTGCCGCGAAGGCTCTGCCATCCGTAGAAGATCCTGCCTGAAACAGTAGGGGGGTTCGTTGGAGTGAAGGTTCCGAGAGATGAGGGCCTTCGCACTGGTAATATGTCCCGTGATGGTTAATTGGATGTACTTTGCTTGGGTCAGCGTAAATCCTCTTCTCTTTGTTCTTTAGAACGGCGCTTTCTTCCCAGCTTCCCTCCCACAGTTTGTAGGTAACCTCGAGATATTCGTTGGCTCGCTCATATCGTTCCTTATGGCTAGGAAGACCTCCGTAGCCGAGGCTTGCCCCAGCATTAGGTAGGTAAGAAGTAACGATATTCCATGCAATGCGGCCTTTAGTTAGATGGTCGAGTGTGGATATTTGGCGTGCGAAAGTAAAAGGTGGAGTTTGAAGGACGGAACTGGTAAACGCGAAGCCAAGGTGTTCCGTTACGGTAGCCATCGCGGGTATCAGGAGTGCCGGATCATTTACTGGAACTTGCATTCCTTCTCGGATTGACGTTTCGGGCCCGCCGAGGTAGGCGTCGTATAGGCCCACTACATCGGCAAGAAAAAGGGCATCGAAACAACCCTTTTCTAAAATTTGAGCTAGCTCCAACCAGGGTTCTAAAGTGAAATATTCGACTTGCCGCGTATCATCTCGTACCCAAAGCCCTTGTTGGATGTGTGATACACAGTTCATGGAGAAACCATTAAGGAGGATACGCTTGCTATTCATGTGTCTCCTTGCCTCCGTTCGAGCACCTTCTCTCGCAGGATAGTCTGGAAGTTCTTTAAATGTAGCTAAGCTAACCCTTTAGGTTTTGTCTATTCTAGAGGTATGGATCGATTAAAGTTTTTAGACCAACGTTCTGTGAAATCTCTGGAAATGCGAGAGTTTGATGTGACGCACTCAGAACGTAAGGTGCCTGGTGTTTTGTGGCTGTCTGATAAAGTGACTCCAGGTGCTCCATTGGTTTGCTTAGGGCACGGAGCATCGGGCGATCGCTATCAAAATCCTATTCCAGTTTTGGCCCGACGCTTTGTTGAGGAGAGTGGCTTCTTCTGTGTTTCAATCGATGGTCCGGTTCACGGACGAAGGCAGAGAGGCAAGGGTGGCAGAGAAGCTTTTTGGCCCGAGTGGAAAAGACCCGGTAGTGGGGAGGAGATGGTTGAGGATTGGCGAGCAGTATTGTCTGCCTTGAGCGAGGAGAAAAGGATTGGTTCGGGGGCTTTGGGCTACTGGGGTCTCTCGATGGGAACGATTTATGGTGCTCCTCTAGTTGCTGCCGAGAAACGAATAAAAGTCGCAGTGCTGGGTCTGATGGGCCTTTGTGGGCCAGATTCGTACCTTAAATTGTTGAGTGAGGCGGTCGGTAAGATCGAATGTCCGATTCTTTTTCTTCAGCAGCTTGAAGACGAATTGTTTGAGCGGGAGGCGTACGCTGCCTTGTTTGATAGTTTAGCCAGCAAGGACAAAAGGCTTCACGCTAATCCCGGTTTGCATCCTCAGGTTCCATTGGAAGAGCTCGACAACAGTGTATTGTTTTTAACGAATTACCTTAACGGAAAAACACTGCCAAGAGGAGCTGCATTTTCGATTTCGGAGTAATTTTTGTCCGAAGCTGAAGGTCAGAAATGCGACAGAGTTTAAAGGATTCAACGAATTCTAAATCTGCATCTAAGGGAGAAAGAGTTTTCTACTTAGTTTTTATTGGTCTTCTAGCTGTTGCGTGTTGGATCCATCGGAGCTCTTTTGTTTCCTTGTTTGAACGAATCATATCAGATAGCCATTAAGTAATGGTGGAATAGTAGGCTGGGCTAGAATTGTAGAATGAGCACCCCTGAAAAGCCGAGACTTAAGCGCGTTCTTAATCGTAAAGATCTCTTGGCTCTCGAGTGGGGGTGCATGGTTGGTTGGGGCTGGGTCGTTCTTTCGGGTGATATGGCCTTAAGTGCGGGTACGTTGGGGTCGGCTTTCGCTTTTTTATTTGCCGGTGTGATTATTTCTTTGGTTGGCTTGGTCTACGGAGACCTCACCTCAAGGATTCCAAGAGCGGGAGGTGAACTGGCCTTTTGCTTTGTAGGTCTGGGCCCTAAGCGCTCGGCCGCGTGCGGTTGGGTACTTTGCTTAGCATACGTGGCGGTATGTTCCTTTGAGGCAGTGGCGCTCCCGCGGGTCCTGTATCAAATTTTTCCAAAGTTAGAAACCACGCCACTTTATTATGTTGCCGGTGAGCCCGTATCGCTTTCAAGTATTGTTATAGGTTCGCTCGGAGTCTTAGCCGTTTCATTTGTGAACATTGTTGGTATTCGGCCAGCCTCACTGTTGCAAATCCTCGGGGGTGGCATTCTTTCTCTTGCAGGCATTTCCCTTTTTGTGGGAGCAGGAGTAGGTAGCTCGTCCGAAAACCTTGCACCCTTATTCGTGAGTGCGGCAGGTTTCTTTGGAGTGGTGATGATGACACCTTTTTTCTATCTCGGTTTCGACGTTATCCCACAGGTTGCGGAAGAAAGCAATTTGTCGCCAGCTCGGATGGGTAGGATAATACTTCTGGCCATTGGCCTAGCTACCCTCTGGTATGCCTGTGTTCAACTCTCCATTGGAGGCTTGCTTTCTGCTAAAGATATGGCTTCCGCCGAGCTTGCTCCAGTTGAAGCCATGAGAATGCTTGGAGGAGATTGGGCAGCGAGGCTAATTCTTCTCGGTGGCGTGTTTGGGATCATAACTAGTTGGAACGCTTGTTTCGTTGGTGGGATTAGGCTGGTCTTTGCGATGGGTCGCGGAGAGATGCTTCCTTCAAAACTGGGGAATTTGCATCCCCGTCATAAAACTCCAGCAAAGGCGGTATTTTTCTTAACAGTGTTTTGTTTAGTGGCACCCTGGTTGGGAAAACGGGCCCTGATATGGTTTGTGAATGCCGGTGCGTTTGCGACAGTTTGTGCCTACTTTTTTGTAGCATGCGCCTATCTGAGGATCAGGAGGGAAGGCTATAACGATTCGAAAGGATTGGATATTGCTAGATTCCCGATTCTTCCACGCCTTGTAATCTGTGTGACATTCGCGTTCATGCTTTTGTATGCTCCTTGGAGCCCTGTCGCTCTCAGTTGGCCGTGGGAATGGGCAATTTTACTGACATGGACATTCTTAGGAATTTGTCTATGTGGCCCAAGAATGACAAATAAAGAATACGATCGCGAAAAAGCCAGGCTATCCATTATGGGACGAGAATAAGGGAGAGAGGCGTGATTACTTTTCCTAAGCGGAAGATTATTATTATCGGAGGCTCTATTGGAGGGCTCTTTTCGGCGATTTTTCTTCGTAGAAAAGGGTTCGATGTAGAGGTTTTCGAGCGTGCGGATGGTCTTTCGGACCGAGGGGCGGGTATAGCAACCCAAAAATCTCTTCACGACGTATTAGCTAAAGCTGAAGTCGTTCGCCCTGATGGAACAGGAGTCGAAATCGATGGACGTATTATGTTCGCTTCCGATGGCAACGTATTGGGTACTCATGACATGGATCAGATAATGACATCATGGGGTCTGGTGCATCGTTCTCTTCAAGAGCGAATCCCAAGAGATTGTTACCACAATTCGAAAAATATGGTTTCATTGGAACAAGACGTTGAGAGCGTTTATGCAACATTCGAAGACGGAACTGCGGTGGAGGGAGATTTTCTTATTGGGGCTGATGGTACTTGGTCCTCAACAAGACAGTGCGTCAATCCGGAAGCAAAAGTAGATTATTGCGGTTACTTCATTTGGCGAGGTCTAATTGACGAAATGTTAATTCCTCGAGACGTGTTTGGTCAGGTTTCTCGAAGGCTTACCTTTGGAATGGCGCCAGGTGGGCATTGGCTTGGATATCTCGTTGCGGGCTCTGACGATGACCTGACGGTAGGCCGTCGTCGCTTCAATTGGGCGTGGTATCGACCGGGAACAGAAGAATTTCTTCGGGAGCTCCTTACGGATGGAAAGGGTGTTTATCATCAGTACGGAATTCCTCATGGATTAGTTCAAAAAAAATATAGAAATGCAATGAGGGAAGAGGCGAAGAAACGTTTGGCGCCGCAGCTACAAGAAATCATTATGGCGACAGAGACGCCTTTTCTTCAGCCAATCTATGAGTACATGTCAGAACGCATGTTGTTTGGCCGAGTTGCATTGGTTGGTGACGCGGCCTTTACGGCTCGCCCACATGTCGCGGTAGGCGTGTCAAAGGCTGCAGAGGACGCATTGGCACTCTCAGAAGCACTGAGTTGTCCGGAGCCGAACGTCGGGTTGCGCCAATTCGAACATGATCGGATAGAGCTAGGTCGCGCTATAGCAAAATGGGGGCAGGATCTAGGGAGTTATTGCGGAACTCCGGCAAAAGACGAAGCATCGCAGAAGAAAGCACTCTACTATCAACGACCAGAGGTGTTACTGTCTGTAACTGCCGCGACTGACCCGTCGGCTTACTATTTAGACGAGAGGAAAATATGAATCTTCGCTTTGGTATTCTTTGGCCTTTTAGGAATCCGCACTTTAACTTTGTGCCTTGGCAGGACCTTTATCGTTCCCACTTGGACTTAATTGTCGAATCGGAGGCGATGGGATATGACAACGCTTGGCTCACGGAGCATCATTTCGTTGACGATGGTTATTCTCCATCGTTATTGCCTATAGCGGGTGCCGTAGCTGCACGGACCTCTCGGATTCGAATTGGAACTTTTCTCATCTTATTGCCGCTCCACAATCCTGTCAGGATCGCCGAAGACACTGCAACCGTTGACCTCATGTCAAACGGTCGATTTGATCTAGGAGTTGGGCTTGGGTACCGAGTGAAAGAATTCGCAGATCAAGGGGTTTCTCCCACAGAGAGAGGAGCTAGGTTGCAAGAGGGTATTGGCTTAATTCAGCGTCTCTTGAGTGATGAGGAGGTAACGTTCGAAGGTAAATTTAGCCAACTTAATAAAATCCAGATCGTACCTCCGGCTCTTCAGAAACCACATCCACCAATATGGATTGGTGCGATAGCGCCGGGTGCCATAAAAAGAGCTGCAAAAATGGGGTTTCATTTTCAAGTGGTTGGTCCACCGGCGCTTGTTGAGCACTATGACAAGTGCTTAACAGAAGCAGGGAGGAACCCAGAAGAGTATTCGACGGCCCAGCTTCGTTGGGTGCACGTAGCTCCGAGCCGTGATCAGGCGTGGGAAACGGCTGCACAACCTCTGCATTATACGGC
>Ga0310344_10001241_pt1 | contig 19537 bp, 23 predicted proteins | sample HC15DNA20200_MG_FD_203801 | JGI IMG/M metagenome (GOLD analysis project Ga0310344, IMG submission 203801) | Marine microbial communities from station ALOHA, North Pacific Subtropical Gyre - HC15-DNA-20-200_MG | ecosystem: Environmental > Aquatic > Marine > Oceanic | place: Pacific Ocean: North... | reverse complement strand
TCTTCAGCAGAAAAAATTCTAAGAATAGGTGCTAAACCTACAGACATAACTCTTCCCTAAAGGAATTTAATGGCAACGTACCGAGAAATTAAAGGACTTAGAGTTCCTTATTTAGATGCTGATTTACCTTCTGCTTCTGCAAGTACGCAAGAAGGAAGCGTTTGGTATAATTCAGCTACAGGAAAGCTACGAGCTTTTATATCTTATGATACATGGGCTACAGGTAGTGCATCCAATACTGATCATGGTCAAGGACATGGTGGAGCAGGTCTTCAAACTGCAGGAGTTATTTATGGTGGAGCTTACCCGAGTGGTACTGCTCTTACAGAAGAATATAATGGATCAGGTTGGTCTGAATCAGGAGATTTAAGTACTGCAAGGCATTCAGGTGGTTCAGGATATGGAACACAAACAGCGTGTGCTTTTGTTGGAGGAGACCCAAATGGATCTGTAATAAATGAAGAATATAATGGCTCTGTATGGTCTGAAGAAGCAGATTTAAATACAGCAAGATGGGACACTGCAGGAGCAGGTTCAACAACAGCCGCATTAATGGCTGGAGGATTTCCAGGCACAATGGCAAATGTTGAATATTGGAATGGTACAGCATGGACAGAAGGAACAGATATGAACGCAGTTGCTGGTCAACAAGCTCCAGCTACAGCTGCTCCACAAACAGCTGCATTTATGATAGGTGGAAATACACCACCAAAAATTGCAACCTGTGAAGAGTACGATGGTTCATCATGGACAGAAGTTGGTGATTTAAATTTAGCAAGAAGTGATCACTCTGGTGCAGGCATTCAGGGAAATGCAATGGCTGCAGGAGGAGATCCAAGTACTGCGAATACAGAACTTTATGATGGAACGTCTTGGACAGAAACTGCTAATTTAAGTACAGCACGTTATGCACTTTGGGGATTTGGAACAGTTGCAGCAGCATTAGCACAAGGCGGACAAGCTTCTCCTGGAACAACAACCGCAACAGAAGAATTTAATAAATCAATTTTAACCTATACCCCTGCATCATGGGCAAGTGGTGGTAATTATGGACAATCTTTAAAAGGAGTTGGTGGGGCAGGAACACAAACTGCTGGACTTGGATTTGGAGGTCAACCTCCCACTAAAGCTGAAACTTATGAATACGATGGTACATCTTGGACAGAAACAAATGATTTAAATACAGCAAGATACAGAGTACAAGGAACTGGTACTCAAACCGCAGGATTAGCAGCTGGAGGATATGATCACCCAAATCGTAAAGACGAAGTAGAAGAATATAATGGTTCTACTTGGAGTGAACAAAATGATATACCTGCTGCTACATATGCTGCAGGTATGGCTGGAACTCAAACTTCAGCTCTTTTCTTTGCAGGTAATAGTCCAGCTGGAGGAAGTACTGCTGAAACTTATGAATATGACGGCACAAATTGGACTGATGGTGGAGATTTAAGTACAGCTAAAAATGCTAACACAGGATGTGGAACACAGACAGCAGGATTATCAATGTTTGGAGAACCTGGTGTATCTAGTGAAGAATATAATGGAACAGCTTGGACAGCTGGAGGAAATGGGAATATTGAACGATATGGTTTAGCTGGATGGGGAATTCAAACAGCAGCTGGAGTAGCTGGTGGTTATGGACCTGGATACTCAAGTCTTTCTGAACTTTATGATGGAACCTCTTGGTCAACAAACCCATCTTTAAATACAGCAAGAAGTTCTATAGGAACAGCAAGAAATTCAACACAAGCAGCTGGATTAGTATTTGGAGGCTCAAGACCAGCTACTAGTAATGCTACGGAAGAATTTACAGGTGTAACAACAGCCGCAGAAGCTGCTGATGTAGATTTTGACTAATAAATAAAATAAAACAAACGGAGAATAATAATAACTTTATGACAGAGAAGCGAAATATACATGCTTTAATCCAACGAGAAGAACCCCATCTTAATGAAATACTAGACCCCGAACAAGTTACTAAATTTAAAGAATTAACAAATGAGTTAAGAGACACTTGGACTAAAAAGCAGATGTTTCGTACTAAAACCGAAATGGAATTTTCTGTTTTAAATGATGCTAAATATCCAACCAATGCTGCAAAGTACTGGCAATGTGTAAGAGAACAAAATACGCATATGGAAAACTTAATGCATCTATCCTTTGATGCTCGTAAGAATGATGTTGAAATTAAACAGAAACAACAAGAGTTAGAAAAAGAAACTGATCCATTAAAAAGAGAATTGATTCAAATTGAAATAGATCAAAAAACGTATAGTAAAGCATCTATGCAACTTGTAGCTGCTCATCGTATGAGAGAAGTTACCGAATGGTCTAACTTTAAAAAGATTTATAATGATGGTACTTTTGATGATAAGAATGTAGATACACACCAACTATTATCATACAAAAAGATCATGAAGAATAGAAAGAATACATTAACTCCTGGTTCATCTCAACCTGAAGTCTTTAATGTATTAGGACAATTACAAACAATTGAAAGAGTAGAAGAAGAAAGAAAAGCCCTTGGACACGAAAAGAAAAAAGCTATAGCAGAAACACCAAGGTATGGAAAACAAGGATAAACAAATCTTCTTTCTTTGTGCGATGCCAAGATCAGGGAATACCCTGTTCACATCAATCATGAATCAAAATCCAGAGATTGCTGTTACCGCTAATAGTATTACTCTGGAAATTATGAAAGATTTATTTCTTCTTAAAAAAATAGATACCTTTCAAAATTTTCCTGATGAACAATCTTTAGATAATGTTATGGATGAAGTTTTTAATCTTTATTACAAACATTGGAACTATAAAGTTATTATAGATCGAGGACCTGTCTGCACATCTACTAATCTAAAGCTCATGAAAAAACATTTTAAACAACCGATTCGATGTATTGTACTTTTAAGAGATGTTTTAGATGTCTTAGCTTCATATATTAAATGGTCTGAAACAGAACCTACGGTTTTTTTAAATCAATTAAAAACAATAGATGAAAAATTAAATAAACTTATGTATAAGTATGGGGCAATAGCAAAAGGACTTTTATCTATTCAATATTTACTTCATCATCCTGAAATGGCAGTCTTTATTAAATATGATGATTTAGTACAAAACCCAGAACAAGAGATTAAAAAAGTTTATAGTTTTTTAAATATTCCTTACTACCAACATCGCTTTGTTAATCTAGATCAAGTAACTGTTAATGGTATTCAATATAATGATAATGCAGTAGGAAATAATATGCACACCATACGAACAGATAAAATTATGAAATTAGATAACTATTATAAAAGCATGATACCAGAAAAGTTTGTAAAGGAATATGGACACATCCGATTTTAAATTTATTTGGCTTGGGCAAACCATTTTAAGATATCAAGTTCCTTTAGATATTTTTAATACTATTAATGGAATTTACGAAACGAACTTTGCTAATCTTCCTGATGCCCATAAACAATTAGTGGGTAAAATAGGAAAAGAAAATTCTTTATTTTTTAATGGTGCAGAAAATAAAAAAATGCATCAACACAATTTACTTCCCCCTTATGTTTTAAATTGGTTTGAAAGTAAATTTAAACATTATTTAGATTTTAATAAAATAAATCCTTATGAAATTCATTTGAATTCTATATGGATTAATGAAATGACAGCAGGAGAATATAATCCCATTCATATACATAAAGGTACAATTTTTACAGGACTATCTTCGGTCATGATGCTCAAACTGCCGACAGACATGGGTCCTGAATATGCTAGACCCGATCAACCAATGAATGGAAAGTTACAAATTGTAGGATCAGCTAACGGACATTTTGTTAAATCAGATTACAGCCCCATAATTAAGGAACGAGATTTTTATGTTTTTCCTTATGATATGAGGCATTGTGTTTATCCTCATACCAATCCTAATGCCATAAGACGAACTCTTGCAGCCAACATGGATGTTCAATATGATCCCATAGCAACAAGGACAGCAGGATGATACCTACAGAACCTACTTGGAGAAGTTATATTGCTGAAACAACTCAGCCTATCTTTTCGCCTAAACAATGCCAAATGGTGATTAATAAAGGTATGAGTTTAAAATCTGAAGAAGCAAAAGTCGGTATGGGTAAAAGACCTGGCGGTGGTTATGATCCTGACAAACGAATTACAACAATTAGTTGGATTCCTTTTAAAGAAATGCCAGAGATGTATCGTGATATTGAAAAGACTATGCTTCAAGCAAACAATAATCACTTTGGTTTTGACGGAATGCGATTAACCGAGCCTGCTCAATTTACTCATTATCCCACAGGTGGCTTTTATCAATGGCATATGGATAATGATGTAGTAGGAAAACATCAACCCCCTATAAGAAAAATATCTATGACACTTCTTTTATCTCCAGAAAATGAATTTGAAGGTGGAGAATTAGAGTTTATGAGTAAAGGCAAGACTGCAAAGTTAAAACAAGGTCAAGCTATATTCTTTGCGAGTTGGTTACAGCACCGAGTTAAACCCGTTACTAGAGGTGAGAGAAAATCTTTAGTCATGTGGTTTGGAGGTCCTTCCTTTAAATGATTATTGAACATCATTTTCCAACAATCATTTATATTAAAGACATACCGAATGCTCTTCAGTTGAATCAATATTTAGAACAAAAGATTATTCAATGGAGCCAACAGGATAAAGGCGAACAAAAAACTAATGCAGGTGGATGGCATAGTAAAACGGATATGAATAAAAAGGAAGAATACAATCCGTTAACAAAAGAACTCTTTAATATGCAAGATGAGATTTATCAAAAAGAGCATTTGTCTTTAAAACCTGTACTTGGAAATATGTGGGCAAATATTAATTATCCAGGTAATTTTAATAGACCTCACCTTCATCCTAATTCATTGTTTTCAGGTGTTTATTTTATTAAGACTCCTCAAAAATCTGGAAACTTTATGATTTATGAACCTCGACCTGGCGTACAATATACTATGCCCAATCGAAAAGAAGTAAAACTTCCACCCGAGTTATGGCGAGAAGTTCAATACGAACCTGTTGCAGGAAGATGTATTATGTTTCCTTCTTGGTTATGGCATGAGGTAAAACCTAATCAAAGTAATGATATAAGAATCTCAGTATCGTTTAATTTTTTACAAAGGTAAAATGCCTATTATTCACCATCAAGAAACAGGCAACAAATTTTTCTTTATTCATATACCTCGTACAGCGGGCAGGTTTTTAGTTGAAAATTTGGGATTTAACGGTTGTGAAATTATTCATCCTTTTAAAGATGAACATCTTTCTTTAACTTCTCCATACGTAAGATTTTATGTAACACGGAAAATAGAAGGAGTTCAAATGCTTCATGCACATAAAAGTATTTATAATAAATGGAATAAAATTAAAAACATTCCTCATTTTACAATTGTTAGAAACCCTGTTGATAGGTTTTTTTCTGCTAGTAGTTTACCTGATTTAACTTTTAATCAATCAGATATTGAGGATTGGAACAATTTTAATAAAAACATTTCAGAAGAACATAATACCAACTTTTTTAGACCTCAATATGAGTTTATATCAACTAAAACAAAAGTATGGAAATATGAAAATGGGTTTGGTAAAGACTTTTGTAATTGGCTAAGTAATATTGTATCCTTTTCATTTAAGATTAAATCATCTAAGTATTATAAAATAGAAGAAAAAAATAAATTTAAACGAACAGAAGCATTAATAAATAATATAAAAAAATTTTATAAAAAGGATAATGAATTTATTTCAGCAGCATAAATATTTAGTAATAAGAAATGCAATATCCTTTGAGTTAGCAAATTTTGCTTTAAATTATTTTTTACTTAAAAGAGATGCTGTAAACTGGATGTATCAGAATAATTACATATCAGAATTTACACCAGGATTTGGTACTTGGAAAGATAAACAAATTCCTAATACCTATTCCTGTTATGGTGATTTTTTCATGGAAACTTTAATGATGAAAGTATTACCTATTATGCAACAGTCTACAGGTTTAAATGTTATACCAACGTATACTTATACTAGAGCATATAAAAAGGGAGATATTTTAAAAAGGCATAAGGATAGACCTAGCTGTGAAATATCCACAACCTTACATTTAGGTGGAGATCCCTGGTCTATTTATATAGATCCTACAGGAACTAATAATGTGATTGATGAATATAAAAATATTCATAAACCTAATGCTCCTAAAGGAGTACCCGTTGATCTTAACGTAGGAGATATGTTAATATATAGCGGATGTGAATTAGAGCATTGGAGAGAACCTTTTGAAGGTAATCTTTGTGTTCAAACATTTTTACATTATAATAATGCAGATGGAAAATTTGCTTATAATAATAAATTTGATAAACGACCAATGTTAGGAATACCAAAATAGATGGCACGAAAAAGACCTCTCTTCGGACCCAGTACATATAAAAAAAAGACTAGAAAAAAACGACCAGGAAGAGTTTCAAAACGACCAAATAAAAATACAAAAAATTATAAGAGGAAAAAATATAGAGGACAAGGAAGATAATTATGGCTACAACACCAGATACAACAGCACTACAAAAAGGTGCACTTACTCCTGCTCAAGCAGAGCAAACGAGTACTCAAACAGCTGTCAATTTAATGGAAACGTTGTTATCAACGCCTTCATTACCTACAGGTACAGCTATTTCACCTAATGTGCAGCAAGTTGCTAGTACGGATTTAATGGGGACTTCTGGATTATCTGGAACCTTAGCACAAGCAGCACAAGCAGGACCTACAACACCTACCGCAACAGCAGGAACAGCCCCTACAACAACAGCAGGAGCATTACCAACTGCACCAAGTGCAAGTCAATATGCAGCAGGAACTGTAATAGGATCATTACCAACAGCAACAGCAGCAACAGGTACCGTTACGGCACCGATGACCGCAGCGACTGATACAGTTAGTACCGATGCAACTGTTAAGGGACAATTAGCAGGTTTACAATCAGAAGTATCAACAGCATTAGCTTCAGGTAATCAGATGCCTGTATGGGCAAGAGGTGCTGCAGAAGCAACTCGAGCAGCAATGGCTGAAAGAGGTATGGGTGCTAGTTCTATGATGGCTGAAGCATTAGCGGAAGGAATTATGAAATCAGCAATTCCTATTGCAGCCGCAGATGCAGCAACATATAAGGAGATGATATTTCAAAATTTAAATAATCGTCAACAAGCTGCTTTAACAAATGCTCAAAGTTATTTTCAAATGGATATGGCTAATTTATCTAATACCCAACAAACTTCTTTACAAAATTTAGCTGTTAGACAAGGATTTTTATTATCAGATCAAGCAGCAAATAATGCTGCAGCACAATTTAATGCAACGAGTACAAATCAAGTTAATCAATTTTATGATAACTTAATTTCAGGACTTAATCAACAAAACGCACAAAGATCCGATGCAATGGGTCAATTTGCAGCAGCCGAATCAAATAAGATTGAAGCATTAAATACTCAAAATAAAGTTGCAGTTGAAAAAGCTAATGCAGATAGAACACAGGCAATTAATCAATTCAATGCTCAATTAGCAAATGATCGAGATAAATTTAATGTGGAGAATCAAAGAACAATTGATCAATCCAATGTAACTTGGAGACGGGCAGTTAATACAGCAAACACAACCGCTGTTAATGCAAGTAATCAATTAAATGCACAAAACATGTTAGAACTCTCTAACTATTCTTTATCAAATTTATGGCAACAATGGAGAGATGAAGCGGCATGGGTTAATAGTGCATCAGAAAGTGCAGCAAATAGAGCACACAATGCAGCCTTAGCTGCTATTGAAAGAACAACAGAATTAGATGTTAAGAATGAAGACCAAAAAACTAAATTTTATGAAATGTTAGGTAAATTTGGTGTAGCAATTATTAAAGGATAATAGGAGGATAAATGGGATTTTTGAGTACAGTAGGTGATTTTATTGGGGGAGTTCGAGAAACAGTTCAAACAATAAAAGGAGCAAAAAATATTATAGATGGAGTTTCAAGTATATTAAGTCCTGCCCCAGGGGGTCAACAACTTGGTAGTGTAGTAGCAGGTAAACCACATTATAGATTTAATAGAGGGGCAATTGGTTTAGGTGAAGGAGTCGGATTAAAATCAAGTACAGGTGAAACTCTTACAGCAGCTTCTACGTATCCCGAATGGCTTAGAATTCAAAATGCTTACCTATATTATTTAAATTCCGCAGATCGTTTTGCTGCCCCAGGTAAAGTAGGGAGAACAATAAAGGTATAACATGGCAAAAAAATTATCAGAAAATATTGAACCAATTCAAGAAAATTATCAAGAATCAAAATATAATCCTTTTGATGCACCAGTTCCAGGAGAATCCTTAACGAATACTCCAGGAGCAGCCGCATGGGAACATCCTCCTGTACATGCAAAAATAGAAGATGCAATTGAGTTTATTACAGAATCTTTAGCCGAACGTAAAAATGGAGAACGAGCATTAACCTTAATGAAAACAGGTACTCCAATTGAAGCTCTTGTGAAAGTAATAACTTTCTCAGGATTTCTTGAAGGGAAATGGACGGTTGATGTTGCTAAAATGTTAGAACCAATGGTGGCAATGTTATTAGCTAAAATGGGCACAGCAGCAGGATTAAAAAATATGAGAATTAATATTAATGATGAATCAGATACTGAGTTTTATCAATCTTTAGCAATGCATGAAGATACTAAAAAACAAGAAGAAATGGGTGGATTAGAAACAGCAGAACTACCTCAAACAGAAAGTGCAGGATTAATGACAAGACCTGCCATAGGAGTATAATATGGGAGTTATAAGTGATTTTATTTCAACAGTAAAAGAAGTAGGTGCGGAAGTAGGTCAGCCTGTTGGATCTGGGCTTATGCAAGAACTCTACAGAGGAGCACTTGTAGATTCAAATAATAAAAATGATCTCTTTAAACAATATGGTACATCTGTTAATAATAGAGTAATCGAACAGACAAATCTATTAAATCAAAAGAAATCTAATTTTAATTCTTTAAAGGCAGATTTTGTTAACAATCCTGAAGCTTGGGGATATAAAAATTTAAATGCAGAAGAACTATCTGCAATCTATGCACCTCTTGCAAAATATCTTGAAGGAGATACTTTTGTTGGTGAGATGAAAGAAGTTAAGGTAAAACTTGCACAAGCATTAAAAGCAGAGGAAATTAAAGCAGGTGAAGATGCGACTATGTATACTCCCGCAGCAAACTTTTTTGAAACACGAATGAGTGATATTAATAATCAATTAAAAGCTGTTTCAAATATGGGCTGGAATACATGGGATAGTCAAATTGATTTAGCAACGTATAAACCAACTGAATTAAAAGCAACTGCTACAGCAGAAACAGGCTTTAAACTAACAGCACTAAATTACCCAATGTTATTTGGGGAACCATTAAAACCTGGATATGAAGGTTTAGTTGATACAACTCGATTAACATTAATGTCCTATAATGCTATGGTAGAGTCTGGGGGAGATGAGTTAAAAAGACAAAAATTATTTAAAGAAAAATATGATGCAGTTCAAGGAAGTAAGAATCCAATCAATATTGGATATTTAACGAATGTTTTAGGATTATCAGGAGAAGCTGAATTAGAGAAATTTATTATGGCATCTTCACCTTATTTACCGATGATTAGTAACTTAGCAGCACAAAATGCAAATCTTGATCCTGCAAGTGAAGACTTTAGAGTTAATGCAGCAAAAATATCTAATTTCGCAACTCAGCATATGGAGTTTATGAAAAATAAAATTGAAGAAGCTAGAGTTGACACAGCTGCCCCAGCGTCCACAGATGAAGCTGAAAAATTACGAGCAGCCGCACTTAATACAATAGATAATTTTGATCCTACTGGAAAACTTAAGTACCAGCTTAATAATGAGCTTAAGAAAATGTTATCTAGTAAATCTTCTTTAAACTATTCAGGAATTTATATGAAAGAAAATGCAGGTGGACAAATTGATGGAAGAAGAGAAGAGGCATTTAGATTTGTTACTATTCCCGATCCCGATGAAGGTAAAAATGCAAGATGGGTTGCAGTATCCGATACAGGTGTTATGTTTTATATTCCCGCACTTGAGGAAGTTTCTGTAATATCTACCGATGAAATGTCTGTAGGAGATACAGAGTTAAAATATCAAAACTATGCACGTAAAGGAGACTTTACAAATATTGCTGAACTTAAAAAACACTTTATAAGTACTATAGGGGCTGCAGTAAATGGAGAAGTTAAGATTGAGTTCTTAAATGAAAATGTTGTTAAAGCATTAGAAAATAAACACGTATTTGGAACAGATAAAAATACTAATAAAGGTATTAAATACTTCGGTCAAAGTAAAGAATAATGGCAATAACTTTTAAAGATGATGAAGAGTATTTAAATCTAAATACTCAGTTGCAATCCATGTTTGATAGTGGATTTCATAAATCGCCAGGGGTATATGAATCCTTTGGTGGTACAGATTCTCTTTTTAAGTTTCATCTAGGTGATGATAATCCTTTCGATCTTAATGAAAACTATGGTACCCAAAATCGAAGCTCTAAAGGAGATGATTGGGGGAATGCCATTAAATATGGATGGAAAGGAAGTTTAGCTAGTAGCTTTGAATTACTAGCAAGTATACCTGGAGGATATGATAGATTTAGAGATTGGGCAGTTGAGACACTAGGGGGAGTTCCTAATCAAGAAAATATTGCCGATCACATTCAAGATTATTTTAATGCTCTTGCAAAAAAGAATGACCCAGAAACTTTAGGTTTAGATGCCCCATCAACCTATGGAACAAAGGTCGCAGCAGGATTTGCCTCTTTACCTTTAACAGTTGCACAATTTATTCCAGCTATTAGAGGATTAAAAGCAGTAGGCGGACTTGGTAAACTAGGAGCAGGACTCGCTGCCAGACACTTACCTGCAGGAATAGCAGCCACAGAATTCTTAAGAAATTGGGATGATGCCAATGCTGTTGAGTTAGCGAAAGCAACAGGCTATGGGTATCTACTAGGTAAAGGAATTCAAATTGCAAATGCAATGAATATACTTCCTAGAATGGGGATGTTTGGGGCAATGGGCTTTATGACAGCAGGTTGGGATGCTCCTATGGAAGATCGTTTAGCTGCAGCTACAGTTTTTGCTGGAGCAGGTATATTCGGTCCATTCGCTGAAGGAAAATCAATCCAAAGAAGTGTTACAGATGCTCAATTAAGATATAAACAGTATACAGGTGATGTTCCTGCTAATAAAGAATTACATAAAAGTGCTGACACAACCCAAGCAAGAATTTTAACAAATGAAGCTTTAATTAAAAATCATGAAAAGGTTTTACCTAAACTTCAAAAAATACAAGAAGCAGTAAAAAATAAAAAAAGATATCAACCCTTAAAAGTAGAAGAACGAAATAATCTTCTTAGTGAAAAAACATATAAAGATTTACAAAGTAAACTTAAAGGTGATAAAGAATATCTTGATGCTATTTATAGAGCCATCTACACTACTAAGGAATATTCATTAAAGATTATTGCAGGGGATAGAAGAAGTCCTGCTGAATTAAAACATGAATTAGTTAATCCTGATGGGACAGCAAAATATCAAGATTTATCTTCTGATTTTAAAATTAGTCCTTTCTCAAAAGAACCTACAGGTCGAGCAGGTGTTTTATTAAAACCAGGAAAATTTGTAGACCAACCTTTATATAAATGGGGAGTTGATTTAGTTTCCCGTTATATGAGAAAAGCAGAAATGGAAACAGATACTGTTTTATATGATCTTAAAGCAGTTCCTGAAGGACATAAAACAATGTTTAGAGGACAAAAAGAAGGAGAATCTTTTGGAGATTTTGTGTCAAGAACAGGAAGTGTATTAGATGCTTTAGGTTTAATTGCAACTTCACGAAGAGCCTATTTAATGGAGAAGAGCTATGGTGGAGCTTTAACAAGATATGATGCAATTAGAAACAGAGATCCCGCTAAAGCTAAAAAGATTGCAGATGTATCCTTTAGAATTGAACGAGATAAATTAGCTGAATCCATTAAGAATGAAGAGAAGTATACTACGGAAAAAGAAGATGGAACTTTTAAATATGAAGTTACAGAAGCTGAATTAGCTACAAAATATAAATTAGATGCCGAATCAATTTTAGCCTATAAAGATATCCGAGGTGCTCTCAATAAAGTTGGAGTTGATTATTGGAATAAAAGTGTTGAACGATTTGGTGAAAATAAAAAATCTGCAAAGGTTGAAATTTTACCAAATTATATGCCTCATGTATTTAATGAGCAATTTACGGTATGGCTTACAAGAAAAACTGCAGATGGTAAAAAAGAACCTATATGGGGAGCAGGAGAGTCTAATCGCTTTAGTGCTGATAAAGTTGCAAAAAAATTAAAAGAATTACCTGAATTTAAAAGTGATATTTATGAAACACAAATTGTTCAAAGAAAAAGATATGCTTATGGTCAATTAGAAGAAGCTGCATTTTTTGATCCTTATCATGCAATGAGAATACGAGGACATGAGAAGGAATTACTTGCATTACGAGATTACTTTGAAAAACAAAGAGCAAGAGGTTTTAAAAAGTTTTCTAAAAAGCGTAAATGGATTGAAGGTTTTAAGGGCAGTGAAGAATATATGTTAAATAGAAAATTTTCTAAAAGATTCTCACCTAATGCTACTCAAGCTCAACATTTTGCTGATGCAATCCGTGAATATATTACAGGTGGAATTAGATCATCCAATAAAATGGAAGCAAATTTTATATTTAATGATGCTTTAAAAACATCCGAAGCATCTTATATGAAAGAATCAACTAAGCTTAAACCCCTTGCAGAACTTTATCCAAATGCTGCAAAATATGTAACAGAATATAAAGATAATGCTTTGGGTGCAGGTAAGCCTATGGATGTATCAAGAGTTGTAGATTCAATAGGTGCAAAATGGATTGGTGAATCAGGACTTGCAAATCTTTTAGGAGGTTTTAACCAAGCAACATTAAGTCTTAAACTTTTATTTGGAAATATGAGATTCATAGCGGCTCAATCAATACAGCCCTATCATATGATTTTTCCAAAACTTGTAGATTTAAATACGGAAGGATTAAATAAGGGAAACATTGCATTAACTCAACTTAAATCTTTTAAAGATTTATTTTTCCCTGATAAAGAAATTAAAGAAGCTATTAAATATTTTAAAGAAGAAAGATTAGCAGAACCAAAGTTCCTTAGAGAATTTGAAGGAGAATCCCAATTATTAAAAGATGCTAAAATCGAAATTGGAAAAGATAATTTTACAATTGATTTTGGAAAATGGGCAGAAGTAGCTACATTAAGAAAGATGTCAGCTCGAGTTGAACAAGTAAGCCGTTTAAATGCGGGAGTTATGTTCTATAATTTTCTTAAGAGTGCAGGCTTTACTGCAGAAAAGGCTAAACCTGCCGCAAGATATTTAGCAGATAAGTACATGGTTGAATACAATCATTATGAAAGACCTTTAATTTATGGTGAAGGTAAAATGGGAACATTAGGAAAACCTTTTGGATTATTTAAAACATTCCAACATAATTATCTAGCCCATCTTACAGAGCATGTAGCAACTGCAAAAATACGAGGCAATACAGCTCCGCTGGCTGCCTTTTTAGCTCAAATGATATTTGCTGCAGGATTATACGGAACAATTGCTATTGAAACAGCCGATGCATTACTGGCAAAATTATCTCCAATTCTTGAGAAATTTAATGATGGTCAATCTATACCAAGTTTAAAAGAATCTATTATGACAAGTTCATTTCCAATGTGGTTAAAATATGGTCCACCTTCAGCTGTTACAGGAATTGATTTCACGGCAACATTAGCAGCTCCAGGTCAGGCAGTTACGGATTTAGTTAGTGTACCTGCTTTAGATACTCTTGGATTAACACCTTGGTCATGGGAAAGAGGAATAGTAAATAATTCATTTAATGCACTTGTGGTAACATTCACAAGTAAAAGTGATTTAGAAAGAAAACAAGCTTACGTAGAATTTTTAAAAGCAACAGCACCTACTTCTTTACAATTTGCTATTGATCAATACTACATGGGACTTCCTGTTGGTTATGACTTTTTTAATAGTGAAATCTTAGGATTAGATTTAGATGCATTTGAAGCTTATAAAGAAGGACCTGTAAGAGATCCATTTAAAAAAGGTAGAGGGAAGTACGTAAGAGAACCTAAAGATTGGTTAGCGAGAAAGATGGCAGCTTATAGTCTTGATGAACAAGAAGCAACAAAATTATTATACACGGCTACAGCAATTAAACGAGACCTAAAAGAAAGTTTAGAAACATACGTTATGACAGCGGCTCATCATTTAAGAAGAGATGGTTATGTTCCTTTTTACCTTTATGATATGGCATTAACTTATGGGGCAGATCCAGAATCCTTTAATGAAAAAATTCAAAATAGAATTGAACTTATGGAATCTGATTTTTTAACTAGAGTTATGGATCAAACTAATTCTTTAGGGCATCAATCTAGAATAAGAACGATAAGAGATTTAATCGATTCACAATATTTATATCAATAATATGAAACAGCCTACAACAGTCAGTGAACACATTATTGCTCTTTATGGGCATGTTAAAGGACTGAAGGCAGCGATTAATAATATAAGAACAAACGATTTAAAACATATGCATGGGGATATAGATAAACTTCATGCGAAAATAGACCGACTCCTATGGTGGATTATAGGTGGGCTTGGTGCAACAATACTTACAATTGTAGGTGTATTAACATAAGGAGAAAACTATGGAAATGATAAAAGAAGCAATTGAACACATGTGGAAAGATCACAGAAAACTTGTGATTAGTGCAGGTGTTATACTTGTAATACTTATAATAGCGGCTCTATAATACAGAATTATTATCATAATGATAATAGTAGTATTAATGCCTTAGGGGTTGATACTTAAATCTTGCTTAACAAAGGAGGTTAATTATGACAAGATATGACTTAATGGATTTCGATCCATTCAGAAATTATACAATAGGATTCGATAGAATATTTGATTCTCTATTGGAGGTTTCTAAAATAAATACAACAAACTTTCCACCGTATAACATACGAAAGTTAGAAGATGGGAAGTATGAAATAGAACTAGCACTTGCTGGTTTTACTAAGGACGATATTAAAATTGAAGTAAAGGAAGGAACTTTATCTGTTTCTGCAAAGAAAGAAGAAAAAGATTCTGATAACTTAGTTCATCAAGGTATCGCTTCTAGAAGTGTATTACGTAAATTTTCTTTATCAGAATATATGGAGATAAAGGATGCTGATTTTAAAGATGGTATTCTTAAAATTAAATGCTTCGAAAATATTCCTGAAGAAAAGAAACCTAAAGTAATAAAAATTAACTAAAGAAAACTGGGGGGTAGCATTTGTTATCCCCCATTTTAAAAGGAGATATTATGGCGTGGTTTGGACTCGCAAAAATAGCATTACAAGCTGGAAGTAAGCTTTATGCAAATAGACAAAAAACAAAAATGGCTATGTCGGATGCACGGCTTATGCATGCAGAGCGTATGGCTCGAGGTGAGGAATCTTACCAGGGCAAACTTTTAGAAGCCCGTCAAAACGACTACAAGGACGAGATCGTACTTGCGATACTTACGCTCCCGATAATTGTGCTCGCTTGGTCGGTGTGGACAGAGGATCCAGCGGCTATGCAGAAGATAGATATATTTTTTGAGTACTTTTCGAATCTTCCGAAATGGTTCACAAATTTATGGATCCTTGTCGTAGCGAGCGTTTTTGGAATTAAGGGAACACAGATATTTAGAAATGGTAGTAGTAAGAAGTAAACTACCGATGACAAACTTTCCTTACGACATTCAAATGACATCAATGTTTATATTTATAACATTGTATTTAATATTTAAGGTAATAAACTGGATATGAAAATTTCAGACAATACATCAATAAGTATGCCAATGAGAAATCTCTTGGCAATATTAGCAGCTGTTGCTATGGGTATCCTTGCATATACAGAAGTTACAGCTAGACTTACTTCATTAGAAACTTCACGTGAACTATTTAATGCAGATCTTTTAAAAAAATCTGAACAGCTACCTACAGACCAGGAGCAATTTATGTTACTGGAGGATCTTTATAAGACCGTTGAAAAAATTGAAACACGTATAGAAGATATGATGCATAATAAAGTTAATATAGAATTTATACAAAAACAATTATCAAAAGCTCTTACTGACATTGAAGAATTAAAAGATAAAGTTAGAGCCAATAGAAACGGAGCACATTAAATGACAGAGATTGTGGTAGCTTTATTAATGTTTTTAAATGGCAACATGATTGAATACACTTATAAGGAGTCTATGTCAGACTGCTTAAAAAGTAAACGTATTGCCATGAGAGAAATTAATCCTGATTCAGTTTTATTTAGTTGTAAAAAAGTAACAGCTAAAACAGAAATATATCAAGGTAGAAAAAAAATACTTAAAGTATTAGGAAGTGGTGGTTAATGTTGAATATGGAGATAATTATGAACTATTATTTTACAGCAATATTATTTATACTTTTAATATTATTAGCATTATTTGGGGGACCAAATTATGGATGAAAGATTTTGTAAAAAATGTAATCACTTATGTCACTGTATAGAAGCAGACCATGCAGACTGCAAATGTGAGAACTGTGAATGTAATCAGAGAGAAGAGGATAAAACTTATGAATAGAATATACTTAGTATTAGCATTGTTATTTGCTTTAAGTGCTTGTTCAGTTGGACCAAAGTGTTTATACACAGACGAAGGTACGAGAGTATCTAGCTGGGTATGGTTTTTTAATGGAGAAAAACCTGCTGAAATAGATAAACTTAACTGTAATAAATAATGTCTAATGAAAATAGGATTGATATTAATTATTTGTTCCAGTGTACACTACAATTGTTTATCACCTATAGAATATAACGACACCTTTACTGATTGGTATACTTGTATGGATACAGGATATACTGAATCCCGTTTAATAATGAAAAATATTGGTGTAGAAAAAGTAAACAAAGAAGAATTATTTACTAAATTTGCTTGCTTCGAAATACCCAACTCAGAAAGTGAAACCTAACAATGAAAAAATCCCTCATCACCTTTTTATTATTTTTATTTTTAACTGTGAATGCTTTTGCAGGTTCTACCCAAACAAATGTTTCGGGTAGTAATACAGCTATAGAGGGTGGATATACAGGGGGTGCAACTACTTATGAATCAGGAAGTTCAAGTACTTCAACAACAAATAATACTTCTAACTCAGATATAAAATCTTCCCCACCAACTGCAAGTGCCCCATCATTTAGCTCAATGTCTCAAGATGTATGTAGTTCAGGTGCATCTGCAGGAATACAAACTTTCGGAGTAGGTGTATCAGCAGGAAAACATTTTAGAGATTTAAATTGTGAACGAATTAAATTAAGTAAAGTCCTATATGACTTTGGTATGAAAGTAGGAGCTGTAGCTCTCTTATGCCAAGATGAAAGAGTCTTTGAGGCTATGATTAATGCAGGTACTCCATGTCCTATTGATGGTAAAATTGGCAAGGATGCTATGGCTTTATGGAAAAAGTATGACCATGAAAGACCAGACTATGAGACATATATTCAACGTATGAAAAAGCGTAAAGTCGTTGATATTGAAATAAATAAAATAGAAGCAACTAAATTAGAATTACATACTAGATGATTTGGGATCTTATACTTATAGGAATTGGTATTTATGCATTTTATAAAATCGGCTGTGCTTTCAATTCTTTTTGTGATAGTCTTAACCCTTACGACTTTCGCAGACGAAAATGATACAGCTACTATAGAAAATATATTACCTAACGCAGGAGATACCTCATCAAGTTTAGATAACTTTGATTTAGATGGTGTTCAAAGCGGAAGCTCAAACGTAGCTCTTACAAACAATAGTACCCATAATGGTTTTACAATTACTTGTGATACTCAAGTTAGTAATGCTTGTGGTAAAGCTTTCTCAGGAGAACTAGAAGCATCACATGATATGAAAGTATCTGCTAGTGGTACGTTAGTAGGTTTAACTGGGGTAGATGAAAGTAATAATTCACATACCTCAAACCAAAAGAAACTAGATGGTGGTATAGGTTTAGATTCTTATTTTTCTGTACAGAATTGTGAGTGGTCTGGATCAGCACATAGATGTGGTGACTCAGCAGGATCGGTAGATAGTTATAGTCTTCATATTAAAATTAAAAATTCAAGTGGAGATACCTTAGCAGAAATGACTACAACCAGAACTGATGATGCAGGGTATTATACAAACTCACAAAAATTTTCAGATAGTCTTATATATAATGGAGTTGGTGCTAATTCATATGAATGGTATTGGAAAGGAATTGATGGATCTGAAAGCACTACAACAATTACGAGAGGTCCTAACTTATTAGGTGCAGAATTAAACTTAGCTTTTCCAACAGACGAATACGAAGTCTTTACAACAGCAGAAATTGAAGAACTCAACGAAGCCTTAGGTACAACAAATCTTGATGAGAGTGAACTTTGGGAAGTAATTTCTGGTATTGAAAGTGGTGTTGAGGAGAAACTTATAGAGACAGGATCTCTTAGTCAAGGTATGCAGGTAGAACTTACCTTTGAAGAAGAGAAAATTGAACTTCAAGTTTATACTCCAACAGCTACACCTATAGAAACTGTTGTTAAAATGGAAACAGCAATAGTAGAATTAAAAGAAACAAAAGCGGTAGAGACTATAAAGAAACAAGTTATCGAAGAAGTAACGGAAGAATTAAATGAGGAACCCCCAACGACTCAGCAAGCGTCATTACCAATGGTATCTAAAGAAGAAAAGATTTCATCAACGAAGGAAGAAAAGACAATTAAAACCAAAACACCCGCAATAATACAAACGACTGAAACAAAAAAGGAAACAGTAACAAATGAAAAAGAAACAAAAGAAGAAAAGAAAGAATCAAAAGTCAAAGAAGAAAAGAAAGAAGTCAAACAAGAAAAAAAAGAAGTAAGTAAAAAAACTACAGAAGTTGTAGAAGAATCCAATGAGGAAGAAGAAACACAAGAAGAGAAATCCACTAGCGAAACTTCTACAGCATCCGTGGTTTCGACAGAGAAAGAAGCCGAACAAAAAAAGATACAACAGAAAAAAGCTCTCGTCAAAAATATTGATAGAGTAATGGATAAGATTGATAGAGAGATTAAAGATTTATCCAAGAACTTAAATATTAAAAACTTAATTAAGTTAGAGGCAATGGTAAGTGAACAGGCTTCTTTAGTTGCTTATAATAAAGTAGAGTTCTATAAACCTAAAGATATTTATTTAGATCAAGTAAATATATTTGATTCTAGAAAAATATATTCTAATGTAACGTTAGCAAGTTATACTAAGAATGATACCCTTGAAATTAAGACAAAGAAACTAAATGAGATCCATTATAAGAAACAAAAAATATTAATGGAACTTAAGGAGTT
>Ga0310344_10001240_pt1 | contig 19537 bp, 17 predicted proteins | sample HC15DNA20200_MG_FD_203801 | JGI IMG/M metagenome (GOLD analysis project Ga0310344, IMG submission 203801) | Marine microbial communities from station ALOHA, North Pacific Subtropical Gyre - HC15-DNA-20-200_MG | ecosystem: Environmental > Aquatic > Marine > Oceanic | place: Pacific Ocean: North... | reverse complement strand
CACCAGAGAATGCGCAAGGAGAGCAGAAGAAAACATATGAGATTTTAGAGCATATTCGCGCAAAACACGTATATTCGCAGATGGCAAGTGTGAATTCTCCATTTCTATCTAGGATTATTTCTGCATTAGTTTATTCCTTGCGTGAGGGTATGGGGACTATTCTTCCTTCTAAAATTAAGCAAATAGCGATAATTAAGACTAGTCAAATAAATACCTGTGATTATTGACTAAATCATAATACTGCTCTTGGAAAAGCAGCCGGGATAAGTGATGAAGAGGCAGAAGTTATTTTCTCTGAAGAATATCTAGGCTCTTCAATTCTAACAGACCGAGAGAAGATGGCAGTTCTTTGGGCTGAACATGTTACAGGAAATACAGCAAAACTACGTCCAGAAATACAAGAAGAGGTAAAAAAACATTTTTCGGATCAGGAATTATTTGAGCTAACTTTTATAATAAGCTATTTTAATTTTAGAAATCGTTTGCATGATTCGCTGCTATTACCGTTAGATGAAGAAGATACTTTGCAAGATAATGTTGGGTTCCTTAAGTTTGATCCTAGTAGTATGAAGAATTATCTTCAGGCGATAATTGATAATTGGCCAGATGAATTTCCAAAACCTAATGAGAAATAAAGTTTTATTTTTTAAAAGGAGATATTTTGTATGAAATTCGGTCTAATTTTTTCATTTGTCAGAAAAATTACTTAAAGTTGGTATGAATACTATACGTATTACGTTAAATGCGAATGATCATAGTGTCTTTGCTATTGATATGAAAAAATAGAGTCAATTATACATATTAAAAATTAGACTAATTTTATTAAGGAATAAATTATGTTTGAGAAAATTGCCGTTTTTGGTACAGGAGCTATAGGTAGTAGTACGGCAGCTGACCTTACTGATGCAGGGTATGATGTGACCATCGTAGATCAATGGCCTGCTCACGTAGAGGCAATGAAAAAAAATGGATTGCATATCCAAATGCCAGATCTAGATTTAAAGGTTAAGGTTAAAGCATTACATCTTTGTGAACTTGCTTCAGAGAAACCGGAATTTGATCTCATTATTTTAGCGGTTAAATCTTTTGATACGAGATGGATGGCCGAATTAATGTTTCCTTATCTAAGTGAGGATGGCGTATTAGTTGGTTTGCAAAATAGTATGAATGAAGTAGAGATAACCTGCGATATCATTGGAAGAGAAAGAATAGTAGGAGCCTGTATTGAACTTTCCGGAGAGTTATTCACTCCTGGTTTTGTTCAGAGAAATACTCCTAGAACAGGCACCTGGTTTGCGGTTGGCGAACTTAACGGGAGTATTACCCCTCGGCTTGAAAAAATTCAAGAAATCCTTAGTCATGTTGCAAATGTAGATATTTCCACAAATATTCTAGGAACTAAATGGACGAAGTTGATAGTGAACTCTATGAGTATGGGTCCTTGGGGATTGATTGGCTTATTAAACAGGGAAGTAATGAAACTTCCAGGTATGTTTGATCTTGCTGTCGATTTAGGAATGGAAACAGTGGCGGTTGGTACCGCGCTAGGTCTTAATGTAGAACCAGTATTTGGTTTAAGTGCAGATGATTTTACTGGAGAAGAAGATAAAATGTTATTAAACGCTTTAAAAACAATGACCGGACATACGGGTCCTAGAGCACGTACTGCACCGATTCATGACCACTTAAAAGATCGAAAAAATGAAATAGAGTTTATCAATGGACTAGTTTCAAAAAAAGGGAAAGAACTCGGTATCTCTACTCCTTTTAATGATGCGATAAGTGAACTTGCCAGAGAAATCAATTTAGGAAACCTGAAAATGGATCCTTCTAATTATGATTTGATCAAACAAAAATTATTAGAAAAAGGTATGTCTGTAGATTATCTAAAATAATTCTTTTTTAACAAGAAGGCAATCTAATGGAAAACATTCTAACAGGATATATTTTAGCAAGTATTGCTATCAGTATTGCTCTTTTTTTTATCGTTACCAGATATGGCGTTCAACATTATAATAAACTTATGGCTGCTGTTTTCGTTTTTGGTTCGTTGGTCCTAGGACTTTCTTGCCTTGGAATTGGTATGCCGATTGATTATGTATTTAACTACTTTACTATTGGTTTTGTTCTATTTGTCGCAATAGTTTTATTGATATTTTCAAGATTTGCGGCTTATATTTTGGCTTTTGCAATTTTCACCACATTATTTTTACTTCTTTTAATAAATTTTTTGCCATCTTCTGTCACAGAAAACTCTCAATTTGTTGGAATATCTAGTTTGATACTTGCATTGATAGGAATATTTTTATCCAGAAAATATATCATTAAGGTTGCAGTAGGTTTATGGGCTGGTTTCTATGCATGTATGGTTTTATATGACATTTTAGTACTTATTATGCTTGAAAAAATTCCTGATTTGTATGTAGCTTTGATGCAGCCAGAGAACGCAACTCTTTTTGCAGAGGCTTATTATCTTCTGAATATTATTATGATTATTTTTTGTGTTTATTTTCAATTGGTAATGCATGAAAAAGTTTTCGGGAAAAAAATTGAATCTTCTTAGCAAAGCTGAATATTTCTCGAATTAAATTTTGATTATAAAAAAATCACGATAATTGGAGATTAATTTTGGATGAATTAACTTCTATTGAAGGTCAAGTTGCTGTAGTTACCGGAGGAACTGCTGGAATTGGGGAAGCTGCCTGTGTCCGTTTTGGACGGTGTGGTGCCAAGGTTGCAGTTATTGGAAGAACAAAAGAAAAAGGAGATGCAGTTGTAAAGAGAATCACCCAAGAGGGCGGTGAAGCAATATTTGTGAAAGCTGAATGTGCCGACGAAGGAGAGGTGAAGGATGCAGTAAAAATTATCCTTGATAAGTGGGAAAGAGCCGACATACTCGTGAATACGGCTGGGGGTTTTTTTGATGTTCCTCCTCTTGAAAAAGTTACTGTGAAAGGGATGCAACAAAATTATGATTGGAATGTAATTGCAAAGTTTTTAATTACTCGTGAATTGATTCCAGTCATGAAAAAAAATCATTATGGCCGGATAGTGAATATCTCTTCTGTTTCTGGTAGAACATCAAGTGCGGGATCCATAGAATATTCAACTAATGAAGCAGCTGTTATTGGATTGACTAGAAGATTAGCGAAGGAGCTTGCTCCTTTCGGAATTACAGTAAATGCAATAGCCCCAGGTTTAGTTCTTACGCCAAGAGTACAACGGCATCCTGAAGAACACCTTTCTGAAAGGGCAAAGACAATGCCGGTTGGAAGACTTGGGACACCAGAAGAACTTGCTCATGGGATTTGGTATTTGTGTACACCTGGTGCGGGATTTACTATAGGGGCCGTTTTGGATATAAATGGTGGTTTCTGGATGGGTTGAGATGTAGGTTATTAAAATTTTGGGATTTATGATTTGAAGATTTATGATTGTATTGTAATTGGTGCTGGTATCTCTGGTTTATTTGCAGCCATTCGATTACAAGAGAAGGGTTTAGAAGTTCTTGTCCTAGATAAGGGAAGAGGTCTTGGTGGTCGTATGGCCACGAGAAGGATCTCTCCAGGTGTTTTTGATCATGGCGCACAATTTTTTACCGTGAAAAATGAGATTTTTTCTTCTTTTGTGAATGAATGGATTGAAAATGGAATTGTGGAACCATGGTACGACGTGTCATCTTCAAAGGGTAGAGACAATTTAACTCGATATCGTTGTACAGGAGGTATGACTTTAATTCCTAAATTTCTTGCCAAGGATTTGCATATAGAACTTACCTGGCAAGTGAAAAAGATTATTAAGGAAGTAAATTTCTGGAAAATTATTTCAGAGTCTAATAAAATCCTGAATGCGAAATCAATTATCCTTACCGCACCTATCCCACAATCACTTGTTCTTCTGCGCGAAGCAGAGTGTTTGAAAATGGAACAGGTTAAAGCCAAACTTGAAAGTATAGAATATGATCCATGTATAGCAGTCATGGCGTTGTTAGAGGGTCGAAGTAAAATTGAAAACCCTGGGTCACATGAATTTAAAGAAGGTTCTATCTCATGGATTTCTGATAATAGAGTGAAAGGGATTTCACCTGATGGAGGAGGTGTTACCATACATGGCTCTCCAAATTTTAGCCGTAAATATTGGAATGAAGACAGGAAGTATGCGGGAAATCTACTTTTGGAAATTGCGACTGAGTGGATCGATTCGAAAGTTTTAGAATTTCAGGTGCATGGATGGAGATATAGTAAACCCGTAGACATTTATGAGGAAAGATATGCTCTTTTAGATGATTCCCTCCCTCTATTTTTAGCTGGTGATGCATTTCTAGGCCCTAGAGTGGAAGGGGCTGCACTTTCTGGTTTGACTGCTTCAGAAAAGTTACTTGAAATACTAAAATAAAAAGTATTATTTGTAATTTTATGTTTTAAGGAGAGTAAAAAATAGATCCTTTGTCTCAGGGTTTACTTGGTGTTGCACTGCCTCAATCCTTTTCGAAAAAAAAATTTGTTCGCTTAGCAGGCATTTTCGGTTTTTTTTCGGGTATGTTCCCAGATTTTGATATTTTTATTAGATCCTCCGAAGATCCCCTATTATTTCTCGAATTTCATAGGCAATTTACACATTCACTGATCTTTATTCCTTTTGGTGGATTGATATGTTCGATTCTCTTTTTTCTCATTTTGGGAAGAAGACAAAATTGTTCATTCAGACAAACTTACTTTTATTGTTCGTTAGGATATGGAACACATGCACTTTTAGATGCATGTACTAGCTACGGTACTTTGCTATTCTGGCCTTTTAGTTATGAGCGGATTTCGTGGAATAATATTTCAATCATAGATCCGTTGTTCACAATTCCTATTTTTATTTTTTTGTTCACTGCTTTTTTGAAAAACAAACGAAAATTTTCGCGAATTGCTCTTGCTTGGGCTATCTTATATTTAGCATTGGGTATTTTTTTTAGAAATGCTGCAATTGATATGGGTAAACAGATTGCAACTCGAAGAGGTCATTTCCCGGTTCAAGTCGAAGCGAAACCCAGCATAGGAAATATCTTTTTATGGAAAACGATTTATGAGAATTCTGGAAGATATTATGTTGATGCAGTGAGAACTGGACTTTCTCCAAAAATATTTCCAGGTGATTCAATTGCAAAACTAAATTTAAAATCTAGTTTTCTTTGGTTGAAAAAGAATTCTCAGCAGTCGAAAGATATAGAACGTTTTCGGTGGTTTAGTAATGGATATCTTGCTTTAGACAAAAAAAACAATAATCGAATTATAGATGTACGATATTCTATGATCCCAAATAGAATAGAACCATTGTGGTCCATTGAATTGTCAAAAAATGCAGATTTTAGTGCACATGTTTCTTATAAGAGAAATCGGAGTTTATCTAGGAAAACAATTAAATTATTCTTAGAAATGTTATGGGAATAATTTTTTTATCATTAAGAGTAATTCGTTAAAACCAAAAGATTAATCGGTCGATTTTTCAACTAACTTGACTATCCATGGCTCTCAAGTATAATCATAATTAATCCTAAATTTATACATTTAGTTGTTTGAACGGATAGATCTAACAGTTTCTAAGATTACTCGTTGCTTTGTTTTGGGGAACGTGTGCGCTTTGGGAATTTTAAGACCTCGTTATTCGTGCCTACGTTTTCTTGGTTTACTTCTTCTTTTGGTCATATTTGAAGGGAGTAAATATTGGCATCAATCAATCTGAAAAATCTAGTGAAAAAATTTGGTGAAAATATTACTGCGGTTGCAGGTGTGAACTTGCAAGTTCAGGATGGCGAATTTATGGTTCTGGTTGGTCCGTCTGGCTGCGGTAAAACAACCACTCTTAATATGATTTCAGGTTTTGAAAATCCTACAAGCGGAACTTTGATGATTGGAGATCGTGTAATAAATGATCTAGAACCCGGAGAGCGTGGTCTAGGTATGGTTTTTCAAGATCTGGCTTTATTCCCTCATATGACCGTTTCTAAAAATATAGCATTCGGGCTAAATGTTGAGAGAGTCCAGGAACATGAAGTACAAGAAAGAGTAAAAAAAGTTGCTGAAACAATGAAAATTGTTCATTTGCTTGAAAAGAAGCCTTCCCAGTGTTCGGGGGGTGAGGCTCAAAGGGTTGCTTTAGCACGTACTATCGTAAATAAACCCGAGGTTTTATTAATGGATGAGCCGCTCTCTAGCTTAGATGCCAAATTAAGAATTGAAATGCGCACCGAACTCAAACGACTTCACGAAGAATTAAAATCTACTTTCCTATATGTCACTCATGATCAAGCTGAAGCGATGACTATGGCAGATAGAATCATGGTTATGGAAAAAGGACACGTTCAACAAATTGGAACTCCTTTAGAGATTTATAGAAAACCAACAAACCAGTTTGTAGCAACTTTTTTTGGTCAACCAACCATGAATATTATTTCTGGTTCTTTTTCTAGTTCCGGAAGTTTGATTTTTAGATCTAGTGCAACTTTTAGTTCAGGTTCTTTTGAAGTTTCATTACCGAAAGGTCTAATTCCTGAATCAATTATTGGAGAAAGTATAAACCTTGGTGTTCGATCCGAAAATGTAATTATTAGTGAAAATGGGGCGGAAGCAAAAGTTGAATTGATAGAGCCTCTTGGTGACGAAACGCTTGTTTTCTTTTCCTACGGGACAGAAGACCTTCTTGTAGGAAAAGTTGATGCAGATAGAGAATTTGCGGCTGGAGATATTATTCATTTTACTTTTGATCCTAAGGGTTTGCACTTTTTTGATAATGAAAATGGAGACCGATTAGAATAGTTTTTAAAAGGAGACTGAAGATTATTGTAAAATTTACATTTCATCCTAAGGGTTTTTATGAACCCATTTAATACCGTGTCTTCTTAACTGACGACATGACAACTTTAAGAGAAAAGGAGGAGTTTCTATGAAGCGAATAATTCAGGGAATAGCACTACTTTTTGTTTTCTTAGTTGTATCTGTCACATTTGGATATGCAAAGTCTTTGCCTGGAACAACTGTCGAAGAAAGAGCTATTAATGGCGCAAAATCTTACATTAAGAAACATAATCTTAAGAATCCCACCCAGACCATGCTTTTAATATCTCTTTTCAAGAATTCTCAGCCGAAATATTTAAGGCAATGGGAAAAACTGACAGGAATTAAAATTAAAACGGTACAGTACGGGTATACGGACATTCCGTCTAAGATCATGGCAGAAGCAGTAGCCAAAACAGGACAATATGATATTTTAAATCATTTTCCTTATGTCGTTCCGGATGCAGCAGGTGCAGGGGTGCTTCAACCTCTTGATGAATATATCAAGAAAGGTAAACCCGATTTCTCTGGAATAGATCCCGGTCTTCGTGCACAACAGACTTACAACGGAAAGAATTATTGGTTTATTTTAGACGGTGATCATATCGCTCTGTTTTTACGTACGGATATAATGAAACTGGGTGCTGCCGAGTATAAGGCGAAATTTGGGAAAGAACCTGGTTGTCCTAAAACAATGGCAGAATGGGAACAGATGGCAAAGTTTTTTCATACCAAGAAAGGACAGACAAGATGGGGCAAAAAATTTACAAAACCTCTTTATGGTGCCCAAGCATATAGGAGTATTAATTTTTCCTACCGTCATTTCCCAGCATATTTAGGTGGACTTCTTTTTGATAAGAATATGAATCCAACTATAAATTCTTCTAATGGTATAAGAGCTATAAAAGAATTTTCTTCGATAGTGAAATATATGCCCCCAGATGTTCAAGGATGGGGAACTCCTCAACTTTATCCTCATTGGGGTAGTGGCCAAGCATTTTCGTTTATGTCTTTTCCATCTGCAATGGGATATGCAAATCGAAGTCCAAAGAGCAAGATTAGTGGAAATCAACTTGCATGTCCTGTACCTGCTGTGAATGTTAATGGAAAGTTAGTACGTCGTGCACCTCAAGCTGCCGGTACTGGATATATGGTTAATCGATATAGTAAGCATCCAGAATTAGCCTATTATTTTATCCAATGGTTTACAGGTCCAACTAAAGGTGACGAAGCAATCGCAGATCCAAAGGGTTTTTGGGATCCAATGCGAAAATCTAACCTAACTAACAAGGCAGTTCTTGCTAAACACACAGAACCTTTTGTGAAAATGACAATGAAAAATGCTAAGAACGCAATTTCTTTACTTATGATCGAAGGTAACTACGAATATTTTAATGTTTTGGATAAGAATCTTGCTCAGGTCATGCAAGGAAATATGTCTGCAAAAAAAGCGGCCCAGAAAATTGAAAAAGGATGGAATAGAATCACAGATGATATCGGTCGTAAAGAGCAGATAAAATCTTGGAGAAAGAGTGTTGAAGGCGGAGCATATATAGATAAATTCTAATTTCAATATAAGGTAGAACACTCACTCTGGTGCAGTTATGTGTCAGAGTGAGTTTGTTCTTTTTTTCTGAAAAGATTTGAAAGGAGAAAAGTGGTTGATCCTGTAAAGTCTACTAAAAAGAGAGCAGGCTTTGTTGCTTGGCTGGGGAAAGAACGGGTATTCCGACTTATTCCTTTTGTAATAGTTGAAGGTTTTTTTCTTCTTTTATTGGCGATACCTTTCATCCTAACAGTATATATCAGCCTTCTTAAGTGGAGAGCTAATCGTCCTTTTGAAAGAGCATATTTTGATGGTCTTGGTAGTTATGTGAAAGTTATCACAACCGAAGATTTTTGGTGGGCTCTAGGTAGGACTTTCTATTTTGCAGGTACAGCCGTTATTTTAGAGTTATTGATAGGATTTTTCCTTGCCATGCTTGTTTATAAGAGTTTTAGAGGAAGGAGATTTTATATAACAATTTTCCTTATTCCGATGATGGTAGTGCCAGTAGTCGCAGGATATAATTTCTCTATGATATATGTCGATTCTGGACCACTGAATCAGATTTTATCTCCATTTTTAGAAATGTTTGGAATTAATCCTCGTATAAGATGGTTATCCCATCCTGCTGCCGCACAGTGGGCTGTTATTCTAGCAGATGTTTGGCAATGGACATCACTAACATTTCTGATTTTTTTGTCCGGTTTTAGTGCTCTGCCGCAACAGTTGACGAATGCAGCACGCGTTCTTGGTGCTAGTAAATGGCAAATATTTTTTTGGGTACATCTCCCTCTTTTAAAACCCGCTATCATTATTGCAGTAGTTATACGTTTGATGGAAGCCCTGAAAATATTTGATCAAGCTGTTCTTCTTACTTTTGGAGGACCTGGAACTGCAACAGAAACAATTGCATTCTTCTTGTGGAGACAAGTCTGGATATTCAATAAATACAGTTTTGGAGCTGCTGCTTCGGTACTTTTACTTATCATGTTCTCATTTTTAATCTTTTACGGTATTCATTTGCTGGTTCGTGAACGAGCGGTAGTTCAAGAGGAACAAAATATATGAAAAAGACTCTCGCAAATAGTACAAAAGATATTTCCTTAGTGAAAAGGTATAATCTTTTTTCTTATTTTCGTCACCTTATTTTGTTATTATGGTCCAGTATCGTTCTATTCCCCATTTTTTGGATGATATCGACTTCCTTTAAAGATTCCGGAGATTGGGTGGCCTGGCCTCCTAATTGGTTTCCATCTTTTCTTGGAGGTGGTTATGAGCCTACTTTGCATAATTATCGACAAATTTTTGCTTTTAGTTCAATGGGAGAGGAACTTAGTCGAGAAGCTACCGATCAAGCCTACACAATTTGGGGTGCTCTAGGAGACTCTGCTTCTATAGCATCCGTCAGTTCTCTTATTGCACTTCTATTAGGCACTTTTTTGGCATATTCAATTTCTCGATTTAACGTTGGGGGGAAGAATTTCAGATATATTATTCTTACTATTAGAATGGTTCCTCCTATTGTTATCGCAATCCCGATAGTCATGTACTATGCGATCTTGATTCCTTACGCAACGGATACGTTATTTCAGATTAGATTTAGTTTGTTTGACAGTTACATCGGCTTGAGTTTGCTTTATGTCGCTACTACTCTTCCTTTTGTTATTTGGATGATGCTCAGTTTTATTGATGAAGTTCCTTATACCTTAGAACACGCTGCAAGAATTATGGGGTCAAGTCGTTTATATACACTTAGACGTGTTGTCATTCCTCTAGTTGCTCCCGGAATGGTTGTTACATTCCTATTTATTTTTATTTTAAATTGGAGTGAATTTCTTCTTGCTCTTACTCTTACACAACCAAAAGTAACTACCATGCCTGTACTACTTAATAAGTTTCAAAGTGCTGTTGAGGGGAGGTTATACGGTCCTCAGGCAGCTATTGGCACAATTATAACTATTCCGGTTGTGATTCTTGGAGTTTTGATACAAAAACATCTTATAACAGGCTTTAGTTTTGGAACTATCAGAAAATAACTTCTATTTAAAAATTTCTTTTTATCTAATAAAATCCAAACAATTTTAAGATATTTTAGGATTTTTTTTAAACTGTTTTTGAAAATGGAGTTATTGAAAATGAATTTAAATACGAATGCAATTGAAACAAAAAAAATAGAATTAACTAATCATCCACTTCTTTCCACAGATATTATTAAGAAAAAATCTGATCTTTGTATTTTTATGGAGCATCATGTATTTCCCGTCTGGGATTTTATGAGTCTTGCAAAGAGTTTACAGAATTATATTTGTCCCAGTGGTGACTTATGGTTACCTACGGAGCATACCAGAGATGAATCTGCCAGACTTATTAATGAAATCGTTTGTGGGGAAGAGTCTGATGAGGATATTGGAGGAGGTGCAGTTTCTCATTTTGATCTCTATTTGCAGGCGATGGATGAAATTGGCGCGAATACAAGGCCGATTAATGATTTTTTAGATATAGTAGAAGAAAAAGGAATAGAATGGGCTTTGGAAAATTGCGATTTTATACCTTCCCCTTGTACTAAATTTATGCGGAAAACTTTTGATTTTATATCTTCTAAAAAGAAACATGTGATTGCATCGGCTTTTACATACGGTAGAGAAGCAGTTATTCCAGATATGTTTGAAGGAATTTTGAAGCAACTGAATATTGGTTCATATGAAGCCAGAAAATTTCACTATTATTTGGAGAGACATATTGAATTAGATGGTGATGAACATGGACCTATGGCGGAGAAATTAGTTCGTAATTTATGTGGCAAAGATGTAGAAAATTTTAATGAAGCTGAAGAGGCAGCTCTCGATGCAATCAATTCGAGATTAGTTTTTTGGAGTGAAGTGAAAGAGGCAATCGATAGTTAATTGTTTTATTTTAAGAAACTTTCAATAAACTTGTATGTTATATAATTTAAGAAAATATTTAGACAAGTGTAAACTTCGTGGTCTACACTCATCTTTGTAAATTAAATAAGTTTATAAGCTTTTTTCTTTTATAAAATTTGAAAGGTAAAAAGATGATCGAATTTAAAAGTGAAGTAAAAGATGGAATGCGTATTGATTGGAATGTGCCATTACAAATGAAAGATGGAGTTACCCTTAGATGTGATATTTATCGACCAGATGATGATGGAAAGTACCCTGCCATACTTACATATGGAATTTATGCAAAAGGGGTAGCTTATCAAGAGGGATATCCATTTCAGTGGAATAAAATGGTCGAGGATTATCCGGAAATTTTAGAGATGTCTACTAATAAATATCAAAATTGGGAAGTAACCGATCCTGAGTGTTGGGTTCCACATGGATATTCTTGTGTTCGATTTGATTCAAGAGGGGCAGGTTGTTCAGAAGGTTTTATGAATCCGAATGCTCCAATTGAAATAGAAGATTTATACGATTGTATTGAATGGACGGGTACAAGAGATTGGAGTAACGGTAAAGTTGGAATGCTTGGAATTTCTTACTATTCTAGGAATCAATGGAGAGTTGCGGAAAAGAATCCTCCTCATTTGACTGCAATTATTCCATGGGAAGGTGGAAATGATCCATATAGGGATTCTGGATATCATGGTGGAATCTTGAGTGAATTCCAAAAACGATGGGCTAAACATCAGGTTGTAAATATACAACATGGTAGAGGGGAAAATGGTTTGAAAAATCCGAATACTGGAGAATATGTGACCGGTCCAGTTACTTTATCAGAGGAAGAACTGTCAAAGAATCGTGTAGATGCATTTGAGGAAGCAAAAAAGTATCCTCTCGATGGTGAATGGTGGGAATCAAGAAGAGCAGATTTTTCGAAAATCACAATTCCTCTTCTTTCTTGCGCAAATTGGGGTGGTCAAGGAATCCATCCAAGAGGTAATTTCAATGGATTTATTGAATCATCTTCAGAAGAAAAATGGCTAGAAGCACATGGAGACTCACATTGGTCTTTATTCTCAAGCGCTTATGGACTTGATCTTCAGAAACGATTCTTTGATCACTATTTGAAAGATATTGATAATGGATGGGAAAAAACTCCAAAAGTAATGCTGAATGTTCGTCATCCTGGTGAAAAATTTGAACGTCGCGATGAAAATGAATGGCCATTGGCTAGAACACAATGGACGAAATTTTATCTAGATGCAAAAAATAGATCTCTTAATTCAGAACCTGTATCAGAACAAAGTTCCGTCCAATATGAAGCACTTGGTGACGGGGTAACATTTTGGATGCCTAAACTTGATTCTCCTATGGAGATTACTGGACCGATGGCATCTAAATTATTCGTTTCTTCTGCTACAGAAGATGCAGATTTATTTTTAGTTTTGAGACTTTTTGATCCCGATGGTAGAGAAGAAACTTTTATGGGATCTACAGATCCAAATACTGCAATTGCGAATGGATGGTTACGTGTTTCACATAGAGCTCTTTGTCCTGAAAAGAGTTCATTCTATCGTCCTTATCATCCTCATGACAAGGCAGAGATGTTAACTCCTGATGATATATATGAATGTGATATTGAAATTGTTTCATCTTGTATTGTAGTACCTGCGGGATGGCAACTTGCTCTATCAGTGAGAGGACAGGACTATATTTATCCTGGAGATTTAAGTGATTTTGCAAAACAATTCCACTATGGAACTCGTGGAACGGGAGGAATGACACATACTGATCCAGACAGTAGACCCATGTCTACTTATGGAGGCAAAGTTTCTCTTTATACAGGAGGTGATAAAGAAGCGTATGTGTTGTTGCCAGTTATCCCAACAGAATAGAAAGAAATAATAATTTGAAAAAACAAGCCCATATAAATTTATTTATTGCAAGTCGTGGACATCATGAAGCTTCCTGGAGACACCCTGATTCCGCTCCTTATGCTCTTACGGATATTGAGTATTACCAGAGTGTTGCACAAAGAGCTGAGCAAGGATTATTTGATTCCATTTTTCTTGCAGATCATCTTTCTGTCCGTGGCGAAGTACGTCGGACAGCTCGTACTTGGCTCGAACCAGTTACAGTTCTTGCATCACTTGCCGTATCGACAAGTAGAATCGGTTTGATTGCGACTGCATCAACAACCTATACAGAACCTTTTAATTTAGCCAGACAATTTTCTTCTTTAGACCATATCAGTAATGGAAGGATTGGATGGAATATTGTTACTTCTTGGTTAGCAGATGCAGCTTTGAATTATGGAGATTCTAATCAGGTGAGCCACTCTGGTCGTTATGAACGAGCAGAAGAATTCATGTCGGTTGTTAATGGGCTCTGGGATAGTTGGACAGATGATGCTGTCATAGATAACCGAGATAGTGGAATTTACGCTGATTATGAAAAAATTACTCCGATTGATCATCATGGAAAATTTTATAATGTTAGCGGCCCTCTTAATATTCCACGTTGTCCCCAGGGAAGACCAGTATTTGTTCAGGCTGGATCCTCAGATACGGGAAGACGTTTTGCTTCGCGACATGCAGAGGCCGTTTTTACTGCTCAGATGGAAAAGAAAACAGCACAGGAATTTTATGGAAATATTAAAACACTTGTAAAATCAGAAGGACGTGATATTAATCAGACTTTAATTTTACCTGGACTTAGTCCGGTTATTGGTTCTACAGAATCTGAAGCGAATCGTATTGCGAAAGAGTTGGATGAACTTTCAGATCCGGAAGTTGGTAGAGAAAGACTATCCCATCGATTTGGTGGAGTGGATCTTTCGCATCTTCCGATGGACAATCCTCTTTCTTCGGAGGATTTCCCTGATCCTGAAACTGTCCAAGCAGCAAGGAGTAGGACAGAAGTTATCATTGGAATAGTTAAAAGAGAAAAACCTACACTTAGACAATTACTTTCTAAGTTAGCTACTGCCCGTGGACATTTTCTTTTTACAGGTACTCCTGAGCAAGTTGCTGATTTAATCGAAGATTGGTTAAATGATGGAGTTTCAGACGGAATTAATTTAATGCCTCCTCTTCTTCCCCATGTACTTGATATATTTGTCGATGAAGTTGTGCCGATATTACAAAAACGTGGCCTTTTTAGAACTTCGTATGAAGGAACGACATTACGTTCTCACTATGGTCTACATCGCCCAAATAACAAAAAATAATAAACGTGTGATATATGCATAGCCTAAGAGCTAAATTAAAAGATTTAATTTTTTGGATATGACCGATATAATCAAAAAAGTAGGAGAAGGAAACTTTATTCATGGTCCACTAGACTATAATCATCTGAATTACAAAGGTTATAAATTGGTGGCAGAAAATCTATAGTTGAAATATCTAATAAATTAATTCAAGATATTTTGTAATTGCTATATTTTAAGAGTTTGAAAAGAGGAGTTAGATGTGACAATACAATTTCACCTGAAAGATAGAAAAGCATTAGTTACAGGTGCTTCGCAAGGTATTGGAAGAGGAATTGCGGAAGCTTTTATGGAATTTGGTGCTGAAGTAATTGCTTGTGATATTAAAATGGAAGGTCTTGAAGATTTGAAAAACAAATCTGATGAAAAAGGATTGAAATGTCATATATCTAAATTAGATGTTACTGATAGAAAACAAGTCAAAGAAATAGTAGCTGAAATGGATGATCAGGTAGGCGGAATTGATACTTTAGCGAGTGTTGCTGGTATTCATAATAGATATAATATTGATGAAATGCCGGACGAAATTTGGGATAAGATGATTAGTGTAAACCTAACTTCTTGTTTTAATTTAACAAAACATTTACTTCCAAGAATGGCAGAGAGGAAATATGGGGTTATTATTCAAGTTGCATCTGTTGCGGGTATAGTAGGCTCTGTTACTGGAGCTTCACATTATGCTGCCGCAAAAGGGGGTTTAATTCCATATATACGATCTCTAGCAAAAGAGTGGGGAAGTAAGGGTATCCGTGCAAACTGCATTGGTCCCGGATTAATCGATACAGAAATGACGCAGGTTATGCAAGATTTGGCAGTTAAGGCCTACTTGTCTGGTCTCCCGCTTGGAAGGATTGGAAAGCCGGAAGATATTGCAGGGGCAGCTGTATATCTAGCGAGTGACGCTTCTAGTTACGTAAATGGACAACTACTAAATGTTTGTGGTGGTTATTTAATGGCTTAGGGTTAAATTTGTCAAAAAAGAATTTAGTTATGTTTGGTTTCTATCAACTTATTTTAAACTTTCTCTCTTTCATGTAGTATCTACAATCTTGATTAATTTTTGCAATTTAAAGTTGCCTTTTACTAGGAGAAATACGAATGCTTTTCAACAAGGATAGAGCACTACAGTTAATGAAAGAATTTGATGTTGAAGCCTTATTAGCGACTACAAGACATAATGTTCTTTATCTTTCAGGATTTCAGGGTTGGGCACAATATACTTATGGGGATGCAACTACAGAGACGTTTGCTCTTTTCTTCAGTAGAGATGAAATTGAGCCTGCATTAATAGTCTCTCGACAAGATGAAACCTATTATTCGTCCACAGGTTCTTGGATAGAAGATGTAAGGGGATATGGTCCTCGCTCTGCTTTAAATATGGATCCAGGAGAACAGGGAGGGAATGAAGAAGAAAAAAATTATTTAAGTCTTATAGCTGAAGATGCTCCCAGAGAAGAAAGTTCTGTTAAAGCACTGGCTAGGATTTTAAAAGAGAGAGGCATCGATAAAGGAAAAGTAGCAATCGACAATGAAGGAATTCGTCCTGCCTCTCGTTTTGCAATTGAAGAGATGTTTCCAGAAATTTCCTTTATTGACGGTTCAAGTTTATTTCGTTTGATACGTCTTCAAAAAACTTATGAAGAAATAGAGAGAATCAGGGAAGCAGCTACTTTAAATGAAAAAGCCTTGCAGGCATTTCATGCAGAACTAGCTATAGGTAAAACTGAACGAGAGATTGCGAGTCATTATTATAGAACAGTCGCTGCTGGAGGAGGTAAGTGGAGTTGGTTTCATTTAGGAGGTGGTAGGAGGTCAGCTTCAATTTTCCCACCATCGGATCGTGCTTTTGAAAAAGGTGATGGGTTCTTTTTTGACGCGGGAATGAGACTAAATCATTATTGTGCCGATGTCGGTTGTTGTGGATCATTTGGAGAACCCGATCCATCAAGAAAAAATCAATGGAATGCTATTCAAGCGGGTTTGCAAGCTGCATTTGGTGTAATTCGATCTGGAGTGAAACCATCAGAAATATTTCATGCTGCATTAAACGCCGCTAAAAAAAGTGGTCTTCCTAATTATAATGGTTCTTTTTGTGGACATACTATGGGAATCGAAGCTCGTGAATTACCATATACACTAAGCGATCCTGTTCCATTAAATGATCCCTTTTTGCCTGAAAATTCGGATATTCCTTTTCCGGCAGGGTCAGTACTTTCTGTGGAACTTCCTTCTGGAAAATTTGGCGAAGGTGGTGTGCATGCTGAATATACCGTTCTTGTTACAGATAATGGAATGGAACACCTTGGAGAATCTAAACGTGAACATTTTATTGTTGAAAAATAATTTAAATAAATAGATTGGAACCCTAAATGGAAAAAAAAGATTTGTCTTTTGCTTCAATTTCTGAATTATCTCCTTTGATTGAATCCCAAGAGGTGAAACCAAGTGAACTTCTAGAATCATGTATTGAACAGATTGATGCACAGGATTCAACAATTAATGCATTTATTACGACGACTTTCGATCAAGCTAGAGAACAAGCTAGCATATTAGAAAAAGAAGCATTTCAAGGAAAAATTAGAAGTCCTCTGCACGGAATTCCTATAGCTATAAAAGATCTTTTTGATTTAGATGGATTTCGGATGACTGCAGGCAGTAAAATTTTATCAGAAAATATTTCTATACAAACTGCTGAATGTATTCAAAGGCTTATCGATTCTGGGGCGATAATTCTTGGAAAGACAAATCTTCAAGAATTTGCTAGGGGTGGTACAGGCGCAAATTCTTATTTCGGTCCCTCACTTAATCCATGGAATCTTTCTAGAACTCCAGGAGGAAGTAGTAGTGGTTCAGCAGCGTCTGTTGCTTCAGGTATGGCAATTGCTGCTATTGGTTCTGATACGGGAGGGTCAGTCCGATTGCCTGCTTCATTTTGTAATCTCACAGGTATTCGTTGTACTCACGGCAGAATAAGTAGATCCGGTGCCGTACCGCTTGGAATGAGTTTTGATGATGTTGGTCCAATTTGTCGGACAGTTCAAGATGCAGTTTTTCTTTTACAAGCGATGGCAGGTCCTGATGAAAAGGATCCTACGACTGGAAAAATTTCTTCTCCAGATTTTTCAGCAAAATTAAAAGAAGGATTAGAGGGTCTTGTATTAGGTATCCCAACCAATCATTTCTGGCCTGGTATTGATGTTGAATTGGAACAGGTTGTTCGTAACGCAATTTCTGTCTTCGAAGAATTGGGCGCAAAAGTGAAAGAAGTTGAAATACCATGGGCTGAGAAGGGACAAATTGCATACGCTGCAGTAGTAGGTCCGGAAAGTGCGGAATATCACAGAAAATACTTATTAGAAAATAGAGATGATTATGTTTCCCCAGGAGCGGATTTCTTCGAAGAGAGTTTGTTTGTTCCTGGATGGAGATATATACAGGCACAGAGAGCTAGGACTTTTTTTATTCGTCAGGCTGCAAAGGTTTTTCAAGAAGTAGATGCTATTCTAACACCTACTTGTCCTGTGGATCCTCCCACGATTGAAGATTGTCTCGACGGCATGAAAGTATGGGGAGAAATAAGTGGATGTACCGTGGCATTCAGCACTATTGGAAATCCTGTTTTGCAAGTTCCTTCAGGATTTTCAAGTGCAGGTCTTCCCGTTGGCCTTCAAATTGCGGGTAAATGGGGTGAGGAAGATAAAATACTTCAAATTGGTTCTGCATTTGAAAAAATCCATCCTTTCTGGAAAAAGCGCCCTCCTGTTTTTGAGTCATCTCAGGATTCTGATTTTTCTTATGAGTACAGTCCTTTGGATGAAATTGGCGATAATCCTTTAGCACTAACGACGGAAGATATTGTGAAAATGTCTATTGCTATCGGTTACTCTGTAGATGCCGAACGTTTGAAAAATTTAACTGGGGGTGTAAGTCGATTAATGAATTCTCTTTCTAAACTTGATACATTAGAAATTGATAATTTCCAAAGAGCAGATACAATCAATTTGCTTCAGATTTCTATAGAAGAAATTCTTAAATCTTGATAAATTTGTAAAAGATTACAAATTTATAGAATTTATTCTAGGAATATTTTTTATGGATAAAGCGACAATCTCAGTAAAACAGGGTTCAGAAAGAAATTTTGGAATTGTTTTTTCAGTTGTTTTTCTTTTTTTTTCTTTCTATCCTAACTTTTCATACGAAAAGGTACGTTTGTGGAGCCTTGTTGTTTCTGTATTGTTCTTTTTGATTTCTATTTTTCAGCCTTCAATATTAAAGAGTTTAAATTTTTTATGGTTTAAATTTGGTATTTTGCTAGGAAGGATAATTTCACCAATTATTATGGCTTTGGTTTTTGTATTTGCTATTATCCCTACTGGAATTATCATTCGTTTGATGGGGAAAGACCCACTTCAGAGAAAATTTCTGAAAAATAAAAATAGCTACTGGATTCCGCGTAAGATTTCACGCCAGTCAATGAAAAATCAGTTTTAAAGGGTTTTGGAGTGTTATCAATAATTGCTGAGTTATGGTTGTTTTTAAAAGTTAGAAAGAAATTTTGGCTTTTACCCGTAATGCTTGTTCTTGGGATTTTTGGTGTTTTAATTGTTCTAAGTTCTGGTTCTGCGGTTGCCCCGTTTATTTATGCACTTTTTTAGTATCAATGAATATCTTAGGTCTTTCAGCTTTTTATCATGATAGTGCTGCTGCATTAATAATAGATGGAAAAATTGTTGCGGCTGCTCAAGAAGAGAGATTTAGCAGAAAAAAACACGACGCAGGATTTCCAGAGAAAGCAATAGACAATGTACTCCTGCAATCTGATTTGAAAATGAATGAAATAGATTATGTTGCTTTCTATGACAAACCATTTTTGAAATTTGACAGACTTCTTGAAACATATATCACTACATCTCCAAAAGGATTTGAATCTTTTCGGATGGCTATACCTATTTGGCTTAGGGAAAAGTTATTTTTGAAAGATTTTCTTTTAAAACAATTT
>Ga0310344_10001239_pt1 | contig 19554 bp, 18 predicted proteins | sample HC15DNA20200_MG_FD_203801 | JGI IMG/M metagenome (GOLD analysis project Ga0310344, IMG submission 203801) | Marine microbial communities from station ALOHA, North Pacific Subtropical Gyre - HC15-DNA-20-200_MG | ecosystem: Environmental > Aquatic > Marine > Oceanic | place: Pacific Ocean: North... | reverse complement strand
AGATAGTAAGAATCTTCATATTTCGCTCCTGCTTGAAGAGAAGGCCACACAAAATGGTCAACGAACATTTTTTTTGCGTCTACAGCCCTCGCATCCACTGCGCCCACAGCAAGAGCCCGCCTTTTAGTGGCTTCCATATCACCGCCTTGGCCTAGATCTGCAGTTAACGTTATTACCTCCATCGAATAATTATCAGATATCCACCTGACGGCTACGGAAGTATCTAAACCTCCGGAATATGCAAGTACTACTTTTTCCATTTAATTACGTCCAGAGTTAATGGTTCGAGAAGTTTTATTTGTCTTAATGTAGGGCTGAATTGACAATTTTGAGTGCTGCTTCTATTTCTGAGGCTTCTACTGTCAACGGAGGAACCATGCGGATAGTAGAAGCTGATACTTTAACCAATATAAGTCCATCATCTCGGCACGAATTGACCACTTTGTCGGCCAGTTCTGGTGAAGATAGTTCAAATCCTACCAGTAGCCCTAACCCGCGGACATCTATAATATGTCCAGTCTGCTTTAACTCACCTAGTCCGTCGATGAGGAGATTAGATTTTTCTGTTACGGTTTTAAGAAATCCTGGTTTCAATATCGTTTCAATCACTACTTTGGCTGCTGCACAGGCTAATGGGTTTCCACCAAATGTGTTCCCATGGTCTCCGGGTTGCAATGTCGATGCGTGTTCTTTGAACAAAGTAGCTCCTATAGGAACGCCTCCACCTAATCCTTTGGCCAGTGCAATAATGTCAGGCTGAACACCAAAATACTGATAGCCTAGAAGATGCCCTAATCTGCCTATACCTGTTTGCACCTCGTCGAAAATCAGTAGTAGATTGTTTCGGTCGCATAATTTGCGTAACTGTTGTAGGTAATCCAGCGTTGCCGGGTAAATTCCCCCTTCAGCTTGAACTGGTTCGATCATAATCGCGCAAGTTTTGGGGTTTATTGCGTCAGACATAGCGTCTATATCGTTAAATGGCACCTGTGTAAATCCATCGGGCATTGGCCGAAAAGGGTCTTGATATGCGGGGGTACCTGTTGCCGCTGTCATTGCTAAAGTGCGACCGTGAAAAGATCTGTCTGTAGTGATTACTTCGAAAGCACCATCCAAAGATACTTTTCCATGTTTGCGTGCGGCTTTTACCGCGGTTTCTGTAGATTCCCCTCCACTATTTGTGAAGAAGATTCTATCCATGTCAGAGTTATCGATTAGCAGTTGAGCAACCTCAAGCTGAGGGGTGGTGTAATAAAGGCTGGATGTCTGCACCAGAGTTCTCGCTTGTTTTGCTATAGCGTCTGCGATATTTGGGTTTGAATGACCGAGTGCGTTTACGGCAATTCCGGCGACAAAGTCTAAGTATTCTTGACCAGTGTCGTCCCAGACTTTAGTGCCATCACCCCTAATTATTGTAATTGGAGCGCGACCAAAACACTGGACGTAATATTGCTTTTCTATAGCCTGCCAATCAATAGAATGTTGAACCATGCCTAAGTTCCCCCTTGCCACGATAGGTGTTGATTTTGACGGCCGCAAATGCGATCAGTTACCTAGCTTACTATTTAATGAAGCTTGTGCCTGCATCACCTTTTGATAATTGTCTACGAATTGCCCCTCTTTTGCTACCGTTGATTATGTGCACTTTGTCTACTTTGTCCAGTCGTCGAAGGGCAGAGTCGACTTTGGGAATCATTCCCTCGGTAATCACACCGTTGTCCTTGAGCTGATCGGCCAGCCTTCTTGTCATTACTGATATGGTAGTGCCGGACGCGTCCAGGACTCCGTCTACGTCCGTGACAAAAATTAGATGATCGGCATATATTGATTCGGCTATTTCCCCAGCTACTGTGTCGGCGTTGAGGTTGTACATCTGCCCTGTAGAGTCGTTAGCTATGGGTGCGACTATTGGGACAATATTGTTCTTCCATGCGGTGTATAAGAAAGACGAATCGATCTTCATTACTCTTCCGACGAAACCTAGGTCACTAAATTCTGTTTCTGGAATTACCTCGACAAGACCGGCATCAGCTCCGCAAATACCTAAACTATTTATGCCGTGTTTGCTCATGGCGACCACTAGAGCTTTATTTACCTTGCCAGCTAGCACCATGATCGCCAGATCTAGCACTTCTTGTGTGGTAACTCGCAAGCCATCAACGAATTTTGGTTTGATTCCCGACTTCAATAGGGCGTCAGACAAATCTCTTCCCCCGCCATGTACAACAACTACACCGGCTCCAGTTTGAATGATCGGTGACAAATCTTCTGCCAAGTTTTCCCAGTCTATGCTTGAGGATCCTCCTACCTTCACTACTATGGAGGGGTTGCTTTTATGGTGTGACGGGTTTTGTGGATCTATCTGCGAAGTCATCAAGTTGAGTATTCTGAATTAAAAGACACGTATTCGGTACTCAAATCGCATCCCCATCCGGTGGCAGAATAATTTCCAGAATGCAATTCCACGCGCAGCGTTGAGGTAGGTCGTTCAAGGTGGTTTGATGCCAAGGATTCATCAAAGTCGATAGGGATTCCTTGTTCCATAACCTGGGTGTTTCCTATCCATAGATCGACCACATTGGGGTTAAAAATGGCTTCGCTGTAGCCTATAGCACACAGTGTACGGCCAAAATTCGGGTCTGCTCCATGCACAGCTGCCTTCATTAATGTAGACGACGTAATGGATCGAGCAATCGATCTAGCATCACTCATGCTGGAGGCCCCATTCACAGTAACTTCAAACACACGAGTTGCCCCCTCCGCCCCCTTCACTATCTCTATTGCCAAGTGTTCGGCTAATGCAGATAAGGCCTCTGTGAATTTCTGGAAACCACTATCTTCAGGATTCAATCGTACGCCAGAGGCTCCGTTAGCTAGTGCTACTGTCATGTCATTAGTTGAACTGTCCCCATCAATGGAGATCATGTTGAACGTCCGATCTGAAATCTCTGAGATAAGATTTTGCAGCGTTTTTGTTTCGATGTGGGCATCTGTGGTGAAAAAGGCAAGCATTGTAGCCATGTTGGGATGAATCATTCCAGCTCCCTTGCACATTGCTCCGATGCGTACTCTCCCTGTAGGCAAAGCGATCTCTACGGACGAATGCTTAGGCGATTTATCTGTTGTCAAAATTGCTTGAGCCGCTGCAGGTCCTGCTTCTGGACTCAATGATATGTTATTAATCCCATTGGCAATCTTTTCCATTGGCAGGGGAACTCCGATTAAACCAGTGGAAGCTACTAGGACTTCGTTCTGCTCAACCCCCAGGAGTTTTGCCGTTATGGTTGCCATGTCAATAGTGTTTTGCATGCCTTGCTGCCCGGTGGCTGCATTAGCGTTGCCACTATTGATTACCACGGATCGAACACGCCCGGTGTTCACTAGGGACTTACAATATCTAACTGTTGGGGATGCGAAGCGGTTAGTGGTGAATACTGCTCCGGCGGAACATGGGCCGGCTGTGGAATGCAGTATTGCCAAATCAGATGATCCTGATGGCTTTATCCCACAAGAATTAGCGCCTGCAACGAATCCCATAGGAGCAGTAATACCGTATTCGAGCGAAGTGGAATCTGGCTTGGTCATATTGGATCACGGATACGTAGGTTGAGTTTTCAACCCACTGGTTTCGTCGATGCCCAACATTATGTTGGCGTTTTGTACAGCTTGCCCAGCTGCCCCTTTGACCAAATTATCAAGAGCGGAAAACATCATTAGGTGATCACCTGACGGGCTGAGCCTGGCATGTACAGCGCAATAGTTAGTTCCTAAAGTCCATTTGGTCCTTGGTGCTGTCTCCGTTACAAATACAAAATCCTCATCCTTATAGGCCTTATGGTAAATAGCATTCACTGCATCGTTTGAAGTCGGGTTGGCTAATGGTGCATAACAGCTTGCAAGGATGCCACGTGTCATTGGAACCAAATGTGGTACAAACGTAACATTCACCTTTGATCTGGCGCTGAGTGACAATTCCTGAACCATCTCGGCTGAGTGTCTATGTCCTTCCAATTTATAGGGATGAACACTTTCATTTACCTCTGAATAGTGTGAGTCTATGTGGAGTGTGCGACCTGCACCAGAAATACCTGATTTTGCGTCCACGATTATCTCAGGCGCTATCAGACCGGCTTTAATGGCTGGAGTGATTGCGAGCAATGCTGCGGTGGGATAACATCCTGGATTTCCTACTATACTACTGGTTGCAATTTCAGCCCGGTGGAGCTCGGGAAGTCCATACACGCTAGCGTTAAGGTGCTCCGGTGCGGGGTGATCGCTGCCGTACCAGAGCTCATAAGTTTCTCGGTCTTTTAAACGGAAGTCCGCACTGACGTCCACCGAAGGAGTGCGCGCTTCCAGGAAAGGTTTTAGCTTGGTAGCCGAAGCAATTTGTGGAAGACAGGAGAATACTATGTCGGGAGAACCATCTACATCTTCAGTTATGACTAAGTCATGTAATATTTGACTAAAACCGGGTGCTCCGAAATGAGGGAACACTTCTCCCAGAGCCATGCCGACCGCTGATCGGCCGGTTATCCAGGTCGGCTTGATATGCGGGTGCGTTGACAACAATTTCACTACTTCTATCCCGAAGTAGCTAGTTGCGTTTAATATTGCAGCTTTCAGCGGTCAGGTCTCCGTCGGTTAACTTGAATACGAATTATATCCGGGAGTCTTGATTATCTCATTGTTAAAAACATAAAGTGTCGGAGATTCGATCCTATGAGGACAATAAAGATCACGTTTAATGATTTGAGCATCAAAGCGGATCTCAATGATAGTGCCACTGCCGACATGCTCTGGTCTGTGATGCCGATCGAGGGAGTGGTGAATCGCTGGGGCAGGGAAATTTATTTTGATTTACCTATGAAGTCGGACCTGTCTAAGGAATCCCGTGAATCAATGTTTATAGGGGAAATTGCTTTCTGGCCGGAAGGGTCTGCGTTTTGTATTTTTTGGGGGCAAACTCCAGCTAGTAATAGTGGTAGCGATATTCGTGCTATCAGTCCTGTTAATCCTCTTGGACGACTGAGAATAATCCCAATCCCTGAATTGGACGCGGTAAATCCAGGGGATACCATCGTCCTGGAACGTATGGAGAGCAACGATGTCTGATTGTATGATCCTGATAGCGTGATGTTGACTCTTAGTATTCTTGTTTATGCAAGCTTTGCATAAACAACATGAGGAATGAGGTAGGTGTGAAGTCGGAGCATCGACATGTTGATGATGTCTCCAGGGCTGCTTTGTTAATTGCCTCACTATTTTTGCTTAGTAGGTTGCTAGGATTTGTTAGACAAGCAGCAATCACTTCAGTATTCGGCATTTCTGCAGAGGCGGATGCTTGGTTTGCCGCATTCAGAATTCCAGACACCATTTTCACGCTGTTTGCCGGTGGTGCTTTGGTATCAGCCCTCGTTCCAATCTATGCAGAACTTAAGCTAAGCGATAGACGGATAGATATCGATAAATTGATGTCAGGTTGTTTCAGTCTACTGGGTGTTGTGATGCTGACACTCGGGATACTTGGCTACTTATTTGCCCAGCCGATTACATCTGGTTTAGTACCCGGGTTTGATGCGCAAACACAAAGACTGACTGTGGATGCGACCAGAGTTCTTATGATTTGCCCAATTATGCTCGGGTTTAGCGCCTTGGCAAAAGCAGTGCTGCACGCCGAGCGGCGATTTTTGATTCCTGCGATAGGGCCCTGTTTATACAATTTAGGGATTATCTTCGGGGCTTTCGTGTTGTCCGGATTAGGAATAATGGGACTAGCTTGGGGGGCGGTTATTGGAGCCATAGCTCATGCGTTGATCACCGTGCCTGGTCTGCGAAGAATTGGGCTGCGATACCGTCCCACTATATTTACTGAACATGTTGGTAAAGCTCTCCAACTCATGGGCCCAAGACTCATCGGTTATGGAGCTATTCAACTTAGCTTTATTGTTTTAAACATGTTGGCGTCTTTGTTGGGGGAATCTTCGGTTTCTGCGCTAAACAATGCTTGGTTATTACTGCTCCTACCATTAGGGGTGTTGGCAATGCCTATAGGGGAGGCTAATTTGCCAGCATTAGCCGATCTCTATGCTGCCGGCAAATTCGATGCGCTGCAGGACCAATTCCGATGGGCCTGCAAGAATGTATTGTTCATGTCATTACCTATAACTGTTGTCCTGAGTGTTCTGTCTCTTCCAGTGGTCACGGTCTTATTTGAGAGAGGGGCGTTTGATTCAACAGATTCGTTAGCGACTGCAACGGTACTATTATGCTTTCTTATTGGCCTGCCTGGCCATGCTGCGGTCGAAGTGTTGGCGAGAACATTTTTTGCTATGCAAAACACGAAGATTCCTGTGATTGTAGGTGTTGCATGTGTTGGAGTGCACATCGGATTGTCCTGGGTCTTGTCGGCTTGGATCGGGACGGCGGGCTTAGCATTAGGTGTCTCAATAGGCGTTCTTTTCGAGGCAGTTATTCTGTGGATATTGCTATCCAAACGATTTGTTCAAGGAAAGACAACCGTAGAGTTTTTCCGCCCATTGCAAAGAGCAGTAATTGCTTCAATATGTTTAGGGATTATTTCTGTAACTTTGTTGCGAATTAGCTGGATTGATGGGCCTTCAAGTTGGGGCTCTGCTATATGGTTAAGTGGAGTATTTATCGTGCTGGCTCTCGTATTTGCTGCGATTCTTGTGTTGCTCAGAGCGCCTGAGATCTACACTGTACTACGCATATTTCGTAGCAAGATAGAAAGATTATCCTGAATTTGGGGGCACGAGGTGTTAGAGCGATGACTAACTTATGGCGCTATGAATAACATTCGCAATTTTTGCATCATTGCCCATATTGATCACGGCAAGTCCACTTTGGCTGATCGTATGCTTGAAATAACTTCAACTATCAGCGTTAGAGATATGCGCGATCAGGCTTTGGATACACTAGACCTTGAGCGGGAACACGGCATCACGATCAAAGCGACTGCGGTCCGTATGGAATATGTGTTTGATGATGTGCGACAGTATCAATTTAATCTAATTGATACTCCCGGGCATGTCGATTTCTCCTATGAGGTATCACGGGCTCTTGCGGCTTGTGAAGGAGCAATACTGCTGGTAGATGCGGCCCAAGGAATAGAAGCTCAGACCGTGGCTAATATATACAAAGCATTAGAATTAGATCTTGAGATTATTCCTGCTGTAAATAAGGTTGATATGCCTACTGCTCGCCCTAAGGAAGTAAGGGCAGAAGTGGCCGACATTCTGGGCGTAGAAATCGACGATGTGTTACAGGTTTCAGGTAAGACGGGTGCCGGTGTGGATGAGTTGCTTCGAACTATTGTAGAAAAGATTCCCTGTCCCGATGGGGGAATAGAGAATTCTCTTAGGGCTCTTGTTTTCGACTCTAGCTACGACAGACATCGTGGTGTGATGACTTATGTCCGAATTGTGGACGGCAAATTGCAACCGGGTGACCGATTGCACCTACCAGGAGCGAACAAGGAATTTGAGGCTGTAGAGGTGGGGATATTCACCCCTGCGTTTAAACCGGTTGAATTATTGTCGGCAGGTGAGGTCGGATATGTCGGAACTGGGTTAAAAGATGTTCACGACTGTCCAGTAGGAGATTCCATTCTTTCCTATGGGGATCCAGCATCTAATGCTTTGGCGGGATACGAGCCTGTAACACCTATGGTTTTTGCCGGAATTTATCCTACCGATCCTGGGCAATTCCCTGATCTGCGGGTAGCCCTGGAGACTCTTCGGCTCAATGATTCTGCTATTACATTTGTTCCTGAAGAATCTGGGGCGTTGGGGTTTGGGTTTAGAACAGGGTTTTTGGGACTCTTGCATATGGAGATAGTGCGGGAGCGATTAGAGAGGGAATTCGATCTTAATTTGGTGGTTACCAGTCCTACAGTGGAATATCGGGTTACGACAAGGGATGGAATTACTACTACTGTGGAAGGGCCGGGTAACATGCCCGATCCCAGTAAGATAGATTTATTGGAGGAGCCTTGGGCCAAACTGAGTGTAGTTTCACCAGCAGAGTATATCGGCTCAGTGATGGAACTTGTGCGGCAAGCTAGGGGTGAGGTAGGTGAGATAGAGTATTTGGAACCAACTAGGGTACTGTTAACTTATCAAGTTCCGCTGGGAGAGCTGTTGGTAGATTTCTTTGACAAATTGAAGTCATCGACTCGTGGCTATGCTTCAATGGATTATGAATTGATGGATTATCGGTTAGCAGACATAGTGAGGGTTGATGTGTTAGTGAATGGGGATAGGGTTGATGCTTTGTCTTTGATGACACACAAATCTAATGCGGTTGTGATGGCAAGAGACTTGTTGTTGAGATTGAAAAAACTGATTCCTAGACAGCTTTTTCAGGTTGCTTTACAGGCTGCGATTGCTGGTCGGATAGTGGCTCGAGAAAACGTTCCAGCATTGCGCAAGGATGTTTTGGCCAAGTGTTATGGGGGAGATGTTAGTCGCAAACGCAAGCTGCTAGAGAAACAAAAAGAAGGGAAGAAAAGAATGAAGAGGGTGGGGCAAGTCGATATACCACAAGAAGCTTTCTCAGCCGTATTGTCGCGTTAGGTCGCCCATAAAGTCTATCGACGTCGGTTTTCGAGTTCCTTCCAGACCAAATCAGCAGCAGTATCATGTTGCTCTAACAGTATTAATAGATGAAAAATCAAATCTGCTGCTTCTGCTGCCAAGTGCTCAGAGTCTCCCTCCTTGGCGGCAATTACTGTCTCAGCTGCTTCTTCTAGAACTTTCCGGGCAGTTGCTCCCCACCCTCCAGCTAGCAGCGATGCCACATAGGACCCTTCAGGCATGTCAAGGTGCCTCTGTGATATAACTGATGCCAATTGGGCCACTATGTCAGACGAGCTTGGGGCTTCACTCATCCGACTGACTCCAATCTAATATTCGGAAAAAGCATGTTCTATTTCCAGTGTGGCATGTAGGTCCGGATGGCTCTACAGCCATAAGGATAGTGTTGTTATCACAGTTTATGCGAATGCTTTTGATAAGTAGCCTATTTCCTGAGGTGGCGCCCTTATTCCACAGTTCTGACCTCGAGCGACTCCAGAACCATGCTTGTTTTGTGGTCAACGTTCTTTCGAAAGCCTCGGCATTCATAAATGCTACCATCAATACTTCAGCAGTCTGATAGTGTTGGCAAACGGCTGTAATCAAACCATCTTCACCGTAAGTCATTTCTGTTGCAGAGATGACAGGTCTAGAGTTGTTCATTGTATATAGTCCATCCTGACCTCATTCCCACAGTCACGCAGGTATAATTTAGCCTCTTCGATACTATATTTGCTGTAGTGAAAGATAGATGCTGCTAACACTGCGTGTGCCCCTGCTTCTAGGGCGTCAGATAGATGTGCAAGGGTACCGGCTCCGCCCGACGCTATGACAGGTACATCAACCATGCTGCTCACCGACTTCAGTTGGTCTAGATCATACCCGTTTAGAGTACCGTCGCCATCTATGCTGTTCATCACTATCTCTCCTGCTCCGAGATTAACTCCTTTAACAGCCCAATCTATGGCGTCTATTCCTGTGTTATTTCTCCCCCCGTGAGTCCACACTTCCCAACCTAAGCCCCCGTTGGCACGCCTTTTGGCGTCTATTGACAATACAATGCACTGACTACCAAATCGTCTGGCACCAGAACTGATGAGGTCTGGATTTTCAAGAGCGGCTGTGTTTATCGATACTTTGTCAGCTCCGGACCGAAGCATTGAATACATGTCTTCAGTGTTACGGATCCCTCCACCTACTGTTAAAGGTATAAATATTTGATCTGCAACTTCTCTCATGAGACCTTGCATAATATCCCTGTGTTCGGCGGAAGCAGTGATATCGTAGAATACGAGCTCATCGGCTCCACAACTGTCGTAATGAGCTGCTAATTCCACTGGGTCTCCGGCATCGCGATCTGCCGAAAATTGAACCCCTCGAACGTTGCGGCCATTCTTTACGTCTAGACATGGGATTATTCTCTTAGTCAACATGAGAGAGACGCCTCGACAGTGGTTATTGCTTCTTTAAGATCAATATCTCCTGTATAAAGAGCACGTCCAACGACGACTCCAGCCGCTCCACTGCTGGTAAGTTTCTTTATGTCGTGAATACTACAAACGCCTCCACTTGCTATCACTGGTATCCTGACGGATGAAGCCAATTTGCAGGTTTCAGTATAGTTTGGGCCTGAAAGCATTCCATCTCGCTCTATGTCTGTATATATGATTGCAGAGGCACCGAAATCTGAAGCTACTCTACCCAGCAATGATGTAGATGTATCTGACACATTTTCCCAGCCATCCACGGCTACGATCCCGGCTCGTGCATCTATCCCTACGGCAATCTGATTCGAAAATTCTTTGCAAGCGGTTTTTAGCAGCCTTTGGTCCTTAATTGCTGCAGTACCAAGTATGACTCGGTCTACTCCTGACTCTATTGCCTGCTCAATGTCACTCATACTTCGAAATCCCCCACCGACCTGTATTTTTACAGGATGAGAACTACATATCTGACTGATGATGTCAGTGTTGACCGGCCTGCCCTTCCTTGCTCCGTCCAGATCTACTACGTGCAACCATTTTGCTCCCGATTCGAGCCAGTGTTTGGCCGCCTCTAGAGGATCTTCGTAGTACTTGACCTCACGTGAAAAATCACCTTGTGACAGGCGAACAGCTTGTCCTCCACGAATATCAATTGCAGGGTAAATTTCGAATTCTTTAATCATTAGAATGTGCGATCCCGCATATTGTTGCAAAATTGGCATATACTTGCAGGCCAATTTTTCCACTTTTCTCAGGGTGAAATTGTGTGGCGTACACGTTTTCTTGCGTTAGTACGCTTTCGAACTCTATTCCGTAATCAGTGGTGGCAGCGGTCGTGTCACTCTTACTGGCATAATATGAATGCACAAAGTAGAAATTACTCCCGGAAGGGATTCCTTTCAGTAGACGAGTTGGTTTGGATGTGACTACTTGATTCCACCCCATGTGGGGTACGTGCAGCCTGTCAGAAAATTTTCTTATAGTCCCCGGTAATATTCCCAGGCAATCCGTACCGCCATCTTCTTCACTGAATTCGTATAGGACTTGCAGTCCCATACATACTCCGAGAAATGGCCTTCCGGAGGCTACAAGGCCCCTTATTGGATCTGTTAGGCCTCTCTCTTCTAGGGCTGCCATGGTATCAGCTGCGGCCCCAACACCTGGCAAGATGACTCCTTGATAGTTGGTAAGTTCGGAGTCGCCCGTTTCTGAGGTTAGGTCGTACTTGATGTTCAAAATCTTGAGGGCTCTTTCCACGCTGTGCATGTTGCCTGCACCATAATCGATTACAGAGATCATTGCTTTTTCCTACTACAACGGGTTGCCTGGAATCCATGAAACGTTATCAATGGAGTATCCTCAATAGATGTCCATACTAAGGGATTTGATTTTGGCCCCAATTTTGGAGATTGCCACTGACGACTGTTCTCCACTGTCTAAGTCACGGAGGGCAACAGTGCCCGATTCCGCCTCTCTGTCTCCGATTATCACAGCGAAACGGGCATTTTGCGAATTTGCTTTTCGCAGGTGTGACCTTGGGCTGGCAGCCCTATATCCAGAAAGAGTATGAGCTCCTGTTGACCGTAATTCAGATACCAACCGTACAGCTAGTAGCTGAGCTGCTTCGCTAAGCGATGCTACATAAACATCGGGTCTTCGTTCTGGCACAACTGGTGGAATGTTCAATAACACTCGCTCAATACCGCATCCGAAACCCACTCCCGGAACATTGTCACCTGCTATGAAGTCTGATAGTAGATCGTAGCGTCCTCCACCGGCGATGGTGCTTTGTGAGCCAGTATGGGCAGGCCAAATTTCGAAGACAGTTCGTGTGTAATAATCCAGCCCTCTGACGAGAGTATGGTTGATTGTAAATGGTATCGATAGCGTTTCTAGCCCTGCTTGCAACTTCTCTAAATGGCTAAGTGCTTGTTCGCTGAGATAATCAATCGGTTTTGGGGCATCACTCTTAAACGGGCTGCATTCTTCTGTTTTGCAGTCTAATAATCTAAGCGGGTTAGCGCTCAGTCGTCGTTTGCAGTCGACACACAAATTACCCAAATAAGGGGAGTAATAGTCGACCAGTGCCTGCTGATATTGCTGCTTGTCTTGAGGGTCTCCAATACTGTTCAAATTGAGGGTAAGATCAGGGATCCCTAGCTCGGTTAGAAAATTCCATATGATCGATATGATTTCGATATCTGCACCACTGTCTTCCTCTCCAAGTAGTTCTGCTCCGAGTTGGTGATGCTCCCTGTATCTCCCGGCTTGTGGTCTGTCATATCGGAATATTCTCTCAATGTAGTAAAGGCGAGTTGGTTGCGGCAGAGATGCCATTCCATTTTCATGGAATGCTCTCAATACAGGGGCGGTACCTTCAGGCCGTAAAGTTAGCCCATCTCCGCCACGGTCGGTAAAACTGTACGTTTCTTTGTCCACGATATCGGTGTCAGATCCAACTGCATCTGTAAACAAGGTTGTGGATTCCATCGTTGGGGTGCGAATACGTCCGAAGCCAGCCTGGTGACAATGTTTGCGAAATATCGTTTCCACGTAGTTCCAACTATTCTCGTCATCAGGGAGGATGTCTTGTGTGCCTCTGGGGCGTTTGTATTCGGGCATATAGTCCGGCAATCTTTCGAGGATCCTACTGACAAGGATACTTTAGAGCTGTTGTGTTGTTACACTTTGAAATAGTACCGCTTACGTTAGATGGTAGTTGCATTTACGCGTTTAGCACGTGCTTAGGCAGATCGAAGTAGGGCGACAATCAAATTTTCCAGTATCTGTATCCCTACGATTGCGATCAGTGGGGAAAGGTCTATCCCCATGCCCATGCCGATGCGGCTCCTAATAGGGGCCAAGATCGGTTCAGTAAAATCTATCAACATTCGCATCACTGGATTGCTTGGATCCCGTACGAACCAAGACAGGAGTGCGCGCGCAATGATTGCGAGGGATAAGACTTGTAATATTAATTGGATGAAATTTTCAATGGATTGCAATAAAACACCCTCTTGTCAGTCGGAGCTGAGGCTAACTTACCCAATAAGAATAATACTACAGCTATTCCTTAAATATCGCTCTACCTATACGTACTATAGTGGACCCCTCTTCTATGGCAATTGGGTAGTCTTCGGTCATTCCCATTGATAGGTGGGCCAAGCCTGCAGTTGGGTATTGCCGTAGCAAGTCCTCTCTCAGGTGTCTTAACAGCTTGAAGCAGGTTCGTAGCGTGGATTCATTGTTCGTCATCGGAGCTATGGCCATTAAGCCATTCACATTGAGGGAGGTTTCTCCCAAGATCATTCCGCAAAGATCAGATAACTTATCAGGATTAACCCCATGCTGGCCCTCATTATTGCTTACATTAACCTGCAGCATTATGGGGTAATTTGGTGAGGCATATTTGTCTATCGACGTTGCCAGTCGGATGCTGTCAACAGACTCAATAGTTCCAAATAAACTGGTGGCTACTTGTACTTTGTTTCGCTGGAGATGTCCTATCATGTGCCATTCAATTTCTTCCTGTGAACAAGGTATTTTGGTTCGCGCTTCTTGAATCCGGTTTTCAGCCATGTGATGAATGCCTGCGTGGTATGCCGCTTGTATATGTTCACTGGCTGCATTCTTGGTGACTGCCATGATTGTTAAGTCTGACTGTTGGCGCCCTGATCTGGCTAAAGCTTTAGATGCTGTATCCAATACAGTAGAGTAATTACTTGCTATGTATTGCGGCTTGTTTTCTATTGCTGTCATAAAACGAAAGAACCAGTCAGGTGCTCGACGAGCAAATCTTAGGTGCTAACTTTTGCCTTTGCCAGTGTTACGTTGTCTTAGAAATGCTGGCAGTTCTACATCGCGACTACTAATTGATGATGGCATATCAATCTGGCGTACTCGAGATGGGTATGATGAGCTGCGTCGCCTGCGGGAAGCCCCTATCTCTTCAAACCCTGTGGCAATTACAGTCACCTTCATATCTCCGTCGAGCTCTTCATCAATTACTGCCCCAAAAATGATGTTTGCGTCAGGGTCAGCAGCCTGTGAGATAACAGAGGCTGCCTCGTTTACTTCGAAAAGGCTCAGATCCATTCCGCCCGTAAAGTTTAGGAGCACCCCTCGCGCCCCATCTATAGAGACATCCAGAAGAGGACTGTTCAATGCTTGTTCGATGGCCTTAGTGGCCCTATTCTCCCCGCTAGACTGCCCGAGAGCCATAAGAGCCGTACCAGCGTCTTTCATTATTGCTCTGACGTCATTGAAATCTAAATTGATAAGGCCTGGCTGGGTGATTAGATCTGATATGCCTTGAATGGCCTGACGCAGTACATCATCTGCCAATCGGAATGCATCAGTGATGGGCATCTTTTGGTCTGCTAACTGCAAAATTCTGTCATTAGGAATGGTAATAAGAGTGTCTACCTTCGAGTGCAGTGCTTCGAGTCCGTCTTCAGCTAATCGAGCTCTAGTAGACCCTTCGAATTGGAAAGGGCGAGTTACCACAGCAACTGTGAGTGCGTCTATTTGTCCTGCTATTTCGGCTATTATCGGACCTGCCCCTGTTCCGGTGCCGCCACCCATCCCAGCGGCTATAAAAACCATGTCGGCTCCATCCAATGCATCTACTATTTCGTCTGAATTTTCTTCAGCAGCCCTAGCTCCTAAAGTGGGGTCTCCACCAGCTCCTAATCCACTAGTAGCCTTATCACCTAGGCGGATACGAGTAGGGGCCAGGGAGCGCATGAGAGCTTGCGCATCGGTGTTGACTGTGATGAATTCAAGGCCGACTATATTGCTGCGAATCATCCGGTCGACTGCGTTGCTGCCTCCACCACCTATACCGATAACCTTAATCTGGGCAAAAGCTTCAGTCCCATGTTGGCTACCGGTTTTGTTCGCTTGCGTCTCTTGGTTACCGCCTGATGCCGTCAGTCGTGTTACACGACTTCCGCTTCGCGTATGATCGGGCATGACTAAGCTCTCTTTCGACCGCAGGCGATGCGGTTTGGTACGTGTCATCCAAAACAGTGGATAACATGATGTTGAATATCATACCCGGTAATGTGGTTTACATAAAAAATTATGCACTTGCTATTGCCCATGCATTAATTATTCGGCTTCCCATTCGGGCTCTGGCCTAGGAGTAAGCATTCCTTTGACCCATCTTTTGGCGGTGTCTATCGTTCCATTTACGCCCTTAGGTTCATGAGAAAACAACCCTGCGCCTGAACGGGCTTCTAATCCTGCTAGTGACAATCCTATCCCAGTGCAAAATTCAGGTCTTCTAATGTTTTCTTCTAGCCCCCATAGAGCGGGAGGACGGCCTAGAGTTATAGGCATCCCTAGTATCTCCATAGCCATCTCTGGTAGCCCAGATAATTGGGAGCCGCCACCAGTTAATACTGCTCCGGCAGGTAAAAGTTGCTGGTATCCGCTGTGAACTAATTCCCGTTTCACATGTTGTAGTATCTCGATCATTCGTGCTTCTATTACCTCTGTTAGATCACACATACGCACATTGGTTGGGGCTCCTCGATCAAATCCCGGTACGGTAACGGGAGTTCTGTCTTGTGCTGCCCTCGAATCGATTCGCCCATGTTTGACTTTTAGCTGCTCGGCGACAGTCATGGGGAGTCTAAGTCCGCGAGATATGTCTGATGTAACTATCTGACCTCCTAATGGAAGCACGGAGATGTGCCAGCAATGGTCATTCATGAATACAGCTATGTCCGTAGTTCCCCCGCCGATATCAATCAAGGCCACACCGTCCTGTCTTTGTTCTTTTGTGAGGCATGCTTGTGCAGAAGCCAGTGGTTGCAAGACGCTTACCTCAACTCCTAAACGAGCAAGCTTCAGCGAATTTTCCAGGTTCGTCATAGCATTAACTGCACCTGTTACTACATGTGCATCTACCGCTAATCGTCGGCCGGATAATCCGCAGGGATTGCTTATACCACTTAAGTCATCGACAGAATAGCTTTTTGGTATCACTGCAACTATCTCTCGGCCTTCGGGCGGCTGGATGTTTGCAGTGGCTCGTACAACCCTGTCAACATGACGATCTACGACTTGACGCTCATTGGCGCGCAACCGTAGCTCAGCTCTTTGTGAATGGGAAATCAAATGGCCTCCGGCTATACCTATGCACACTCTATCTAACCGAATTCCTGAAGCATGTTCTGCTGCAGCAGCCGCAGTTTGGATAGCCTCGCTAGTGTCGACAATGTCTACCACTTGACCTTGTTTTAACCCGCGAGAAGGAGAGGTTCCTATGCCCAGCAGATGTACTTGGGATTCTCGATACAACTCACTGATAACCACAGCAGTCTTGGTGGTGCCTACGTCTAAACCTACTATGATATTGCGACGAGCCATTAGTTTTCCTCCTGTACATGTGTGATCCGGATTGCAGAAGATTTAGGCAAATACATTGTTACTATCCTGCTAACTGATAAGTGGGGCGATCTAAAGGACGCAAATCGACTTTTCTTAATTTTTCTCCTCGGCGTGAGGTTTCATCCAGTACTACCTGTAAAGACTTTAATTTCCCTGCAAGCTTTTCTGGAGGACCAATTAGTAATTCGACTGCTGAATTAGTTGTGGCAGTTAATCCGGAAGTGGCCGAATATGACACTTTGTCTATGGGAACGCCCATTAATGGCAACTCCCTCCAAACTAATGCACTGACTTCTATTGCCTTAGCGCTAACCCTTGAACCTGGTTTCACGGGCAGGTCGTTTAGTGCATGGATGGAAAGATCCAGTCTTGGGTCGCTCCCTTCCGCTAGGACTAGACCAGTTTCATCTACTAGGAGCGATTTACTATTGGTAATCCAATTAGCTACTGGTCTGCGGTGTATTACCCGGATAACAAGGCGGCCGTCCAAAGTGGTTTCCACACTCATGCTTTGGATAGAAGGATCCTTGTGAAGCGATCTAGCTATATCGTTGGTGTTTAGCGAAAACACGTTCAATCCTGCGAAAAGAACTGCATTCTCTGCTATGGACCTTTCATCTACTAGAGGGGGTGGGGAAGCATAGTCACGAATCAGCTGGATGTTGTAGACCTGAAATCTTGAAGACAATAAGAACCAGGCAATCAACGTTAGTGATCCCAGTGCGATGGCAAGAGAGATCCATTTGGTGGAATATCGTTCCATAAAAGCGATCATGGGCTTTCCCCGAATCCCTGTCCCACGAACTTAATTTCAGGTTCCAGACGGATACCAAATTTTGACTCGACCTGGGTTCTAGCTATATCGAGTAGCTTCATTACGTCCGATGCGGTGGCCTGGCCATGATTCACAATGAAATTTGCATGTTGAGTAGAAATTTGGGCATCACCGTGTTTGATTCCTTTTAATCCGGCAGCATCAATCAGGCGACCGGCAAAATCGTTTGGTGGATTTCGGAAAATTGATCCAGCACTTCTGTTGGCGGGTTGGCTATCTCTTCGTAATTTGGATAATTTTTGCATGTTTGCTCGGATTGATTCCTCAGAAGATGGCTGTGTGTCGAAGCGAGCTTTAAGGATTATTGCGCCAGGGTGTCTCAGGATTAGGGAGCTTTGCCTATAAGAGAATTCAAAATCAAATTTGGAGTAGGTTTTAAATTCGCCGTCGATCCAAGTGTCAGCGTCTACCAGTATTGTTGAAATCTCTGCGCCGAAGCACCCGGCATTACCAGCGATTGAACCTCCGACCGTTCCCGGAATCCCGACCCCAAACTCTAACCCTGACCGGCTATGATTTGCCGCCCATTGTGCTAGGCGGCCCATTAAAACACCTGATTCGGATTCTATGATGTCATCTATGATAGATATGCTGCTTGCAGAGTTGTGGATTACTAACCCTGAGATTCCATTATCTCCCACTAAGATGTTAGAGCCTTCCCCAATCAATTGGGGGGCGATATCCGAGTCGTTGCAGAATTGAAGAATGGCTGAGAGTTCTTTAACGTTGTTGGCTTGATAAAAATACTCCGCGGCTCCACCGATTCTGTAGTAGACGAAAGGTTTGAGATCAACATTTCTTCGTATCCCGAGGGATTTTGGCCATGTTATTGAAGAATTCATAATCACAGCGTTTCCAGCCATACGATCAACTGATCTGTAAGAGTAGTGATATCACCTGCACCCATTACTACGATTAAGTCTCCGGATTTTGCTTCCCGCGAAATTAGTTCGTAGGCTGCTTCAATAGTTTGCGCAAAACTGCAGTTTCTGTGCTCCATTGCCTTGGCTAAATCAACTCCAGTAATTGACTCAGTACTGTCTCGGCCTTGGGGGGAGAAGATTTCAGTGATGGTTACCCGGTCTGCGTAGTTGAAGGCATCTAGGAAATCTTCGAATAAATCAACGGTGCGACTTCGTAAATGCGGTTGAAACACTGCCCATACCCTCCCTTGATGCAATTCCTTCGCTGCCTTGATGGTCTCTATGACCTCTGTCGGATGATGAGCATAGTCATCCACGATAGTTATCCCGTTAGCTGAAGATTTGATTTCAAATCGCCTCTCTAACCCCGAAAAAGTTGCTAGATGTTCTATGCAATTGTCGATTTCTACCCCAAGATTGTTACAGGTTGCTATAGCGGCAACGGCGTTTATGGCGTTATGAATACCAGGAAGACTAAGTCTGACGCTCCGTGTTGGCGCAGATGGTGGGTGTATTTCAAAGATAGACTGTCGGTCGTAAAATCCTTTCCAATCTAGTTGCCAATCTCCGGATGTTCCATAGGTGATGACTTGAGTCTTTGCTGATTCCACCACCCGGTCCAGCATTGGTATTCCTTTGCGGGTGATTATTGTTGATTCACTAGCAAGGTTTGACACAAACTTGCAGAATTCATGTTCAATTCGATCTGGGCTGCCGAAGTAATCAAGATGATCTGCTTCTAGATGTGTCAATACTGCAACGTCCGGTCTGTATTGCAGAAATGCACTGTCAAATTCGTCCGCCTCGACCACTATATCTCTTCCAGTTCCCCATATTGCGTTACCGCATAAATCAGGAACCTTGGTCCCTATCAAATAGGATGGATTAAGTCCTTCTTTTGCAAGGATCGTGGATATCAGTGCTGTTGTTGTGGTCTTTCCATGCGTGCCCGATACAGTGATGGACCGCTCCTTGTCGGATAGAAGAGCGGATATTGCTTCAGATCTGCGTATGATGGGTATACCCAGACGTTTTGATTCGACGATTTCGGGGTTGTCCATACGGATAGCAGCCGAATAAATGACAAGGTCCGCATTTCTAACATTAATGGCATGATGTCCTTGGGATATGGTTGCTCCTAGGGCGTGCAGGTCGTCGGTATAGGAACTTGTTTCAGTGTCGGAACCCGATACTTGGAATCCGCGTTGCAACAATATTCTTGCTATGGCACTGAGTGCCATGCCGCCTATTCCGACAAAATGTACAGCGCTGCCATCTTGCCAATGTATTAACCCAGAGCCCTTGGTTGTAGCAAT
>Ga0310344_10001237_pt1 | contig 19575 bp, 20 predicted proteins | sample HC15DNA20200_MG_FD_203801 | JGI IMG/M metagenome (GOLD analysis project Ga0310344, IMG submission 203801) | Marine microbial communities from station ALOHA, North Pacific Subtropical Gyre - HC15-DNA-20-200_MG | ecosystem: Environmental > Aquatic > Marine > Oceanic | place: Pacific Ocean: North... | reverse complement strand
AACGTCATTTCTCAGAGAAAGAAGTCGCAGTGAATTGGCGTAATCCGAGTCGAAAAAGTCGGAAATAAGGAACACTATCGATCGACGACGAAGCGCATGAGCAAGGTAATCACAGGCGACTGAGATGCGTGTCCCTGGTGCAGGGGTGGAGTGGTGGATAATGTCCCGAACGATTCGAAGCACTTGCTTTTGTCCATGCTGAGGAGGGACAAAGCGTTCGATTTGGCTGCTGAATGTTAGAAGGCCGAATCTGTCTCTGTTCGCTACGGTTACGAAACCAAGAAGGGCTGCTAGTTCGGCCGCAGCATGGAGGCGACCCACGGCTTGGTGAGACACGAGTTGAGAATCAGATATGTCGACCGCGCAAACAATCGACAGGTCACGTTCTTCGACAAATTCTTTTACCCAAGGTGCGCCCATACGCGCGGTAACGTTCCAATCGATTAAACGAATGTCGTCTCCGGGGATGTACTCCCGTGCGTCAGAGAATTCGATGCCACTACCACGGAATACGGAACGGTAGTTACCGTCAGAAAATGCCCGAGCTAGGTGACGAGTTCTGATCTCAATCCGTCTAATTCGTTCGCGATCAGGAGCGCTCAATATCACGGGAGCCTCGACCAATTCTGGTCGGGAGGTGCGCCTCCTTTGAAACACCTAGCTGTCCAACGACCTAATCATTTATGGAATACGAACTACTTCAAGTAGGTTAGCGACGATTGTTTCTGATGTTATGTTCTCAGCCTCGGCCTCATAACTTAGAACTACACGATGGCGCAGGACATCGGGTGCTATCTGCTTAACATCATCTGGTGTCGCATAGTCCCGGCCATTGAGAAAAGCGATTCCTTGAGCTGCTCTTGCAAGGAAAATAACGGCACGAGGAGAAGCTCCGAATTCGAGCAGAGCAGCTAGTTCGTTAAGATCGTACCTTGCTGGTTCACGTGATGAATGAACCAATCGGAGAATATAGTCACGTAACTTCTCATTGATTTCTACGGCTTCCACAGCAGGGCGTACCGCAAGTATCTCTTCAGTAGTGGCGACGGCGTTGAGCGTGACAGGCTCTTTGTCCAGAACCTGAGCGAGAATCGATCGTTCATCTTCTTGTCGCGGATAGTCAACGACAATCTTCATCATAAAGCGGTCTAGCTGCGCTTCAGGCAATGGATATGTGCCCTCTTGTTCTATTGGATTCTGAGTAGCAAGTACTAAGAAAGGATTCGGCAAAGGATGTGTCTCACCGCCGATAGACGCTTGTCGTTCCTGCATCGCTTCCAGAAGGGCGGACTGTACCTTGGCGGGAGCACGGTTGATTTCGTCAGCCAGAACGATATGAGTAAAAATCGGACCTTTGCGAACAACGAACTGACTATCTCGAGGATTGAAGACAAGGGTTCCAACGATATCAGCGGGCAGCAGGTCGGGTGTGAATTGCAAACGCGAGAAGCTTACGCTCAACACTTCGGCTAGGCTTTGCACAGTTAATGTCTTGGCTAATCCGGGCACACCTTCGATCAGTGCATGATTATTGGTAAATAGAGCTATCAGCAGCCGATCGATCAACTCATGCTGACCAATAATCACACGACTGATTTCATCTCGGACTGCCGAAACTACCTCGTGGAGGTGTTTCGGCGAGATAGGTTTCGTTGCCACCTGTTGCGTCATCAACAAATCCAAGCATGGCTTGAGGTATAACTAAGCAGTCTACTCGTTAAACGGAAGAGGCGAAGGTTTTATTCGCCAACGGCTACTAGTTCTTTAGCAGAAGAATTGAAATGGCCTATTTCTTGGACAGTGCCGAGCACCCCCAGAAGGGCCTTTAGTTCGGGAATTAATTGCGTCGTAACTGTTGCATCTACAGCACCACGCCGCAGCCGAATATCGGAACCATCACGGCGGAGTATCTTAAATTCCACAGGCAGTTCACCTTCGTTTTGATCCAGGACGGCACAAATTTTCCTTAGCCGCCGCCGGTCAGCAGTCTCGTCGGTGGTTTCTTCGAGACTAACCAAGAAGTGCCACCTACTAGGGCTAGTTGGTAGTTGATCTTGCTCGCTCGTCGAAGCGTCCACGCGAACTGGATGAAGGTTTTTTGTAGGCATTGTTGCCATTTGGTTATTGTTCGATGATTTGCGCGGTGTAAAAGGGACTGGTGAATCAGATGACCGCGAACGCGGATTTCGATTCCCGAGTTGAAAGCGGGCTGCAGGTGCGCCTTTCAACTGTCGCGTTTCGAGATCGAAGGCGGCGAGAACATTAGATGCAATAGTTAATCGACCATTTCGTGAGCGGATATTGGCACGAGAGACCAGTACGGTAGCCTCACGTAACAAATCGCGAGCTGCCTCGTAAGCATCAGGCCAAATGGTTAATTCCATACGTCCGCTGAGGTCTTCAAGCGTAACTGCGGCAAACGGTTTACCCTGACGAGTCGTCAGGGAACGAATTTCAACGACCGTTCCTGCGACGATCGCCTCCTGTCCAACCATCTCCTCAGTGAGGTCGGTAGCCTGAGCGGTTAAGAGCTCGTTCAAGTGTTTGGACACGCTGCGGAACGGATGCTCAGATACGTAAGTTCCTAGGTACTCTTTCTCCCAAGCGAGAAGTTGGGGCGTGGGAATGTTCATGGGTTCGAGTTCGAGAGCGGGTAGCGGCGTGTCAACCTGATCGCCAAACAAGTCGAACATTGATGTTTGGCCTGTGTCACGGAGACGCTGTTGTTCTTGAGACAATAACAATAGCCGTTCAACCGCACCGATCACTGTGCCTCTTGGAGCCAGGCCATCTAATGCACCCGCTTTAGCAAGAGCATCTAGTACACGTTTATTTACCTCGCGTGGGTTAGCCCTTTTTGCAAAGTTTTCGAGAGTAGTGAATAGACCAGCCTCCTCTCGATCGGTGATCAATGATGAAACACCAGCCTCGCCGACGTTCTTGATTTGGGCGAGGCCAAAGCGAATCGCCGATGAACCGTCAGTTGCTTGCTCGATATTAAAATTCACATTAGATCGGTTGGCATCAGGTTGTAGTACTGCGATTCCGAGTCTAGTGCACTCGCCTATTGCTGCAGATAATCGTTCCTGAGACCCGCCTGCGCCCATCATCACTGCAGCCATGTATTCTTCGGCGTAATGGGCTTTGAGATACGCTGTCTGATAGGCGATAGTTGCGTATGAGAAAGCATGCGCCTTGTTGAACGCGTAACCGGCAAACGGCTCAATCAGATCGAAAAGGGTTTCGGCGAGCTTACGCTCATATCCTCGGGCTACACCGCCGGCTACAAAACGTTCACGTTCCTCGATCATCACCGATGGTATTTTCTTCCCCATCGCCTTACGCATTACATCTGCTTCGCCGAGAGTGTATCCAGCGAACTGTCGAGCTATTTGCAGTACTTGGTCCTGATATGTGATCACGCCGTACGTCTCATCGAGAATATTCGCGAGGTCTTTGTGAGGGTAAACAGGAGCCGCCCGTCCATGCTTAGCGTCGATATAGCGAGGGATATGTTCCATCGGGCCAGGTCGGAAAAGGGCTACCATAGCCGCTAGTTCGGCGATGTTTTCTGGCTGTAGTTCGACCACGTAGCCACGCATCCCCGATGATTCCATTTGGAATACGCCAAACGTTTCACCTCGTGCGAGTAGATCCGCTGTGGCCTTGTCACCGTCAGGCAGAGACATTAGGTCTAACTTTTCACCACGTTGTTCCTCTATCAAAGAAACTGCTTGCCCGAGGATCGTAAGATTTGTAAGTCCGAGAAAGTCGATTTTCAGCAAGCCTATGCGTTCGACATCAGCCATAGTGAACTGTGTAGTAGGTAGAGCGTCATCTCCTTTGGAACCGGTAGGTCGCTGTAAGGGAACTGACTCCACCAATGGCTCTCGTGAAATCACTAACCCGGCTGCATGCGTTGACGCATGTCGTGTGACACCCTCGAGACTGCGCGCCATGTCGATGAGCTCTCGGGTTGCCGCCTCTGTTTCGTAGGCTGCACCTAACTCTGACGAAGAGCTGAGTGATTCGTCGAGAGTGATATGGAGTTGGTCAGGAATCATACGAGCGATTCGATCAGTCTCTTCAAAAGATAAACCTAGAGCACGACCAGTATCTCGAACTGCAGCTTTCGGTCCCAAGGTGCCAAAAGTACAAATCTGAGCGACGCGGTCTCGCCCGTACCGCTCCGCCGCATAGCGGATTACTTCGTCTCGCCGATCGTCAGCAAAGTCGAAATCAACATCGGGCATGGAGAGTCGTTCAGGATTAAGGAATCGCTCAAAAACGAGTCCGTATTGAAGTGGTTCGATATCGGTCACGTCGATCGTATACAACACGATTGAGGCTGCTGCTGATCCGCGGACACCCATTGGTATCGATCTTTCTCGAGCGAAACGAGCGAGGTCACGTACTATGAGCATGTATTCGGCGAAACCAGTTTGTTCGATAACACTTAACTCGTAACGTAAACGGTCCCTGTGTTCGTCGGTAGGTAGCTGGTAGCGGCGCTCGAGACCTTCTTCACAACAGGCCTTCAGGTAATCCATTACCGTTTGTCCTGCTGGGACCCCAGAGTCCGGCAACTGAGTTCGGCTAAAGTCAAGTTTCAAGTCGATTTGCTCAGTGATTAGAAGGGTATTGTCGACCGCTTCTGGTAACTCAGGGGCGAGCGCTCGCATTTCATCAGGAGATTTTAGGTAGAACTGATCACCGTGAAACTTGAAGCGTTTTTCATCATGCACCGTAGTATTCGTGCCTATGCAGAGTAGTAGATCGTGGGATTTTGCATGCTCAGCTTTTACGTAATGAGAGTCGTGAGTCTGAACGAGAGGAAGTTCCATCTCTTTTGCTAGCTTTACTATTTTCGGGGTTAGGTTACTGAACTCTTTGATACCGTGTTCCATCACCTCTAGGTAGTACCGGTTAGGGAAAACGTCACGGTACCACCCTGCTACTTCTCTAGCTCCAGCTTCATCTCCATTACTAAGACTCTTTAGTAGTTCACTCGATGGGCATCCCGACAGAATAATTAAGCCGTCTGAATATTGCTCCAGCAATTCTCTATCCATGCGAGGTCGACGGTAGAATCCTTCAAGGTGAGATAGGCTCGATAGCGCTAAGAGATTGCGGTATCCCTGCTCGTTTTGTGCCAATAAAGTTAGGTGGTAAGGCCATTCTCCCGACTTTTTCTCATGACGGCTGGCCGGTGCTACATATCCTTCGAGTCCTATTATCGGTTTGATTCCTGCGGATGTAGCGTTCTCATAGAGCTCTAATGCTCCATACATTGCTCCATGATCAGTTACGGCGAGTGCAGGCATTTCCAGCTCTTTTGCTCGTTCGATAAGAGCCGGAATTTTCGACATGCCGTCTAGAAGCGAATACTCAGTGTGCGTATGGAGATGGACAAACGACATCTCTAGTCCCGAGGTGTGCTGACGTTACTAATCTGTTCAATTGTATAGGTAACTACGCGAACTTGTGTGCGAAGTTACCGGACCAAGAACTCTACACTGTGCGCCCTACCGGTCGCAAGGCACCTCAGAAAGGTTCTAAATTTGATGATCTGCTCTGAAGTTGCAATATCTTCAGTCTTCTCTGTCCAAATCGAAAGCGTCATGTAGAGAGCGAACTGCCTCATCAACCTGTTCAGAAGCGACTACGCAGGTAATTCGGATATCGCTTGTTGAGATCATGTCAATGTTCACTTTGTTTTCGTACAAAGTCCGGAACATTCGCGCTGCGAATCCTGGTGCTGATGCCATACCTGTTCCGACTATAGAAACTGTTCCTAGGTTGGGATCTGAGACTACCTCTGCTGGCCCTATTTCATTTTTAGCACTTTGAACTACTTGTAGCGCTCTATCGAGGTCCGCTGGTGCGACAGTGAATGTCATGTCGGTAAGTTTTTCTACGCTAGCATTCTGCACTATCGTGTCGACCGAAACGCCAGCTGTAGCCAATGGTTCAAAGAGGTGCGCCGCTATACCGGGTCGGTCTGGGACGCCTCGGACCGTAACTTTGGCTATATGGTTTTGGTGTGCGATACCGCGGACTTTATTTCCCTGTTCCATTGTCAAGTCTCCATGGATCAACGTACCTTGCGCAGTTTCATCGAAGCTGCTTGCTACTCGAATAGCAACACCATATTGTTCACCGATTTCAACTGCCCGAGCATGCATTACACGTGCTCCAGTAGTTGCCATCTCCAGCATCTCCTCATAACCGATCTCCTGAAGCGGTCTTGCCTTCGGACAGACCCTCGGGTCAGCGGTATAGATACCTGCAACATCCGTGAAGATCTCGCAGCGGTCTGCATCCAAAGCGGCAGCGAGCGCAACTGCTGTAGTGTCCGAACCACCCCGACCAAAAGTGGTTACATCTGCATCTTCCGTCATTCCTTGAAACCCAGCTACTATTACGACTCGTCCTCTATTGAGTTCCTTCTCCAGTCGCTCTGTTTGGATGTCTGCGATTCTCGCCCGACCAAACACTGCCGTAGTTCGAATACCTGCCTGTGCTCCAGTTAAGCTCACTGCTTCCACACCTAGTTCATGGAGAGCCATTGATAACAATGTACTGGTTACCATTTCGCCAGTTGAAAGGAGCATGTCCATTTCACGAGGCTCAGGTGAATTCGTAATCCGTTCCGCTAATGCATACAGCTCATCTGTGCGAGATCCCATTGCTGAAACTACAGCTACAACTTCATCGCCATTCCTATGCCGCGACTCCAAGCGATCAGCTATACGCTTGATATGTTCGGGCGTGGCTACTGATGAGCCACCGTACTTATGGATGATGCGTTCCATCGCAAGCTTCCTATTTTTATTCTATGACTTTCGCACCAGTAGAGCTCATCTGACACACACGTGCCGCGACTTCTAAATCATGGTCACTAGCTGCTTCTCGCATCGCACTCGCGACTTTCTTTCCCTCACCCTTGATCGCGAACGCCGCTATGGTAGAACCGCCGCCCGATAGGTAGGCTGCTAATCCACCGGCGTCACGTGCTGCCTGAAACAATGCATACATCGCGGGAAACAGTGTCGAGCGTGCAGGCTGATGGAGTATGTCCTCTGTTGCTTTCGCCAGAAATTGGTAGTCGCCTTGGGTTAGGGCTCCTACTAGTAAAGCCGCTCTACCTATGTTGTGAACTGCCTGACTACGTGTCAGGCGTTCGGGTAACCGTTTGCGAGATTCGTTTGTAGGCATTGAGAAATGAGGTATTAGTAAAGCTATTTCGAGATTAGTTGGCGGGTCTATACCTAAGTGAATAACCCCGTCGTCATCATCGACTACTACTCGCAAGCCACCAAACATCGCCGGAATGATGTTATCGCCATGCCCTTCTAGACGAACAGCTAGAGATACCAGGTCTTCGAGTTTTCGCCGTTTGCCAAGTAATTCGTTAGCAGCAATAAGACCTGCAGCACGAGCTGATCCAGAAACGCCAAGGCCGCGCCCTATAGGGATGTCACCTTCATAGGTAATACTTAAACCGGTCGGCTCTTCAGTGCGTTCTTGTTGATACAACGCCCGCACGGCGGTGGCTGTCATGTGTTCAATTGGACTGTTTGCAGCAGGTAGCTCTTCATCGCTAACCGTGACTTGGTAGCGCGCTGTCCAATCTAGAGCCAAGCCAAGACTATCGAAGCCTGGACCTAGGTTTGCGGTAGTAGCTGGAACGTCGATCATGACGCTATGTGAATAACCCATTTAGTGAGTCTAGGAACCGCTCCTACGAGCAGCAAACCAAGTCGATCTAAATATTGATAATTAATCTTGGACGTGCCTGTAATTCAGATATACCATTTCGCTTAAGATTCAGTATTTTCGCTAGACCTTGGGGAATCAAAATGGAGAGTGTTGTCCTTACAAGCGGTGTTCGTACTGCTGTTGGTACGTTTGGTGGAGCACTGAGTGAGACCCCTGCTTCAGATCTTGCTGCTCATGTGTTTCGTCAGGCTGTCCAGCGGGCAGGAATTCATGGCGAGCAAGTCGATCAGGTTGTTCTTGGATGTGTCGGTCAAGTCGCGGAGGATGGTTATATAGCTCGCCACGCATCAGTAAAGGGTGGCATGCCAGTGGGCACCCCTGCCTACACTGTGAATCGAATCTGCGGCTCAGGCTTGGAAGCGATCAATACGGCTGCACGGTGGATCCAGACGGGTGACGCGGAAGTGATAGTCGCAGGTGGCGCCGAAAACATGAGCATGATGCCCTTCTTGTTGCGTAAAGGTCGTTACGGTTACAAGTACGGTCATGACAAACTCGAAGACGGTACTATGCATCTGCTCACCGACCCCTTCGACAGCATCTTAATGGGTGAGACTGCCGAAAATCTTGCTGAGCGATACGAAGTTTCTCGTGAAATACAAGACGAGTATTCGATGAGGTCACAGGAACGCGCTCTTGCTGCTATCGAGGCCGGATACTTTAAAGAGCAAATTGCGCCGATTGAAGTTCGTCAGGGCCGTAAGACTCTTACTTTTGATACGGATGAACATCCACGGGCGAGTACGATGGAAACGCTGGGAAAACTACGTCCGGTGTTTCGAGATGGTGGCAGTGTGACCGCAGGTAACTCGTCCGGTATCAACGACGGAGCAGCGGCAGTGGTTGTGACTACTGAATCAAAGGCACTTGAATTAGGAATGAAGCCTCGTCTCCGCTTAATAGCACGTGCTGAGTCTGGAGTGGAGCCTTCGTTGATGGGAAGCGGTCCTATTCCTGCAATTGAAAAAGTCATGGAAAAGTCTGGCCTCACGATTGAAGACATGGACGTAATCGAACTCAATGAAGCGTTTGCATCGGTTACAGCCGCCTGTTCGACCGTACTCAATCTACCTATCAATAAGACGAATCCTAATGGTGGCGCGATAGCTCTTGGACATCCAGTAGGTGCTACTGGGGCGATCCTCACGGTTAAGGCGATGCATGAACTAGAACGGACAGGCGGTCGTTATGGTCTTGTTTCGCTTTGTATTGGTGGCGGTCAAGGTATAGCGACTATTTTCGAACGTGTCAGCTAACGGTCTGAGTAGGATCATTATCGGTAATTGTTTTCAGGCAGATCTTATGTTGCTTGATCTAAATATTTACTGATTTGGTTCCAAGCCAACTCGGTTATTTCGTCTGGCGCTATTGCTCCGTCGATTACGATCCAGCGATCAGGATCGGAGGCTGCTAATGAAACGAATCCAGCGTGAACACGCTCGTGGAATTCAATCCCGGCTCGCTCAAGGTAGTCATCTGACAGAGTCGTTCGTTCTCGACTAACGTGTGATTCGACATCGAGCAAGATCGTCAAATCTGGCTTTAGGCCATCTGTTGCTAATTCGATAGAGGTGGCTACTATGTCTGGATCGAGGCCGCGTCCATATTGCTGGTAAGCGATAGTCGAATCAGAGAACCGATCGCAAATTACCAGCGCACCACGTTCCAAGGCGGGTCGGACTAATTCTGCTAGATGCTGTGCTCGAGATGCCGCGAATACTAGTAGTTCAGCCCGATGGTCAACTTCACTATCGTTCGCGTTAAGCAGAATATTTCGCAAGCTTTCTCCCAGAGGAGTTCCACCGGGTTCGCGGCTGGTTACTGTTTCTATACCTAACACTCGAGCTCGATTCGCGAGGGCTTTCAATTGGGTTGATTTTCCCGCACCTTCGCCGCCTTCTAGCGTTACAAATAAACCTTCTGAGCGTGCTGGCAGCATTTTCAATACTGAGCCTTCATCTATTAGGCGCCCATGGGTCTGCAGGGATCGGTGATTGCCTTTGTACCACGGTTACTCTGCGAAATGGTTCGCTGCCGCGCGATGTGCTCTTTAGACCGTGTCGCTGAACAAGCTCATGTTGCAGGCGTCGCAGGTAGGCGCTTTGTGGTGCTAACTCGACGTTTTCTGCACCTCCGTGCGCTACGCTTATGACTGCTTCTTCTACCTCCCGCATCGCTGCTGTCATCGGGTCATCTTCCGTATCAGTTCCTTTCATTGCGAGAAGCTGGCGTTCCATTTGTGCTCCCGTGTTATTGCGTAACACATAAATTGGGATTCCTCTTTTTTGGGCTCCTCGTAAAGGACCACTTCGGCGACGATAGTAAGGTCGGAGAGTTATTACGCAATCAGCACTTTCGACCGAGTCGACAATTGTGGCTCCGGATCGAGTAGAGGCGATTGCTGCCTCAAGCCGTGAGCGACTGACACCGAAGGGAAGGATTCTCTTCGCAAGACCGCTGGGCGCAGGTGCCAACTGATGCGAGGAAACTTGATCGCCATTCGGATTAGAATTGTGCATGTGGTTGTCAGGTTGGAGAGGCATTCTGTGGACTGTTTCAATGCTACCGTCCTTGAGTTTTCGTAATTCAGCTTCAGCTTCGAAACCTCGTAATAATGCGTCTACTGTTCTCGCGACATCTTCATGGACTGCGACACGGTCGAACGACTGGATCTCAACTAAACAATCAAAAGTAGGAGGGTTACGCCGCTCCAGAGTGCTTTTCTGAGTCCCACGTCGTCGCGCTTCGTCGTCACCGAGAGTTACTGATTCGATGCCGCCGATTAAATCCGATAACGTCGGATTTTGCATGAGGTTATTAAGAGTGTTTCCGTGTGCCGTTCCTACCAGCTGCACTCCTCGCTCCGCGATAGTTCGAGCGGCTTCAGCTTCTAGTCCGGTTCCTATCTCGTCTATGACGATTGCTTCTGGAGTGTGATTTTCGACGGCCTCTATCATTACACGGTGTTGCAATTCTGGTCGCCCTACCTGCATACGACGAGCACGACCAATTCCTGAATGTGGGATATCGCCGTCGCCTCCGATCTCATTCGAGGTATCAACCACCACGACCCGTTTCTCAAGATCGTCTGCAAGAGTTCTTGCTACGTCGCGCAACATCGTTGTTTTACCGACGCCGGGCGGTCCCAAAAGCAGAATGCTGTGACCGGATTCTACGAGATCGCGAATTGCACTAGAAGATCCTGAAACACTTCTACCCACCCGACACGTGAGTCCGACTATCGATCCACGCCTGTTACGAATGGCTGATATTCGATGTAAGGTTCTTTCGATGCCGGCTCTATTGTCCTCTCCAAACTCCGAGAGTTGAGCGACGGTCTGGTCAAGCTCTTGTTCGGTTACCTCGTGAATATCAAGGGCTACTTCTGTTCCCTCGTGATAACGAGCTTTAGGAACACGTCCGATGTCTAGTATTACCTCGATCAGTCCTGCCATTCCTCTAATACGAGCAGCCGCAGCCTGTATCCGAAGCGGTAGGCACTCTATCAATAGATTGATTTCGTTGCGCTCTTCGTCTGTGGGTTCTGGTAAAGCAATCGCTTCTGAGTCAGAATCGTTCAAACTGTACTCCTAGTCACGATTATCTCCTCTACCTGTGACAAACTGCGACTCGAGCAAATGACTTTTATTGGCTTGTCCTTGACTAACAGCATCTCGAACAATTGAGATGAATAATTCGTGCAACCGTGGATCTTCTGTTATCTCAGGATGGAAACACGTAGCGAGTAACGAGCCATCACGTATCGCAACGATCTGGTCATTTTCGAGTCTGGCAAGGACTTCAACACCTTTCCCAACGTCTTTGATCGCTGGTGCTCGGATAAATACAGCATGAAAAACTTCTTCGAGGCCCGCTATCGCTAGTTCGGTTTCGAAGGAGTCGACCTGCGTACCAAACGCGTTCCTTTCGATTGTCATTGCTACACAACCTAGTGGAGGTCGGTCGAGCCCAGGTACATCAGAAGCAAGAAGAATCGCTCCAGCACAAGTACCCCAGACCGGTAATCCGGATTCTATTCTTTCTCGAAGTGGTTCCATTAATCCAAATGCCACCAACAGGCGTGCGATGGTTGTACTTTCACCACCTGGGATCACGAGGCCATCTACGGAGGATAATTGTGACAAGGTGCGTACTTCAGACACTTCGGCACCGGCAACGCGCAGCATTGCTACATGCTCTTGGAAATCACCCTGCAAGGCTAAAACGCCAATGTGCACCAATGGGTTGTGGTCAGTGACGGTCATCCCCTGGAAGTTAGTTTCCTCGTCCAGCCAGCTGCTCTTCGACCGGAATTGATGCAACTGCCTCGCCTCTCATCGCCGCGCCGAGACCTCTTGATACTTCAGCTAAAACTATTGGATCTTGATAATGAGTTACTGCTTTGACGATTGCTTCAGCAACCGCGCTTGGGCGATCTGATTTGAAAATTCCCGATCCAACAAATACGCCATCGGCACCTAGTTGCATCATCAATGCCGCATCAGCTGGTGTAGCGACTCCTCCGGCGGAGAAGTTTACTACCGGTAGCCGACCGAGTTCCTTTACCTCGCGTAAGAGTTCTAGTGGTGCCTGCAACTCTTTCGCGGCTGTCGGGAGCTCGTCTGTCGCCATGTTTTGAAGACTGCGAATACCATCCCAAAGTTGTCTCATATGGCGGACCGCCTCCACGATGTCGCCAGTGCCAGCCTCACCCTTCGTACGAATCATGGCGGCACCTTCAGAGATACGACGCAGGGCTTCACCCAAGTTCCGACATCCACAAACAAAAGGAGCACGGAACACTGTCTTGTCGATGTGATTTCGGTCATCGGCTGGCGTTAACACCTCTGATTCATCTATGTAGTCGATCCCAAGCGCATCAAGGATCTGCGCTTCGACGAAATGGCCGATCCTCGCCTTCGCCATTACTGGAATGGTGACGGCTTTTTGAATCTCTTCTATTTTCTCGACAGCACTCATCCGTGCAACGCCACCCTCTTTGCGAATATCAGCAGGGACGCGTTCTAGTGCCATGACCGCAACGGCACCAGCTTCCTCAGCAATTTCTGCCTCGGCGGCGGTTGTGACATCCATAATCACACCCCCTTTGAGCATCTGTGCGAGTCCTGTTTTAACTCGCCAAGTAGCGGTTTCACCCGTTGAGTCTTTACCGCTAGCGTCATTCGGAAGAGGTGTCTCGTTGCTGCCGTTGGTTGTCATAATGTTCCCTCTAGAATTGAGAAGCTGCTCCCGCTCATATTGTAGCGTCCGACTCGTCGGATGAACCGTACGCTTAATTCGGTGGATTTTTGTGATTTCAACGAATTGTTACAAAGTCGTGCGAGTGACTGGGTTGGGCCTCCCCAATTATTGTTTATTGATGGAGCTCGCTACGACTAAGCAGACGAGCTACCCTTATAAGGATGGCCCTTGAGAGTACACCCCCTTGGCTAATTGAACACGATCTCGAGGGCGACGCGCTCATTGGGCTAATCTCTGATACGCATATACCCGAAGCGCGTGCGACATTATTTGATGAAGTGTATGAAGCCTTCCGTGAAGTTGACCTGATCCTCCACGCTGGTGATATTCACGATGTGATTGTTCTCGATTGGCTTGAGGCTGTAGCTCCTGTCATCGCCGTTCGTGGAAATGGTGACGATGGTTCGAGTGGTCGTCCCGTTGCACCAAACGACCATCGTCTTGCTCACAATCAGGTGATTAACGTTGGCGGAAAGCGTATCGGCATGACACATGCATTCCCTGAACTCCCTCATCTGAATTGGATCCCTATACCAGAAGCAATGGAGCGCAAGTTTAATGGTCCAGTGGATATTGTCGTGGGTGGAGACACGCATGTGCCGCATGTGACTTGGAACGATGGGGTATTAATAATTAACTCGGGGTCGCCCACATACCCACGTAACTTGCAAACTCAACTAGGAACAGTGGGATTCCTTGATATCCGAAAGAGCAACATTGATGCGTGGATCGAACAACTTCACTAGTTTTGCTCGTTTTAGAAACTTCTATGGTGGTAGCAGTGCTAAGAAAAAATCTGATTCTCGCAATAACATCTGCGCTCGTCGGTGCGCTTGCTATTGGAGTTGCATTTAATGATGGTCGGCCGATTAGCTTAGAGGGTTTTTTAGGTATTGTGCTAATCGGGAATGCACTTGTTCGCTACTTAATTGCGCGACAGCATTGATTTAGATATCGAACATTCAAACACATACTACTTAAGTCAAAGATAAGGTTAGTAACGTGCAGCTTGATCCGATCGAGGCGCGTTCGTTTCTTGTGCTACTTGATGGAACCGAGGCTTCCTATGGAGCTCTCACGGCAGTGAGCCAAACAGCTAGCAGATCCGAAGCCAGCGTTACTGTCATACATGTAATAGAGGTAGAAAGGTCGTTACCGCTCACTGCTGATCTAGTCATTGAAGAGCAACATGGGGAACAGATACTCGAACGTGCCGATGCCATTGCTGCGGCACATAATATTTCATTAGAAAGTGACCTGCTTCAAGCCCGACAAACTGGGCATGTAATTGTTGACGAAGCCATAGATCGTCGAGTGGATGCAATAGTGATGGGTATTCCTTATCGTCGTCCATTCGGTAGATTCGAACTTGGACCTGTCGCAGAGTATGTCCTCGAACACGCTCCCGGCTACGTTTGGCTAGTGCGTTATCCGGACAGAGATGACGATGAGTTGGCACCACTATCTAACTGAGAGACAAAGATGAATGTAATTGTCATGGGTTGTGGACGAGTCGGCGCTAGTGTTGCTGGTCAGCTTTCAGAAGGTGGTCATGACGTCTCGGTTATAGATACTGATCCGTTCGCTTTCTCACGATTACCAACTAATTTCGCGGGTCGACGAATAACAGGGTCAGGTAACGATTTCAGAATCCTAGAGGCAATTAACATTGAAGAAGCTGATGTATTTATCGCCGTCGCATCCGGAGATAATCGTAATCTTCTTGCTTCGCAACGAGCGAAGCATCAGTTTGGAATTAAGAATGTGATTACACGAGTGAAAGACCCGCAACGCAGTGTTCTATTTGAACAACTTGGGCTCAGTACGTTTAGTCCAACAAAGAATGGATCGGAGCTAATAGTAACGTCACTGTTCGAAGAGACGCCGGATAAACTAACAGAGGCATCACAAGGCTAGCTTATGTATATCATCGTTGTCGGCGGAGGGATGGTTGGCTATGGCCTCGCTCTCGAACTGCAAGTTCTGCCTGATCATGAAGTTACGATCATAGAGCGAGATCATAATCAGGCCTCCAAACTCCGTGATGAACTTGGAGAAATGGTTGTTAATGGTGACGGCTCAGAAGTTTCCTTCCTCGAACAAGTTGGGGCTGGAAGGGCAGACCTTTTGATCGCTGTTACTGCAGATGACGGTGCTAACTTAGTTACGTGTCAGGTGGCTAAGCATCGTTTCAATGTTGCTCGTACGATCGCGAGAGTAAACGATCCGCATAACGAAGAGCTGTTTATTAGACTTGGGATTGATACTACGGTGTCAGCTTCACAGGCTGTGATGGCTCAGATTGAAACTACGCTTCCGGAGCATACGGTGGTACCCCTGATGAAACTTAAGAAACACGGGCTGACTGTAGTTGACTTACATTTGCAACATGGAGCTCCCGCCGATGGCCGTGCAATTCGCGATCTCGAACTTCCTATTGGCACATTGATATCACTAGTGGTCGGTGATGGAGGTGCTGTCGTCCCGAACGATGGCACAGTGCTTCATAGTGGTGACGAAGTGATTGCAGTTATTCCAATCGACGCCGAAGAAAGTATGCATGAACTAATTACCGGTCATCCGGTTGCCGTTTAATGCGTCTCGCTTTTCTTGGACCTATCGGAACTTATACTGAGGCAGCCGCGCTTACGTACGATGCTGCAGCGGAATTGGTTCCTTACCGAACGTTTACTACAGCTGCGCTAGCTGTTGAGAATGGCGAAGCAAGTGCAGCAGTTTGTGCGATCGAAAATTCTCTCGAAGGTCCGGTTGCTGAGACACTTGCAATCCTTGTGCGCGACGATCTGAACCTAAATATCAATGCGGAAGTTGTCCTCCCGATTAAGCATGCATTAGTAGGTTCGCCCGGACTGTCGCTTGTTGATGTAGAGATCGTTTACTCACATCCACAGGCACTGGCACAATGTCGCCGCAATCTCAGCGTTCTTGTTCCTGCAGCGCTGCCAGTTGCAGCACTTTCTACATCAGCAGCGATAGAGTCAGCTATCAAAGAGCCAGGAACACTTGCGGTTGGAAATCGACGAGCAGCGGATCTTTACTCGGCGCAATGCTACGAAGAAGACATCAGTGACCTGCCGAATAATCAGACTCGATTTATCATCTTATCGGCAGATGATTGCGAGCCGAGCGGGGATGATAAGACGTCCCTTGTTTTTAGCATGGCGCATGATCGTCCAGGGTCATTGGTAGAAGTCCTTCAGCCGTTTGCTGAACGCTCGATCAACATGACAAAAATCGAGTCTCGTCCAACTGGGCGTCAGCTTGGAACCTACTATTTCTTTGTTGATGTTGAAGGCCACCAACAGGAATCCGAGATCACAGCCGCAATCGATGAGGCGCGCCTTTGCACGCAGTGGCTTTCTGTTCTTGGGTCGTATCCACGATGGTCTGGCAACGATGACTAAGTTCAGGCTTCGAGGTGAGATTTTCTATCGCATTGGTCCCAGTGTGACCTATTGGACATGAATACAGGTAGCGCAACATGCTCAACCCAAGGGATTGATGTGATGAATGCCGTTGCTAACGAGGGTGCGTTGCTCTTTTCAGTATCAGATATCTGGTGCAAGACGAGGTGGGATCTATTATGAAGGTTATTGGTAAGGATATTGGAGACGCTATCGAACATTTGCATGCAGAGATTGAGAGTCGGTTACGCGTCGAGGCTGAACGCTCGCTTCAATTCGAATCCGGTGCGGAGCATGTTTTCTCTAATATCATGTGGCAGCAGGATAAAGTTGTGATCCGGCTACATAACGGGGTACCGACCCACGCCCTTCCTCATATCGTCGGTGTTGCCCTCGAGCACGTGCGCCAAAGACTCGAACGCTATCCGGCGATACAACGACCAGCGGAAAATGATGCAGTAGATGGTCCTATTATTCGCGCGGCTCTTCGTGAACTGGTTTTTGCACCTGCAGCTAATCATGCTCTCAGTGCCCTCGCCCTCGATGTTGAATGGGAAGATGAGCAACGTCATCAAGCTCTGAAAGATCTTCTCCGCGACTACTCTGAATGGGAAGATGATGGCGGTGATGGCATTTTAGTCTGGGCGCTGTTGGTATATGCGCGAGGTGCGATTGAGCATCCGACCGAGCTTTGGAGAGCGATCGAAGAGGATTGTCATGCAAAGCTGCCCGATGTCGCAAAACTAGGTACCACCGTCGCGAGAGCAGTAACAGAGCGTGGATGGACGAGTCCAGGTGCGTGCCTAGAATCGCTGATAGCGGTAAGGAAGTTGCTTAATTTGGAGACTGTGGCACCGATTCTCGATCGACGAACAGGGGAGATGGTTTAGTTAGCTGCAGCTAATCGGACAAGAGTGTTCAGTGGACCGCTGCAAACGAAGAGTTTTGGTTTCGTTGCCATCCGGAAATAAACGGTGTCCACTCGCGATATCGTGTCAAATGAACGGCGAATGACACTGCTGGCTGTTCCGAAGGTCGGTCTGGATGACTAGCAAGAGTCATGCCCGCTTCAGCAGGTAGTAGAAGAATATTATTACTTGCGGTGACTTACATCGGCGACGGAAGTCGGAAGTGATTCTTGCCACTGGCGAAGCGTGTCCAATGCGTTTTCAAATTCAGACGGTAACGCCAATTCCACGAATGGGGCTTGCTCAAGGAAGATAGCCGCTAGCTGTGAGTCTTCGATTGCATTGGCAGCAGTCTCCGAAATTGGAAAAACGGAGATGACGATCAATGCGACCTCCACAATAACGATGCCTTTTATGAAGCCGAATACTGCTCCACCTATACGATCAAAGGGCCCAAGCATGAAAAACCTAGCGGTTTTTCGAAGCAAACCTGCGATTAATCTTCCAAGAATCAGAATTCCAACCAATAAAGTAGTAAAGGCGAGGAAGTTACGACGCTCTTCGTGATCAATCAGAAATTCGATATTCGTACTTAGATCATTGTAGAAAGATCCAGCGACTACGGCTCCAAGCATCAACGCCACTAGCATCACGATCTCTTGAATTAGACCGCGTCGCAGAGCGGAAAAGGTCATCCATGTGATGACTGCGACTATGATTAGGTCGAGCCAGTGCAAGTCTGCAGATGTTCCAGTTCTCCCCGCCCTGTCAGAGATAGTAGCACTTAGATCGCGGTACTCGGATGAAAAGCGCACCTTGGTTGGTTTTATGGATTGAGATTACTCAAATCGAATTTTCAAGGGTGCGAGTGTTGTTTGTGTGGTGTTTGCCTGCCGTGTAGTTATAACCTTCGACCTGTTTGGACACCTACTCAAACTGGAGATCCGTCATAGCGGGCGCAGCTTTCATTTCAGGAGTCCAAAATAAGTCGTTGTTGGACACAGGACCCTGTCATTCAAATGCTAGCTGTCAACTATGCGTTGAAGAGTGATCACTCTTGACGTGTGTGGCCAATGGCAGATGGCAACTCGCTGACCTGGCTGTAGCTCGGTCGCAGTGATCGGGCTTACTTCGAAAACTTTTCCATTGACAAGTAGGTAATCTTGGCGGCCAAAGAATAGGACCTTCGACTTTTTCCAAATTCGTCCAGCTTCTCCTTCGAGCATTTTAGGTTGAGTGCGGAAATCTCGAATTCCTGCGATCAATTCGAAGGTAACTGCAAAGCCTAGAATTCCGAGGATTATAGCTGGAAGTGATGCGCCACCATTACCATCGAACAATGCTTTGGCCGAGACTAGGAACATTAAATCGACGGCAAAGGTTGCCAACCCGTAGACCGCCATACTCGGTATGAGTATCTGACGTGAAGCTGAGTGTTCCTCAAGCATCTCGCGATTCATCGATTCTCCTCAATCGATTTCGTGTCTACTGGCGAGGGATTTCCAGTGTCTGTCCAGCTTGGATCTGCATCACGTCGACTATCCCATTGAACTCAGCGATCTCATCAATAAACGTATTAATATCCTCACCCTCTGGCAGGAAACGTTCTGCGATCCAGAACATGGTATCCCCTAGAACGACGGTATACGTCAGGGTGCTCGGGACTGGTGTGGCAGTTGGCGTGATTGCTGCTGTAGGTGCAGCTGTGGGTGATGGTGTGATAGTAGGACTAGGAGGGGGACTCATTGTGGGTACCGGAGTTGCAGGTATCACACTAGTCGCTGCAGGTGTCGGTGAAGGAGTAAGATTTGGTGCCGCTATAGCAGTTGGTTGAGGTGTAGGTACTATAGCGCTGATCGAGCTGGGTGGATTGTCTGGGTCTGTTCCATTAGGAGGAAAAACCAGCAGCCAAATGGCAAAAGTTGATCCAATCAATAAAGTGATAAGTGACCCTCTATAGATTCGGGGAGAGGGGATCGCTAATGTTGGGTCGAGTTCGCTCTCGTCGAGCAACTCTTCCTCGGTTACGTTGTGATCGACACCCTGATCTTCAGTCACGAGTTGAGCGCACCATGCACTTTCGACGGCATTCCTGACCCTTTGAGTGAGTCTGAATCATAGCTTGTGCTTACGATAGCTCGACGGTCGCCCCTGCCTCCTCGAGCTGAGTTTTCGCATCTTCAGCTTCTTCTTTAGTG
>Ga0310344_10001236_pt1 | contig 19578 bp, 12 predicted proteins | sample HC15DNA20200_MG_FD_203801 | JGI IMG/M metagenome (GOLD analysis project Ga0310344, IMG submission 203801) | Marine microbial communities from station ALOHA, North Pacific Subtropical Gyre - HC15-DNA-20-200_MG | ecosystem: Environmental > Aquatic > Marine > Oceanic | place: Pacific Ocean: North... | reverse complement strand
GCTTGATGATGCGATTGCAATTCTCCTGGCAATTAAACACCTCAATGTGGTTGGGATTACGACTGTATCGGGAAATGAATCGATTGAAAAAGTCACTACCAATGCGTTGAAGGTGCTTGAGCTGGGTGGAGCGACGCATATACCGGTTGTGCGGGGTTCTGACAGGCCATTGAAGCGGGACCCAGTCTACGCTCCACATTTCCATGGGGAATCAGGTATGGGTGGGGCAGACCTGCCAGCGCCGACCAAGGTTCCTCTTGAGGGTCATGCCGTAGAATTTATCATTGAAGTTGGTATGAGCGCGTCGGATCTTGTGCTGATTTCTATCGGTCCTCTGACTAATATTGCGACGGCACTTCGAAAAGAGCCTCGACTGCGCGAAAGGGTTAAACTCATCAGTATGATGGGCGGTAGTGTTACGAATGGTAATGTTACGCCGGCCGCCGAGTTTAATGTATATCATGATGCTGAGGCGGCTGATATAGTATTTCGTGCCAAAATACCAATATTTATGGCTGGCCTTAATTTGACCGGTCAGGTTTTAGTGGGCCAAAAGGAAATTGGGGTAATTCGGACTATCAATAATGGCGCCGCGCAGGTTGTAGCAGATTTACTCAACTTCTATGTCACGGCTAGTGAGAGATTAGGTGCACGGGGGGCATCGCTACACGATCCATGTGCTGTGATGGCAGTTATTGAGCCGGATATGATTGAATTTGAATCTATGCACGTAGTTGTGGAAACGAGTGGAGACCATACTTATGGCATGACTGTTTGTGATCGGAGGGCGGGTGCGCTTGGGCGCAGGAAGGATGAGCGGAGCAATAGTGTTTGGGATGAGATAGATGATCAGTTGTCTCGTCCCAAACAAGCTAATGTTGAAGTAGGAGTGTCTATTGATAGAGAAAGGTTCTTTTTTTTCCTGGTAGAGACACTCCAGAGATACTAAGAGATGGTGAGCGAGTTGGTTGAGTAGGAACTAAAAAAATTGGATAACATGGAATTGTAGTGAGTGCTGAATAAAGGGGGGAGTCAGGTTGAGACACTAGGCGTGGTGGGTAGTATGATGCTGGGGCGCTGTCAATGAGAGTGTAAACAAATGGTACACGCAACACATGCAAATTATGTAATCCTTTGTTCTGTGTAATTCTCAGTGAATTTATATATCGGTTTGGGGGCGTTAGAGGATTGGGTAAGCAGGCTTTGGTGGTTAATCGAGGTGGAACGAGGCTATGGATATAGATAAACCAACACTACAGGATGAGCTGGATAAAATACGGGCTGTATGTGAGGGTAATGGTTTGGTTTTTAATCTTGAATATGTGAGGGGAGATGATGTTGGAGCAAGGATCAGGATTGCTAAGGTAAAGGCGGGTAACCGGCGCGACTACATGCAAATGATTATTTCTGGCGCTGATCAGAAGCAGAACGCAAACATTATTGATGAGGAATGTGTGTGCGAGATTAACTGGAATGGGGTTGGATGGGACAGGCAGTACACACAGACAATTTTGGCGAAACCGAGTGTTATGAGTTCCCTAATAAGTGACTTGGATAAAGCGGTCGGATGATTTGAAGAGATTGTACCGTAGGGCATCGGGGGTCTAATACCGCGATTAGTAGAGCCAAAGGAGAAAAACAGCGGAGCGATGGGAAAGAGTTCAGGAAAAATAAATTCATGACCTCGCTTCTGAAAAAAACTGTGCTGATGGTGTGGTGCTTGCTTTAGCGGTGGTGGCAATTGTGTGTGGAGATGTCAAGTTGGTGGTGGGGCAATTCCGACTAGAAGGATTAATGGTAGTTGTGTGTCGTTGGTAACGCCGTGAGGTACTCCTGCGGCAGCCCATACGGTGCATCCGGCAGAGGCTTCTCGGGTTTCTTTTCCGACTACGAATTGTCCTTTACCCTCCAGGACAAAATAGAACTTGTCTTGTTCGCTGTGAACGTGTGTGTTTTGGATTTGTCCAGGCTCGAGACAGTTTAGGCCAACTAGTAGTTGTGACCCTTGAAATAGAGTTGACTTAAATATGGAGTTAGAATTAACTCCCTTGTGGTCGTGATAATAGAGGAAGTTTGACATTGGTGTCTCCCATACAGTAGATAGTATGAATATATTGTATACCTTTGTATACCTATAGAGTCGAACTGAATAAGTGGTGTCGTACTGCAGTTCGTTGGCAGAATTTACGATAATGGGTCGTCAGTGAAGCGATGGCAAGGATGTCGGGAATATAGGGAGTAACTGGTCTAATGAGGTTGTTTGGATATAGGTCGAAAGATGTACAGGAGTTATAATAATCGGACAATGGAATTCATTGTCTATGCGATTTGGAAAGAGAGGGCGGTATGGTCAAGTTGACAAAGATGAAGTGCGTGGCGTGTCGCTCGGATGCGCCTCAGGTTGATGGGGATGAAATGGCTGAATATGGCGAACAGGTTCCGGACTGGAAGATTGTGAGACGAGAAGGAATCAATAGGCTCGAGCGGAACTTTGAGTTCCCTGATTTTGTGCAGGCTATGGCGTTTACCAATCAGGTGGGAGTGCTAGCAGAAGAAGAAGACCACCACCCGGCTATTCTAACGGAATGGGGTCGGGTTACCGTTACATGGTGGACACATAAGATACGAGGTCTACATCGTAACGACTTCGTCGCAGCAGCAAAAACCGATACGCTTTTGCGGTCTTAGCATCAAATTGTTGGATGACCGTTGTTTAGGGGCATAGTTAGGATAAATGTAAATCGATTATGAAATTTGGTCCGGTAAAGTTAACCGAGGCGGCTGGTAAAGTCCTTGGCCATAATGTAGCGGGAGCGGATGGACGGCGAGTGTTGCGGAAGGGGCTCATGCTTGCCGAAGGTGATATTGAGTTGCTGCGTGAACTAGGACGGGAATCGATATATGTTGCTGAGCTTGAACTTGATGATGTAGATGAAGACTCAGCCGCATTTAGGATTGCTAATTCGGTAATGGGCTCTGGTTTAGTGCTTGCGGGACCCACGGCTGGTAGGGCTAACTTAGTGGCAGAGGAACTAGGTCTTCTGCGGGTGGACGTTGATAGGGTTACCGGAATTAATAAATGCGCTGGGATCACCTTGGCGACGATGTCAAATAACCTATCAGTGCAGGCGCGAAAAATCGTAGCGACGGTAAAGGTAATACCATTTGCAGTGGCGGGCCACGTCCTTGAAAAAGCAGAAGAGGTTTCTAGTAAGGATGGACCGATAATCGAGATGAGTAAGATAGAGATGCGGGATGTGGCACTGATACTCTCGGGTTCTCCTGAAGTGCGAGATCGTATTACACGTGATTTTGAGCCGTCAATTCGTTCAAGATTGCGCGCCCTTAATGCGACAATTAGTTCGGTGGAATATGTAACTCTAGACGACTATTTCGGGGAAATCGCGCTGGCGGAGAAGATTGAATCATGTGTTGCAGGTGGAGCGCATTTGTTGATCTTAGCTGGTGAAACGGCTATTGTAGATCGACATGACATTACGCCCCGGGCGATTGAGAGGGTGGGTGGAGAGGTGGTTTGCTATGGCGTTCCTGTTGACCCAGGACACCTTTTGCTTTTGGGTTATGTGGGCGGAACTCCAGTATTAGGCGCCCCTGGTTGTACGCGCAGCCAGAAGACGAATGTGATTGATTGGGTGCTACCTCGGCTGCTCGCTGGAGACCGGCTGGCGGCTGCTGATTTCGTGGCACTGGGTCATGGCGGATTATTAGAGGAGATTCTGAATAGACCGAGACCTCGTAGTCGGCTGCGATGACATGGTGCGTCGTGTTGAGTCGAGTAGGCTAGATAACTACGTACACTACAATGTGCAGTTATGATATTATGCGCTGACCACGGGCAAAAAAAATTCTGGCTTGCCGCGGATGATATATGTGTGGTCAAGGTCTAATTGGCAGAGAGGGCATCAACTAATTCTGGAACATAAGACGGATAACGACGTTCTAGGCTGTTAGCAGAGTTCTGGTGTGTCTAGTCAAGGTCTGTTTGTCTTCATGATGAGTCCGTATGGGAACAATCAATTGACGATAGGACGGCAAGGTTTGAGAAATGTAATTGGAATTAATTGTCTTTGTGTGTGACCAATTACGTACGGTGATGTTGGTTGGGTCGGTATGTGAAGAAGTAGGGCACCTAGGGAAATTGACGGTATGTGCGAATGAGTGTGCGGTAGGTGGGCGAAAGGGAACAGATTGTGGAATCTTGGCGTAAACACGAGGGACTAGCCTCTATAGACGCACTAGAGTCGGCGTTGCGGCATCAAGACTATATTGCCAGCCGCGACTTGACCACTTCTCTTTATTTGGCCTTGACATTAGAGCGTCCTCTGTTTCTTGAGGGCGAGACTGGCGTTGGTAAAACGGAGGTCGCCAAGGTACTGGCTAGTTTGCTTGGTACTGAGCTAATTAGACTCCAATGCTATGAAGGACTTGATGTGCAGCAGGCGGTGTATGAATGGAATTATACGCGACAGATGATGTCTATTCGTATGTCCGAAGGGCGTGGCGAGGAGATAGAGGATGCGGATATTTTTGGCAAAAAATTCTTGTTGAAACGGCCGCTAATGCAGGCGTTGGAATATTCTGGAAACTGTCCAGCCGTGCTATTGATAGATGAGATTGATCGTAGTGACGATGAATTTGAAGCCTTGCTCCTTGAAATATTGTCGGAATTTCAGATTACTATACCTGAGTTAGGGACAGTGCGTGCTAATGATCCTCCTATTGTTATACTCACCTCGAATAGGACTCGAGAGATTCATGATGCTCTAAAACGCCGGTGCGTCTATTGCTGGATTGAATTTCCATCTTTTGAAAAGGAGCTTGAAATAGTACTAGTAAAGGTACCAGATGCGCCAGTCGAATTGGCGCGTCAAGTTACAGCCTATGTACAGGAAATTCGAGAACAAGATTTATACAAAACTCCTGGTGTGGCGGAAACCCTAGATTGGCTCAAGGCTCTTGTGATTTTAGACCAAAAAGCCCTGGAAATTCACGTTGTAGAGGAGACGCTTGGTGTTATTTTGAAATATCAAGATGATATCCAAAAAATGAAGGGCGACGCAGCGATTAGCGTGTTGGAGAGAGTAAGAGCAAAACAATAGTTGTATGTGACAATAATGTCGGGAAACTTCCTCCATAACTTAATGCTGTTTGGTAGAATCTTGCGCGGACTGGGTATTGATGTTAATCCGGGTCGAATGATTGATCTTGTGGGTGCACTCCAACGGATTGAGATAAAGCAGAGAACAGACTTCCGCTATGCGATGCGCGGTTTGTTGGTCCATTCTAAGGAGGAAATTTTGGTGTTCGACAAGGCCTTTGATCTCTTCTGGCAAGAACACGACAATAGTTACCGGTTTTGGCACACTGCGCAAGAGAGAGCGGCCGACACGTATAAAGAGATACTAGAATCACAAGGATCCGATCGGGTAGGGGCTGCGAAGACGGCAGTTAAGGAAAGTTTAGGTGAGACTAACCCTGGGATGGCTGTTGCGCAAAGTTATAGTGCGAGAGAAGAGCTGCGCGAAAAGGATTTTTCTGATTTATCGAGTGATGAAATCAGGGAGATCCGCGAGATGTTAACCTCGCTTTCACTGCAATTGGGTGAGAGGAAGACGCGTCGGCATGAGTTGGGCAATGGGGTAGGAATTGACATGCGTAGGACCTTGCGCACGAATTTGGTTTATGGGGGGCATGTGTTGAAACTGCGTTATCGCAAGCCCAAATATAGGCCTAGGTCTCTGGTAATCATAGCGGATATAAGTGGATCAATGGAACCCTACACTAGATTACTTCTACATTTTGTTTACTGTATGGCGGTCGGTCTGGAGCAACGTGTGGAGAGCTTTGTGTTTGGGACCAGGCTAACTCGTGTGACTCGTCATATGGAGGCAAGAAACGTAGAGGCTTCTCTCCTTAGCGTATCGCAAATGGTGGAAGATTGGTCAGGAGGAACCAGGATAGGTGAGGTGTTGAAATCCTTTAACTATGTTTGGGGCCGGCGTGTATTAAGGCGTGGTGCAGTTGTAATACTTATAAGCGATGGTTGGGATCGTGGTACACCAGAACTGTTGCGTACTGAAATAGATCGTCTACAAAGGAGCTGTTTCCGACTAGTGTGGCTCAACCCGTTGTTGGGGTTACCTGGGTACGAGCCCCTTACTATTGGGATGCAAACAGCGTTGCCCTATGTAGACGACTTTCTACCGGTTCATAACCTGGCTAGTCTGGAGGATTTGGTAGGTCATCTGGCTCGGGTAGGAGTATGTAGACCGGTGCGGAAGCAATGGTCAAGGGTCCAAGTGGGTAGAAAAGTTTAATCCCCGTTTGCACAGTAACATTCAACATTAAGGAACTTACAAGTAAATTCGGATGCAATTGGTATCCGTTTAATGGCTAACGCTGTGTGATGTTGGCAACATTGTTTGTAAGCGGGATGAGTAGAAGAAACAATAGGGATGAAGGTTCGGTCATTCTCTGGCTCAGACATTGTTTCTAGGTTTGATATAATTCGTCGGTGGTTTCTCCTATTATTTGTGTGAGATATTTCAGTATAGGTTGGGAATTATTTTCTCCCGAAAAGTATTCGCTATGAAAACTCGCTGGCAGATTGTAGTTGGCATTCTGGTAAGCGGCGTTGCACTAGTGGCTATATTGCACGGTGTTAGTTGGGGCGACGTCGGGCGGGAGATGGCTAATGGAAATTACTGGTGGCTTATACCCTTTGTTTTATTGGAAGGTTTGTCTCTTTGGGCGCGGGCAAAACGCTGGAAGGTGCTACTTGAGGATAGAATGGAGACGTCCCGCCTTTTTTGGCTTACGGGTATTAGTTATCACCTAAGTAATATTTTGCCATTGCGCATAGGGGAAGTAGTGAAGATTTATCTTGCTACTAAGAATAGTGAAATCAGAGGCATGCAGGTGGTGTCGTCAGTTCTGCTGGAACGTATGATAGATGTGGTGGTGGTGTTTCTTATGCTGTTTGCTGTGCTACCGTTTGTCCCCTATCCCTCTGATTTGATAGGGCTGACTTACTGGCTTGTTGGGCTTGTGAGTGGAGGTATGGTGGCCCTGTTTCTAGTGGCGCGGAAACGTGAAGTGATGGTCGGCATTGTAAGAAGAATCTGCGGATACCTTAGTGGGAAATTAGGTAGGGTGATGGGGAATGGCGTGGATCAGTTATTGTTGAGTATACAGCGTATATCAATGGGAAGGCTGGTTAAGGCGTTTTTATTGGGCTTTGTAACTTGGTTGACTGCGGCCTTAGCATCATATGTTCTGCTTTTAGGATTTTTGCCAGGTAAGTCGCTTTACGTAGGAATATTCGTCACTGCGATAGTGGCTCTAGGTATAGCGATTCCATCTGTGCCAGGCAGTCTAGGCTTGTGGGAGGCTGCGACTGTGGGGGCGTTAGCAATTTTCGGAGTTAGGAAAGAGATAGCACTTTCCTATGCTGTGGCTATGCACTTAGCGATATTTATTCAGATGATGGTATTGGGCATGATTGGGCTCTACCGGGAGGGTGAGAATATAAAGCATCTTGCTAAAGATGCCAGGCAATTTTTGGCTATTCTGAAGAATGATGGGGGTAGAGTGGCTTGAAGATATTGATTGCGTTGACGTATTACCGGCCGCATGTTTCCGGACTGACGATATACGTGGAGCGGCTGGCACGTGCATGGAGAAGGAGGGGCCATAAAGTAACGGTGCTTACGTCGCGTTACGACCGAAAACTGCCGTTACGAGAAGAATTACACGGTGTTAGCGTAGTTCGCGTGCCCGTTGTAGCCCGGATAAGCAAGGGTGTGCTGATGCCGACCATTGGCCTGGTGTCTAACGGATTGGTGGCGGCTCATGACGCGCTTAGCCTTCACTTGCCTCAATTGGATGCAAGTGGGATTGCCCTGAGAGGGCGAATGCTGAGGAAACCGACGGTGCTTACATACCATTCGGATTTGAAGTTGCCTTCATCGGCGATCAGTGGGATTGCTCAGCGAGTTGTTTACCTTAGCAATCACGCGGCGGCAATGTTGAGTCATGTTGTGTGTGCCTATACTGAAGACTTTGCATCTAGTTCTGAGATACTTCAGAGATATGCTCACAAAACGCGCTATGTACTTCCACCAGTTGAAATGCCACCTGTCGACTCTTTGGAAGCTTCGGCGTGGGCGACAAGGCATGGCTTGTCGTCGGAAAAGCCAATAATCGGTGTGGCTGGCAGGCTAGCAGCCGACAAAGGCATCGAGTTCTTGTTGGCGGCGCTTCCTAAGCTGCGCGAGCACTACCCGAACCTGGTAGTTTTGCATGCCGGTCCGGTAAAGAGCGTGATTGGTGAGCAGAGATACAGACGAAAGCTTGCTCCGAAATTAGCAGATCTTGGGGATTGTTACAGATTTGTTGGCACGCTGGATCCGGAAGAGATGTGCCACTTTTTCGCCAATTGTGATGTGCACGTTCTTCCCAGTATCAACAGTACAGAGTCATTTGGATTAGTGCAAATAGAGGCAGCTCTATGTGGTACTCCGACAGTGGCTAGCGCGCTCCCAGGAGTACGCGTGCCGACCCAGATCACTGGTATGGGAATTACAGTACCACCCTGCGATGTGGATGCGCTGGCACGGGGTGTACTAGAGGTTCTTTCAAGGCGTGGTGAATTTGTCAGACCACGGGAACCAATCGCGGAGAAATTCTCGCCTGACGCGACTGCGGGGAGATACGAGGCAATATTCAATGAGTGCATGTCGGGTTGGTGAAGGACGGGGTGTGGTTACGAAATGAGAAGGCTTCAGTTATGTATATGTGAATATGTCGCAAGAAATTAAACCCACTAACGTTTTTAGGGAAAATCTCCGTGAACTACCAGCTTTTTTGGCCCTGCTGCGATCAGTGGAGCAGGCATTGATTGCTGACCTAGAGTTTGAGAAGCCCGTGCTTGACCTCGGTTGTGGAGATGGATATTTTGGTTCTATAGCATTTGAGGTCCCCCCGGATGTTGGTATGGATCTGCAAACTAAATCAGTGGTGGGTGCAAGAAAGAGAAAGGGTGCCTACCAAGCGGTTGTACAGGCATCCGCAGAAAACCTGCCGTTTGATAATGGATGCTTTGGTAGTGTAGTAAGTAATTCCGTGCTGGAGCATATCCCAGATTATGAGAAAGCGATGCAGGAAATAGCACGGGTGCTTCGGCCCGGATCGCTCCTGGTTTTTACGGTACCGAGTAAGTATTTTCGGGGGTTTCTGGCTGGAAGTGGATTGTTAGCCAGAATGGGATTGCATTCAATGTCTCGTGCATATCAATGGTTTTTCGATAAGATAAGCCGGCACTACCATTACCACGATTTGGCAGAATGGCAGGCTATTCTGGAAGCGGTTGGTCTTCAAATTCAAAGACACCGGTACTATTTTTCAAAACATGCGTTGCAGGCACTGGAGCGATGGCATTACCTAGGTCTGCCGGCCCTTGTCAGCAAGAAGATAACCGGAAGGTGGGTTATTGTACCGTCGTATGTAAATCTTTGGATAACAGAGAAGATATTAAAACGTCACTACGAGGAGCAGTATCCAGAATTGGGGGCATACTTGTTCATAGTGGCAAAACGTCTTTCTTAGTGTAAATTTACCGCAAATGAATTGGGCTGAGAGCATTTATACGTGAGTAAACGCATCCTAGGTCTCCGGTCTGGACACGCTATTCATTCGGTGATTCTTCTAGGGGTCGTGCTGGCAGCTGGATACTTCCGATTTGTTGGCCTGAACTGGGATGAATTACACCATCTCCATCCTGACGAACGGTTTTTGACTATGGTGGAGACAGGTATTCGTCCGGTGTCAGGTGGGTGGAAGGAATATTTTGACACCGCGAATTCAACGTTGAATCCCCATAATCGAGGTTACGGATTTTTTGTTTATGGCACGGCGCCTATCTTTGCAGTTCGGTACTTGGCGCAGTTCATTTCTGATACGGGATTTCAATTAAGCGAATGGGGAATTAAATCCACGTTGGTGCTGGGAACGGGATACGATCAGGTGCATCTGGTCGGGCGTGTTGTGTCGGCCCTAGCAGACACTATATCCGTTCTGCTAATATATTTTCTTGGCAGGAGACTCTACAATGGTACTGTAGGGCTGCTGGCATCGGCGTTGGCCGCCATGACGGTAGCATTGATTCAGCAGGCACATTACTTTACGGTGGATTCAGTGGCGAATCTGTTTGCGCTGATAGGGCTGCTGTTTGCGGTGCGCGCTATGTACAGCTATAGCGTAGTAAATTATGTGGGTTTCGGGGTGGGTGTTGGACTGGCAGTTGCTTCGAGAATAAATTTGGCGCCGCTAGGACTGGTCATTGTGCTTTCTGAAGTTTGTCGCTCCTCTCGTGTCGATTTGCGTGGGAGTACGGCTGTAAGGATTGGTATAGCTTTGGGTGCGTCGTTGCTTGTCTTCCGTGTCGCCCAACCATACGCCTTTGAAGGACCCTCGATGTTTGATGTTGGCCTTAATGAACAGTGGATTGGAAACATCCTAGAGGTGCGTGGACAAATGAGCGGAAATGTCGATTTTCCTCCAAACCATCAGTGGGCGCATCGCGCAGCGCTGGTTTTCCCAATGAGGAATATGGTGTTATGGGGGATGGGACCGGCGCTTGGGATCTGCGCCTGGTCTGGGTTTTGTGTGGCGTTGTGGCGTGTACTGCGCAAGGAAGGAGAATATACTCGCCACTTGCTGCCGGTTGTGTGGGTGGGACTTTACTTTCTATGGCAAGGTATGCAATGGGTTAAACCCATACGTTATTTCCTGCCAATTTATCCGAGTTTGATATTGCTTGGAGCATGGCTATTATACGAGCTGGCTGTGAAAGGGCGTGCTAGAGGCATTATGCGATGGCCATCGGTTGTCGCAGTCGGACTTGTACTTGTTGCGAGTGCAATTTATGCCATCGGTTTTACGGGAATCTATACCCGGCCGGTGACTCGCGTCGAAGCTAGTCGTTGGATTTTTGAAAATGTTGCGGGGCCGTTTAGTCTGATTATCCAAAATTCTGGAGAAATCGTTAAGCAGCCGGTGCCTATGCCAGTAGGGTTTCGATTCGAGAGAGGTGGAGTGAGACATACCGAGAAATTTACGGCTAGATTTAGTGGTATTTTGACGGGTGTAGAAATAGGGCACTTATCCGAGTTAGTGCCTGATTCAGATACGGAGTCTTTTCTTGTAGAAATTTGGAAGGATGGGGCTGAGAAAAAGCATAGTGAAGCTATTTTGACGGCTGACTTAGCTTCCGATAGTGGTTACATATTGAATGTTAATCCACCGTTGTACGTGACGGAGGGTGAAGATTATCAATTGGTTAGTCAAGTGCTCTCCGGTGAGGGATTGATGATTAGTGGTGCTCGACTTGTTAATGAGTCGAGTTGGGACGATGGATTGCCCTTACGAATGAATGGTTATGATGGTTTTGGTGGAATTTATCAGGGCTACAATTTGGAGCTTTATTGGGCGGATGACGAAAGTAAACGTGCACGGATGCTCGACATACTCGATAGGGCCGACTATATACTAATCTCGTCAAATAGGCAGTATGGATCCATACCTCGTTTGCCCACCAGATATCCGCTTACGAGTACTTATTACAATGCTCTGTTTTCGGGTGAGTTGGGCTTTCAATTGGAGAAAACATTTGAGAGTTCACCTTCCATTGGCAGCTGGTCTGTTTCGGATCAGAGTGCAGAGGAACCATTTACTGTATACGATCATCCAAAGGTGATGATTTATCGGAAAACTCCTGAATTTTCGATTGAGAGGGTGGAAACTATATTTAATAAGGTGGACTTGTCGCAAGTAGTGTGGATGGACCCCAAGAATGCGACCGCGGCTCCGAATGGCTTGTTTTTGCCTGAAGACCGGCTCGTCGAGCAGCGAAAGGGTGGTACGTGGTCGGACATGTTCGATAGAACTAGTGTATTAAATAATCAGCATTGGCTGGGTGCGCTAGCTTGGTGGTGTGCAATTCTTATATTAGGCTGGATTGTGTATCCGCTTGCGTGGACCACATTTGGCGGTTTGACGGACCGAGGTTATGCGGTAGCAAAGATCTTGGCACTTTTGAGCGTGAGTTGGACTACATGGATTTTGGCTAGTATGCGATGGATGCCATTTTCACGTGGCACGATTGCGCTGGCGATAATTTTTCTGGCTCTGGTTTCGACTGCAATCATATGGGGGCGTGTGTCTGAGTACCGGCAGTGGATTGCGAGCCGTGTCAGGTATATTATTGGGGTCGAGGCAGTATGGCTGTTCTTGTTTCTGCTGCTACTCTTTGTTAGGTGGTCGAACCCTGATCTATGGCATCCGAATTACGGCGGCGAAAAGCCCATGAATTTTGCGTATTTGAATGCCGTGATACGGAGCACTTCCTTTCCGCCGTATGATCCGTGGCTGGCTGGTGGTTATATAAATTATTATTATTTTGGCTATGTAATGGCTGCTGTGCCAACGAAATTGTTGGGGATAGTGCCATCTGTTGCATACAACCTGCTACTGCCTATGCTATTTGCAATGACGGGCAGCGGCGCCTTTTGTGTAGCGTATAACCTACTGAAGTATCAGCAAAGAGAGGCATCTCGACGACACGACAAAACTTACCCCATACTTGGCGGTTTAGCGGCCGGTACGATGATGGTTTTGGTAGGTAATTTAGGGCAGATCGACACCATTCTAAAAGCGATACGTAATTCTAGTGTGGTAACCAGTGCGGGCATGCTCGACGCATCGCTCTCAAAGTGGTTTGTTATGTTGCGTGACTTCATAAGTCAGCCGGGTATGTCTAATATTGGTAGGGGGGAATGGTATTGGAATGCTACGCGTATTATTCCTCATTCGGTTGGGGAGGCGGGGCCAATTACGGAATTTCCGCTGTTCACTTTTCTGTATGCCGATCTACACGCACATATGCTAGCACTGCCACTAACCCTCTTGGCAATATCATGGTGCGTGTGTCTTGTGCTTGGGGCGAAGCAGTCTCTCAGAATGGACGAAAACATATTGCTCTTCTGTGTAGGTGGGATAACCATCGGTTCACTTGCCGCCACCAATACATGGGATTTCCCGGTATACATGGCGTTGGGGTGTATGGCGGTGGTTTGGGGACATCTTCGGTTTTGCAATAAGTTAGATTATGCGTTCTTATTGGGTGCTAGTGCTAGAGTGGTTGCTTTAATTGCACTCGGGACACTCCTTTATCAGCCATATGCGAAATGGTTTGGGTCGGGCTACAACAGAATTGAGCTCTGGAGTGGATCCATGACCCCGTTACATTCATTCCTTAAAATCCATGGATTATTCCTCTTTGTCATAGTGACGTTTATGATTGCGGAGAGTCGCAAATTGTTTAGGAGTGGTCTGGCGGGAAATTCTTACGAAAATCAAGCGCGCCACTACGCTGTTCTTTTAGGTGGCGTAGCTCTGGCGATAATGGGAATACTACTATTTGTTAGGGGGGTCCAGATTGCTCCACTTGTATTGGGATTGGTGGCGTTGGGGAGTTTGCTTCTTATTTATTTGCCTGAGAATGCTAGCATCAAGATTGTGATAACGATAGTGATTTTGGCACTCGTATTGACATTGATCGTTGAGGTGCTGAGGCTGGCGGGCGATATTGGCAGAATGAACACAGTCTTTAAATTCTATTTTCAAGCGTGGACATTATTGAGTATTGCTAGTGGGGTGGCTGTTGTATGGGCATATGAAAGGGTGAAAAAATGGGGGCGGCGGAGCGGGGCCATCTGGAATCTCGGTGTGGTAGTTTTGATGGCTATAGCGTCGTCATATACTCTACTTGCCACATTAGCGAAAATTGCAGATCGGATAGACCCTCGCGCCGGCCCAGGATTGGACGGCATGGCCTTTATGGAAACATCCCAGTATCACGATAATGGTCAAGTAGTAGAGCTTGGACCTGATTATGATGCGATTATCTGGTTGCAGGAGAATGTAGTAGGTTCGCCTGTAATTGTGGAGGCTCACGCTCCGGAATACAAATATGGCTCCCGCTATTCAATTTACACAGGCCTACCTGGTGTTGTTGGTTGGAACTGGCATCAGCGTCAGCAGCGGGCTATTACACCGGGCAATTTGATTACAGATAGAGTGGAGGCGACGGATCGCTTCTATCGGGAAGAGGATATTCAACAGGCTATGGAATTTGTACTACGGTACGACGTGAAGTACGTGGTAGTTGGGGGATATGAGCGCGTGTATTATCCTTATTCTGGGTTGGAGAAATTTGGGCGAATGGTTGAGTTAGGGATGCTTGAGGTCGCCTATGACAATGGTGAAGTGGTGGTTTATGTACATGAGCCTGTTTCGAACGGAACGGGTGGTTTATGAGTGATTTTTTTGCTTTTATTGCTTGGTGGTTGTTGGTATGTTTTTCCGGATGGGTCGTATGGCCACTCTTGTTTCGGATGATGTCAGGCCTACCGGAAAGGGGATATGCGCTGAGTAAGGCGTGCGGCCTGCTTCTAATTGGATATGTGTTATGGATGTTAGGGTCACTAGGTTATTTGCGTCTTACGAGCGGCGGTGTGCTTATTTCCGTAACGGTAGTTGCATTACTGAGTTTGCGTTTTGGTAGTCCTAGTGATTCGGTTAAGTGGTTGGTTAGACATCGTCGCCTTGCGTTGCTTATGGAGTGTGTCTTCTTCGTATTTTTTGCAATGTTTGCCTATCTCCGCGCATTGAACCCGGAAATTGTTGGCACTGAAAAACCGATGGAGTTTGCTTTTTTGAACTCCATACTGCGTGAGGGAGTAATCCCCCCAGCAGATCCATGGTTGTCTGGATATTCAATTAGCTATTATTACTTTGGTTATGTGATTGTTGGGATGCTGACCCGAGCGAGTGGAGTTCTGCCTGGAGTGGGGTTTAATTTAGGCGTTGCAGTAATGTTTGCATTGGCAGCGGTAGGGTCGTTTGGTGTGCTTCTTAATCTCATAGCATTGTCGATGAAAGCTGGCAAAAGGGAGGAGATTTTGGGTGGCGCTGGTTTGTCCCGCTTAGCTCTACCTGCAGTTCTGGGGCCGGTTTATACGGTTATGACAGGTAATCTTGAGGGATTGCTGGAAGTGTACCATCAGCGCGGGCTAGGAGGATTGCGGTTTTGGGAGTGGATAGGTATTGAGTCGCTTGATGCTTTACCTGCGTTAAGCGGTGGGTGGATGCCGCAACGTTATATGTGGTGGTGGCAGGCATCGCGTGTGATAGGTGATTATGACTTGGGTGGTAATGCAGCGGCAATACAACCTATTGATGAATTTCCATTTTTTTCCTTTCTGCTAGGAGATTTGCACCCACATGTTTTAGCGTTGCCGTTCGTATTGCTGGCTGTAGGATTTGCTCTAGAAATGTTTACGATGTCAGATCTTAACGCTGGAAGGGCTTCTGGCTGGCATACATTGCCGGCGGCGAAATTTATTTTAATCGCGGTTGTTTTGGGAGGTTTGGCGTTTTTAAATACCTGGGATTTCCCTATTTTGTGGGGTGTTCTAATTGCTGCATACTCCCTTGGTCGGAAGAAGTTTGGCAGAGCTGAGGTGTGGCTGGCCCTCACTCTCGTGATTGTGGCTGGTTTGTGTTATTTGCCATTCTACCTAGGATTTAGCTCGCAGGCGGCGGGGATTTTGCCTAATCCGATTTACGATACAAAGATCAATCAGTTCGCTGTGTTGTTCGGGGTACTTTTGGTTCCGGCATTGGCATGGATGTGTTCTGAATTTGTTGGAAGGCGCGATAGGCGAAACTGGCGATTGGGTATCCTCGTTGGACCAGGGATATTGCTTGTATTAGTGGTCAGTTGCTTGCTTCTCACTACAATTATGCTGTCCAATCCTGAGATACGTGGTATGTACAGGCAATTTGATGCATTAGATGGAAAATCCGTAACTGAAGATATTCTTATTGTTTTGCGACATCGATTGAGTGATGAGCCGTGGACTGCAATATTGTTAACAAGTGTAATGTTTTTCTGTGGATCTACGATACATAGTAACGCGGATTTGGGAAGGACTGGAGTAAGTGTGACACCGTTTGTAGCGATGTTATTGGTCGTGGGGGCCTTTCTCACCCTGGTGCCAGAATTCATATATTTGCACGATGGTTTTAGGGCGAGAATGAATACGGTATTTAAATTCTATTATCAGGCGTGGTCTTTATGGGGACTTGTCGCGGCTTATGGCTTGTGGCGATTGAATGAATGTTGTGGAAGAAGAATAAAGCTAATGCTATGGCCGCTAGTGGCGTTTACCCTGGCAGGTGGTCTTCTTTACACTGGATTAGCGACGTGGACAAAGACGGAGGGCCTTAAAGGCACCACGGTCGTTGAAGGTAAACGTGTTGCAAAATTGGATGGAGTGGCGTCAATGGCTCAGTCAAACGCGGAGGAATATTCTGCGCTGATGTGGTTGAATAAATTTTTGGAAGAGGACGGTGTGATCGCCGAGGCTATCGGGGGAAGTTACAGTGAGTATGGGCGTGTTTCAACTCATAGTGGTCTTCCGACATTGCTGGGATGGCCGGGGCATGAGATGCAATGGCGTGGTGGGTTTGAGGAGGCGGCTGGACGTGAGGAAGCAATCAAGAGGCTGTATTCAGTACGTAGCTGGGATGAGGCGTTCCGCATAATGAGACAGTATGGAATCGTGTATGTGTACGTCGGGGATTTGGAACGACGGGATTTTCCAAATGAAGGCCTGGCGAAGTTTGTAAATAACATGAATGTTATTTACAGTAATGCTCGGGTTAGTATATATGAGCGTATTGACAACTAATAAGGTATCAAGACGTAACGAATTCCTCGTTATTGCTGGGTTATGTATTCTGGGTATGATTCTGAGAACACAGCAGTTGGGTTCAGGGGCGTTAAATCCAGACGAGATGACTGGGGCTATGTCCGCGTGGAGGCTTATTACTGATGGGCGGGCAATGGAATCGAAATCAGTTATGCCGGCGAGCGCTTTGCTTCACACATTGCAGATATTCACATTTTGGCTGGGCGGTAACGCTAGTGCAGAACTCGCGCGTTTTTGGCCAGCAATTGCTGGAAGCTTGTTTGTGTTGTGGCCGGTGCTGTTACGGAATTGGATTGGACGCGATCGCGTGCTAGTGGCAGTTGCGTTGCAGGTGGTGTCTCCGGTGTTGTGGATTGTTTCGCGGACTGGTGACGGGATGTCGTTGGCGCTAATTTGCGGATTGACCATGTTGGCTGGGTGGAAAAAGTTTTGTGGGTCCTCCGATAGATGGGCTTTGACCGTGGCTTCAGCTTCATTAGGTGCCGGGTTAGCTTCTGGGCCACAGTTCATGACAATAATGTTTATTGGGGCAGTGTTCACGATCTTTAATTTCAGAATCGGTGCAAGGTACTGGAGAAGTATTCGTCCGGAAATTCACGCGGTATTAGTGCCGGCGGCGTGTACATTTGTCCTTGTTGCAACTGCTGTTTTCCGTTATCCAGCTGGAATATTGGCGGTGGGAGACTCGTGGATTCTGTGGCTATCTAATTGGTCAAGGATAGTGGGAGAGAGGCATTTCGCGCTTATTCCAAGCTTACTGCTTCTACATGAAGGGATATTGCTGGTGCTTGCGTTGGTCGGGGTTTGGCTGTTGGCGCGGCGCGGTGAGAGACTCAGGGAACTAGTGTCCCTGAGCGTTATTGGTCTTGGTTTTTGTCTGTTGTATGCCGGTCGTGAATCGAACGACATTATATGGGTGATGTTACCGCTGACAGTATTGGCATCGGAAGCCGTCGTGTGGGGGTGGAGGGTTGGACTACGACGAATGGAAAGGTTTATTTCAATATGGCAGGTGATCGCACACCTGATGTTCATTGGGTTTGGATACATGGTTGTCGCGCAATACGCTGATGGTCGGGGAATAAAGATACTCCCGGGTGACTGGGACATATTGGTGCAAGTGGTGGGTTTGGGTGTTATAGGTGTAATGATAGTGTTTCTCTTTGCGAGTGCTTGGTCAAGGGTAATAGCACGACGGGCAATAATTGTCACCTTACTCTTATCACTTGTGGCGTGTTCTTCCCATTCTCGTACACGTCTTGGGGAAGGGGTGAGTTTGGAAGCACTGGATTTTTGGTACGAGGACAACGTGTCGGTAGAGGGACGACTGTTACTAGAAACACTGGAGGAGATATCCCTAAAAGCTACGGGACACTCGAGGGAAATGAGAATTGAAGTGATTGGGGAATCGTTTGGGCAGTTGGATTGGTTGCTTCGCGAGTATCCGAATGTCAAATGGCGGAATAGGTTGTCTGCGGGTATAAATAGCCCGGCGGTTATTGTAATGGGGGAGGTCGTAACAAGGGAGATTGAGGACAGGTATTTCGGGCAGGATTTTGTTGATACAGTGAGTCGGACTGCTTGGCCAACTGATAGTAAGGGCTGGGCTAGTTATCTAATTTTTGGAGAGACACCTGTTGAACAGACGAAGATGGTGTTATGGATTAGGTCTGATTATATTTTAGAAGGTTCCAGGGCCGGGTGAATATGTGGGTTCATATAAGTTAAGTGGGGGGAGACGCGGTGAAAACTGAGTACTTGTACGGGGAATTCAGGGACGGGGTGACGCCGGGGAAGAGCGAAGTCATCTTGAGGCTAAATTTGGAGAAGGCTGCTTGGGTGTGCCTGTTGATTTTGGCGGTAGTAATGCGTTTCTACGGTCTTGGAGACCGTGTAATTAGCCACGATGAGAGTTTGCACACCTATTATTCATGGGAACTCTCAGAGGGTCGTGGCTTCCAACATACGCCGCTAATGCACGGGCCGTTCCAGTTTCATGCGTTGGCACTATCGTATTTCCTTTTTGGGGATAATGACTTCACTTCCCGGATTCCGGCAGCGGTGTTTGGGGTTGGTGCTATTGGTCTACTTTGGTGGTTCCGGGATTGGTTGGGGAGGGTCGGTGCCTTTGGCGCTGCAGTATTGATGACGATTTCTCCTACGTTGCTTTACTACTCGCGTTATGCGCGGAACGAAGCTTTCGCAGTTGTCTTCGCTCTACTAATGGTCTTAGCCATACGGCGTTACTACCAGTATGGGGGACAGCGATGGTTATATCTACTCGCAGTGGCTATGGCCCTCAGTCATACAACGAAAGAAGTGGCCTTTATTTATGACGCTATTTTTATGTTGTATCTGGGAGGATTGTTTGTTAGGGATAATTTGCGATCCTCATGGAGGAGAGAGGGTTTAAAGAGGGCGTTCTCCCTAATTTTGATTTTCGCTGGGATGGCATATGTAGTTGCGATTAGTGGCTGGATTTACGCTACGGATAGTGGCTCCGGGCTGGCAATAGATCAGGCAAATATCCGAATATCACTGGCGACGAGCGCTGTGTTTGCGAGTGGTGTAGGTCTTGCCCTAGTTTTGACGGCTCTGGCTATTTCCGTCTTTGAGGATCGCAAAAGAGTGTTTAGTTATGCGAGTTTTGACCTTTTGTTGCTGATGGGTACTCTGGTGCTTCCTCAGCTGGTGGCATTCCCTGTTCGAGTTGCTCTAAACT
>Ga0310344_10001234_pt1 | contig 19608 bp, 23 predicted proteins | sample HC15DNA20200_MG_FD_203801 | JGI IMG/M metagenome (GOLD analysis project Ga0310344, IMG submission 203801) | Marine microbial communities from station ALOHA, North Pacific Subtropical Gyre - HC15-DNA-20-200_MG | ecosystem: Environmental > Aquatic > Marine > Oceanic | place: Pacific Ocean: North... | reverse complement strand
CATTTGATTTTTCAGAGTCAAATATTTCACATACTAATGTTTTACACGCTGAGATAATGTTTCCAAAAAACACGCTAGAATTTCTTTCACCAAACTATTTTGGAACAGGTAATGATGTTGAACTATTCAAATCATCTATCTTCATTGATGATTATTCTGAGGAGGACAATCGTATAGTGCACTTTGTTTTATTGCCAGATCATTTGAGACATATTAAAAATCAATTAAAAAAGATGGGAGATGAATTACCAAATTCAATTAATTTAGTTCTTAACAAAGGACAAGAGATAGTATTTCCTCTAAGAACTCTAACACTTAGTGAAGAATATCAAGTAGACTTGTCATGGGATCCTAAAGTAATCATCCCTGGAGAAAATATTAAATTCATTTACACATTTAGAGATACTTCAGATCTAGGTCCAATTAGAAACTCTGACTATACAATCACATTATTACAAAATGGTCAGACAATTTTTTCGGAAGATAGATTTGCAAAAATTGGTGCTGACTTTCATGACTACACATTTTCAGAAGAACAAACAGGTCTAACAATTCTTAGATTTTCAAATATTTCAGGAAGCGGACAACAAACAGAATTTGCATTTGTAGTTGGTTCACAAATGACTTCATCATTAGTTCCTGAATGGGTAAAGAACAATGCTGGATGGTGGGCAGATGGTCAGATACCTGACTCTGCATTCATTGATGGAATTGAATATTTGATTAAAGATGGATTGATTGTTGTTTCAGATACAGAACAAAGTGAATCACAAGCAAATACAATTCCTGAATGGGTAAAGAACAATGCTGGATGGTGGGCAGATGGTCAGATACCTGACTCTGCATTCATTGATGGAATTGAATATTTGATTAAAGATGGTATCATAAAGATTAATTAAAAAAATAATTATTCAAAGGCTGAAACAAAACTAGATTCTTCAACTTTTGTTTTTTTACATTTACATTGATTAGAGTCTTCACCACATTCAAAGCAAATTAGGAGATTTCCTCTCTTACAGTCGTAAAGTGACATTTCCATATTTTATTACAAAGTTTGTATTTAATGATAATTGAGTATATAGATCCAGTAGGACTAGTGTTTTCTTATTTTAAAAGCATGCTCAAAATTGCTGCACGTGTAAATTTTCCATATTCTGCCTGTTCGAAATATTTTGCTTGTTTTGAAGAATCAACATCAGTAGATATCTCATCAATTCTTGGAAGTGGATGTAATAATATTGAACTCTCCTTCATTTTGTTTACAACATCCTGACCTATGACATAACTGCCCTTAACTTTCATGTATTCTTCCTCGTCAGGAAATCTTTCTTTCTGAATTCTAGTTACATATAAGACATCCAAATCTTCAATGTGTTCATCTAGATTTTCAGATTCTGTATATGACAAGTTTTGTTTTAGATTGTATGTAGAATCACTTCTTATTTTTAATGATTTAGGAGATATTAGATGTACGTTGACATCATAATTGCTTAAACCGTATAACAACGAATAAACTGTTCTGCCATACTTCAAGTCACCAACAATTCCAATATTTTTTCCATCAATCTTTCCTAATTCTTTTCTTATTGTATACAAATCTTGAATTGCTTGTGTTGGATGTTCTTCTGTTCCACTACCACCATTAATTACTGGTTTATCAGAAATTTCTGCTGCAAATTTACTTGAGCCGTCTAGAGGATGACGAAGAACAATTGCGTCTGCATAACCTGCCATAATTCTTACAGTATCCGCCAAACTTTCACCTTTTTGAATAGAAGATGATGTTGAATCAGCAAATCCAAAAGATGTTCCGCCAATTAACGCCATTGCAGATTGAAAGCTAAGTCTAGTTCTAGTACTTGGTTCAAAGAAGAGATACCCCAAAGTTTTCCCTCTGGCAATCTCACGTCGTTGTTCTGGTTTCATTTTTATGATTTCATCAGTTGTTGAGTAGATTTGGTCAAGATCATCCTTGGAAAAATCTCGTATGGAAATCACATCATTCTGCAAAAAATTGTTCATTCTTTGAATCATATATAGAGGCGATTATACAAACTATTCTATGGAACAATCTGATTTGATAGTCAGGCGTATCAAAGATGGAACAGTCATTGATCATATCAATGAAGGCAAGGGTCTCAAAGTTTTAGATGCACTTGAAATTGATGGTAGTCGTGGAAATGTCATAACCATAGCATTGAACATGCCTAGTGGGAAATTAAAGAAAAAAGATATGATAAAAGTAGAAGGCAGATTTTTGGAAGATGATGATACCAACAAACTAGCAGTAATTGCTCCATCATCTACAGTCAATATAATCAAGAACTACAAGTTGGTAGAAAAAAGAAGAGTTTCGTTGCCAAATCAAATTGAAGAAATTTTCAGATGTTCTAATCCAGACTGCATAACAAATAGTCAGGAACACATTGAATCTACAATGGAAGTCTTGGATAAGGAGAATCTTGTCTTAAAGTGCAGATTTTGTGGAAGGGTTTTAGATGTTAATGATCTAAAATATCAGAAAAAAAATTAAAAAATTTTTAAAAAATAATTTTTTTGATTATTGACCTAAGATGATGAACATCATGACAATACCATAGATTGCGATTGATTCTACCATTCCAATGAAGATGAATACCTTTGATTGTAATGCTGGGTTTTCAGTAATTACTGCTAAACCTGCAGAACCGACATAACCTAAACCAATTCCTGCACCCATTGCTGCAAGACCAAATGCAAGACCTGCACCAATTAGTTTAGAACCATCAGCGCTACCAGAAGAAGCGTCTTCTTCTGCAGCATGTGCAACTCCAGTTAGTCCTGATAATGAAACTGCAATAACTGCAAGTAAGAAAATTGAGAGTGGTTTCATTTTCAATTTTTGATTTTTAGAGACCATATTTAAACCAACACCTAATTTTGTTAGATCCGATCTAGTGTTTTCTTTTTTGCAGATTGAAGTTGATCTTTGATTGTTTTTGCAGAATTCTCATATTCTTTATCTAAACTTTTCTTAGAGTTTTCAAGTAGTCTTTTAATTTCATCTTTTGCCATTATTGTCTTTTCTCCATTGAAGCCTTCACTTTTTTTAATCTTGCGAATTCCTCTCTTTCTCTTTCTTCAAGGGTTGCAAGTATAAATCGAACTCTTTGTTTGTATTGTGGAATAATTACATTTTCTAGAGCATTAAGTAATTTTTGTGTTTTTTCTAATGCCTTTGCTAGGCTAAAAATTGAGTTTTCGTATTCTGCAGCCTTGCAAATTTTTGGTAGTAAATCTTTGATTAGTTTGGCACCACGGTCAATTGATGCATTAGTATCTGCAAATCCATAAGGAATCGATTTTGTGTCCTTTTCAGTCACACTTAGAACAGGAATTGTTACATCTACCACACGTTTTACATCAGAATCGACTTCCATAACTCCAGGAGTTGATTGTGCTACGGAATCAACTGTTCCAACACCTAATGACAGATAAGATTCGTTAACTGATTCATAAATTTCTTGTAAAGGATCCCAAATCCCACCTCTGGTTTTCTGTGCTTCAGAGATCATTTCTTCAATATTTTTTAACAATACTTTACGTTTGTCATCTAGAATTTTTTGTACCATAGATGCAACTTGACTAGAACGTTTATACTTGAATAGCTCGATCTTTGTTGCTGTTACGTTTTGCCCAAATGACATGAGAATTATTCCTTGTAGTATTGTTCTACGTATTTGTCTTTGACTTTGGTTATTTCATTCTTTGGAAGTTTTGAAACACAATTCCATTGTAAACCTAGAGTTTCTTCAATGGTTCTGTTTTCATCAATTGCTTGTGTTAAGAATTTCTTTTCAAATTCATCACCAAAGTTCATGTAATTAAGATCAACTGCTGTGAGTCCTGCTTTTCCTACTATTCCTGCAAGTGCTCTAACTTCTTGAGCACGCGAATATGCATCATAGTTTTGGTTTGAAATTTCTTGATGATCAGCACGTGTACTTCCTTCACCAATTCCATCTTTCATGATTCTACTAAGACTCATCAAGATGTTAATTGGTGGATAAACTCCTTGTCTGAATAAATCTCTGCCAAGTACTAACTGTCCTTCTGTAATGTAACCAGTAAGATCTGGAATTGGGTGAGTAATATCATCAGATGGCATTGTTAAAATTGGAACTTGGGTTACACTTCCTTTTTTACCTCTTAATCTTCCTGCTCGTTCATAAATTGTAGAAAGGTCAGTGTAAAGATATCCAGGATAACCTTTTCTTCCTGGTACTTCTTCTCTTGCTGCACTGATTTCACGAAGTGCTTCAGCATAGTTTGTCATATCAGTAAGAATGACAAGTACGTGCATTCCCAAATCATATGCAAGATATTCTGCAACAGTCAATGCTACTCTAGGTGTGATAATTCTCTCAATTGCAGGATCGTCTGCAAGATTCAAAAATAGTACACTTCTTTTTAGTGCGCCAGATTCTTCTAAACTTCTTTTGAAGTATTCTGCTTCACTGTACTGCACACCAATTGCTGCAAATACTACAGCAAAGCTATCATCTGTTCCAATAATTGCTGCTTGACGTGCAATTTGTGCAGCCAAGATGTTATGTGACATACCAGAACCTGAAAATATTGGAAGTTTTTGTCCTCTTACAAGAGTAAGCATTCCATCAATTACAGAAACTCCAGTTTGGATGAAATCTTTTGGATACTCTCTTTGTTCAGGATTCATTGGTGCACCGTTAATATCTAAAAATGAGTCTGCAACTGGTTCTGGTAAACCATCTTTTGCTCTTCCTAAACCATCGAAAACTCTGCCAAGTACTTGTTCTGATACTGGCATTTCCATAACTTTGCCGACAAATTTTGCATTTGTTCCAGATACAGAAAGACCAGTTGTCCCTTCAAAGACTTGGACAACTGCTTTACCATTTCCAACCTCTAAGACTTTGCCTAGACGTTTTTCACCATCAGTTGTTTCAATCTCTACTAGCTCATCAAATGCTGCATTATCAACACCATCAACAATTACAAGTGGTCCTTTAATTTCAGCAATCTTGCTGTATTGAACTCCACCTTGATTACTCAATTTTGAACTTTAACTCCTGTAATACTTTTGAATTGTTCTACCATGTCAGTTCCGATTTTATCTAATTTATCCATCTCATCATCTTTAACATCCATTCTTGCTTTGAGTAATGATGAGATTACTTCCATGGCACGAATGTCAGCTAATGATGCACCATCTTTGAGTGCTTGTTGACCTTGATTGTAAAAATCAACTTGTAATTTCATTAATTTGAATTGTTTTTCAGGACTACAGTAAGTATCTACATCATCAAAGGAGTTTTGTTGTAATATTCCAATCTTAATCATTCTTGCAACTTCTAAGATTAGTTTTTCTTCATCTGGGAGTGCTTCAGGTCCTAGCAGTTTAACAATTTCTTTTAGTGTATCTTCTCTTTGTAGGATTCCATATGTTTCACTTCTAAGACCTAGCCAGTCACCACTAATGTTTTCAGACCACCATTTTGCGATATCTGCAAGATACCCAGAATAGGAGTTCATCCAGTTAATTGACGGATAGTGTCTTGAATATGCTAAACTGGCATCCAAAGCCCAGAATGTTTTGATAAATCTCATTGTGTGTGTTGTAACAGGTTCTGTAAAGTCACCTCCAGATGGTGATACTGCACCGACAAGTGATACTGAACCGTCTCTTTCAGGGGAACCTTTTGCTTGAACACGTCCTGCTCTTTCATAAAATTCTGCTAATCTTGATGCAAGATATGATGGATAACCTTCTTCTGCAGGCATCTCTTCTAATCTTCCTGACATTTCACGAAGTGCTTCAGCCCATCTGCTTGTAGAATCTGCTACAAGTACAACATCATAACCCATGTCACGATAATATTCTGCAATTGTTACACCAGTGTAGATACTTGCTTCTCTTGCTGCTACTGGCATGTTACTTGTGTTTGCAACAAGGACAGTTCTGTCCATTAGTGGTTTTCCTGTTCTTGGATCTTTGAGTTCTGGGAATTCAACAAGTACCTCAGTCATCTCGTTGCCTCTTTCACCACAACCAATGTAGACTACAACTTGAGAGTCAGCCCATTTTGCAATTTGATGTAGTGTTACAGTTTTTCCAGTACCAAATGCACCTGGGATTGAACCAGTACCACCTTTTGCCAATGGGAAAAATGTGTCAATAACTCTTTGACCGGTAAGTAATGGGACAGTTGGATCATATCTTTTGAGATATGGTCTTGGTTGTCTAACAGGCCATTTGTGATACATTTTAAGTGGTACATCAGAGCCTTCAACAGTTGCAATCTCTGTCTCTAATGCGTAATCACCTTCTGCAACAATGTTTGTAATTTTTCCACCTTTATGATCTGGCGGGACTAAAATTTTATGTTCAATGAGTGATGTTTCTGGAACAGTTCCAATTATGCTTCCTGCTTCTACTTCATCACCAACTGCAACAGATGGTACAAAGTGATACTCTTTTGTCATATCGACAGGTGTAGTTGTAATTCCTCTTCCAATAAATGAGCCTGATTGATCAGCCAAATCCTTTAGAGGTCTTTGAATTCCGTCATAAATTTGACCGATAATTCCAGGTCCTAATAGCACACTGAGTGGGTTTCCAGTACCAACTACTGGTTCACCAGGTTTTAGACCACTTGTTGATTCATAAACTTGAATAAATGCTACATCACCAGTAAGACGAATTACTTCACCGATTAATTTTGCATCTCCAACTGATACAGTTTCATACATTTTTGCATCAGCCATACCGTCAGCTTTAACTGCCGGTCCACTAATCCATACAATTTTTCCTTGTGCTACCATATCAATTACCTAGGTTAAATTGTGCTGCAATATCTTTTCTAATTAAAGGTTTCAACAATTCAATTCTTGCATCAATGGTGTTATCAAAACTCATAGATCCATCTTTGGATGTAACTTTTAGACCACCCATACAATCAATTAGATCGCTTGATAGTTCTGCACCAGAAATGCTTGATACTGCAGATTGAACTATTTTCTTGTCTTTAGAATTTGTGTAAACTATAACATCACTAGTGTTTAATGCTTCAGTTGCTTCAGTAAGTAATTTTGTGATTAAACTTGAATATTCAGAATTTCTTTCCATATTCGCGATTTTTTCTTTGGCTTTTTCTATAACCTTGTCAGCAGATTCTTGAACAAGTAGAAGAGCATTGTTCCTAGTAGCCAGATCGGAACTACCCACAATTTGTTTGGCAATTTTATCTGCCTCTTTTTTGCCATCAGAAATGATTTTTTCATATTCTTCTTCTAGCATAGGTAGAGAATCAGAGAGGGTCTTTTGTGCATCCTCAAGAGAATCTTTCAGACTTTTAGAAAATTCAGATGAATTTCTATCTAAAACCTGATCGATTGTTGATTCTATTGCAGAATTAGATGGCAATGAATGCCGTTTTAGGGAATTGAATTTTAATGTTTAGTATAACAAAGGGTTTGGAAAGATTAAAAAAACAAGAACTTTGCGTTCACATATCTTGGTAGTGGCAGATCTCAAAATTGGTACAGTCATTTTGCCTAGATCGGAGACTCCACAAATAGTATCTAGATTAACAGAATTTGAGTGGTTTCACAAGATTGACTCTACTTCTGAGACAGTCACACCTGAAGTTGATGATATTTTGCTCAAAGCCCAACAAAAATTCCAAGAAATTGATGAGGTCATCAAAGGATTAGGAATTCCAAGAGAAGTAGGCATGATGGAGATTTTATTCAAAGGGACAATGTTCAAAAAGCAAAATCAGGAATTAGATGAACTTGAAAAGATTGTTAATGATGTGATCAAAGATGCACCAGGAATTATAGATGCGCCAGCAAAATTACTCAAAGAACAAGATGAATATAAAAAACATATAACTGAATTTACAACTCTAAAAGAAACTCTAGAAGTAGTAAAAAAACTAAACATTGATCTTACTGGATTTGGAACGATGAAACAATTTTACACAAATTTATTCATTGTACAAACAAAGGATATCGATGAGATTAGAAGAACATTAGACAATATTACAATTAATCAATACGAATTAAATACAAAAGATGAATCTGCATTGGTATTAATTGCAGATGTTGCAAACTTAGAGAAAATACTCAAAGTTATGAGAAGCTTCAATGCAAATCCATTCTCTATTCCAGAGGGAATTGAACAGATGCCAACAAAAGCATATGCCACTGCTGAATTAAAAATTAAAGAATTTCAAGAAAAGCACAAAAAGGTTACAAAGGAAATTGCAAAATTAATAGTAAAGATTAGAGGTGACATTCTTACATTACATGAAAAAGCGCAAGTTGCAAAAGATATTCTTGAATTGTTAAGAAAGCCTGGCGGAACTAAAAACTTTGCAGTTATTCAAGGATACATTCCAAAAAAAATGGAGAATAAATTCAAAGATACAACCAGTAAATGGATGTCAATTGTTGAAGATGTTTCAGATCCTGAATTGGTTAAGAAGAAACCAACTCTATTTGATAATAAAATTTTTGTAAGAACATTTGAGGTGATCACACAAAGTCAGGGAATTCCAAAGAAAGGAGAGTCTGATCCAACTCCAATGATTGCATTGATGTGGCCAATATTTTACGGATTGATGTTTGCAGATGTGGGTCATGGACTTTTGTTAATGGGCTTTGGATTAATCTTCAAACTAAAGGGACAAGGAAATCTATCTAGATGGGGAATGCTAATTGCAATTTCTGGCGCAGCTGCTGCAATAGCAGGCGTGGGAACAGGAGAGGCGTTTGGATATCACATTGATCATTTGACACCATTTGATGGATTGTTAGAAGAAGGAGGAGCACTTTACTCTGTTTCATGGTTGGTTGGAGCAATTAGTGTAGCAGAACTAAACTTTGAACAAGTAATTATGATTCTCAAAGTTTCACTCTTCATAGGAATATTACACATTTGTTGGGCATTTGCTTTACACATCAAGAAACTTTGGCAAGACGGTCACAAGCAAACAATGTTCTTTGAGGCAATTCCAAACGTTACATTGTATGGTGGAATTGTTGTCATCATGATGTGTGCAATTGGTTCTGGTTACGATGTAATGAACATGTATTCCAAGGTTCATACTGAAGCTGTACCATGGGTTACAGTTTTCTTAGGAGATTGGGCACAGGTCTGGATTATTACTAGAATTGCAGGAATTATTGTAATTGCATCAATTGTTGTAATGATGATTGGTGGACTAAAACACATCAAAGCACATCCAGAAGAAGGAGGTTCGCCAGCAAATGTCTTCATGGAAGTTTTACTTGGAAAGAGTGTAGAATGTCTAGCACATACAATTAGTTATGCTCGGCTTGGAATCATGCTGCTTGTACATGCAGCGTTATTACTGACAGTAAACAATTCTTATGCATATCAAGGTGGATTAGAATCTCCAGGTGCACTTGCTTTACTCATTGGTGGAAACATTGGAATCATGATGATTGAAGGATTAATTGTTTACATCCAGTCACTAAGGCTTCACTTGTATGAGTTTTTCACAAAATGGTATGAAGGCGGTTCAGAACCATTCAAAAATGTTGTACCAGAAATGTACTACAACCAATTCAAGTGGAACAGAAAATAATTATTCAATAGGAAGTTCTATCTTATTTCCCCATTCTCCCCAAGAGCCCAAATACACTTTGACATTTTTGAATTCAAGTTTTTTCAAGGACAAGAAACTGTTTGCAGCACGATATGCACCTTGACAATACGTAACAATTGGAGATTCTTTATCCATCTTGTAGAGAGAACTTAGATCCTCATCAGATTTCAGTTTTCCAATATCATCCAGGTTGTTGTTCCAATCTATGTTTATTGCAGTTGGTATATGACCACCACGAGCTGCTCTAGGAATAGTACCGTCAAATTCATCAGGAGAACGTGCGTCAATAATGGTAACTTTGTCTATACTTTGCTCTAGTTCCTCAAATCCAATTATGATTGAAGGGTCAGTTGGAGTTGAAAGTTTTGATGGTTTGTAAATAGTAGACTCGGTTTGTGTGGGAAAATTTTCTCTAGTCCATTTTGATAGGCCACCATCAAGCATTTGAACATCAGGATGTGAGAAATATAGACACAGCCAAACGCCTCTTGCAGCAAGCATTCCAGTTACATCATCATAAAAAATGATTTTCTTATTTTCATCAACCCCTGCATATGATAGAATTTTTCTCATGTGCTGACCAAAACTTTCTAGTCCTTTTTGGGAAGTATCTGCCCAATGAAATGAGAATAGATCTAGATTCACTGCACCAGGAATGTGTGCTTTAGAATAATCCTTGTATGAACGAGCATCTAAAATCAGAACAGAATTGTCCTGATAGATTTTCTCCAGTTCCTGTGTTGTGATAAACATAAACTAACTTTTCGTAAGTGGAATAAAAATTAGTTTAGCATCCGCTCTTTGGAAAATCTAAAAAAAGAAAAAAGAAAAAATGGATTTTTTCTATTCGTTTACGTATGCTCTTTCACCGTTCTGTGCGAGGTCGAGTCCAATTTCCTCCTCTTTTGGAGTGACTCTGATTCCTCCAGGCCAAACTGCATCCATTACTTTGAAGATTACAATGGAGACACCAAATGCATATGCAATTGACATTCCAGCAGCAACTATTGAGATTGCTTGTTGTTCATAACCTTCTGGTGTGCCGGTCCATGCGCCAATACCATCGCCTGTGTCCCAGATGTGTGGACTAGCTAGTGTACCAGTTAAGATAGCACCTGTTAAACCACCCATTCCGTGAACTCCCCATACATCGAGGGCATCGTCCCATTTTCGAGCGTTCTTGAATGCAACACATCCATAACAAATCGTACCTGCAGCAATGCCGATAATTATTGCAGCCATTGGTCCAACCCAACCAGATGCTGGTGTGATTGCGACTAAGCCACTTACGGCTCCTGTTGCGGCACCTACTATACTAGGTTTGCCGGTGTGTGCCCATGACATCAACAGCCATGTTACTACTGCCATACCTGTAGCAGTGTTTGTGACTGTCCATGCGCTTACAGTGATTCCATCTACCATTACTTCACTTCCAGCGTTAAAGCCGAACCAACCGAACCATAGAATTGATGCACCAAGAACTACCATTGGTACATTGTGTGGCTCCATTGGAACTTTGCCATATCCTAATCTTCTTCCGAGGATCAGGGCGCCTGCTAGTGCTGTAAATCCTGATGAAATGTGAACCACAGTTCCGCCAGCGAAGTCAAGTGCGTAAGATGGTGACAGATCAGGGTTGAAGTCTAAGCTTCCTCCGCCGATGTATCCTCCGCCCCATACCCAATGACAAATTGGGTCATAGACGAATGTTCCCCATAAGAGAACAAAGACTACAATTGCACTGAATTTCATACGGTCAACTAGACCACCAACAATTAGTGCTGGTGTGATGATTGCGAAGGTACATTGGAACATAGCAAATAGTTGGTGAGGAACAGTTCCTGGCCAAGTATCACTACATACATCTCCTTCCTTCATCGTCTGCATTTGGTAATAGTGAGCCCAAGTATCTTCACAAGGACTTGGTGCACCTAGTGGTGCCCAATGTGAGACTTGGTTGAAGCCAACATAATCAAGGTTACCCATGAATAAGTTTGCATCACTGTCTACTCCGCCAAATGAGAGTGAATAACCCCACAATACCCATTGTACACTCATGAGACCCATGATAATGAACACCATGCCAATTGTGTTGACTGCGTTCTTTGATCTTGCAAGTCCTCCGTAGAAGAATGCAACACCTGGAGTCATGAAAAGTACGAGTGAGCTTGCGGTTAGCATCCAAGCCATGTCACCTGTATCTACATAACAGTACATGTCTGGAACGCCGTCATCATCAGTGTCATACCAACATTCGTTTGGGTTACCGGTATAGATACCAGCACCACCGTCGGGATCACCGACTACATAGCCGTCCATACCATCAGAGGTTTGTTGGGCATATGCTGTTGATAGAGCACCTGTTGCCGTCATAGCGACTGCGGCCATAAGTATTAGAGCATACTTATGGTTTCGAGATTTCATTGATCAAAACCGCTGGGCTAATGTATTTAACGTTTAAGATATAAAATTGATTCTTAGTGTAAATTATTATATTCTAGTAAATTATGATAATATCATAAAATGAATGAATTATGTTACTATTTTGGGCATTATGCGGCCATTTTGGCAAGGTGTAGAAGATGAAATCGGAAAAGACAAGATTAGCAATATTTGACACCTTCAAGACAAAGAGGCAACAGATAACAGGAGAAGCAGCAAGGCAAAGAGCAATCATACATCACCTATCAAATGTAACGAATTCTGCGTCTAAGACAAGAACCGCTATCTCACAAAGCATCGCAGAGGAAAATAAGATAATGTGGAAGAACATCTATTCAGGAATTTTCAGAGATTTGGATGAGATTTTGATACCATTAGGAATAGTAGAAGAGGAAGGAAGACTTCCTCTCAAAAGAGGTCCAAAAGCACTTCAACAAAATGGAATGCCATTTTATCATTTAACAAAAAAAGGAATGATTGTGTCATTGGCTATAGATAACATATCGGAGAGAAAGAGAATTCTCAAAGGAATAGTTAATCAAGCAAATGATGATGAAAAACAGGCATTTGAGATTATGGAAAAATTAGTCAAGATTGCACCTCATTTCGGATTTTCAATTTTTGAGAGATATGTGAAGGCATATTGTGAAAACAAGTTAGACGATCTTTTACCATTTACAGTTGAAAATGTGAGTAAATCTACAGATAATTCAGCCCAGTTACAAATGGAGTTATTAGAAGGATTTTCAAAACTTTCAAAGTTAGATCGCGATCAAACCATCAACTTTCTACAGAAAATTGATTGAGATAGTTAACAAACATTTAAAATCGGTTCATAGGGAGAAAAGCTAAATGGGTTCTGGAGGTTCTCAAAAGATTTTCGTGACAGTAAAATCGTATAGCAAGCGTGGTCAATTATTAAAGAGAGCAGATCTTCAGACTTTGGCTGAATCTCGTGATTTAGATGAACTAGTTACAAGAATTAAAAATACAAAATACATTGATGCAGTAAATGGAGTTACCAAACCATATACCGCAGAAAAATTGGAAATGGCACTTAAAACATATCTGGCAGAAGAGCAGTTCAAGATAGCCAAAGCTTCTGGAAACTCTAAGATACTAGATTCATTCTTTCAGAAATTTATCATTTCAAATCTAAAACTCATCTTAAAGGGAAAGATTCTTGGAAAATCACAAGATGAGATTTCAGTACATTTCAATATGCATGCTGAGGAATTGGCTAAACAGAGAGATACCGTGGTCAAAGCACTAGTGGCAAAAGACTTGGAAGAAGCAGTATCATCTCTAGGCTCATCACCATTTAGTCCTGAGATTCAAAAAGCAGTTGAACTCTACAATGAGACAAAAAATATTCAAGCCTTTGATATCTACTTTGACAAGATGCTTTATCAAAATATTTCAAGAGCACTTCGCAGTGAAAATGATCAAGACATTTCTCATGTATATGGAATGGAGATTGATTTTTACAATGTAATGAGTATTGTTAGAGGAAAGTTTTGGGGATTAAATGATGAAAGAATTGCAGATTTGATGGTAACTACAACAGTTAATCTCCCAAACCAAGTTATAGATAGAATGATGGCAGCAGAAGCTGTCAAAGATGCGTTAGATGAATTATCTACTACACGATACAAAGATTTGATTCCAGAAACTGAAGACGAAGTCGAAGCGATTGCAGAATTTGAACATGCCTTTGAGATGGAATATTACAAGTCAATCAATGGAGCATTTTCAAAGATGTTTAGTTTTGCAACAGTGGTAGGAATTTCAAAATTAATTGGTTATGAAGTAAGGAATATTGGTGCAATAGCATTTGCAGTTGAACAAAAAATTCCAGTAGAAACCACAATGTCAAAACTAATTGTAAGAGAAGCTGAGTAAGATGCCAGATAAAATCATTCCAAATAAAACACTCTATTGTACAATTAAACAAGAAGTCACTCAACCCAAAATCAAAAGAATCATGAATTCATACAAAGAGGTTAAAGCTGATTTTCTTACAATTGGTTTTTGGGTTAGTTCTCTCTTAGCAGCAGTTTTAGCTATCCCTTCAATTGGAATATTTATCTACATTCTTACAATTTTTGATAGCATCATAGCCGGAGCATTACTTGCATTTGGAATTCATTTTGCTCTATTATCAGTAGCTGATAGAATTTCAAAATTTTTGGTGAATCTGATAGATGATGATCAAAAGAAAACAGAGATTCATGGATTTATGTCAAGTGACTTTTTTACATTTGAGACTGATGAGGAAAATGTCATGGTGTTGAGTATTAATCATGAGGGTAAGGAAAAAAAAGATATTCATAGTTACATGCTTGAGCACCAAGTATTCCATTTAGCCTTGAACAAGTATTCAGAAAAAACACCTAGACTAACTTATTAAGACGTATAATTCATCTCTGATCTACCATGATGGGAGATCGCGACTATAGGTCGGTAATTAAAAATGCAATAGAATCTGTCGGAAGAGAGCTAGAATACAGATACAAAAAAGACGATATTTCAAAGATTCATGCAAGTGAAGTGACAGGATGCCTCAGAAGAGCATTTTATGATAGAACCGATGAGATTGAAAGAGACAGGACAAGTTTTACAGATCTAATAGGAGGCATGTTCCGACAGTTAGAATATGGAGCACAACCAAAGGATTTCTCTTTAGAAGATATCAACCTACAGACTCAGGCAGACTTGATTGTGGATGATTTGGTGATGGTTTTTAGATCAACAGGAGAGAATCCAGAGAGTCCACCTGCTAAGGATTTACTATACATCAACGCATGTATGTATGCGTATGACAAGGTTGACGGAGTTATAATTTACATAACCGGCAAGGGTGAAGAAATATCATTTTCAGTCACAAAAAACAAGAAAATGTTTGAAGAGACTGTGAGAAGGGTTCGTGTTCTAAATGATCTACTAAAAGAGAAAAAGACTCCAATTTTGGAGACATCGATAGAATGTTCAGGGTGTCAATATTATGAGAGATGTTATACAAACAAAAAGGCTGGAAAGACGATAAACTTCTTCGGCGCAGGAAAAGATTTCCTAGATAGTATGAAATCTTAGAGATCATACAAAATATCAAAAATTAATAAAATAAGAAAAAGAAAAAGAAAATTCTTTTTTGTTTTTTAGTTTAGTCGCCTGGTTCTTCTGGGTGGCCTTTGCCTCTTAGTGCAAATGTAACTACTGCTAATGCGATTGCTACGCCAATTGCTGAACCGAATGCGGCCATATCTGCTTCTGCCATGGAGAATCCGTTTAGAAATAGAATATAACGTGTTGTATCATAATTTTTGAAAATTATGATACTATTACCTAGTAAATTCGAAGGTGATCTCGTTTTCTCCGCCTGCAGTCATTGAACTGAGGTTAAAGTAGGCCTCACCAGTAATTCTCCATTGAGGATCGCCATTCTCAAGAGCTTTCCATAGTTCTGGGATGTTTCCATCATTTTGAATTGTAAACTCATCTTTGATAATGGTAGGTCGATCGCTTAAGATTGTAAAGTAGTTAGATGCCCCAACTAACCCACCAGGGGCTGCCCTATCACCAATTGATTTTGTTCCAATTTTCATGCCATCCTCATATACATTGTAACGAATCATTTCCAAGAGAACCGATTTGTAATTTGGATTTGCTACCTTGAATGAGATTTGAATGTATGCGAATCTCTCATCTACTTCTTTGATTACAACATCTTCCAAATCAATTACTAGTGGTTCAATTCCAGACATTCCACCTGAAGAGCCAATCAGGCCCTCACCAGAGGTATCATCAATGATTGAGGTTCCTGAATATGCAATTGCTAGGATTATTACGGCTAACCCACCAATTACTCCAATTACAGGTATTTTTGGATTCAATGAAAATGATTTAGTTTTTCTTCATAAAAAGGAATCTAAAATATACCACTAGTGGTGCATAATTTTATGCAGTATTTCCAAGCAGTGCAGCAGGGCAAAAAACGAGCAAATGAGGCACAAATGAAGCTCTTTGATATTGCTGGATTTGCAATGCTAACCCTTACTACAAAAAAGAGAGATGGAAAATTCATACCAGTTGGGGAGGAGACCTATTGTGCCGCCATAAAAAAACCTGAAGGATATGTGATAATTTTGGTAGATGAAGAAGGATACACCAAAACTCAATCAAAGGATTTGGAAAAAGAGGAAGCTGCAAAAATTTATGCAAAAGTTAGAGAATCTGGAATTGTAGAATTTTCAGGAAAGCAGATTGCTATTTGGACAGAAATGTTTGATACAATCCAGTCAGAATTAGAGTAAATTTACACAGTGATTCTCTTAAATTCGTTCAACATTTGGACCTCTTCAAAATCAACATCGAATTTTGCTTTTGCCTTGAATGAAAAATCTAACTTGATCACTTGAGATAAGATTTCCAATCCTTCATTGATTTTGTTTGATTTGATTAAAGAGGATGCCTTGTTGTAAAGAGCAGTTGTGTTTTGTGGCTTTACTTTCAAAACTAAATCATAGCATTCCAAGGCAATATCATACTGACCCAAGTAGTGATGGGCCAATCCTTTGTTTAGTAAAGCCAAAAGATTGTTTTGTTCTTGTGCAAGAACTGTGTCATAACAAATGATTGCCTGCTCAAATCGTGCCAGTTTTCCGAGGATGTGACCTTTTTTGAGTAATGCTTCAATGTTTTGTGAATCTTGATCTAACACTTTTTGATAAAATGTCAATGCCTCCTTTGGGTTTCCTAAGTTGAGTGAGGTTTGTCCATTTTTTAGCCATGATTCAATATCTGACATTATACCATCAGTCAGAATTAGAATAATATGATACTATAGTTGATGAGCAATTTCATGAATCGATAATATTTAATTTAGAAAGCGCCTTTCTGCAATCACATTCTTTTAGGTGATCTTGCCCTTCTCCACCACATTTCGTACATATCATTAATTTACCTCTCATTTTATAATCACTTTTTTGATTTTGAAAAAAAAATTATAGAAACTCTGAGTCAATGTCTTCTTTCATTCTAGAAATGTAATCTTTTTCATACTCATCTAGATTTTGACGACGAGAGGTTTCTGAATTTTTTCGTTCGAAGATTTTCCACTTCATATTATAATTTTTTGAGAATTGTAATTATACCCTAGAGTTCATTTTTTAGGATTAATTCAAAATTTTATTCTCAATCTAAGAGATGAAAATGAATTTCAGGTATGATAGCTAAGATTTTCTAGAACAATCACCTAAGAAATCAAATGGATGAGGATGAGGAAAACAAAATTGTAAACCTTCGTGGAATTGCCATTATTTCAGCATTTGTCATTTCGTGCATAATTTTGTATATACAAACAAGTGAATGGAGTCAGTGAACAGAATGTTAAGAAATTATCTTCTGCTCTCTATTGCAGCAATTGCACTTTTTGGTATTTCAGATGCATATGCAACACACATCTCGCAACCAATCCTGACTATAGATGACAATTTTGTATATTCAGTTGGCGATGAACTTTCCATAACAGGCTGGGTTGAATACAATGATGCATCAACTTCAGATGTATTACTAAGTGTGAAAATATCAAATCCAAACGGAACAGTCATTTCTGATTTTTTTCTGACCAGTGATTCTGAAGGCAAATTTGAATTTCCATTTGAGTTATCAGAAGGTGATGAATCAGGCGACTATCTAGTGAACATAATGAGTATGTGTAGAGAGATACATAGAGACATTTGTACACACAAAACTGCTGAAACTACAATCAGTGTTTTAGGTGAAGAAAGTAGGATTCCTGACTGGGTGAGAAACATCTTTGTCTGGTATGCTGAAGATACAATCTCAGAAAAAGAACTATTGAATGCATTACAATTTCTTATCAATGAGAAAATAATCATTGTAGACCCGTAATGTGCGATGATCTCAGAAAAAGCCTAAATCTTACGGTGTCGTATACTACCCCATGGAATATGACGCAGTCATGAAACGGATAATGAAATCTGATGACAACATTAGAAATTGCATTGTAGCTGACACTGAAGGCGAGATCAAAGCATCCATGCATCGAGATGGAGTACGCAACTATCTTAGTGAGGAAGAGACTGCTGCATCACTAAAACGTGCAGCAAGTTCATGGAAGGCAAGAAAACAACTATCAGCAAAGATTGGTCCGGGACAATATGCAATTGCAGCATTTGAAAAGCTGACAAGAATGACATTTCCTGCAGGAGAGAATCATCTAGTGTTTGTCAGTATGGCTTCAAATCCAATTAGAGAAGATATCTATCAAGGAGGAAGAGAAGATATCATCGAACATGTCTTAAACATACTTAGTGGAGATCCTACCAAAAACTAACCCTGTAGATCATCTTTATTTTTGTCTATATGATCCACTTTTTACGAAAAAAATAATCATCCCCTTAATTCTAGTAATCTTTGCTATTGGACTTGCAGCACCTAATGCATTTGCTGCACATAGCATGAATGCAACAGTGGAGAACGCAGAAGGTTCTTCGACTCCGGGATGTGAACCAGATTGTTTCATCCCAGCTACAGTTACCATTGGCGTTGGTGGAATGGTTACATTCGCTAACAACGATAATGCAGCACATACATCAACTTCGGGAAGTCCAGCAGATGGACCAAGTGGTGTCTGGGACAGTTCATTAGTAATGGTTGGTCAATCATATACAACTCCAGCACTAGATGCAGGTGAATATCCTTACTTGTGTATGGTACATCCATGGATGACAGGATTGGTAATTGTAACTGATGATCATGGTGGAGCAACATCTCAGCCAGAACCCGAACCAGAATCAGAACCAGAAGCTACACCAACAACAACTTCAACAGCAGCAAACACAGTTGAGAACGCACAAGGTTCTTCAACTCCCGGTTGTGAACCAAACTGCTTCATTCCTGCTACAATTTCAATTAATCCTGGCGAACAAGTAACATTCGCTAACAACGATAATGCAGCACATACATCAACTGCTGGAAGTCCAGCAGATGGACCAAGTGGTGTCTGGGACAGTAGCATGGTAATGGTTGGTCAATCATATACAACTCCAGCACTAGATGCAGGTGAATATCCTTATTTCTGTATGGTACATCCATGGATGACTGGAACTGTAATTGTTGGTGAAGGTAGTCCAACTCCATCACAAGCTGAATCTTCACAAGCACAAGATGAAGCAGCAGCTAGAATAGCTGAAGCAGAAGCTGCTGCAAAAGCAGCTGAAGAAGCAGCAAAGGCTGCAGAAGCAGAAGCTGCTGCAAGAATAGCTGAAGCAGAAGCTGCTGCAAGAATAGCTGAAGCAGAAGCTGCTGCAAAAGCAGCTGAAGAAGCAGCAAAGGCTGCAGAAGCAGAAGCTGCTGCAAGAATAGCAGCTGCAGTATCAGTTAATGAAAAGATAGAGATTTCGATGGACTTTACAAATGATTCAGATTCACAACAACCATTTGCATTAATTGTTCAGATTAAGGATTCAAACAATACCACAATCTC
>Ga0310344_10001232_pt1 | contig 19616 bp, 20 predicted proteins | sample HC15DNA20200_MG_FD_203801 | JGI IMG/M metagenome (GOLD analysis project Ga0310344, IMG submission 203801) | Marine microbial communities from station ALOHA, North Pacific Subtropical Gyre - HC15-DNA-20-200_MG | ecosystem: Environmental > Aquatic > Marine > Oceanic | place: Pacific Ocean: North... | reverse complement strand
AATTCAAATGCTAGTGATGCACCGATTATTCCTGAGCCTATAACTGCAATTTTTTGATTCATTGCACTACTTGGGAGATTGAGCTTCAGGAGTTTCTTTAGAAGGATCGAAGAATTCGTTTCCAGTTTTTGGTGCCCATGTTGAAGCAGGGCGCATAGGTCTGTAATCAGGATTGAAGCCTTCTAATGCATCAAAGACGTACCATACGATGTAAATTGCGGCTATGATTCCAATGATTATGGTTATCACTTGCCTTTTACTTAGCTGAATTTTCCAAAAACTAATCATGATATTGCTCCTGACTAATTCATATAATAGGTGTGCACATGATAGGGAAAATTCAGTGTTTGTCAAAATATCATAATTTTTTATAAAAAAAGAAAGGCGCCTAAGCGCCCTTCTCTTTACTATATTTCTATTAGACTAGTCTACGTTTCTATTTATAATAGAGAGTATACCTGTCGCAAGTGAACCGATTAACATTCCCAAGAATGCAATCATCCAAATAATATCGTTATCGGCAATATTCGCTACAAACATCGCAGCTCCGATAATTATAACTACTATTCCAAGGATAAGATGGAGATTTTTTTGTAGAACTATAGCGATTCCTATCAAAATCCATGAGATTCCAAGAACGTTGAATATTGTTCCGGCTATTCCTTCTGAAACTCCATATAACATCCCTGCTTCCGCCATTAGACCATCTTCTATTGCCCATCCAACTGATAGGGACAATCCTGTAGATGCAACTGCTATAGGCAAGCAAATTAATGGAAGAATCACAGCAACCTTGGCTAATAGGTTACCTGGCTTTCCATCTCCATGCATTGAATGTGCTAAGAATATCCAACCAGTCATCATAGCTACGAGTCCAGCCAATTCAAATAATGTTCCGACTCGGTGTAAACCGATATTTTCAGCGATTTTTCCAACAATAACTGCTGTTCCTTCATCGCCTGATCCAGTTCCGGGGAAACCAAATATCGCAACTGCCATGAGTATTGGGCCAACTGCTAGCAGTAGACCTGTAAGTGCTTTAGAGTTCATAAATTACTCCTTAAATAGTTTGATCTAACTCTAAAGCACTTGATTATGGCATTACAACCCATGTATAGGTCAAAATTTTAAAATTGTTTGAAAAAAGAAGGGCGCCTAAGCGCCCCTCTCTTTACTATATTTCTATTAGACTAATCTATATTTCTATTTGTAATAGTCAGAATTCCTGTAAGAAGTGAGATGATTACAAGTCCCATGAATCCAATGATCCAAACAATTTCGAAATCTCCAATAGTATTCATCGAGAATAGCGAAGCACCGACGATGATTACTAGAATACCTAGGATAAAATGATTCCCTATAAATGATTTTCCTGAAACTAGAGGTAAGTTTTTTTGTAGAATCATAGCGATTCCTATCAAAATCCATGCTATCCCAATGACATTGAATATTACTCCAGGACTAGAAACACCTTCTGAAATTATATACAACCACTCAGCTTCTACCATTAATGCTCCCATCGCCGCCGCATTTTCTGGCTTCAATGCGTCTTCTATCATATATATGACAGCTAATGATAATCCTGAAGATACAATTACTATGGGTAAACAAATTATTGTAAGAGTTACAGCAACTTTTGCTAAAAGACTACCTGATTTACCACTTCCATGCATTGAAAGTCCTAAGAATATCCAACCAGTCATCATAGCTATTACTGCAGTCATATCCAATAATGTGAAGTAGAGATGACTTTGGGTATCTTCAGCGATATTTGACACATGATCCGTCGCTGTTATTAGTTCATCATTACTTTCGCCAAAGCCAGCAAAAATAAGTAGTGAACCGATTATTAGAAGTCCACCAGTAAGAAATTTAGGGTTCATAAGTAACTCCTTTAAATTATTGAATCCGTTGAACAAATCATAGTACTTTTTTTATATTTGTCAAAATTTATATTTTAATCAGTGATTGGTTGAGTCAGTCCATTAATTTCAGTAATTGCAGAATATCTACAACCAGGAGCCACCATGTCTTCTTGATTGTAGATGGATGAATCACCTATCCATGTTTCATAGGAATCCATCAAATCTTGGACAGCGGATTTAAAATATTGCTCGATGTTTTCATTTAAATACATTGTTGGACAGTAGTTGGTAACTCCTGAATAATCATCGAAATATTTCATTACAGTGAGTTCAGTACGGCCATTAATACCTGTTTTGTCGTAATCTCTCCAATTACCTATATAACCAAGAACTTGACCTGCTTCAATGACTGAACCTTTTGAGAGAATGGTTCCGTTGACTTTTAATGGCAAATTACAAACCACGGGAGTAGACCCAGTTCTGTCACAGTCAATACTTACAATATGATCTATATTGATTCCCCACATTGACCCTTGTGAAGGTTTTATTACTATGTCCCAGTCATCTTGAGTATAAGTTTCAGATGGCTGCCAATTGAGCATATCTACAACCCCGCTAACTGGAGCTAGTAGGATTGTGTCAGCAGGTGCACGAAATTCAAATGTCGGATTGTCATATTGATCTGCTTGGCCTTTATTATGTAGCATTCCGAAATCATCGAACACTGTTTTACTGAATTGTTGATTATATTTCAAATCCCCAAAACTTGAATCATTCGTATCCCAAGGCCCTAAATTCGCTATGAGCAAATTTTGAAGTTTTGGAGCCTCATTTGGATCGGGGAAGTTCATAACTCCTTGCCCAGCAGGGTTGATTCCAGAGGTTTGGGAGGATGGCATCATCATGCACATCATCATTATCATCATGTTGGAGGGGTTTTTACATAACTCTTCGTTGGTTTGGTTTGAGTTCTGGGTATTGAGTGATTTGGCTAGTTCTGTAGTTACTTGAGGGTCAAGAGATTTTGCCAGTTCAATTGCTATTTGAGGATCAATAGATTTTGCCAGCTCAATTGCTGTATCAGGATCAATGGATTTTGCCAGTTCCACAGCAGTTTCCTTATCTATTGATTTAGCCAGCTCAATTGCTGTATCAGGATCAATAGATTTTGCCAGTTCCACAGCAGTTTCCTTATCTATTGATTTGGCAATTTCAATTGCGGCCTCTGAGTTAATGGGCGTTACAGTTTTTTGTGGAATAGGTGTATTAGTTTTAGTGATTTCAGGAGTAGGTTTGGATAATTTGGTTGGGTTAGGTGTTTGGGTGGGTTTGGAGATTTTTTTAGACGGTTTTTTAACGTTAGTCTTTTTTAAGGTATTCGAGTTTGTATTTTTTAGTTGCGGTGTAGCAGAGGCTTCGGATTTTGAGGAGATATTTTCATGTGGTATAGATTTTTGATCAGCAACTGGAATTTTTGTTTTAGTAGTGGATGAAATATTCGAAGTTTTAGAATCGTTATTGGTACTACATCCCAGAATAAAAATTATTATAAAGACATATATTGTGGCTGCTAATATTTGCAACCTATAAGATGTGATTCTCAACTTCATTACCCCCACAGGCAAGCGAAAAAATTTATAGTAATGAGCAAATTGCAATTAATGAAAAAGTAATCTTATAATGCATTTCGCGCCTCCTCGTTACAAGAGAATGTATTATAGCCCATGATTGTTGTCAAAAGAGGGTTTTTAAAATTGACTGAATACTGAAAAATGTATAGAATCGCCACACTAAATTGGCCCGTTTTATTAGGAGGTGATTTTTGTCGAATCATGAAGTCCAGTTAATTGCACACCTTTTACGTAGAGCCGGATTTGGAGCTACTAGAGGTGAACTTGAGCAATATTCTAGATTAGGTTATAAAGCCACTGTCGACAGGCTTTTGGATACTTCCAATCCTCAGGCGATTTCTGAACATCTTCTGAGAAGATACCATCCTGATGAGACCAGTATGTTAGTGGGTTTGGGTGGACTAGGAGCGTGGGTTTACCGAATGACAACGACCGATTCTCCATTACTAGAGAAAATGGCGTTATTTTGGCATGGAATTTTTGCAACTGGGTATGCGAAAGTAATTAATTCCAAACCCCTTTCAGATCAAATTCGAATGTTTAAGAGATTTGCGATGGGTGATTTTAACACCCTTCTTTTAGAGATGGCGAAAGATCCAGCAATGATTATATGGTTAGATAACCAACAAAATCATAAAGGTGCAATAAATGAGAATTTCGGTCGGGAATTGTTAGAACTTTTCTCAATGGGTGTTGGTAATTATACAGAGGAAGATGTTAAAGAATGTGCGCGAGCTTTTACAGGTTGGACTATTGGGAATTGTGAATACATGATGGTTCGGTCCGGGAGAGATTCTGATTGGCCTTATGGAAGAATCTCTTGGCATTATGAGTTTGATGAACAAGATCACGATTCTACAGAAAAAGAGTTTTTGGGGCGGAAGGGGAATTTCTCTGGAGAAGATATAATTGATATTATCTGTGAAGAGGATGCAACAGCACGATTTGTTGCCAGGCATATGTATCACTTTTTTGTGGCTGATGAACCGCCAGTTCCTCAATGGCCTTATCAAGAACCAAGAGATCCAAAGGCAATTGAACAGTTAGTTCAAGCGTATTTTGATAATGATCATAGTATCCGATCAATGTTGGAATGCTTATTTCATTCTGATTTCTTTAAATCAGAAGATTGTTGGTATGAGAAAGTCAAAAGCCCCGCTGAGTTTGTTACAGGAGTACTACGTCTTTCTGAAACCGTTGATATGCCTCAATTTGAAATCCCTGGTAAGCAATTGAGAATGCAGCGAATGGGGCAAACATTAAGTAATCCTCCATCAGTAGAAGGATATGATGGTGGAACGGCTTGGATAAATACAGGTGCTTTAGTAGAACGAATGAATTTTGCTTCCGAAGAACTTGGAAACATTAATACTCCTGGTTCTCAAAATTTATTTGAGAGTGTAGAAACGGACAATGGTGTAGTTGTTTCACCTGAAAGACTTGTTGATATTTGCCTGGATCATCTAGGTTCTATAAATGTGCAGAATGATACAAGGTCTAAACTTGTGGATTTTGCAGCTAAAAATGGGGAAGTTCATATAAGTGATAATGGGTTGGATGAATCTAGTAAGGTGAATATTTCTGGGATTTTAAAACTTATTGTCGCATCACCTGAATTTCAAAGAGAGTAAGTAAATCATGGTTACTAAAAAAGTCTCCCAAAAAAACTTTTTGAAATATTCTCGAACTATAGGTATGACTACTATGAGGGGACGGGGATTTTATTTCCCAGTTGATTCTGCAATGTCTTCTGATGGTAGGATATTTGTCATTAGTAGATCTTCTGAAATTGCTTCATCACCAGATACCATTCGGGTTACTGTTTTGAATGAGGCGGAGGAATATTTTGGTATTTTTGGAAAGGGTGGGGACGAACCCGGTGCTTTCAGATGGCCATGCGGAATTGCATTAGATCATTCTGGAAATGTTTATATTACGGATGAACATCATCATCGTGTTTCAGTTTTTAGTAATTCAGGTGATTTCATATCTCATTGGGGAACACATGGGCATAATGAGGGTCAGTTGAATGGCCCCTCAGGTATTGTTTTTGATGAGGACGACAATATATTGATTTCGGATGCAAAGAATCATAGAATTCAGAAATTTTCAAAAAATGGCAGGTTGATTTTTTCGTTTGGAACTTTTGGCAATAAAATTGGAGAATTAAACTTGCCTTGGGGCATAGCTGTAGGGCCTTCAGCTGAAATTTATGTTGCAGATTGGGGAAATGACAGAATTCAGAAATTTTCAAAAGACGGTAAATTTCTGAGCGAGTATGCTAGCGGAGATTGTAAATTCTCCAAGCCTGCAAGCATAGTTGTCGATTCTGAGGGATATATATATGTTGCCGACTGGGGAAATGAATCTATCCAGGTTTTGGATTCTGATGGAGTATTTGTTCAAAAACTTCTTGGAGAAGCCACTGATTCAGAATGGGCTAAAGAGTATTTTGATCTTAATAGAGATGAAGGTGAAGTGAGAAAACTTTCTGATCTTCAGCCAAACATAGAATTCTTCAACGATGATCCGCATGAAAAATCGTCCCACATTGAAAAATTGTTTTGGGGACCTTCGGCGCTATTCTTGGACTCTAAGGAACGTCTTTTTGTAACTGAGACAAACCGTCATAGGATACAAATTTTTGAGCGTAATGCTTAATTCGATAGGTAAGGAGATAAAATGGTAACAAATAAAAGAATGAAATCTCTAGTGATTGTTCAACTGGCTGGTGGCAATGATGCAATGAACACTATTGTACCTTATGGTGATGGTTTGTATTATGACTGGCGTAAAGATGTTCGAATTGAACAAGACCAAGTGCTTAAAATTAATGATTATTTAGGCTTTAATCCAGCTTTAAGTTCTATAAAAGATTTATGGGATCAAAATAAAGTAGCTGTTATTAATGGAGTTGGATATCCGGAGCCGAATCGATCACATTTTAGATCCGTTGATATTTGGAATACTGCTGAATCAGTTGGGATTGGTAATTCAGGGTGGTTGGGACGAGCAATTAGAGAAATTGATCCAAATGCAGAAAACCCTATTACTGGTGTGAATTTTGGCAGAGGATTGCCAAGAGCTTTGTCTTGTAAAGGAGTTCCAGTAGCATCTGTTGGTGATTTAGAAAATTATGGTTTGCTTCCTGATATTGAGGGGGAACAATCTCGTGAACTTGCCTTAACTGCATTTTCACAAATTTATGGAAGCGCAATGGCTCATGATACAGTTTCTCAGTTTATTGGCGAAACTGGTATTCAGGCCTTAAAAGGTGCTGACATTTTAAGGACAGCACCTCAAAAATATTCTTCTAGTATTGAATATGGGAATGATCCTATAGGTCAATCGATGCGAAATATTGCTCAAGTATTGACTGCTGATATTGGTACTCGGGTGTTCTATACAAGCCACGGTAGCTTTGATACACATGCAGCTGAGATGGAAACTCATACAAAACTTTGGACTGAAACATCAAATGCTATTGGTGATTTTATGGAGGATATGAAGGAACATGGATTGGAAGATGATGTATTAGTTTTACTTTGGTCTGAATTTGGTAGGAGGATTCGTGATAATTCAGCAGGAACCGATCATGGATCAGGTGGTGTTTCTTTAATTGTAGGTGGTGAAGTCAATGGTGGACTTTACGGAGACTATCCATCACTGAAAGAGAAGGACCATCTTCAGGGTGATCTCCAATTTAATAATGACTTTCGTAGTATTTATTCTACTATTGCTGAGAGGTGGTTGGGCGTTGATCCTGATGTTGTTTCAAATGGGCAATTTGAGCAACATAGTTTCATTCGTTAAACTTGCTTCCTTCTTCACCAACTCTAGGTATATCACGTTTAACTTTCTCCACGGCTGATTCTTTGTAGGGATCAGCGTCTATGGGTAGACCATCTAACAGAATTGTACATTCATTGAAGAAATGGTCCCAATCTCTGCCTAGAATTTCTCCAGATCTAGTATGTACGTCTTTAGCTATATCGGGGATTTCTTTTCTTTCTTCTGGTAATCGTCTATAAGATGAAATATTAAAGTGATCTGCCACTCTGGTTTTGGTCGCTCTACATAATGCTAATATAGCATTCGCAAGCATTAGTCTACGACTACCGCTGTTCTTTTCTCTGAATTCAAGATATTGTTCTTTGCAAGTTCTTACGAACAAAATTGTATTCATTGAAGTTATCCCAATATCTTCATGTGAAATCACTTCAAGCCTATCCCACATATCATTATGATATTTTCCTTCAAGCTCTATTGCCCAATACATGGCTTCGACTTCATCACCCCTTCTGATCATTTTTTGTAATGCGGAAATGGACTCGTCATATTTGTAACCACTTGTCGTAGTATATTTTGACATTGATCTTTCTTCTTCTACCACAGAATTCTCCTTAGAAACTATAAAATTTTAACGGAATAGATTAAGATTTAATTGAATGAATTATTGTCCTTAGTATGGAATCATCGGCATTTTCAGGAATAGAAAACTTAATTGAAGATGCATAGTCACTGAATCTGGATTTTATACGAGCTGCGATTTCTTCATAATTTCCGATTACAGCAAAAGAGTTTAGCATTTCGTCATCGATTTCATTTCCCATATTATTCCAGTCTCCTGTTTTGGACATTTGGTAAAGCTTTTTTGCTGTATTTTCCCATCCATGTAAATTCATTATTGGTGAATATGAAGGCGTTGAAGCATAAAAAGCTAGTTGAGATCTTGTTTGAATTTTCGAGTTTTCAATATCATGATCATTAGGTCCGGTAACAATAAATCCACCTTCGTTGATTTCAACAGAATTTTCACTCCTATCTGATTTTTCTGCCCCCAATTGAATATTAGGAATGATAACTTCGTCAGTATATTTTTGAGTGTTAAATGGATGGATTAGCACCCCGTCACATAATTCACCAGCTAATTGAAGCATCATAGGATTGACTGCAGCTAGATATATTTTAATATTTGGATTTTCAATTGGTTCGGGAGTAAAAAATGGAGGCATTAAGTCAAAACTGTAAAATTCACCTTGGAAATCTAATTTTTCTTGGTTTTGCCATGCGTTCCAAATTGTTTTTAGAGCTAAAATATATTCTCTCATTCGTTTAGCGGGTTTTGAATAAGGCATACTAAATCGCCTGGTAATGTGTCCTTTAACTTGTGCTCCCAAACCAAGAATGAATCTACCATTTGTCATTTTTTGAAGGTCCCATGCCATATAGGCAGTATCCATAGGACTTCTGGAAAAAGCCAAGGCTATAGAAGTAACTAGTTGGATTTTTGTGGTATGTTCAGAAGCTGTAATTATTGGGAAGAATGGATTATGTTGAGCTTCGTTGGTAGTTATAAAATCATACCCATTTTTTTCAGCAGTTATTGATTGAGTTGCTATTTCTTTGATGCTACCGTGAGTTAGAGAAGTCCCTACTTTCACTATGATCCTCCATGTTGTGTTGGGGATATGTTAATCGGTTGAAAGTTTTTGTCAAAATACAGAACAATTTTATTATCTTATAAGTTAATATATACAAAATAAAATTCGATATGAAATCAATTTTTTGGTGAGGAGACTAAAATGACAAGATTTATTTTTATTATTCTTTCGTTAGTTTTCATGTTTTCTGTCATCTTAATCAGTTGTGGAGGAGGGGAAGAAGGTGGATATGATCCAAACTACAAGCCTGCCGGAGGTGAGACTTCTACACTTGGTGGAAATCGTGGTGCAAGTACTGGGAATGCGTTTTTTGATCCTACTAAAAAGAAAGAACCTAGTGTAGATGGTACTTTAGCTTCAAAACTTGCAGCAAAGTGTGAATTTGATTCTGGTAATAGCAAAATTTCATGCGAAGCTCATAGGACTTCAATGAAATCTGATCTTCAGTGGTCTGAAGATCATACAAATTTAGAGTCAGATCAAGGTATTTTTGAATTTGATATTACTAATCCAGCGAAGTCTGAAATAGTAGTGAAACTAGAAGAATGTATTAATACTACGTGTAATCAAATTGAGACCTCAGTAGATGTTTCTGCAGTTGTTCCATAAAAGGGAAAATTATGACCAAGTTGGCAAAATATCTGCCATTTTTGATTCTTTTGCTATTGTTAGTATCTTTTGGGTGTAAGAAAAATTCTAACTCAGAGAAATTGGGGATGGATCATTTACTTGTAGCAACTGTTACAGCAACTGAAATCAATGAGGATACTAAAATAATTGACCAACAAGTGTCAGCTGATTGTGACTGTGAAAAAGATGAGGATCAGAGGATGTGGGAAGAAACTGAGAAAAGGCTGAAAGATCGTATGGATTGCCTTGAACGTAGTAGGTTGTCTATAGAAAAAGGCGGAGAAGCAGAGTGGTGTCCTTAGTGGTTTCCGCAAAAATTACACAACATTTACCAGATGGTTTTGTTTGTATCCAGTAGTTACTTGAATGTAACCACTTAATTCATTGTTTAATTTTTGATCACCGGTATCAACTCTTAGCGGTTTACCTAATAAAGCGTGAAGTTTTGATGTTGTAGCTGCAACGATGATGTTTTCTTTGCCAACTTTTCTAATTACTTTAGAACTAATTTGTTGGTTTCCTCTTCCAAATATATAGCCTTGACCTCCAATTATGGTGACGATTAATTTAACTTTTTGTCCTTTGATAATTTTCATAATTTCTGTTTCATTGACGTCGTTAGCAATTAATTTTTTATTTAAAATAATATCGATTCCCAAAACAGTATTTTTCAGATTTAATTCATCCATTAGTGGTTGGAGTGTTGTTCCTGAACCAACTATATAATATGTATTGTCTTCCATTTTACGAATCAATTCGGATGAAATACCAAGCAATTCATCCTCTTCAGTTGCGACTGAAGCATTTTTTGTTCCTTGAACTAATGATGGTTCCTTGAATGTGTTCAGATATCCGAAGATTTGTACAGTTAGTTTGCCTGCCCGAAAATCATCTTCATTAATATCCATTACTTCTGACAGTGTGAATTCTGTTAATTTGCCAGACAAATATTGGGATACAGCTTTTCCAGCGTAATAGGGGGTTAGGGCATAGATTCCTGAGTAAATTTTTACTCCTGTGGGGATTCCTAAAATTGGTACATTATTTCCTATGGCTTCAAAAACATCTCTAGCAGTTCCGTCTCCACCTGCAATTACGATTAATGAAACTCCTTGATTTTGCATTTCTGCGGCAGCATTTTTTGTGTCATCCGAACTGGTTTGAAAATTTTTCTTGCCAATAACTTTTATATTAAATCCAAGTTTTTTTGCAGCATTTTCACCCATTTCTCCAGGGCAAGTAATCAATTCAAATGAATCTTTAAGTGAGGAGAATTCTTGTAAAGCTTGAAGAGTTTTAAAATTAGATTCAGGTTTCGCTCCCAAATCTTTAGCTAGGGAGACCGTTTTGTTTCCATCCGTTCCTTTTAATCCGACTTTTCCACCCATTCCTGCAATTGGGTTGATAATTAGACCTATCTTAAAATTTTTAGATTTCATTATGTGAAAAATCCAAAATAATTAATAAACTTGAAATTATGTTATTAGTGGTGTGTTCGGCAAGTTGGCCCATTCACCCATAGATCCATCATAATTCCGTTTTTTAGAATATCCCAAAAGTGTTAATACAAATACTCCGTGCGCCGCACGGATTCCACCCTGTCAGTAAGGTATTATTTCCTTGTCAGGGGTTACTCCAGATTCTTCAAGTATGCGTTTTAGTTCATCGTGGCTTTTAAAAATTTGGTATTTGTCCGCAGTCACAAAATTGGTCCATTCAATGTGAATGGATCCTGGGATCCTACCTGATTTTGCGTTTCCTCTAGAATTGCTCCCATTCCATTCTCCATCAGATCTAACATCAAGGAATATTGATTTAGGGTCGTCTATTTTTGATAAAGCCTGATCGAGGGTGCAAATTAATTTATCATCTGTATTGGGTGTGAAAGTTGAAGAGATTTTTTTGGGAGGGTCGATTGAAATTGGTTTTCCTTCATCAAACCATTTTTTCCAACCGCCATCCAGGACTTTAGCGTTTGTGTGCCCATAATAGTTTAGAACCCACCAGAAGCGTGAAGCCCATAGACTTCCACCACTATCATATGTTACGACGGTAGTGTCATCTCCGATTCCCATGTCTTCGAAGATTTCCTTAACTGTTTCAGCATCCGCCACCCAAGGGAAGTTTTTTGGGTCTTTTGGATATGAAGGATGCTTAATATAATGGTGAACACTGATTCCCACCGCTCCTTTTATATGTGACCTTTCATATGAATCTAGTAGATCACAATCTATTATCCGTAGATTTGGGTCGTCTAAATGGTTATATAACCATTCCGAGTCAACCAAAATTTCAGAGTTCATCAAAGTAGCATCTGTCATTCTTAGGTCTCCAATTTAATATTAGCTTGCAATTTTATTATTTTATCAAAAAAGTTTTTTATATAGCAGGTCTTTAAGGGAACCGCCATTATTATTTTGGGTGTATTCTTTCTAGAATATTCAAGTTTGATTGTTTGGTTGCCTCATGGATTTTAGAAGCCCATTCTGTTGAGTTAGCTTCAGCCACTTTTGGATCTTTCATAAAATCAAGATTGTTTATCTCGTATATTGCTATCCATTCGGGATCTCTTGAATTGCTTGTAGGGTGCTGTTTTTCAGTCTTAATACAAAGCCGGGCACTTATTGCCCCTTTTGCATCTAGGATTTTCGGGAAATGTTCAATTTTATTCCAAAGTATTAAATCTTTTGATTCTGGCAGGGCAACATCCATTCTAAGTGTTATTAAAAATGGACTTCTAATTGAACCCCAGGAATCTTTCGAAATTTTATTTTGTTCATGGTGGTTTTCTGCAATTCCATTTGTGAGGACTTGTTTATAAACAGATGCGGAATGGTTTGTAAAACCATGTCGCAGTTTTGCACCAGTTTCGTCATGATTTCTGGTTTCAGCGTAAATTTTGGTGTGTAATGTTTCTGGATCCGGGATTTCATAAATGTGAAGATAGTCCTGAATACCTTTAATGGATTTGTATCTCACTGCACTAAGTATGCCTATATCCAAAAGATCTTGAATATGAGAAGTGTTGGCCCATTGGTTTGCTTCAACTTCGATCGCGGTATCTAGATCAAATCTCACGGTATATATGTAAGGGGTTTGATTCAACAGAGACTCCTGTTTGTCTGATTTATTAGGGGGCTATGTGGTGATTTTTGGTCAAAAAGTGGTGTTAGCTCCAATCAGGATCAAGGTGGGATTCTAAGTAATCTTCATTCAATTCTACTCCGAGACCAGGCCTTGAAGGCAACTCCAAATATCCTTGATTAATGTTTATTGGTTCGGTAATCATCATATTTAAAGTTGGAAGGCTCGAGTGGTTCATTTCAAGTTTAAAGAAGTTTGGTACGGTCATCATTGTATGAGCACCAGCAAGAATATTGATGGGGCCACTAGCATCATGAGGACTGACCGGGACATAAAATGTTTCTGCTAATGTCGAAATTTTGTATAACTCTGAGATTCCGCCAGTCCATAGAATATCGGGCATCAAATATTCAGCGAGATTTTCTTTAAGAATTGGTAGAAAATCCCACCTGGTATAAAGTCTTTCTCCAACACAGATTGGAACATTTACTGATTCTTTTACTTGTTTTAGTGCTTCATTACTGTTTGGTTGAACAGGCTCTTCAAACCATCCAATGTTATATGGTTCGAGCATTTTTGCTATTTTAATTGCAGTTGGAACATTGAAGTTTCCATGGCAGTCGATAAGTATTTCAATTTCTGGGCCTACCGACTCTCTGATTGCTGCGACAGTGTCTTGCCCCAATGTTGCTGCCTTAGGAGAAATCATTCCTTGAATATATCTTCTGTGATGCTGTTTCATTTCTGGTTGAAAGGGATCTAGTTTTATTGTTTTAAATCCTTTTGAAACGAGTTCCCTTGCTTGATTAGCAGCATATGAAGGATCTCCTGGTTGCACATGAGTATACATTTCAATTTGATCTCTTACTGGTCCTCCACCAAGAATTTCGTAAATTGGTTTATTTGCAATTTTGCCCTTAATATCCCATAGTGCTATATCAATTCCACTCATTACTGTCGTCACAAATCCCCCGAATCCACCTCCACCAGTGAATCTTCGGAACAGCTTATGCCATATTAGGTCTACATGCTCAGGGTTTTCTCCAATTAATGTTTCTCTAAAATCTTCTTTCACCGTTGAGTTTTTAAGGAAGTTCAAAATGTTCCCGACAATTATACTTCCACCACCCCCAGAGCTTGTTGCCTCACCAATCCCAGAAATCCCTTCATCAGTGTCAATGCGAAGGAAGACGTAGCTTCTACTGTTGACATTGGGTCTAGTGACCCAGATTTTCAGATCAACTATTTTCACTGTGTGCTGACCAAATCATCTACAACGGCTTTTCGATCAGTTTTAAGTTCATTGTATCGATCAAAAGCTTCCCAAATTTTTTGTTCAGCTATATACAAACTATCGCAGAATAAAATAGCGTCCGCACCCGATTCAGAATTCATGAAAGTTTGCATTTTGGAAAATTGTTGTTCAGCGTATGCCGCACTTAAGGCACTTGCGGTTTCACAACTAACGACATCATTGATATTTAAATTGATTTCTTCAGCTAACTTTAATATTTCGGCTTCTGTTTCGATTAAAACCTCAGAAGCTTTGGAAGCATTTGAATTCCATGTTTCGATTTGGTCGATTAAACTTTGATGTGTATTAGCATACAATTTTGGAGGTGTTAATGTATTTAAACCTGCAAGGATGTTTGATTGGAAACTCGTATCTAGACTGCTAGCTGAAACTTGTGCAGGGGAAAAATTTGATTCACTAATTTCCGCAATATATTTGTTCATTGGATCAAAGTATTCGGCTTCACTTTGTGACCCATTACTACATCCGACTAGTAGGAGAACTAAAAGAAAAGTTATTATCAAAGTATTACGGAATCGATTCATTTAATTTACTCCATTTATTTCGATCATATGCATTTAATTTTAATGGAATTGTGTCAAAGAGGGCATAATTTTTCAATCTATAATTTGTGAAGAGCAATAATTTTCATTTTTGGAGCATGAATTGGTTATAATCGGCTTATGTATTTAATTTCACTTGCAGTAATTTTCACAACATTGCTTCTGACGGCAAATATTTCAGCTGTTAAAATCATCGCCATTGGGTCAGAAGGAATAGATGCGGGTATTATCGCTTATCCTTTAACATTTCTTATTTCCGATGTTATTTCTGAAGTTTATGGACGGAAAACCACGACTAAAATTATTTGGCTCGGATTTCTAGCCAATTTACTAATGATATCTATTATCTATGTTGCAGGGATTCTTCCTTCAGCAACTTTTTGGAATGATCAGCAATCTTATGATCAAATTTTGGGAGCTGTTCCACGGATAGTCATTGCATCGATGGTTGCATACTTGGTTAGTCAGAATCATGATGTTTTAGCTTTTGAAATGTGGAAAAAGGTTACAGGTGGAAAATTCTTGTGGTTTAGGAATAATGCTTCAACAGTTGTTTCACAGGGAATAGATACTACAATATTTATTTTAATTGCATTTGTTGGAATTTATTCATTCGATGACATATTGAATATGATTTGGATTACGTATTTAATTAAAATCGTTGTGGCAATTATTGATACTCCATTAGTCTATATTTTAGTGAATATTGTAAGACGAAAGAAGGAGAACAAAGGAATTAATTTATAAAAGATTTCCGCCTATTTTTGTGTTATTTCAATATTTGTTTCTAGTTGCCTTTGCACTTTATAGCTAACTCCAACTATATCTGAATTCCCTATAGAATTTACAATTTCTACATCTGTTGGACCTTCAATATACTCAATTGAACTTGATCCAATTTTAAATGGTCTGTCATGGCCTGGGTAAAATATTTTAGAAGTATCAACCATTTTCTGTATGCTGTCCGTTGCCTGGGATTTGTCATAAAAAACATTTTGGGGTAGGCCTCTAGTGATGGAACCTCCATCAGATAAGGCGTCTCCTGAGACAATTATGTTTCCTTTGTCACTTTCAACTGAAACTGACATATGGCCTGAAGTATGACCTGGTGTGTCAACAATTCTTACTCCATCGGTTACTTTATCTCCATCTGATACAGGATTGACACTCATTTTAGAAAGGACTTCATTTATCAATGGAACTGTTGCCCAGTCACCCCGTTTGGGTGATTTCGCGTAATCCAATTCTTTAGGGTGGACAAGAATTTTTGAATTTGAAAACAGGTCTGTATTTTGGCAATGATCCCAGTGCAGATGAGTTAGGATCACAATATCAATATCATTTGGTTCTAGTCCATGTGATTTCATGGTGGATAGTAATAGACGTCTTCTTGAAGACGGTCCAGTATCTATCAAAATGTGGGTCCCGTTAACTCTTAATAATGATATTGTTGACCATCCAAAATTGCCTTGATTGGATGATAGAGAGAATCCGTATGTTAGTACATCTATATTGGACATTATTCCTCCAATGATTCAGGATTGGGTTTTTCTTTGGTTATCAACATTAATAGGCATGGTAATACAATAATTGAAGAAACAAAGGCCAAGAAAATCATTAATGCAGTCAGTTGTCCGTATGAAGCAAACATTGGCATTGGCGCAAATCCCATTATTGCGAACCCCACGATACTTGATGCTGCAGATCCAAGCAATGCAGTTCCTGTACCTCTAGCAGCTTTTTGTATTGCGAGAGATCGTGTTAAATTGCGTTTAAATTCTTCACGGAATCTTTCAGTCATATGAATTGAATAATCTATGCCTATTCCTATTGAAATGGCTCCTATCATTGCGGTTACAAAATTTAAAGAGAATCCTGCCAAATTCATAATGCCGTATAACCATGCTACAACTAGTCCAATAGGTATTACTGTCACAATTGCGTATTTAAAAGAGCGCATTGTAATAATTAATAGCAAAGTTGCTGCAATGATTGCTATAGGCAAAGATGTATAAAGTGTACGAGTCGATGCAGAAAGCTGTACCTCTCTTGTGAATGGAGAACCTGTAAGTCTTGCTTTAGAAATAGGTGGTTGGGCTTCAAGGGATTGAAGTAAGGGATTGACTGCTTTTGCTGTTTCATTAACTACCATTTGGTTTCGAGTGCCCGGGATTTGAAAAATCACTCTAGTTAAGTCAGCTTCAGAATTTGAAAAATAAATAGCTTCTCTTACTTCATCCGATTTGACAATAGTTATTCCATTATCTGAAATAATTCCATTTTCCAATGTGAATTTAATAGCGGTAAGCATTTGCAATTTTGTGTCAGGTATTAAATTTTGGTCTTTATCTTCAATTAGAATACCTGTAGAAGATTTAATTGCTTGAATTGTTTTAGGATTCTCTATGATCATTTTGGAAATATTTACAATGTTATATCCAAGGGTAATTTCACCGCTGGGTCTGGTTGCGATTTGATTCACCTCTCGTAGGGATTCGATGAATTGTGAAATTGATGCTATGGCATTTGGGTCCATTAAATCACCTTCAATGAATGCAATCCCAGGTTCTCCTCCTTGTTCACCTACATGGTCGTCTATTTTGTCTAGCCCAATTACCATATCAGAATCAGGGTCGTAGAAATCTTTTACATCAAAGGTGGGCTCTAAATTAAATGCGAAAAAAATTGAAATAGATGTAATTAAAGTTGTTATAAGAATTACTAATTTTGGGTAACTCGTTGCTAATTTAACTAATCTTTGCAGATAAGATTTCTGAAATTGATTTTTTGTGTAAGATTTTTTTTCGGAACTTTGATTCTCTGGTTTTCGAATATTTTTCACACGAAAAAAAATGTACGTTAGTGGCACTATGATGAAAACAAATGTTGTAAGACCAAGCATCACTACACCGATTGTTTTACTAACTGCTATCAGCAAGATTACTGATCCACCAGCAGCAAAAGAGATTCCAATCCCTCCTGCGATACCGAAAATCTTATATTTCAATCCAGAGAAGATATTTCCCTTGGATTGCATTAGTTCATCTATTCTCATTAAGGATAGTGGAGCAACGATTCCAAGTAGTATAAATGAAGAAATTGTTGCAATTGCTGCAGCTCCACCGAAATGAATTACTGCTTCAATATTTGATGAGAGATTTGATAGGAAAGCTATGCTATCACTAGCCATGGCTAAAAGTAGTGCTACGAGTACTCCTGTCATGCCAATTGCAAAGGCATTTCTGGGGGTATTACCTACGTCTTTTTCTTCTTTATATCTGCGGATTGAGTGGACTGCGAAATCAACGCCGAGAGATATCATACTGATAGGAACTATAAGATCAATTACTAGTCCGCTTTTGATTCCGATAAGTGCAGAAAAACCTTTAACCCATATTATTAGGATTCCTAAACCTATTCCAGTGAGTGACGTCGCCCAATAAGATTTTAGGCTTATTCCGACGACAATTAATGCTGCGATGATGGTAAAAGTTACAAATATTCCAGCTTCTTTTCCCTCTTCTTCTGATTCCAGATTTGCATCAATTGCTACACCCCAAATTTCATATGCCTTTGATTCTCCCGCCATAATTGTGTCAATTCGTCTATTTAGATGTTCTTTATTTATGACATCGGGCCCTCCTCCAATTCCTATTTCAAGACCAGCTCCACCTAATTTGCTGTTATCAGCAACTGCTGTGAAGATCATTGCAGGGGAGGTCCACCATTGGATTTCTTGACCCAAAACCTCTCTTTTCTCAAAACTTGCATGTCTTGATAAAAAATCGATTGCACCTGATGAGTTAGTGTTGGAAAGTAATTTATGAACTGCAAACTTTAATTCTTCGTCTGAGCAAGATTCAAGTGATTTCCCTGAGGTAAAAAGGATTGCTTCGATCGGTTCTAAAATAGAACTTATCCCTTTGACTTCGATTCCTGTAATTGGGTCAAAAAAGGCAAATAGATAAGGTTGTTTTTCTAAAGATCCTGAAGCCAATTTTCCGTTTAAATCTAATTCTAATAGTTGAGTTTTGTTTTGTTTGAATTCTAATAAAACGTCTCTAGTAAGAACATCACCATTTTTTGCTTCCATAACAAATGATGCAAAGTGGACTGATGTTGGAAATTTTTTATCGATTTCTTTTTGTAGTTCATAAACCTCGTGTGGTGGGTTTGGGGAAGCCTGTATATTAGTCCCCATTTGGAACAAGGGAAGTAGAAGAAATACGGTTAAAATTAAAACGGTGCAGGTGACAAATATTGATCTTTTGGTTAGAAAATATACAAAGTTGTGTTTCCAGTTTTTTGCATTCATAAAGTAATAATATCAAATTAAAGAAAACAGATTTGCATGTTATTTATTTTGTATATCTACTCGGAATTCACTTGTTCCCCCAGCTCTCATTTTAGGTTCTTTGTTTTGTGAGTTTAATGCAGAATCAATACATCCCCAAATGAGTACTGTTCCAATGAATGAAGCTAGTATAATTATGATTAGTTGGTTTCGTGAGATGTGTTTAAACATTATTGGATCCTAACTTTCATTGAATTCCATAGGTTTAAAAAATAGCATTTTATGACTTACTTTGACAATCTGTGTCATATGATTAACATATTCGTATTGAATCTTTTTAGCTCTACTCTTGCGTAGACCATTGAGGTAAAAAGTGCTGTTTGAAATGGATGTGGAATAATGTCCGGCTTTGGTTGGTTTAAAATGGCTTCAAGCTTGGATTCAGCCGGTACATTTTTTATATCTAATGTTGACAGTATTAATGGAAGTTTGTTGGATGAATAATGTAATTTCTTTGAACAGTTTAAAATCATTTGATCCGAAAGAGCTTGGATCAAAAGGGGCTGGTATTGCCAAAATACTTACTCAAAAATTTGATACTCCTGATGGGTTTATAATTCCATGCTCTGTATTTGTGGATATTTTGGGAGATCAATCAAAATTTATTTCCGACAAAATTCAAAGTATTAAACCCGATGATTTAACACAGGTTCAGGAGATTTCGAAATTCGCATGTAAGAAGATTTCATCATTAAAAATTAAGAAGAGGATTATATCTCAAATTGAATCAGAATATTCGAGGATTGGTTCA
>Ga0310344_10001231_pt1 | contig 19620 bp, 27 predicted proteins | sample HC15DNA20200_MG_FD_203801 | JGI IMG/M metagenome (GOLD analysis project Ga0310344, IMG submission 203801) | Marine microbial communities from station ALOHA, North Pacific Subtropical Gyre - HC15-DNA-20-200_MG | ecosystem: Environmental > Aquatic > Marine > Oceanic | place: Pacific Ocean: North... | reverse complement strand
GAACACCGTGTCCGAGCCACCTTCCTCCTTCCCCACTCCCCTCCTCGGCCGTTCGGCCGAGCAGGCGCGCAAGCGCCCATCCGAGCGCCGCAAAAGCGGCCTCGGGTCGAAACGCGTTGGGCGCTGGATGGCGCTGACCGCCTGCGGGCGGTCAGTGCGCTAGAGGCAACGTCACCGGCTGGCGGACGGTCGCTAAGTGGGCGGGAGAGCCTCGCTCGCGGTCATGCTGCGGTCGAAGGCCTCGACATGGCGGCGCGCGAGATCACGCTTGGCGATGTTGTGCCAGTAATGATCGTCATGCCCTTCATAGTTGCCGCGACCGTCGAGCCGGATCGTGTCACCATATTGCTCGATCCGCTGACCGTCATAGGTGAGCAGCACCTCGCCCTGGGTCGTGCTGAAGCGCTTGCGCTCGATAACCAGCTTGGCGGGATCATAAGGCGGCGGCTGGCGCAGATAGTCGGGACGCTGGCGGTTCGCAGCGATCGCTGCGCAGAGGCGTTCAACGTGATGCGCGTCGTTCGAGACGATGATGAAGACATGGGATCGGTCGAAGAAGTTGCCGAAGAAGCTGACGGCATTCTCGACCCCTTCGAGCCATTCGCCGCGCAGGTTGCGGGCATCCCGTTCGACGAAATCGCCATATTTTTCGAACAGGCGGTTGAGCGGATGATCGTTCAGCATCTCGATCAGCGCGTCGATCGCGGCTTCGACGGTCTCGGAGCGCAGATGGCCGTTGCTCAGGACGATGGTCGTCATGGTCGTTCCTCTCGAGTTTGGAGTTGATCGAGCGGGGACAGCCGCCGCGCCCGGTGGTATGTCGGCCTCGGCAGGCTTGTGGCGCGGTCCGGCGATTATCGTCTGCGGCGGAGCGCCACGACTGTAGCGGTCGAGGGACAGGCCGTCAGTTGGGCTCGTCGAGCCAGTTCTCGATTCTAAGGGCGCGGATGCGCGAGAACTCGCCGTAGTTGGCGGTCACAAGGACCGCGTCCAAGGCATAGGCATGAGCCGCGATGAACAGGTCGTTCGGGCCGATCGGCTTGCCCGCGGCCTCGAGCTCGGCGCGAATTCCGCCATATTCGGTGTCGGCCGGAACATCGAGGGCGAGAACCTGGATGCTGTCGAGGATCGCTTCGATCTGGGCCAGGAGGCGCGGCGATCCCTTCTTGGCGCAGCCGTAGCGGAGTTCGGCGGCCACGATGATGCTGACGCAGATGCCGTCAGGGCCGACCTCGGCGATCCGGTTCGCGATGGCCCCGTGCGGATTGCGCGCAAGCTCGGACACGATGTTGGTGTCGAGCATGTAGAGCGTGCTCAAAGGTCTATGGCCTTTGCCGGCAGCAGCGTATCGTCGACGTCCGGGAACTCGTCATCAGGTCCGAGCGGGTCGAGGCTCGCCAGGACTTCGAGAATATTCCGCCGGCGGATCGGCTCGAGAATGAGCCGCTCGCCGTCACGGTGGATCATGACGCTCGTTCCTGGAAGCTCGAAGTCGGCCGGGATACGCACGGCCTGGCTCTTGTTGTTGCGGAACAGTTTGGCTTCCCGCGAGGCTATCGGTTCGGATCGTGCCATGCCGTCCTCCTTGGATATACATAGACATATACATTGCGGTCGGCCATTTCAATGGCGGACAACAACAGGGGTTCCGGCCCTGGCGTCTCACACCGCGAGATAGCAGTCATGGGCGAGCAGGCGCGGCTCTCGCGAGCCGGCCCAGATCGGACGGGGCAGATCGTCGCCCATGGCAAAGCGCCAGCGGGTGAGGCCGTTGGCGGCCTCCAGTACGAATCCGTCCTCGGTCGCGTTGAAGCGCTCTATGGTCGCCTTCTCGTCGCCGAAGTCGGGGATGTCGGCTATGCGTTCATGGCCGGCATAGCGATGCTCCCACGGCGTGAATTCCGCGATCTGGTCGGGATGCACGCCAAGGATGCGCTGGTCGATGGCAGCCCGGAGCGACCGGAAATCCTCGGCCGGAGTGATCTCCTCGCGCGTCAGCCAGATCCACCCGTCAGACCCGGTGAGCGGCAGAACGATCCATGAGCCGCGATTGCATTGCCAGCCCGAGAGGCCGACGCCCCCTTGCCCATAGCTGCCGAGGTGGCTCGAATAGTCGGTGAGCATGCGGCCTTCCGGCCAGTCCGGCGGCATGGGACCGATGACGCTGTTGCCCCTGACGGCGCTGAACGAACCCCGGTCCCATATGCCGTCTCGGTTGAGGACCCGGCGCTTGGTTCTGCCGGTGCGAGGAAGGTCGAGCACGCGGCGTGCCTTCTCGAGCGGATCCTCGCCCTGACGGACGGTGACGGCGAGGCGGAGGGTGAGCGCTCCCGAGGCAGGGCTGGCGCTCTCCTCACAATCGAGCGCGAAAACAGCTTCGTGCTGGACCGGAGACTGGCTGCCTTCCGGCACGATCGTTCGCGCGGCGGCCCAGTCGATGCGCCGACGCTCGTACCAGCTTTGGGAAAGAAGCCAGCTGCGCGCACGGCGCGCATCCTCGGCCTCGGCTTTGGCGAGGATCCAGTCGGGGACGGGCGCCGTGAAGACGACGTCATAGGTCGGCATGGCGAGATACTCCGGCTTGAGGGTGTGAGCGCCGCGCTTGATGGCGGCGGTCCGGCGCGTTCAGGCGAGCGGCGCCGGCAGGGCCAGCCATTCCGGCTGGTCGCTTGCGATCGGCAGATCGGTGTTCGAGGCTTCGGCCTCGGAGAAGACGGTCGCGGTTTCGAGCGAGCCGAAGCCCGCCTTGCTGTTCCAGAAGAGCAGGCCTTCCTCGCGATCCCGCGTGGCGATGACGAGGCCGTGCTCGGCCTCGCCGGGACGGCGGGTCAGCGCCTTTTCGAGGCCTCGGGCCGAGCCGCCGAATTCGATGTCGTCCTCGCGGATCACGACGAAGCCGCCGCCGAACTCACCCGGACGCATGCGATCACAATCGAGGGCATATTCGAAGCCGAAGGGAAGCGCGGAGCGTGCCGTGGCCTGGATCAGCGCCGCCGTCGCCTCGATGTCGACCTGCTCGCCGTGGATCCAGACGCCGACCGTGTCCCCGGTATCGGGAGGATCGACCTGCAGGGTGAAGCCGAGGCGGGGATAATCGGGATCGGGGAATATCTCGAGAAAGCCCGAGAACGGGTCGGCATCGGCCGGCGGAAAGCAGGCCGCGAAAGCCGGGCCCAACGCGGAGAACCGCGCGGTGCGCCCATCCGGTTCGAGCGAAGCATCGTCGAGGGCCTCGATGGCATCGTCGATCAGGCGGAGGACCTCAGCCTCGGCGGGCGTGACGGCGAGCGTGAAGCTCGCCTTGGTGAAGTGGTTGGCCATGCTGACTCCTTGGGGAGAGGGATGCGGCGCAAGCCGCGTCCCCGGCCTCGGAGACAGGCCCGGCCCCCTTCCCCTGCCCTGCTCCCCTTTGCATGCGCGGAGCGCGGACCGCAGCAGACGCGCGGAGGATTCCGCGGCCTTGGTCAGAGACGTTCGGAAGGTGCGGGCGGCGTTACCGCCCTATTGGCAAGTCTAGGCCGTGCGCTTGCGGCGGCGGGGAGGCCCGACATGGTCGGCGGACACTTCGAGGTCCACCGCGAGCTGGGTGAGCGTACGCTGCGCGCCCAACCGCTGCAGCCCGTCCATACGACCGTCGAGCTTGAGCGTCTTGATCCGCGATCGAACGAGCGAAGCGGCGACGCGCAGCGTGTGGGGATCGAGCTCGGTCATGGGACTCGATCATAGCGCGGAAGGCGCGTCGAGGCGAGCGCTCAGCCCTCGTCTGGAAAGTCGCGCCAACGGCGAACCAGCTCGATCATCTCGGCCTTGCGGCCGAAGGCATCGGGATAGATCGCGCCTTCATGCTGGCCGAGAAAGCCGATGATGATTGTCATGTGGGTCGCGATCGTCGCGTCGACGCCGAACAGATCTGCGATAGGGAAATGACCGCAATCATCGCCATTCCACCAGGCAAGCAGGAAGTTCGCGACCCGCCGCGCCTGGCCGGTGTCGGATCGAGCGATCTCGATCAGCCGGTCGAGGGCATGGCGCGCGGCGGCGTCGCTGAAGGGTCCCTTGTCCACGGGATCAGCCTATAGCAGCGAGATGCTCACGGGAACCGGGAACCGGAGCGCCAAACTCGGGATCGACACCCGGCGAGCCCGCCGGATTGCCGCGCAGGATCCACGGCATCGGCTGGATGAGACGCGCCCAGTCGGCAAACGACGGTATCCGCCCAAGATCTTCGGTGACATGCTGTTCTCCGACGAGCCGGACCGGGATGTCCCGGCCGTCGCTGTTGCGGATCGTCACGCCGAAGATCGTCTCGAGGAGAAAAATGCCTTCGGCATGATGCCTCAAGGCGCGGTGGCGCGGATCGGCGATGATCTTCTTGGACTCGTCGAACCACTGGTGAAGCGGCAGATAGTCCTCGGCATTACCGCCCCACCGGCGGACCGAGCTCAGCGCATGATAATGGCAATGCGACATCGCTAGAGCTCCGTCTCGCTGGTGTCATAGTCGATGAAGCGGGTGTTGTGCGTCAGTGTCACCGAGCCGGAAGCGACATCGATGCCGATGATGCCGTGGGCCCCTTCGCCGTTTTCCCAACCGCAATGATGGGTGCAGACCGCATTCTCGGCGAAAGCGCTCAGAGCATCTTCAAGGTCGACCGTCCGCGTGGTGACAGAGCCATTATATTCGAGCGCGAAATGGTCGCACAGGATGGTCGGTAGCTCTGCGCTGGCGTCGTCGCGATAGGCGAAGACATCGCCCACGCTGCCTTCGTCGCCGCCGCCGTCATAGTGGATGTCAACGCGCGCGATGCCGTGTTCGCGCAGCAATGGAAGGAAGGCGGCCTTGCAGCGCGCCTCGACGTCTTGGACAGCGGTAAGACCGGTCTCGATCTCCGCGACGATCGCGGCCTCGGTGACCGGCTGGTCGGAAGTGGGTTGCTGGATCATGCGTCGATCTCCTGGATCAGGATCTTCGCGGCCTCGGCGCTGGCCGGATAGGCGGCGGCGAGGTTGCGGTGAAGGGCTTCGAAGTCCGGGATGGCGAAGCGTCCGTCGGCATTGGGCCGGGTCGCCAGAAGCGCGCCGGTGACGATGTCGTCGATCCGGTCGCGATCGACTGTCGGGGCGCTGCCGTCTTCATAACGGACCGGTGGCGCGAACCCGGCCTCGACCCAGCTTTCGAGGCCGTCCTGCGCGGCCTCGGTATAGGCGGTAACCGCGGGATTACGCCGATAGGCAAGCGCATCGACCTTGAGGCCAAGCGAATAATAGACGCCGAAGTCGTGCCGGTTGGTGACCGACACGAGCGTGCAGCCATCGGGCGGCGGGCCGAAACGGGCAATGATGGCGGCGCGGTAGGCGGCGACTTCAAGCCGGTTCAGCCGCTCGAAGTCGGGCGTGTGCCCAAGCTGCGCGCAGTCCTCGTTGGCGGGGGCGCCGCCGAGGTCGATGATGTCGGACATGATTGTCTCCCGTCACGATTGGACAGGAGCCACGCTCCCCCTCCTCTCTACGGCCGCAGGCCGGTCGGCCGGGATTGAAGCTGACAGGAAAGGGGCACGGCGTTAGACAGGGTGGCCGTCCCGACAAATCTGTTCAGAGGCTTCGCTTTTGGAAACCATCACGCTCGTCCTGACATTGCTGTTCGCCGTGGTGCTGAGTGGAATCCTGGCTCGCCTCTTGCCGTTTTCGGTTCCGCGTCCCCTCGTCCAGATCGCTCTGGGTGCCGCGATCGGTCTCGTCGCCGACTGGCGGGTGACGCTCGATCCGGACATCTTCTTCCTGCTCTTCCTGCCGCCGCTGCTGTTCCTCGATGGGTGGCGGATACCGCCCGACGATATGTTCAAGGATGGCGTCACGATCCTTGAGCTGGCCCTTGGCCTGGTCGTGTTCACCGTCGTCGGCATGGGTTTCCTCATCCACTGGATGATCCCGGCTATGCCGCTCGCAGTGGCTTTCGCGCTCGCGGCGGTGGTTTCCCCCACCGACCCGATCGCCGTGTCCGCGATCGCGCAGCGCACGCCGATCCCCAAGCGGATGATGCATATCCTGGAGGGGGAATCGCTGCTCAACGACGCGTCGGGCCTTGTCTGCCTGCGCTTTGCGGTGGCGGCCGCCCTGACGGGCAGCTTCTCGCTGGGGGCCGCGGCGCTCAATTTCCTGTGGGTCGCGATTGGCGGCATCGTCGTCGGCGCGGGCCTCACCTGGCTCGTTGGGCGGGCAAAGGAACTGGTCGCGCGGCGTCTCGGCGAGGAAAGCAGCTCGCAGATCCTGATCAGCCTGCTGATTCCGTTCGGCGCCTATCTCGTAGCCGAGCATCTCCATTGCTCGGGCATCCTGGCGGCGGTCGCGGCCGGCGTGATGATGGGGTTCATCGAGACACGGGGCAAGGCGCTGGCCGTAACCCGCATCCGACGCACGACGGTCTGGGATCTCATTCAGTTCACGGCCAACGGCATCATCTTCGTGCTGCTTGGCGAGCAGCTTCCCACGATATTGGCCGGCGCTGCCGACAGCGTCAGGCTGACCGGCCATCATGGAGCCTGGTGGCTGGCCGTCTATATCGTCGCGATCAATGTCGCACTGGCGGCGCTGCGTTTCGTCTGGGTCTGGTTCTCGCTGCGCCTGACGTCTTTCCGCCGCGCGGAAGATAGCCCGAGGCCGAACTGGCGGTTGGTGGGGGCGATGTCTTTCGCGGGCGTCCGTGGGGCCATCACGCTCGCGGGCGTACTCACGCTCCCGCTCGCCATGGCCGACGGGACGGCGTTCCCGGGTCGCGATCTCGCCATTCTCCTGGCAATGGGCGTCATCATCCTGTCGCTGATCGCGGCATCGATCGGACTGCCGTTGATGATGCGGGGGCTGGAGATGCCGGCGGAGCCATCGCGCGATGCGGAGATCGAAGAAGCCCGGAGAGCGGCCGCCGAAGCCGCGATCGCCGAGATCGAGCGCACTCAGCACCAGCTTGCCGAGGGGCGAAAGGATGCCGACGCCTATGTGAACGTCGCTTCCAGGTTGATGGACCTCTATCGCGAACGGATCGACAATCGCTCGAGCCTGCCCGAGGCGATGGCTTTTCTGCGGCGCGATGAGCGCATCGAGCGCGATCTTCGCCTTGCCGCGCTGAAGGCGGAACGCGGGGAAATTTTCCGCCGGGTTCGTCAGAGCGAATTGGGGAGCGAGGCGGCGCGCAAGCTGGTGCGGGAGCTCGACCTGCAGGAGGCCCGTCTGGCAGGGTGATGCCAACGACAGCCGGCAGGCACGGCGCGGCCGCGAGCTTTGGTTTCGGGACAAGGAAAAAGCCCCCGCTTGGGTGAAGCGGGGGCTGGGAGAGTTCGAACTGCCGTTTGCGTCAGCTCGCGAAGGCATGTTCGGCGGAGGACTGGCCGAGGCCGGCCTCGGCGCCCTGGGTGGCGGGGCCGGCGGTCTCGTCGGCGCCGGGCAGCGGCGGCAGGCCCTCGTCGGCCTTGGGCGCCATCTCCGCGGCGAGATCGCGGCGACGCGTCGGGCGCGACCAGACGACGTTGTAGCTGCCGTCCTCCTGGCGGAACGCCGACACGTAGAGCGGCGCGGCCAGGCTCGGGTCCTCGATCTTGCCGTTGAGGAACGCCTCGCCCGTGCCGTTCGAGAACAGCTCGAACAGCGCACCCACCTGCACCCACGCCCGCGACGCCGACAGCGCCAGAACCTCGAACTTGGGCGCCTTGGGATTGGCCGAGTGCACCTCGCGCAGCGCAACCGTCATGGCGATCGCCAGCGTCGCGATCTTGCCGACGAAAATGCCGGCGTCATTCTGCTTGATCGAACCGATGTTCATGGGAAAGTCTCCTGAAAGCGGTCTCGAACACCGTGTCCGAGCCACCTTCCTCCTTCCCCACTCCCCTCCTCGGCCGTTCGGCCGAGCAGGCGCGCAAGCGCCCATCCGAGCGCCGCAAAAGCGGCCTCGGGTCGAAACGCGTTGGGCGCTGGTGTTAGTTTATCGAGCCGAAGAGACGCCTCTTGGCCGCTGCCTGATGCAGGCCGTCCTTGACGCCGACCGTGGCGTTCATGTCCGCCGCGAGATCGGCAGCCAGCGTCTCGGGAATATCGGCATAAGCTTCGACCACCCTGATGGCGATCTCGGGGCTGAGCAGCTCGCCCGGCTCGGTGCCAAGCCAGATCGTCGCCTCGCCTTCTTCGGGTTCCTCATCGGTCGGCGTGAATATCTGGGCGAAGAAGGTCTGAAGGGGTCTGTCCCAGCCAACCACCGCCTTGATGACCCCATTCCCCGGTCTCGGTTTCAGTTCGTAGCGGCTCATGTCTGGCTCCGACGAATGCGATGATCGACGTGGCGGGCCGCGCCCTCGGCGCTGCGCAGCGCCTTGCGGACCGCGGCGGCGGCGCGCGGGGCGCCGCTCTGGGCAAGAAGGTGCCGCGCGCTGCGAAGCTGGTCAATCGCCTCCCACACGGCGTCGCGGTCTGCCCGCTTCGCGGCTCTGATGGGTCGCATGGGATTGGTCCCTTCGAGATTGATCAGGATGCCGGCGACGCCGGGACGGTTTCGATGCGGACATCGATGGCGTTCCTGCCGATGATCGCTGAGAACTGGCGCCCTTCGGGAACGAACCATTGGGCGCGGTAGGCGATGATCGCCCGGAGCCGCTCCACCAGCGCCGCGTCGTCTCCAAGCAACAGTCGGGTGGCCATTTCTCTGGCATCGAGCAGGAAGTGATCGTTCTGCGTCTCCCAGCTATCGGCGTCGCGATCGTCGCTCGCGCAGAAGCATGAAGCCTCGAGCAGGTCGACCAGCTCGTCCGGGGATATCGCGCCGCGCGCGGCGAGAAGGACGTTCGCTTCCTCGAAACCCCAATGATGCGCGTCGTCATACTCGATGACGACGGGAGCCGCGACGGTCAGCGTCTCGGTTCTGGCGCCCCCGATCTCGACCACGAGATCGAGGCGGTCGACCGTCCCGCATTCGAGCCCGGACAGGGTCTCGCTGTCGAACAGATGGCGGGCGCCGTCGCGTTCGATCTCGAACCGAAGCGCTGTGATCCGGGGGAGTGCATCGTACCAGCCATATCCCGCCATCGCGTCGTCCGGATCGGCGAGGGAACCTTGGAGGCGGCCGTCGCGGGCGAGCGCGAATGCCGCGCATTGTTCGAGCGGCGCGCCGAAATTCTCCATGAGGACGAGATTGTCCGCCGGGATCAGGCCGGAACCCTCGCGTCCGCTGTTGAGATCGGCCGTCGCCGGGGTCCAGCCTCGCAGGAGCGCCGTCGCCTCGGGAAGATCGATGCCGAGATTCCGGGCCTCGGTCCATTGGGCGAAGGACAGGCGGTGGCTGCCGAGAGATGCGATGTGGCGGAAGATGGTCTTGCGGACCAAGTCGCGGAGCGCTTCGAGCGCGGCGCTCTCGACCATTTCGGTCCGGGCTGGCAGCACAAGCTGTAGCGCTGGGGCATCGATGATGTCGACGCGCGCCCACCAGCTGCGATCCTTCTCGTCAATCGAGGGCAAGGCGCAGGGGACGGTGAGGCCGTGGAAGTTGATGCGCGGCTGGTAGTGAGTGGAGCGCGCCCCGTTATAGAGGCCGATGCGCACGCCGCCGGTCTCAACCGTGACCAGGGCGTCGGCGAGCCAGTCCGATTGGGCAAGCGGCGCGCCGTTGAATCGGATCGGCGTCGGACAATAGCGTGCGGCCGCGTTCGCGCTGGCCTCCAGGGATTTCGCCCAGTCATCCTGGAGTGGGAGACGGATCTCGGTGCCGAAGCGATGATCGCAGCGATAGACCGGGATAGGACCGCCCGTTTCCCAATCGCCGGGCGCGATCGAGATCCGCCAGGCGTCTCCGCCGGCGCGCGGACGGGACCGGATTTCGACATGGCGCCCGGCAAGGCTGAACACGCCCATGCCGGCAGGATCTTCACGGGCCGCGATATCCTCATCCCATCCCGAGCGCCCGAGCGCGAGAATGACCGCGGGATCGGCGATCCCCGCGCCGTCGTCGGCGATGACGAGCCACTGCCGATCGTCGGCTTCGGCGACATCGAGGTCGACGGTCGTCGCGCCGGCGCGGCGCGCATTCTGGATGAGCTCGGTCAGTATGGAACCGAGCGTATTATTGAACAGCCTCGTCACCTTGGTGATCGCTGCGGGATCGACCTGGCTGTGGACGACGGTGGGAAGGGGCATCGGGGTCTCCTCGGCAAGAGCGAATGGCCCCCTCCCCGCCCTTCTCTCCTTTCGCTCGGGGCTGCGCGTCCACGGGCGGCGGTGGCGCGGCTGTCAGGCGCAACGGCGCTCCTTCTCGGCCGGTGTCTCGATGTGGACATAGCGCTTGCCGGCCCGGCGGCGCTTGCGGATGCGGCCATCGACGAAGGCCTTGGCCCAGCGGTCGGCTTCGTCCACGCGGGCGGCGATGGCGCACTCGTCGGCCTGTTTGAACATCGTGTAGGCCAGCGCGTATTGCGCGCGCTCCGGCAGGCTGAGCAGTGTCGCGCTGATCGGCAGCGCGCTCTCGTAGAATTCGAGGATATGGCGGCCCCCGCCGTGGTGCATCAGGATGGCCAGGAGGCCCTTGTTTCCGGGACCGGTCGGCCGCGCGATCTGGATGTCATGCGACCCGTAGGTTACCCCGACCTGGGACGCCCCGCCCTCGCCGCGATGGAAGACGCGGTCCTCGCGGTTCGCCAGGGGATGGGCGAGAACCTCATAGCCATCGAAGCTATCGACGCGGCGGATGCGGTTATGTCCGATGACGGTCATGACAAAATCTCCTCATGCCCCGGGGCGCAGGCCACCGGGGTTGGATGGGCACGGAAAGTGGTGGAGTGGCCGGCAGGGGTTCAGTCACCGCGCGGCAAAGGGATCGGGACGGCTTGGCCACTGGCGAGGTTGATGAAAGCGCCGGCGTGCCCGATCGACCCGCGGCCGAGAAGGTCGAACAGCAGTGCGAGCGCGTGGCTCGCCAGCACCCGATTGACGAACAGGGACTGACGTTCGAGCGCCTCGGCGACCGAGCAGGACGGGGCATCGTCCTCGGCCAGGGTTTCGTCGGCCAGCTCGGGAAAGGCCTCGAGGACAGTTGGCAGGCGCGCCTTGACGTTGCCCTTCGGACGGCATGGGCAACCGATCAGATATTGTCCGTCGCTGGCGCGATTGCCGAGGTCCATCCAATAGGTCGGCACGACCCTGCCGTCGCTAAGCGCCGCGCCGAGTGCCCGGCGCGCCGAAGCCGTGTCGACGCACGTGATGAGGATGTCGGTCCCTTCCGTATCGACGGCATCGGGCGCTCGGCCATGAACGGCTTTCCAGCCCAGGCCGTGGGCAAGGTTGATCCGCTCGGTTAGCGTGCGCGCCTTGGAGTTGCCGAGATCGCAGCGATAGAAGGGCTGGCGACCGAGATTGGCCTCGGTCACAATGTCGTCGTCGACCACGGTGACCGCGAGCGAACGCGAGGAGATCGCGCGGAGAGCCGTGTCGAGCGAGGCAAGGCCCATTAGCATCTGAGCGCCGTTTCCACCGCATCCCACGAGGAGGATGCGGATCCCGCGATTGTCGAAGGTGGCGGGAAGGAAGTGGCGCTGGAGCTTGTCAGGCTGCATGGGGAATCTCCCGAAAATGGGCTGCGCGGCACGGCCAGGAACATCCCTCCGGCGCAGAGCCTGGCGGCCATGACCGGACCCGCCGGGTGGTCGAGCCGGCCGACGACGAGTGAAATCTTGGTGGCATGGGCATCGTCAGCATCGTCGGTCGCGCTGAAATAGGCCGGACCGCGCCCGTGACTGTGCATGTCGCAGACGACATGCCAACTAGGCTCGCAGGCCGGGGGCCGGTAGACGAGGCGCGTCGGCGTCGCTTCATCGATCTGCGGAAAATGCACGGTGAATTCGGCCGTCGCCTCGTTCCACAGGATGAAGGCGGCTGCCTCGTTGGGCAGGGCGGCACGGAAATGGTCCAGGACGGCCGCGAGATGCTCACCCGGGACCCGGCCGCAGCGCAATTCGGCCTGGGGGTCGCCCATGCTGCCATAGGGGAGATGGGCTGCGAATGGCGGCGACAGAGGCGCATCAAGCGCCAGCCAGGGACGACGCAATATGAGCATCGCCCCATCGGCCCCCACGGCGAGCCCGTGTCCGGCCCGACTGCTGCGAAGCGCATCGAGCCCAGGCGATCGGCCTATGGGCGGAACAGGATAGCAGGGAACGGCGGCGAGCAGCGCGGCCGCGGTCGGATCATCGGCGAGCATGGTCATCTCCCGGCAGCCGCTGAAATCAGTCGGCCGACCGTGATCGCGTCGGCCGGCGGGCGCGCCTGTCGCAGACGGGCGGCGGGATTGAAGGGCCTGAGGCGTCGGACCGGGAAACGACTGGCCCCGCGCGCGGCGAGATCGTCCCAGAGTCTGACGAGGCCGCCCTTGCCGGTCACCGTCCATTCCTGTCCGGGATTGGGGTGCGTCGACCAGGAGTCGAACACGGCCCGTTCGAACTCCGGGATTGCGGCAACGCCGAGGGTTTTCGGCCTCGGGATATTGCCCCAGCAGAGCCGCCCTTCGATGAAGACATTGAGAATGGGCGAGTGCAGCACCGGCGTGTCAGCCACGGGGCGCTCGCTGGCCGGCAGCGCGTAGACCCCGAGCCCCGCGCGCGTGGCAATGAACAGATGCGCGGGATAGGGCACCGCGACCGTGGTGCGCCGCGCCAGCGCTCGAAGACCGTCGGGCGGCGATGAGAGCGCGAAATAGGCGGGGCGAACCTGTGCCGGCGTCCACCATGCGAGAACATCGGGATGGGAGACCAGGACGGTGTCGGGCAATATCTCGGGGATAGCCGTGCGGCCCAGCGCCTCGGTCCACTGGCGCAGCTGCGCACGCGACAAGGGAATGCCCGCAGCGATCGTGGGGCGGCCGTCTCCATCGAGCTCGACGGCGTGCATGCTGGCGAACGCCGCCACGTCGTTCCTGGGCGCGCCATAGGCGTTTGGGGTCCGGGACGTTCCGGCCTGATAGAGCAGGATGGCGTTGGTCAGGACGAGACCGCCGCCGGTGGCTTCGAAGTGGCTGCTGTGATCGGACATGGGGGCCTCACGGATTGGGTGGGTCGAGACGGACGAGATCCTGAGCCGCGAGCAGGAACTGGACGCCGAGCCTGAGGCTCGCGAACCAGGCGTCGATCCGGCTCACTTCGGGCAGCGGGCAGAGGCCGCAGAAATCCATGAAGCCCATTTCCATGCCGTGGCGCGCGACATCGTCGAGTTCGCGGGCGAACTCTTCGAACGGAACGAGCGTCAAGGGCGGAAGGGACGAGCATTCCTCGATGCCCGGCACATATTCGTAGAGGGCGTCGCTATCGAAGTGCCAGGCATTGCGGTCCGAGGCGAGGTGTTCGAGCGCCTTATGCGCGTCGCGAAGCCGGTGCAGCGCCTGCGCCAGCTCTTTCGGGAGGCATGCGGGCTTCGCTGCGTTCGCGCCGATCATCCAGTCGGGACGGCGCGCGTTCATTTCCGAGGGGAGCGTCTGTTCCTCGATCTCTTCGGCGCTGAGACCCTGATAGGCGGCCAAGCTCCGGCGCGCGCTCTCGTCGTCGATCTCGCCGTCCCAATAATACATCGAGATTTCGTCGAAGAGGTCTTGGTAGCCGAAGACCGGAAGGGCGGTGCCGAGCGTCTCCCCGAGGGCCGCATAGGCGGCGGCGCGCCAGGGGATGGGAGCGTCGCCGGTTTCGATCCAGCCAAGATCCAGTTGGCCCAGGGTCTCGCAGACAAGGGCGATCGCGGGCGGATTATCGTCTTCGCCGACGAGGACGGCGACCCGCAGATCGACAAGCTCGATCGGCTCCAGGATTTCGAGAACCGCGGCATTGAAGACCTGCTCGATGCGCTTGCGGGCGCCGACGCGCGTGTACCGCTTGGAGGTTGCTTCCCGCGCGGACACCCAGCGGCCCATCAGCTTGTGGTGATTGCTGAGCGGCTGATCGAAAGTGGCGGGGATGTCGACGGACAGCGCGACCGACCGCCCCGCGAGATCAACCGAGTGGGGCGAGCCTGAGGCCGGCGGGGGGCTGAAGCGGCTCCGCCGCTTCGCCTTTGTGATTGGCAGGGTCGAGGAGGATCCGCGCGTGGAGGGCCTGGGCCTGGGCGCTGCAGGGAGGCTGGGGGAAGCCGGTCGTGTTGCCATCGTCGTGCTCGATCCATTCGAGGAGCGTCTTGCGCGGAGCGGCCGGAATGGCCGCGCTCTGGGCGGGCGGCATGTTCAGCCCTTGGTGCCGACGGCGCGCCGATATTCGATGAGGTGGGCGTTGCCCGACACGCCGGCATCGACGATCTCGGCGTTGAGAATCGCCGGGAAGAGTGTCGCATGGTAGGAGCGCAACGCTGCCGGTTCTTCCGCGAGATGCGGCGGGACCGGGAGGTCGATGCCGTCGTATCGGTAAGTGCGGGTCAGGAGGTTGATCTGCATGATGGGCCTCTCGAATTGAGATGTTGGGCAAGTCGATGAAGGTCAGTCCCAGAGGCTGGCCGGTTCGTCCGCCTTGGCGTCGGCTGGCGGAGCGGCGGGGTTCGCAGCTTTTGCGGGACTCGTGGGCGCGGGCGTCTTCGGCGTTGCCGCCTTGGCCTTCGCGGCTTCGGCGGCGGCGGTGCGGGCCGCTTCGGCTGCCTGGCGTTGCTCCTCGAGCTGGTCGGCGAGCGTCTTGCGAGCGGCGATGAGCTGGCCGAGCGCACCGTCTTCGCCCTTGGCTAGTTCGGCGTCGATTTCCGCGGCGCTGGCGGTGAGCGAGATCGGGCGGGTTTCGCCGGTCTCGAGCTTGTGCGCGGCGCCTTCCTGCCTGCGGGGGATCACGGTCAGGGTGACGGTATCGTCCGGGCCGGCGACGAGATCGAAGCCGAGCGAGTAGCGCGCGAGCAGCGGGAGCAGGTTGGTAATCAGCATGGGGGCGCTTCCTTCTATGTGAGTGTTCGGGGGGTCAGGCGGCGAGTTCCGTGATCGCGGCTTCGGTCGGCGGCGCGGCCTTCACCGGCGGCGGTCCGTATTGGCCGTCGAGCGTCATCGAACTGGGGAGGCGTCCGGCCCAGTCGAAGCCGGGCCGGCCCAGCATGCCGGCGATGAGGTCGGCCTTCTTGGCGGTGAGGAGCTTGGCGAAGCCCTTTTCGCCCATGTGTGCGACGAGGCCGCATTCCTGGGCGATGAACTTGAGTTCATCCTTGGTGTATCGCTCGAGGAAGGCCTTATCGACCTGCCAGACGTCGCGCAGGTCGACCGCGAAGGCCCGGGCGAGGTCGGCGACATGCCCGAAGGTGAGCACGTCCTTGGCATAGGCGGCGCCGACGGCGGACAGCACATTGGCCGCCTGCGGCTCCGAAAGGGCGCGGATCTCCGCGATCTTGTCGCCATAGGGAAGATCCGGGAAGGTGGCGCCGACCAGGATGCCGGCACGCGCCTTCAGCGTTTCGGCCTTGATCTGGGGAAGCGTGCCCGACATGGCGGCGACGAGAATGGCGGTGTGGGCCTGGACGGCATCGGCCGCGAGCGCCCGGGCGACGGCGGTGCGCCACTTCGCCTCGCGCAGGTCGCTGGTACGGCCTGCGATCGATTTGACCGTGACAGTCGGCTTGTGCGCGGCGGAGCCGCCGCTCGTCGAAGGGAGCGGGGTCTGCGGAGCCGGGGCGCGCGGTTCGGCGCGGGTGGGAGCTTCAGTGCGATCGCCCGGGTTCGCATCAGATCCGCCTTCGGTGTCGTCGAGGACGTCATCCTCGTCGTCATCGCGCTCGTCATCCTGCGCATCGTCAGTGGAGGGCGGAGCTGCAGCCCGTTCCGCCTTCTCGGCACGCTCCTGCTCCTCGAAGCGGATCGCCTCGGCGGTCTGGGTCTTCAGTTCGAAGCAACCGGGATTGGTGCAGTGTCCGTCGTCGACGTGGGTCTCGAACAGGGTTCGCTGGGAGGCCGAGTTGAACGGACAGGTGGTGCACTCGGTCTTGTCGAAGCAGGCAGCGGCGAGGTTCTGCGTCACCCGCATCAGCAATTCGCGAGTCTTGCCGACGTCCAGCCCGGCGGCGAGAATGGTCTCGAGGGCCTTGTCCTGCTTGTCGCCGGGTACGGCCGCCAGCAGCTCGGCATGGCCGACCTTGATCCGGCGTTCGTCGAGCGCGAGCTTCACGGCATCGGAAAGCTCGGCGAGCGCCAGGCGCCGATCGAGCTTCGCCCGGGACCAGCCAAGCCGTCGGGCGGCCTCGGCGCGATCGTTCTGGCAGGCCGCGAGATAGCGGACGGCGGCGTCAGCCTGCTCGGTTTCCGACGGATCGTCGCGGTCGTCATTCTCGGCGATCGCGGCGTCCAGCGCCTCCTGGTCCGTCATCTCGCGGATGATGACAGGCACTTCGCCATCGGGGCCGTAGGCTTCCAGACCGGCGCGGTAGCGGCGCTCGCCGGCGACGATCGCATAGACCTCGCCCTTGGGACGCAGGAGGATGGGCTGCAGGATTCCGCGCAGGCGGATCGAGGCGACAAGCTCGTCATGCTTCTTGCGGTCGAAATAGCGGCGCGGATTGTCGCCCTTGGTGATGAGGGAGAGCGGCAGCGTGGCGCGGATCGGTTCGGCAGGGGTCAAGGCTGGTCTCCTCGGGGATTGGGGAAGGCAGGGTCCATCGAGCCCGCGCGCTCTCGGTCGGCGAGCCTGAAGCTCGCCCTCCCCCTCCCCTCTCGCTGCCCGGAGGGCCGGCGAGCCGATGCGCTGATTTTCATGGGGAATGGGGCTTGAGGGCTCGCTGGCGCTCAGTAGTCCTCGGCGAGCATGACGGTGAGGACGCGCCGCGTGATCGAGGCGTCCGCCGGGTCGTCGGAGCCGAACTCGAGCGCCATGTCATAATAGATCCTATGTGCCGGTGGGCACGCGTTTGTGTCACCTTCCACGACCTCACGGCTCGAAGGAGGAACTTCACATGTCGGCGATGTACAATGTTCAGGATGTTTGCTGCGTCTCGCTTGAGCTGAGTAAATCAACATGGGTCTGTGCCTTTCAGGCGCCGGGCGAGGACAAGGCGAGCGTTCACAATTTGCCCGCCAGGGACATGGCCGGTTTGGAGAAGCTGCTCCGGCGGCTTCTGCACTCAACCGAACAGCGCCTTGCGCGGCCGCTCCAGATGGTTGTGTGTCACGAGGCCGGCTACGATGGGTTCTGGATTTCGCGGTCGCTTGTCGCTCGAGATTTCAATGTCATCGTCTTCGACCCAGCGAGCTTTCTGCGTCCGCGGCGTGGTCGTGTCGCGAAGACCGACAGGCTCGACGCAACGGGGATGTGCCGAACTCTTCGATGCTGGCTTGGAGGAGATCGCAGCGTGGCGAGCTCCGTGCGTATCCAGAGCGTCGAGGAGGAAGATGCCAAGCGGATCGGCCGCGAGCGCAAATACCTGATACAGCAGCGCGGTCGCGTTGTTTCCCGGATCAAGGGCCTGCTGGCACTTCACGGCATCTATGTGGACGTAAAGGGCATCGGCAAGCGGCTGACATCCGTTCTGACGTCGCTCAAGACTGCAGAAGGGCTTGAACTCCCGAAGTTTATCCGGCGCGACATCGAGCGAATGGTGCAACACTGGAAGCTACTCGCCGAACAGATTGCGGCAGTAGACAAGGAAAGAGCCGATGCGATCCGCAGTGAAGCAACCTTCCCGCATGCCGATAAAGTTTCTCGGCTATCCAAGATGGGCGGGGTCGGTGAGATCTCGGCGACTGTGCTCGTCGCCGAAGTATATCATCGAAAGTTTGGCAGTAGACGGCACTTGGCATCGTTCATCGGGCTAGCCCCCAGTCCCTATTCGAGTGGCGAGACGTCGCGCGACCGGGGGATCAACAAAGCTGGCACCAAGCTGGCGAGATGTACGCTGGTCGAACTCGCCTGGTTCTGGCTACGATACCAACCACAAAGCGAACTCTCGCAGTGGTGGCACCAGCGGTTTGGGAAAGCCGGCATGCGCGGGCGAAAGGTTGGAATCGTCGCGCTGGCCCGCAAGATCGCGATCGCGCTTTGGCGCTATGTCGAGTTCGGGGTGATTCCTGCAGGTGCAACGCTGAAGGCGGAGTGATATCAGATTTTCCAGCTTGCCGTCTGACGGCAGGGCTGGATGGCGACCGGGAAGATTGATGGCCGCTTGTGCCCAGTAGTAGTGTGGTCGCCACCCACGCCACCTGATCGAGATACCCGTGAATAGCGATTTTGGTTGGAGGGAATCCCCTCAACCGGATACAAGTCGATGCGAGAAGGTCGCATCAATACGATCAAGACTCAGGTGGACGAATTACATTCGCGTGCAAACCCAATTTGTTAAACCGGATCAATAGTCGCTTGGCAGCATGATTGTTATCACGCGAGTGATAGCGATGGGGCCATCTGCACTCTTGACATTGGGGTCTTCATACAAATCGATCTTGAAGAGGACCCTCTGCCCCTGCAGGTCGAAGGCGCCGAAATCGCGCTCGGGCCCGTCGCCGGGCTTGAACGCATAGCGGCGGACCGCCGCGAGCAGTTCGGCCTGCGCGAGCACCTCGGCGATGCCTTCGCCCTCGCCGGACAGCCGGGCAAGGCAATTGCGGGTGACCATGATGCGGGCATGGGCATCGAGGCCCTGCCGGCAGCGATCGTTGAGACGGGCGATCCGTTCGGTGGCGGGAATTGTCATGCGGCCTCCAGCAAGCCGGCGTTGAAGGTGTCGAGCCACTCCGCCATTGCCGGTCGTTCGGGGAGCGGGACATGCGCGGCGACGTCCTGAAAGCGGATGAGGTCGGCGGGCGCATCGCGGATGATCGCGTCGATGTCGGCTGCGGGGAGCAGCTCCTCGGCGCGGATGAAGTCGGTCATTCGGCCGGGTCTGGTCGAGGTAGACCGGCGCCACAGGCCTTCGACGGTACGCAGGCGCGGGGCCGCGCGGGCTTCGACCAGGACGATGAGCCGAAGGCACCAGGCCGGTAGCGCCCGAACCTCGTCCGGCTTCATGGCGCCGCAGATGAAGCAGCTCGACTTGGGCGGCACGGGAAGGCCGGCAGCCTCGATGCGGGCGATGCAGGCGGCGCGGTCCCATTTCCATTCGCGAAGCGGGTATCGGCACTCGAAGAGATCATGCTCGATCGCGGAAGCATGGGCATGGCGCCGAGTATCCGCCGGCGAGGCATCATAGCCGATCAGGCGGATGACCTTCTGGCCGCGCGCCCAGGCCGCTTTCGCCGGCGCCCACTGTTTCAGGAACGCATCCTGGGGCGCCACCTTCCACTTAAGGGAGCACGAATGACGCCCCAGAGAAATGCTCGGCAGCGTCGCATTGGTGAGGACGTTGGCTAGCAGGTCGTAATAGGGCGGCCAGTGCTTGAACCGGCGCGGCGTGTAGCGAACGGTCTCGTAGCGGATGCCGCGCGCGGCCATCCAGGCGGCGATCATCTTCTGATAGGCGTAGGTCTCCGGCTTCTCGATGCCCGGGTCGCCGGTCAGGACGAGATCGGGCGGGGTTCCGCGGCTTTCGAGCTCGACGAGCAGGTCTGAGCGGAACCGATTAACGCCCTTTGCGGAAGCAGTTATACTGAACCGGCAATTCGAGTCGTTCCCGCAAGGAGAATAGCGGATGCCGGCGTGACCGACAAATCTGCCCGTTTGCGTTCTGGCGC
>Ga0310344_10001230_pt1 | contig 19628 bp, 13 predicted proteins | sample HC15DNA20200_MG_FD_203801 | JGI IMG/M metagenome (GOLD analysis project Ga0310344, IMG submission 203801) | Marine microbial communities from station ALOHA, North Pacific Subtropical Gyre - HC15-DNA-20-200_MG | ecosystem: Environmental > Aquatic > Marine > Oceanic | place: Pacific Ocean: North... | reverse complement strand
TGTCTTCGTGCATCTTCATTGAGTAGATTTACACCTCTGAAAAAGAGACTCATTTCAACCCCACTTCTAGAAGCTGGCAGCATCCAGTTAAGGTCCGTGTTGAACATCGTATAACCCGGTGTATGCTTTTCGAAAGCGGCGGTATTATCTTGTTCCGAATACCGCGCCAATTCTACCCCTAGGACAAGTCTTTCTTCGTGGTATTGCAGACGCGCGCCGACACGCAGTGGGGGCAGTCGCGGTAAATAACCACCAACATCTAAGTCACCTTTTACGCTGTCCGCATAAACACGTAAGTCGAGCTCTCCCATACCGATATCTGCAATCCGTGTGAAAAGCTCTGCCTCAAAGCCACTGACGGTAGCGTCCTGCTGTTTATATTCGTAAATATCAAGCTTTGACGCCGAATCCTCTTTCCCGGTGTCGCTCAGGTATATGAAATCGGCGAAGCTCGTTTGGAAGGCAGTAAAGCTCCAGGTCAACGGTCCGGTCGTCTTGCGAATACCAATATCTGCGTGGCGTGAGGTTTCCTTCCCAATCGATGAATCGCCCCGCTCAAACGTCCTTGAAGCAAGGTGCGGACCATTGGCATATAACTCTTCGGCAACAGGCAAACGCTGTGAGACAGCAAGATGCATCGCTAAGGAATAGTCATCCGAGAGTCGCCGAATCGCTGCAAAAGAGGCGCTCGCTGCCGTACCACTGACAGCAACGTTATCATGATCATCATCATGATCGTCATCATGATCGTCATCATGATCGTCATCATGATCGTCATGCGGCAACGACAAAGGATTATGTTTTTGTGATTCCAATCGAGCTCCAAACGATAGATCCCATGGACCAAACGCGCGTCGCTCTAAGAGAAACAGGCCGATATTCCTAGTATCTACAGGCGGAACGAATGCCTCGGCACCGACGGCCGAGAATTTCCGCTCACCAAACTGGACACCAAAAGCGCCGTCCCACTCACCCCAGGGGGCATGCAAAAACTCGACACGTCCTTCGTAGGCTCGGTTATCGAAAACTGTACCGATCTTAGCACCCTCTAGTTCTTTGTGTCCGTAGTCATTGACTCCGAACCTCACGTTGATCGCTTCTATGGCCCCTCCCAGATTGACCCAACCACCTTTAAGATCAAATCGAGTCTGCTTAAGATCAATACGCACGATTTCATCATCATGATCGTCGTCATGATCGTCGTCATGATCGTCGTCATGGTCGTCGTCATGGTCGTCGTCATGATCGTCGTCATGATCGTCATGACCTTCTCCCCCGTGCGCATGGCCTGGTATACCGTAGTTGGAGTCGAATCCGCTAAGGGATACACCTAAGAAGGCGTTATCGCCCAACCAAGAAACGCCAGCCGAAGCGCTGGTAGTCTGAAACCCGCTGTTCTCTAATATTTTCGTGAGGGCTTCACCATCATGATCATCGTCATGATCATCGTCATGATCATCGTCATGATCATCGTCATGATCATCGTCATGATCATCGTCATGGTCGTCGTCATGCGAATTAAGCTCGGCTAGCCCAGGAATTTTATAATCGCCGGCATCGCGTCTAAGAGCATCGAAATGCCAGGCAAAGGAGTCGTTACCGCCATCTAGGAGAATGGCACCAGTGCGATCGCCCGCTACCGTGTCACCTCGAATTTCAAAGCCCCCTTCAAACCCACCATCGGGGACAGCCTCGGGTATGCGCCGTGTGACCGTATTCACAACACCGCCAACCGCTCCACTACCGAAAAGCAGCGTGGTCGGGCCGCGAAAAATTTCGATTTGCTCGGCCACCAACGGATCAATACTCACCGCGTGATCGACACTGCCGGTTGAGACATCCAAAGAATCGATATTGTCCTGCGTCATCTTAATTCTGGAACCAGCCAGGCCACGAATAATCGGGCGCGAAGCCGCAGCAGCAAAGGAACTCGCAGAAACGCCAAGCTCACCAGCAAGCGTCTCTCCAATATTCCTACTCTGTGCCCTTTGGAGTACCTCATTTCCTAGGACCGTCACCGACTGCGCTAATTCCGCAACCGTCTGATCTTGAGGCGTAGCGATAACTCGAATTTCCTCAACTTCCTGCTGTGCAGAAAGCATAGGTGACAACGACAGACAAGTAGCCACGGGCACCCATCGGTAACCCATGTTTTTAAAAAAGTTCATAATTTTTTTCCTAAAATACCAATAATAATAAGGATCCCGTAGGACATCCCCACGAGAAAAAATAACCAAAAGGTTTTAGGAAACGAGCGGTGGCGCTCGAGCGAACTGGAAACTAGCGGGATAGGTGCGGGCGACGATGAGTCGCTTTTGAAATAATTGTGGCTCTATCGCCACAGGTAGAATTAAGTCTGAATGGGTAAAATTCGCGCTGTCAAAAGTTGAAGCGCTAACGCATACTACACAAGCCGCTTCCTGCGAGTGCCCGTCTAAATCTAAGTGGCTAAGAGCAGCGGCTTGAGCGGACACCAGCAGAAAAGCGAGAATCGCCTTACAGTAGTAATTTTTAAAATACCGTCTACTCATACATATCAGCTAAAATCACCAGGGCAGCCAATTGCATTTAATCCAGCGGATTATAAAAACTTTTTTTCCTTTAATCCACCAGCTCGGCAACGCTAATAATCGGCTTACCTCACTATGGACGAGCTAACTTTCGAATTGGAACGTCAAAAGTGACGATCCTTGAACGATAGTCATTTAAGAAATAAACATTCTTGCCAAAAGAGCAAGCCCTAATACAGACACCATAATCCAAATTAAAATCTTAAGGTTAGCGAATCTATTTTTACGCCAGCTTATCCTATCCTCTCTATTCCGCTGTTTTGACGAAGCTCTAAATTTTCCAACATAAAAGAAAATACCTAGCGATAGGAGAATTACTGTCCCAAAAAAAAGCGTATTAAAATCCACTAACGACTTCTTAACTTAGCGAGCAGCCTCAGCATTTCTAAGTATAGCCATATCAAAGTAACCATTAAAGCGAAGGCTCCAAACCACTCCATATACTTAGGCGCACCCTGTTCTGCCCCCTGTTCTATAAAATCGAAATCTAGTACCAAATTAAGTGCCGCTATAGCAACAACAAAAAGACTAAAGCCGATACCAAAAAGACCATTCGAATGGATGAAGCCTATCCCGCTCGAGCCAAACATATTCATCACAAAGCTAATTAAATAAAGAATACCTATCCCCATAGTCGCAGACACGATCATGAGCCGAAAGTTTTCAGTGGGCTTAATAATACCCAATTTGTAAAGCAACAATAGTGAAGCCAAAGTACCTAAGGTTAAACCTGTCGCTTGGATAACAATTCCAGGAAACTGGGATTCGAAAATAGCGGAAATGCCGCCTAAGAAAAGACCTTGCAAACCAGCGTAGATAGGAGCAGTTATCCCTGCCCATTCTTTTTTGAACATTGTTATAAGAGCAAAAACAAGCCCTCCAATTGCTCCACCAATTGCTATTGGCATTACAGCTGCCGGGTTTCCATTCTGGAAGAATAAATTCCACGTATATAAAGCCCCTAGAACCACTAGGGCTAACAAAACACCAGTCTTATTAACCGTGCCCTGCAATGTCATCGCATGATCACCGACAGCCCCTTCGTTTGCGAAGGTAGTGTTGCTTAGACTTGGGTTTCCAGATCGACCGAACATTTGTAGTGCATTATGTGTTGCCATAAATATTCCTAAAAACTATTTAAGTTAGATGGATAACATTAGACTGAATCAGAGAACCATTGATTAAAAATAAAAGAGTGAAAGAATCCTCAACCAAGCGCTTACTGACAACTATACTCTACTAATCAAGCGTATAGGAGTAGGAAATTTCGCCATGTCGTCGCTCTTCGTTCTCGTCATGAGGAAGATAAGATCTTACGTAATCAACGGCGACACTATCAGGCGAAACCGTAACATTAAGGTAACCAGAATTGTCTAGCAGGGTGCCGGTCTTGTAGGCATTCTTAGCGCGACCCTGGTAGGTTTCATCGGCGGGATTAGCAACTGTTTGATAAACAACCCCATCAAGCTCTTGATGCGCAAACAGATGGTCGTGGGCCTGAAAGAAAATACTCACACCATATTTCACGAAAAGATTATGGACCGGTAGATCCCAATCTGGTCGCCGATCATCAAACTCCCACTCACCGGCTACGTTATGTCCGCCCCACTCGAACTGCATCGCCCGCTCAACACCACCGCGGCCAGTGCCTAAAACGTGGTGTGCGAAGACGAATTTATACTTCGCATCGCTGTTCTCAAGCGTCTCTACCAACCACCAATACTGCGCATCTCCCATAGTCGTTTCCCAACGATCCTCCGCTGGAAGAGTTAATTCTAGCCACTCTTCCTCAACATCGCTGGGGATCATCGTGTGGTTTTGCGGGCATCTACCGTTTCTTAAGCATCCATTATTCGTGGCCTGTGCACCGGTACCTGCAGGATTAACGGCAACAGGCGAATGCCAATAGGGATTAATCGCAACAAATAGGGCGTCACCCCAGGAAAAAGAAAAATAGTCACGCAGAAGACCTATACCCTCAACAGGCTCGGGATTACCAGAATAGAATTGATCAGGAGCGGGAACCGGAAGCATGCGTACCCGAGCACGGCCCGCGTAAATAGCAGCATTATGCAGCTTAGTACCTAAAAGATTCCGGCGCGCTTCTTCATGGTTGCCGATAATCGGAAATAGCGCTGTGGAGTTTGCCATGATACTGAGGAAACGGCGTTGATCTAGATACACATCATCTACGCGTTGCTGAGTAAGCGCTGTCTGATCGCCTAAGAAATAAGCAGGCAGCATACTAGAGATATTGAAGTCGTCTCCAAGCATGAAATACAGATCCGGTCGAGCGCTTGCTACCTGCTGCATCGTACGAGCATATAGATCGGGGTGATACATCGAAACTGCCCCAGGAGATCTGCCCGCAAATCGTTCCGGATGAGTGTCTCCCTGGACACCAAATGTGAAGGTACTCCCATTAGGTCGCTGTGTATGAAATGAATACTCTTGACCAGCGTTGTAAACGGATTCCGTAACCGGTCGATAATTAATCACATAAAAATAACGAGAATCTTCCTGAAGACCGTCGACGTTAATCTCAGCGACGTTATCCACGTTAGCAACCACAACATTAGATCGCGCTGAGTAACTACCGGGTTCGCGCCCATAGTCAACAAAGACTGCTGTGCCTTCATCTGCTAACACATGTATAGCAATAGAGCGGTCGGTTGGCCGGCCCAGAATGATATTTTCCGCTATATCTACCTGCGCTACAGCAAAGCGAGTAACTGAACTGGACAAGAACAGCAGAACTGCACACGCGGTAACAATTACGTTTCTAGTAAACATACACTTACACGTTAATTTAACTTTACATTCAATACAAAAGCTCTCAATGAAATGGAACTATAGCAATAGAGTTAATCAATACACCACTTAGACCCAAGTGTATTTTCCGTAGATTTAGTAACATATTTTTAACATAACACGTTATTTTATTTAGATATCTGTTATAGTAAGGTCTGTCTTAGCGCACATCGGTCTGCGCTAAACCTTTTGGCCTCGCAATTCCGCGACTGCTGAAACCACAAAATTCCCAGCCTGGACCGAAACCACGTATGGCGCTGCCCTACATCTGGTCAGGCGACTCTGGAGTATTAAATCAATGCTGTTTAACGAACTCGGTCTTTCGGCCGAACTGCTGCGTGCAATCGATAAAAAAGGTTACCATAAAACGACCCCGATCCAGCGACAAGCAATCCCGGTCATCCTTGACGGTACAGACGTCTTAGCCTGTGCTCAAACTGGCACCGGCAAAACTGCCGGCTTTACGCTTCCCATCCTACAACGCTTGCAGAAGCCTAGTTCTGGCCCACGGCACGTTCAAGCTCTGATACTGACACCAACACGCGAGCTCGCAGCACAAGTGGCGGAAAGCGTACGAGATTACGGATACCACCTACCTTTCAAGGCTACAGTGATCTTTGGCGGTGTCAGCATTAATACGCAAATCGCAAAACTACGAAAAGGTACCGACGTTGTCGTTGCAACGCCTGGCCGCCTTCTCGATCACATAGAGCGCAACACAATCGACCTTTCGCGCATAAAAATTCTCGTCCTTGACGAAGCAGACCGGATGCTCGATATGGGGTTTATCCGGGACATACGAAGAATTCTTAAAAAACTTCCAAGAAGGCGCCAAAACTTACTGTTCTCGGCAACATTCTCAAACGAGATCAGACGTCTCGCGACAGATTTATTGAATGCGCCGATCGAGATTCAAGTAGCCGCGCGAAATGCATTGGCAGATGGTGTAGCACAAGTGGCGCATCCCGTTGATCGGGCTAGAAAACGTGCCTTACTGTCGCATCGCATCCGCAGCGAGAACTGGCGCCAGGTGCTGGTTTTCACGCGCACGAAACACGGTGCTAATCGGCTTGCCGAACAGCTCTCTAAGGATGGCTTAAATACCGTCGCCATTCACGGAAATAAGTCGCAAGCCTCACGAACACGCGCTCTCAAGGAGTTTAAAGATGGTACCGTCCGAATTCTCGTCGCAACCGACATCGCCGCACGTGGTCTCGACATCGACAAGCTTCCTCATGTCGTTAACTACGAGTTACCACACGTTGCTGAAGACTATGTTCATCGAATCGGCCGTACAGCACGCGCTGGTCAGAAAGGTCACGCAGTGTCGCTCGTTTGTGTCGACGAAAAAAAACTATTACTCGGAATAGAGCGATTACTAAAACACGAGATAGAAAAAGAGATTATCCCCGGCTACGAACCCGATCCGCGCATCAAAGTAACACCCATCACAAACGGACGTTCGCGACAAACAACTAGCAGGCGCTCGAGCTTGAAAAATAAGAAATACAGCGGTCCGTCGAAAAATCGCGGCAAGCAACGTCAGCGTTCGAGGGATCAGCGGCGACGAGCAAGCTAAGTCAAGGGCGTATAGACTCTGGCTATAAGCCTGCTGAGCTTCCCAGGCACTGTTTATTAGGGCTCCGCAAAGATATCGAACGAAATGCTGATACGCTGCTTAGCGCTATTAAAAGGCTTCGTACGATGAAACGTGTACGAAGGAAAAGTTACTAGTTTGCCGGGCTCCGGCCGAATAGAACGTAGCGGCGTTTCCGACTTTGCAAACAACTGGTCTGATGGCTGCCCAATTTCAAGCCAACCATCCTCGCCGTAATCGGGACCCACACCATCTTCAGGAACGGCAACATAATAAACGGCACTCATCCATGCTTCTGGATGGATATGTGATAGTTGGTAGCCTTGGTCCTCAAGGATTACTGCCCACGAGTTGACGGTCCATTGAGCCGGCGCATAGCGTACCCAAGGATGGTCACCGTGCCCGGCATCGGTCAGATTAGCTTTCATCGACCTCACTATGCCATTGACGAGACTGAGGAGAGCCCGCATGTCAGGGGGTGACTCAACACTGAGACTCCCGGTCTGAATTCCGTTACGCGTGGCTCTATTCGTATGCGTCCGTGCTAGAGACGGATGCTCACGAACCATTTTCTCTAAGGCCGCATTAAAACGTTCTAAACTACCGTATCGAGACGGCACAGTAATTTGAGATGTCTGCACTAACGTCTCTTGCCCTAAAAGCGTGTCCGCCTCCTTGTTTTTGCCTGCGTCACGCAAAGCCAGAGCTTTGACTAAGAGCAATGCAGCGGACGTCGGGTTTCGTTTTAAAAACGTATTACAGAGCTCAACTGCGATATCAGGGGATCCTTTAGCCGCATGTGCATTCGCCAATTGGCTATGAATTGTTGCGAGGTCCGGCGCGAGTCTTGCGGCTTTCTCGAGAGTTAAAATAGCCTTTTCAAAATCATTCCGTATCAATCTCACACGACCTAGGTGTAACAACGTGTTGATATCTTCGCCATTCAATTCAGCGCTACGGTCGAGCACATCTTCGGCCTCTTCCAGCCGCTCCAATTGCAGCAAAGCGACGCCTTTTATAGTTAGTATCGCCGCATCGTCGGGCTTAACTCCAAGCATTTCATCACTAGCTAAGATCGCATCATCGAATGCCTTACTCTCCAGTAAGGCATGAGCAAGGCCATAGCCGATCTGCGGATCGTCAGCCTTTTCTTCCTGAGCTCGGCGAAAAACCTCAACAGCTTCCAACCCACGGCCACAGGTCAGCAATGTCGAACCAAGACGACTCAGAGCTGTCAAGCTGTCAGGTTTTATTTTTAAGGCACGCCGTAACAATGGCTCAGCCTTCTCTTGCTGCCCGTTTTGCATATGAAGAAGGCCTAGATCTTCAAGCGGACCGGAATCATCGATAGAGGAGTAACGTATCGCGGCATTTAACAATCGTTCCGCTTCTTCAACATCACCCAATTCATGGGCGAGCAACGCAGACAGGCGTAAGGCTCTCAAGTGCCGGGGCTGCAGCTTCAGAACCTTTCGATAAAGGCGCTTAGCAGTCACACGGTCACCGGCATGATGAGCAGCTGCAGCTGCATTGAAGGCTTTGTCGACTACCTCAGCGCGAAATGCCGGATCTTTTTTTCCCATTATTTTCCGACCAATCCCACGTATTCATTCTCGCTCATAATATCAATCTAGCACCTGTAATCCCGACTCAGCAATACGGCTACAATGACCAACCCAAACACCAGAGGCTGCGAAATCCCGTGGACTCAACCGATCGTCGCCAACTCAGCTTGAAACTTCTTCTTACCACTATCGTCACGCTTTCTTCACAGTGGACACCCCAAACCATTGACGCGCAAGAAAGATCCACTGCGATGGAAACACTAGTCGTCTCTGGAACTCGTATTCCGAACCAGCGTCTTTTCAGCGGCCCTTCAACAGTAATCGATGCTGCGGCAATCTTAGTGCGCAACGACAGTAACGCATTCGATCTACTATCGGACGTTCCCGGCCTACATGTCAATCTGCCGGGTAGCCGAGGAAATATCGGCGAATTATTTATTCGGGGCGGTGAACCGAATTTTACATCTGTATTCATCGACGGTGTACGAATGAATAACCCAACAAACACACGCGGCGGTTCATTTGACTTTACGACACTGAATATTGATCACATCGAACGCATAGAAATCATTCGTGGACCATCATCCTCCGTCTATGGCTCAGACGCATTGAGTGGCGTCATAAACATCGTTATGCGAGGCGGAACTGACACATTTTCAGGTAACGCTAATGCAGAAGTTGGCAGCGGAAACTACCAGCGAGGTGGGCTAAGGCTTAGCGGCCCGATCGCAGAATCCAGCCAGTTTAGTGTCGGATTAAGCGCTATAGAGGATGGCGACAGTCGGTCTCAGGACAAATTCGACGGAAACTCTATCATAGCTAAATTAGACCTCACCCAGGACAGCTCTACATCAGTATCGATATATGCGCGTCACAGCAGTACAGCAGCGGGCGGCTTCCCCGATAGCAGTGGTGGACCGGTGCTAGCAGTCATCCGAAACAAGACTCAACGCGAATCGGACGACAATTCAGCAAGCATCGCACTAACGTCGCAGCTTTCAAAGAACTCGAAGCTCCACTTGTCGGCAACTCATTACGATCATCACGAAAACATTATCTCACCGGGTGTCGCACCTGGTCTTGGCTCAACCGTTCCAGCGAATCGTAGCAATAACCATTTCTCCCGAACAGCGTTAAATATGTTCGTCAAATCAGCGTTCATGGTACGACTCAACCTTGCCGCCGGTCTCGGTTTTGAGCAGGAAATAGGTGAAAGTTCAGGACACATTGACTTTACGCCGGGAATCACCGTGCCAACAGGCTACCAGTTATCCCGTGAAGTGGTAAGCGCCTACGCAGAACTCGGGTATCGAGCTGCGACCGGAATTGGTGTGCTCGCTGCAGTTCGAACAGATAACACGGAAATGTCTAGCCGAGTAACGACCGGAAAGATCACATTCGACTATGTCTTCGGCGGAGAACATATACGCATTCGCCTAGAAAACGCTAATGCCTTTAAACTCCCTAGCCTATTTAGTCTTGCGGATCCCCTCGTCGGAAATCCGAATCTCCGACCAGAAACCGCAAAAAGTTGGGAACTCGGCCTCGAACTACAACCTCCGGAGAGCTCACTGCAGTGGCAGATTGCGGCTTTCCAACAACACTTTGAAAATCTTATCGACTTCGACTTTATGAATTTCAAGACTGTTAACCGCAATCAGGTTGATATCAACGGAATCGACATCAGCGGCGGCTACGACCCAACTGAGTCGGTTTCACTATCTGCTCATCTCACATATATCGACATCGAAAACCTCAATAGCAACGTAGTTCTAAACCAACGCCCCAATTTTCGAGGGGGCGTCGGACTGTCCTGGAGAATCTCGGAAAAACTGTTTTCGTATTTATCCTGGCAATACATTGATGAAAGAATTGATACTTCGATTCCAACGGGACAACGATTACTACCAAGTTACTCGAAACTAGATGCAGCTTTCACCTGGAGCCTAAAAAATTCGGTACAGCTAAACCTAGCTATCGATAACCTAAACGATTCCAGTTATGAAGAAGCAATTGGATTTCCAACTACCGAACGGCGAGTTCGCCTTTCTATTCAGAAGTCCGTAGGCAAAAACAATCAATAGATCAATACCTAGCGAAGCGTGTTCTTAAGGATAAGAATTGGCGGCGCTGTCTCCACCATATCATCAAAAAGATCCATGTGCGCAAACATACCTGTAGGAATGTAGCCTCCACCGAGAACGACATCAATATCATCGTCACTATCGACATCGCCTATATCCATGGTCATCCAACGTCCACGCATCACTTGGCCATTTGTATAAGGAGTGAAGTCGAACCCACCCTGACTTTCAAGATACGTAAACGACTCACGTGATCCCGAAGAGAAATCGGGGTAGAACGAGCTAGCAACAATATCGAGATCTCCGTCCTCATCAAAATCTGCAGCTTTAGCTATAAACGCACCGTACATAGGATAGAAGAATACGTCCTCGAACTCATAGTCCCCGCGGTTTAAATAAATGCGGATCCCGTGATAGTTCTTATTCGTGTTATAAGGATCCGAATCAACATTGTCGCCGTTTACGACTAGCACATCCATTGCGCCGTCAGAATTGAAATCCTGCAACTCGAAATATGTGTGGCCGTACGCCGGATGAGTTTCAAAGATCGTATGTTGCTGGAATGTGTTGTCGCCTTGGTTTTCAAGAATATGTAGTCCTTCCCGAGCGTCGGCTAATAACACAATAATATCGATCCACCCATCACCGTTAAAGTCGTAGGGTTCTGTCTTTACGGCACCAGGGAGAGCAATAAGCTCCTGTTCTTTGAAGATGCCATCGGGATGGGACTCATACCAAGCTACATTCCCCGCGACGCTACCAAACCCCGAAACAATGAAATCTAGCTGGTCATCACCGTTAAGGTCTAGAACGTTCATATCGGCCATGCGAAACAAATCATCGAGGATGACGCTAAACTCGGCCTCGATCCTCTCCTGACCGAAAAAATCGACCGACGCGATATGAGCTAGTCGGTCGTTTGAGGGGCGAGTAGACATTAGATCACCGATCGACCCTACGTAAGCTGTCTCATCAACAAATTCAATATCGATCGGCGTTAGCGGTCTCGGTGCACGGGTCGGTTCCATGAGCATGCGCCCATCTCCGTCGACTATAGATAATGTCTGTGCAGCCCCGTCGCCAATATAAATTTGCGCCGTGCCTTCCCGAACATGCACGAGCGTCGTAACAGCATTAACAATCGGATAATCGGTTTCTAAAAGATTAAACCGTGGTAGTTGCCAGCGAAGTTCTGGCTTTTCGATCTGTGGCATCGACTCATGCGGTGCAGACTCGATGTAATAGGTACGAAGCGCCTCCCAATCACTCTCCGACAAAACCGCACCAGTCGGCAATACATTCTCTCGTTCCAGCACTTCGTGACGGGACGACACATTGATTTGAGCAAACTCAGGATGATCCTGAAGGTAATCAATATCATTTATACCCAACCAGTAGCCCATGTAACCAAGCGCCGCCTCCCAGCTTCGTTTCGGTAAAATGTTGGGGTCGGTTTCAATATGGCAAACACTACAGTACTGGGCAGAAAGTGTTTTCCCCTGAGCCATCAGACGGTCGTGCTCCCAGTCAATTAACCAGCGCTGCGCCAAAAGGCCCATGCCACCTGCACCGATAAACCCGATAATCAGTAATACTGCGAGCCGAGGCATAATCAGTTTCTTTCCTCAATGGGTCCGCAAAGCAAAAGTCTAAACTCGCCTAATATGTGCATCAACCCGATAACCACAATACAACCCCAGAATGTAAGCTTATAGAACTAAAAAATTCAGTTTTAGTCCTATTTATAAGTAGATAGATTATGGAAAATAATAAGGATCTGGCAAATTTATCTATTATTTCCTAAATCACACCGTACAATGTAGATCATGCAGAGAGAGCGCCATCACAGCGTCATTAAATCAGTGCTCTTTAGCTTGGCGAGCGGCTTTCTTGGCAGCTGTGCGTCGTCAGTTGATATCGAAACCGACTTTCCACTACCACTCATCGAACCGCTACCAGTGCGCGTTGGAATTATCTACGACGAACTATTCGTCCGCTATGAGTATTTCGAGGAGATTCCGCGACAGGCAACATGGACTATATTTCTCGGCGATGCCAACCAGGATCTCCTTGATGGGCTTGCTCAATCGATGTTTCTCGAGGCTTATCCCGTCGAATCTTTCCCTCTTACTTCTACAGACTTCTCGCGACTAGATGGGGTTCTACAACCCGAACTGGAGAAATTCGAATTCGATGTGCCGGTCGGTGGGAATGACGAGTTCGTGGAGGTGTGGATGCAATACCGGCTAAAGCTCTTCGACACGGATGGTGATCTTGTGACCGACTGGCCCGTGAGTGGATACGGTAAGGCAGAACTGGGAAATAAAGAGGTGGCGTTGAATCGAGCGACAGTAGTTGCTATGCGCGAGGTCGGTGCGGCGGTCTCAACTCGTTTCGGTGAATTACCGCAAGTTGAATATTGGATACAGGAGAGACGGGATAAAAATGCTCTACCGCCAGAAATCACAGTCACAAATTAGCATTATGATGAAACTTAAATTGTGCCTCTGCCTCGTAATAATCAATGGTATTAGCGCCTGTGGCGTTACAGCACGGATGGAACCCTATAAACAAACTGATAGCGTGATAGCCGATGGTGAACGGGTCGTTATTCTTGCACGCAAACATCATGCGACGCACGAAGCGGAAGTGGAATTCGTCGACTGTATTAGCAACGCACTAGCAAACGGTAGCGAGGGACTAGATGTCTATTCCACAACCGATTTTGAAGATCAATTATACCCTTGGTTTGAACCATCACTAGCGCCGCTGAGCACAAACGATCTGACTGTTTTATTGGAAAGGCCTGGAGTCCTAGATACTGTTGAAAATACCGGCGTTCGCTTCGTCGTGTGGCTCGACGGATCCACCGACAGGACCGCGAGCGGCGGTGGAATTAGCTGTGCTGCAGGAGTCGGCGGTGCAGCCTGTATGGGACTCGCTTGGTGGGAGGATGACGCGCGTTATGATGCTACGATCTGGGACCTTCAGGAACTCAATTCTACCGGAACGATCTACGCTGATTTCCTAGGCCGTTCTGTGATGCCGGCTATTGTTATTCCCATCCCGTTGATAGCAAGACCGCAAGCACAAGCGTGTCAAGGATTAACCGAACAACTTAGAGATTTTCTTACTTCTCCCTTTGGATACGGGGCTGGCCCAAATTTGGGATAGTCATTGTCGATCACGCTAGCCTGTGATGGCCTAATTTCTTTAGAGTTCTTATAAGACCGATTATTGCAATTGCATTAATTGCGATAGGGCTTAAAAAAATGCAGCGTAGAAAAGAACTATTGATCGCTATAGTAATGCTTGGTTTCGGCCTTGTACCATTGCCGACTCTAGTCTATTGGGTTGGCACACACGTCGTTGGCGAATACGAGGCTGAGGGCGGTCTGTGGGCGCTGATCGGACATGTCTGGGGCGATCTAGCAAACGGAGCTCCGCTAGCTTGGGTATTGGTCGTAAGCCCATACCTTATTATTCAGCTACTACGCCTAGCACGCTGCCTATGGCATGATCGAGATGCTTTTCATTCAAAGTAAAATGTAGTAACTGTGTTTGAAATTCGGCCATGCTATCCTTCCACTGGAAGAAAATAATGTGTGAGCCCTTTTCCTAAAGTAGGGCTTGACCGAAATATAATTTAAGGAGAGGCAGTGACGGGAAAAGTGCGGTGGTGGGCCGGTAGCACTATGTGTCTAGGACTTTGCGCGATAATCACCGCAGCAACGGGTCTAGAGGGTGATCTCATCATGGACGAGAAACACCCTGATATTAGTCAGAGGGTCACTCGGATCATAGAAGATCTACACTACTCTAGACCCCGGATTGATAACTCATTTTCCTCAGCCATTTTAGATCGCTACCTTGATACGCTTGACGGTAATCGGTTGTATTTCCTCAGTAGCGACATCTCCTCTTTCGCCCGTTACCGATATGAACTAGACGATCGCGCTCGAAAAGGCGAGCTAGAGCCTATCTTCGAAATCTTTAACCTTTTTAGACTCCGAACCGAAGAACGGGTTGCGTTCGCGCTCACTCTTCTTGAACATGAACCAGATTTTACGGTTGAGGAATCGTTCCAATTCGACCGTAGCGATATGTCCTGGCCAAATACCGACGAAGAGATCCAAGAAATTTGGCGTAAACGCATTAAGAACGATGGACTGAGTTTAGTTCTGACCGGTAAAACGTGGCTCGAGACAGCTGAAATTCTTCAGGAACGCTATGAGCGAATCCTCACTCGTATCGTGCAACTCAACTCGAATGATGTCTTTGCTACGTTCATGAACGCCATGGCACATACCATGGACCCGCACTCTAGCTACATGTCTCCGCGTGATAGCGAAGAGTATCGCATTCAGATGAGCCTGTCTTATGAAGGTATCGGTGCATCGCTGCAACTCGAAAATGACTACGTCACTGTAACCAATCTCATCCCCGGCGGCCCGGCACAAATTGATGGGCAACTGAAACCCGAGGATCGCATTACAGGTGTTGCCCAAGGTGCCGACGGCGAGATCGTAGATGTCATCGGATGGCGCCTTGACGACGTGGTCCAAATAATACGCGGACCCGGCGGCACGACGGTACGCCTGCAAATCCTGCCAGCCGGTGCTGTTCCCGGGTCTCCGGAGAGATTCCTGGATTTGATCCGCGACCAAGTAAAACTTGAGGAGCAGGCAGCTAAAAGCGATCGTCTCGAGGTTAGTCACGAAGGCAATCTCTATAATGTCGGTGTCATCCGCGTGCCTAGCTTCTATCTTGATTACGCCGCACGTGCCCGTGGCGAAGAGAGTTATACCAGCACGACACGGGATGTTTCACGATTAGTCGACGAACTCCAAGACCAAGGCATCGATGGACTCGTTATCGATCTTAGGCAGAATGGCGGCGGCCATCTCTCCGAAGCTACCGAACTCAGCGGATTGTTTATCGAGCGTGGGCCTGTTGTACAGCTCAGACAAACGCGCGGTAACATCGAAATACTCGATGACCCCATACCCGGCGTGGTATACGACGGACCGCTGGCAGTACTCGTCGATCGTTACAGTGCTAGTGCATCCGAAATCTTCGCGGCGGCGATACAGGATTACGAGCGCGGTGTCGTGATTGGCCAACAGACGTTCGGTAAGGGCTCAGTACAAAATCTTTTCAGTCTCGACCAATTCATGCGTGCGCCAGGTTATGGTCAGTTGACACTTACTATCGGTAAATATTACCGCGTAACAGGCGGTAGTACTCAGCACCGCGGCGTCATCCCAGATATCGAATTGCCTTCGCTCGTTGATACCACAATAGTCGGCGAGAGCACTCGGGACGAGGCGCTTCCCTGGGACCAAATAGAACCGACTCGCTTCCGTGCTGAATCCTCACTAGAACCGGCAATCCAACTACTGGAAGAACGGCGATCAGCGCGCGCCTTGAGTGATCCTAACTACAACTATCTGCTGGAAGATGTAGCCGCATTTAAAGAACTTAGGGACCGTGAAACAGTTTCTCTAAATCTGGCCGAACGGCAAGTAGAGCGTAACAAACTCCAGGAAGAGCAACTAGAGCGAGAAAACGAACGCCGCGCCGCATCTAACCTTGAACCATTGTTATCGATTGAAGAACTTGAAACATCGGAACCAGTCGACATCCTTCTCCAGCAAGCAACCGAAGTAGTCGCAGACATGGCATCGTTGGAAGAGACGCCGGCGGAGTTCTCGTCTACTGCCCGCGCGTCCGGTAACTGATCGAAGAGTTAATTATCACTCTTTGAGCTACTCTGTAGCTTTAGCCCCTGGTTAGCACGGCTTGCAATTGGTATTGACGTTAATCGTAAACTACAGTGAGTCACTACTAACAAACATCAAGTAAACCTGTGACCCATTTCAAGAAGATAGTCTAACCATTTGTTAAGAATAAGATTGTCATGCCAGCGCTGATCTAGCTCAACTGAATGCGCTTTAGCAATAGCTTTGAGCTGGGGATGACGGTGTTTCTGCCGCCCGCTAATAGCCTCTGCCAGGCTAGCGTCATGATAAATCCTGAGCGTCAGGTCCGGGTCCGCGATCAGCCCAGAAACTTCATCTTCAAACCAATAGGTAAGATTAACAGCCGTCGTATACGGCCCACGAAACAATAACTTCAAGTGAAGATCACAATCCGGATTTTTTACGGAAATCATCTCTGGCTCCGCAACGGTCGGAACCGTCCGCAACCCGGCACTCAAATTACGAAGCTTAATAAAGTTACTTTCATATATTGTCATCAAAGCCGTGAAACTTCCGGGCCGGAAGACACACTCTGGAACAATGAGACTGTCTGTACGCATTCTTCAATCGTCGTAAATACATAACTCCGAGGATGCCATAAGCGAACTAATAGAACAAAGACCGACGCAACATAGCTACCATTGCCCAAACCAACTGATATTCACAGAAGAATCAATATAATAAAAAATGTTCGTTAAGTAGCCATTAACAAAGATAACTCAACGTCATCGACCTAAACGCCTCTCAACACCGGTTTCGTTTAGAATTCTGCTAGCAATCTCCTCAATAGAAGATTCGCTGACGTCAATAAATGGAATGCCTAGCTCTTTGTATAGTGCACTCGATAGTCTTATCTCATGGGAAACTTGCCGCTTTGAGGAATACTTACCTACCGTACTTCGTTCCTGCCGAATCTGTCTAAGCCTATCTGGCGCGATTATCAATCCGTAAAGTTTTTTTCGATTTTTGCGCAGTAACCTAGGTAGCCGGCACGCTTCCAGCTCATCATCGGTAAGAGGATAATTGGCAGCATAAAGGCCATAGGTAAGGGCAAGATAAAGACAGGTAGGAGTTTTCCCAGTCCTAGAAACACCAAGTAAAATCAGGTCTGCCTTATCATAACGCTCTACGCTATGGCCATCATCAGCCTCAATTGCGAAATTTGTCGCAGCCATTCGCGAGTCATAGCTCTTGATATCATCAATACCATGTGCCCTCCCAAGGGTATGAGAAGAAGGGCTTTGCAGCTCCACCTCCAACGGACCTAAGAATGCTTCGAAAAAGTCCAGTACTAGGCCTTTGGAATTGAGCAGGGGCTTCCGCAATTCTTCATCCACAAAGCTTATAAACACTATTGGGCGAACACCTAGCCGTTCAGCCTCAAGGTCAATATCTGTCGCTACTTGCTTGGCCTTGTCAAAGCTATCTACAAATGGCACAGTCACATCTTTAAAATTAACCCCATCAAATTGGGTTAATAGGCTATGACCGAGCGTCTCGACAGTCACTCCGGTCTGGTCAGACACAAAAAAAACGGCGCGATCGATCATAGAAAGATCATCTATTATCATTGATCCCTATCGGAAGAGTATTGCTTGAGAAACGTCACCATCCTATTAGCTAAAAGATTTTAATACAAATGACTAAGAAATCGATCTATCTTTTTGAAGAAGGTAATGCGGAACTTAAAGACCTCCTAGGTGGTAAGGGAGCAAACCTTGCTGAAATGACCAATATCGGGCTACCCGTTCCGCCAGGTTTTACAATCACCACACAGGTTTGTAAGGACTACTACAGTGAGGGAAAATCCCTACCTACCGGACTCGAAGATGAGATCATAACGGCGCTTAGTCATTTGGAACAAAAGACTGGAAAAAAACTCGGTAACACAGCCGATCCACTCCTAGTCTCAGTTCGCTCTGGCGCTAAAGTCAGCATGCCAGGCATGATGGATACCATTCTAAATCTTGGGCTGAACGATGAGACAATCAAGGGACTAATCGGCACTACGGGTGACGAGCGATTTGCATATGACGCCTATCGCCGCTTCATAATGATGTTCGGTAATGTCGTAATGGACGTCCCAAGGGAAGAATACGAACACCTTCTCACAACATTAAAAAAACGTCTAAACGTAGAACTGGATACCGACGTTGATGCACCTCATCTCAAGCACCTGTGTAATGAATATAAGGCTCTCACCAAAGACCGAATAGGTCAGGATTTTCCGCAAGACGTCACAGAACAACTAAAAACGGCCATCGAAGCAGTCTTTCGTTCGTGGAATAATGAAAGAGCTATTTTATACAGAAAAGTAGAAAACATTAGTCACGATATTGGAACTGCCGTAAACGTTCAGGCTATGGTTTTCGGCAACAAAGGTAATTCCTGTGGTACTGGAGTTGCATTCACACGTAATCCAGCAACCGGCGTGAACACACTGTATGGCGAATATTTGATGAATGCACAAGGGGAAGACGTTGTAGCCGGCGTAAGAACGCCTCTTGATATCCAGGAACTTTCAAAGCAGCAGCCCAAAATTTACCAACAATTTACCGCTATGGCACATCGCTTGGAAGCCCACTATAAGGAAATGCAAGATATTGAATTCACAATTGAAAATGGTCAATTATTTTTACTTCAATGCCGAACCGGAAAACGAACCAAAAACGCGGCAATTAAAATCGCAGTAGAGATGGTAAATGACGGGCTAATCACAAAGGAAGAGGCTATCCTCAATCGCATTACCCCTGCCCAACTTGAACAATCAATGCACCCGCGCTTCGTAGAAAAACCAGATGAAAAAATCTTCGTTAAGGGGATGAACGCTGGTCCTGGTGCGGCAACTGGAAAAATTGTGTTCGACTCTCAAAAGGCGGCCGAAATCCAAAACGTCGATCCTGGTGCTGAAATTATTCTTGTACGCGAAGAAACAAATCCTGACGACCTAGCAGGAATGCTAGCAAGCAAAGGAGTGCTCACTAGCCGCGGGGGACGGACCTCTCATGCTGCACTAGTTGCACGTCAGTTTGGTGTTCCTACAATCTGTGGGTGCAGTGAACTAGCAATCGACTCTAAAAAAGGGACTGTTACCGCTAATGGAATAACGCTGCGCGAAGGAGATTGGATCTCCATTGACGGTAGTGACGGCATCGTGTTCACCGGCAAACTTGAAACTGAGCCAGCCACAGCAATTGAAGAGGTCTCGGCGCTGATGGAATGGGCAGACTCGCTCAGAA
>Ga0310344_10001228_pt1 | contig 19636 bp, 19 predicted proteins | sample HC15DNA20200_MG_FD_203801 | JGI IMG/M metagenome (GOLD analysis project Ga0310344, IMG submission 203801) | Marine microbial communities from station ALOHA, North Pacific Subtropical Gyre - HC15-DNA-20-200_MG | ecosystem: Environmental > Aquatic > Marine > Oceanic | place: Pacific Ocean: North... | reverse complement strand
TTGGATACATTTTACACTACAGGTACGGGTTTCTGCAAAGCATATCAGTTAATTGTGCGTATGCCTAAATCAGTCACGTTCAGGTAGGGTGCGTAACATATCTGAAACATACATGTAATACAAGTGTAATAAAGAAGAAAATCCGTTGAAATATTTCTGGATTAGATTAGATTGTGAATCACTTACAGTAAGGAGAGAAGATCATGGATAGTGGAAGTATTGCATGGATGCTTACTGCATCAGCCTTGGTGTTGCTAATGACCCCGGGACTTGCATTTTTTTATGGGGGATTGGTGCGGGCAAAGAATGTGGTGAGCACCATAATGTACAGTTTCATCGCTATGTCGTTGGCTACAGTCGTATGGTTGCTGTGGGGATATAGCTTGGCCTTTGGATCTGGCAGCGCGTTTATTGGTGACTTAAGCTTCATTGGGCTGCAGGGAATAGGTATAGAGGACGGAGAGGGTGTGCCAACCTTGCTGTTCGTAGCGTTCCAGGGTATGTTCGCGATAATAACTCCTGCCCTTATCACTGGAGCTTTTGTCGAAAGATTCAAGTTCACTACGTATTTGGTCTTTCTAGTGCTGTGGCTTACTTTGGTCTACGCTCCGGTTTGCCATTGGGTATGGCATGAAAATGGTTGGCTTTGGGATATGGGAGCTCTAGACTTTGCTGGTGGTACAGTCGTACATATAAACGCAGGTATAGCAGCCGTCGCTGCTGCAATGATGGTAGGTAAACGTAGAAATCCAGGGATGGAGCCGCACAACGTACCATATGTGGTACTAGGAGCTGGCCTACTCTGGTTTGGATGGTTCGGATTTAATGCTGGATCAGCTGTTGCGGCAGATACTCTTGCGGTTAGTGCGTTTATCGTTACTAACGTGGCAGCCGCTACAGCGGCATTGACATGGGGGCTCATTTCCCACTTTAGATCAGGACGAATGAGTGCGGTCGGAGTTGCTACTGGAGCTGTGGCTGGCTTAGTTGCAATCACCCCTGCGTCAGGTTTTGTGGGACCTATGGGGGCATTGGCGATAGGCTTTATTGCAGGGGTTCTATGCTTCATATCTGTTGAAATTATCAACAGGACAGGTTTGGATGACGCATTAGACGTCTTTGCAGTTCATGGTGTAGGTGGAATAGTCGGTGCATTACTTACAGGTGTGTTTGCCGTTGAGGCAATTGGCGGAACTGCTGGATTGATTGAAGGGAATGGCGCGGTTATGGGGCCTCAGATCATTGGGGTTTTGGCCACTTTGGGATATTCCCTTGTAGTAACACTAGCCATACTATTTATATTGGATAAGATTCCAGGGTTAGGACTACGTGTGGGAGAACGAGATGAGGATGAAGGGTTGGACATATCAGCGCATGGCGAAAGAGCGCATGTTCGAGATGGAGCTGATTAATATAAGGTACACTCATGATGATAAATCTTTTGTGTAAATGAAAGGTGGAATCGGTATGATAAAAATTGAGGCAGTCATTCGTCCAGAGAGGGTGAGTCAGGTAAGTGTTGCTCTTCAGGATGTTGGGTGTGGAGGATTTCACTACTTGAATGTGACTGGGCAGGGGCAACAGCATGGAGTAGAGGTTTTCACTGGTAGAGGTGGACGCACAGCAACTCGCGCTGCCATGCCTAAGACGCTCTTAGTCACCGTTGTGAAAGACGATATGAAGGAAGCAGTAATCGAGGCAATAGTGAATTCGGCACGATCTGAAGGTGAACCAGCTATTGGTGACGGGAAAATTTTCATCAGCCCCGTCTCAGATGTAGTGCGTGTACGCACTGGGGAACGTGGAGAATCAGCCATCTAGTTGGCTGAGAGTTGCAACAATTGCTGATAAGCTGTTAAATAACAGCCAAGTGTCTACGGACACTAATCCTTAGGATGAAGTATGGAGAGGCTATGGTATACAAAGCAGAATATATATGGATAGATGGAACTACTCCAACGGCCAACCTCAGGTCGAAAACAAAAATCGTTCCAGACGGTGAGCAACCGCCGATATGGGGGTTTGATGGTTCCAGTACGCAGCAGGCAGCGGGAAGTAGTTCCGATGTAGTGTTGAACCCAGTTCTTGTGGTACCTGATCCGATACGAGGAGGGGATAACGTTCTGGTCATGACTGAGACTCTATTGCCTGATATGAGTCCTCATCCTACCAACACGAGAGCAGCGTGTGCAGCGGTCGCTGAGAAATACGAGGGATTTGATACTTGGTTTGGTATTGAACAGGAGTACACTTTCTTCGATGGGGCCAAGCCATTGGGGTGGCCTGAGGATGGCTTCCCCGGACCTCAAGGTCCTTATTATTGTGCCGTTGGTGCGGATGTAATATTTGGAAGAGATATAGTAGAAGAGCACATGGACGCGTGCATAGAGGCTGGTCTTCATATCGCTGGAATAAATGCGGAAGTTATGGCAGGACAGTGGGAATTTCAAATCGGTCCAGTGCAAACTCCACGAGTGGCAGATGAGTTGTGGATAGCCCGGTGGCTCCTAGCGAGAATTGCAGAGAATTATGATGTCACTGTATCGTTAGATGCTAAGCCAGTGAAAGGTGACTGGAATGGCGCAGGGGCGCACACTAACTTCTCTACTAACCAAATGCGAGACAGCTACGACGCTTGCGTCGCGGCAGCAGAAGCTCTGGGGACGAAAGCAGCAGAGCACATTAAGGGTTATGGGTATGGTATCGAGGATCGATTGACTGGATTGCATGAAACTGCAAGTTATCAGCAGTTCTCCTATGGTGTATCCGACAGGGGAGCATCGATTCGTATACCGTGGCAGGTAGCAAGAGATCAAAAGGGATACATAGAAGATAGGCGTCCTAATGCTAACGCTGACCCATACGTTACGACTTGCCTAATAACTGAAACGGTTTGCAGTGTAGCTAAGTCATAAGTAGGCTTTGCGCACTCAGTTGCGTAGCCCAAGCACGGCATAGACAGATATACCAGTTGGTGGACTCCTGAGAATTCAGGGATGCGCTCGCTGGTATATCCTAGTTCAGGCATCTAATAATCGTTTGCTTAACGATTGTCACTCTGCCTCCCAAATCGTTATAATGAGTATGGAACGTCGGAAATACCAATGATCCCCGATAGCTCAGCGGTAGAGCGGCCGGCTGTTAACCGGTAGGTCGTAGGTTCGAATCCTACTCGGGGAGCCAGAATATTGGGATTTTACGGCGTATCGCTGGACGGTGGACGTGGATAAAGAACCCCTAATCAATGTTGTGCTCTGTAATCCAGAAATTCCGCAGAATACGGGCAACATAATACGTCTCTGTGCAAACGTTGGGGCTCGGCTTCATCTGGTGCAACCCCTTGGATTCAAGTTGGACGATGCTAAGCTACGACGTGCTGCTCTTGATTATCAAGATCTTACTAACGTTGTATTGCACGATTCCATTGATAGTATTCTCACTGGTGATAAACGTGCGACCGTTTACGCAACTACGGTGGATTCGCCAGTAGTGTATACGGATCCAATATTTCAGACAGGGGACACTGTTATTTTCGGCTCAGAAAGTATTGGATTGTCTGATCAGGTTTTGTCTCGACTACCGCCTGAAAATCAATTAACGATACCAATGATGCCCGCTAACCGAAGCATTAATCTTTCGAATGCCGTAGCTATCGTTGCGTATGAGGCATGGCGCCAGATTGGCTTTTCGGGAGCTAGCCTTAGACGTAGTGTGCGATAGCGCGTCATTAGTTTTATCGTGACAGTATCTATGACGCTTTGCGAGGGAGATAGAATTGGCAAAGTTGGCTTCGCGACTCATAAGGATTATTCAACCACAGAGATTAGCTGTCCATATAGTTGCTGCATTGGTGTTTGGTCTGTCTTTGCTTCTTTATTTAATTACGCTGGCTCCGGGTGTTGTATGGCAGCACTATGGGCAAGATGGGGGTGAACTTGTATCTGCCTCGCTGATGCTGGGAGTAGCACACCCTCCAGGATATCCCACGTATTTGATGATAGGACATCTTTTTTGGCGGGCAACTTTTTTTGATAGTCCTGCCTTCACTTTTAATTTACTATCCGCTTTGAGTGCTGCGATAGCGGTCGTTGGATTCTATTATTTAACCACAATTTTATGTCACATGCTGGATAAGGAGTCTAGGCATTCGTATTTGCTATTGATCGTGTCGGCCGGATCTTCACTCACCTTCGCTACATCTTCTGTTTTTTGGTCTCAGGCTGTTATTGCAGAGGTGTATACCATGAATAGCGCTTTCTTTTGCTTGGCTCTCTTGTTGGCGGTTATGACAGTTGGTGCCAGATCTAGTGCCAGTAGCTTTGATGTGTTTCATATGGGTGGGCGTAATTATCTAGGAGCCACAGCATCTAAGTGGATTTTCAATTATGGAACCTTGCTCTCCGGGATTTGTATTGGAGTTGGCATGGGGAACCATTTGACGATAGTTTTTTTGGTCCCTCCGGTTCTTCTCTATTATTTCTACGGTGAGGGGTTAAGGGTACGTCCATTATTTGCATTTATAGGTGGGATATTCATTGGTCTGATGGTTTACGCCTATTTGCCATTGCGAGCAGGAATAATTGGGTTGCCGATCAACTGGGGAAGGACGGACACACTTGAAGGGTTTGTATGGCAAATTACTGCAGTTCCCTATCAGGATAAAGTTTTTGGAGTTGCATCTGGTGAAATAGGGGATAGATTGTGGTCATGGGCTTGGATGACTGTTGATCAGATGACCCTACTGGGAGTTGTAGTGAGCATTGTTGGACTATTAGCAATGGCTCGTGTGTGGCCTGGCATTGCGATGACGAAAATAAATGTTGCATTGATTTACGTAATATATTCCGTGAGTTATGCAACATCTGATTCGTATACTTATCTTATTCCTGTCTATGGCATCATGGGAGTTTTATTAGGGTTGGGGTGGTATACATTGGGTGATCAATTAGTTAAACGTCTGGCGGATGACCCTCTACGGAAAATAACAATATGGGCTTTGGTACTGTCTATGGCCCTCACTCTTCCAATTTTTAATATAGCGACCAATTATGCAGAGACGGATGTTTCTGAAAATACAGAGGCATTTGATTATGTTCAGGACGTTTTTAATAATATTGAATCGAATGCTGTGCTTGTTGCCACCGGGGATAACGAGGTCTTCGCCATTTGGTATGGTCACTATTCAGAGGGAATGGGACCTAGAGTATCCGTTATTGTTGCCCCATTGCTTCAGTATGATTGGTATTGGGAAACACTAACTCAGCAACATCCTGGGAGAATTCCTGAGGTTATGCCTAAAACCTATGAGGAAAGAATCCTTCAGATAGTCAAGCAGAATATTGGAAGCCGTCCCGTTTATTTCACCTATGTCGACGGGGCGATTGAATCTGAATTTGATGTGCAAGAAATAGATAGGGTGTACAGGGTAGCATCTCAATAAAAAATTAGTTGCTGTATTGTCTGGAACCTGCGGAAGCAATTCGATTAACTTTTTGCATCAGGTACAGTCCTTCGAGGATGAATTCCAGTGCTGAGGCTCTTAGCTCGCTTTGAGTTCCGGTTTCCAGTTTTGAAAACGCGTAATTTATACACTCTAGATCTGGAACCTCATTGACTAATTCTTGAGATGATTTGTCTGGACTTGATTCTAAGGTCAGTCCTTCTTCAAAACTTTCGAGTAGTTGGTCAAATTCCTCTGGTTTGAAATAAGTCGTGAAGATTGATCTTACTGATCTTTCAATAAGGGACTGTATTATCTTGTTTTCGGATCCATCATCTAATGTATCCAGTTCGATTTTTCCAGATGTAGAGATGACTAAGTTATCCAGATCGCTTATCCGTGGTGCTGTATGGGCGTCCCCCTGAAGTACTGATCGCCTCATAGCGCTTGCTATAACAGTTTCATAGTTTGCGATCGATATCCTTGCGCTGACACCGGAGCGCTGATTTATATCATTGCTGTTGCGGGCAGCGGCAGTAAAAGAGGCTATGATCTCTTTCATGTATTGTGGTATTGAGACGACGGCTTCAGAATCTGGGAACCGAGAGGATTCTTGTTCCATAATTGCTATCTCATCATTGATGTGCTCGGGATAATGTGTCCTTATCTGGGCTCCATACCGATCTTTGAGCGGGGTTATGATTCGTCCTCGGTTCGTATAATCTTCAGGATTTGCTGTTGCAACCACAAGGATGTCTACTGGAAGCTGTAGCTTATAGCCCTTAACTTGAATGTCTCGTTCTTCCATAAGATTGAACATGCCCACTTGGATGCGCTCGGGCAAGTCAGGGAGTTCATTAATGCAAAAAATGCCTCGATTACTTCGGGGAATTAGTCCGTAATGGATAGTGAATTCGTCTGATAAATAGCGTCCTTCAGCCACTTTGATGGGATCTATGTCGCCAATTAGGTCTGCCATTGAAACATCGGGTGTGGCAAGTTTTTCCGTATATCTATCTCGTTTATTTAGCCACTCTATTCTCGTGTGGTCACCGTCTTCACTTATGAGTGACTGGCATCGGCTGCAGATAGGGTTATAGGGATCATCAAATATGTCGCATCCATCTATGTATGGGATGTAATCGTCTAGTAGGTTAGTTAGGGAACGCAGCAGGCGAGTTTTGGCTTGTCCTCTTTCTCCTAAGAGCAGGATGTCGTGCCCGGAAAGAATAGCGTGTTGCAACTGGGGTAACACGGTTTCATCATAGCCTATAACATCGGGGAATGTTTGGATCCCTTGCCGCAAATCGCGTATGAGATTGTTTCTCAGCTCATTCCGGATATCTACCGGCCGGTAGTCTGTGTTGCGGAGTTCTCCAAGACTTTTTGCAGGAGTTGGACTAGTCATATCAGTGCCTCCAAAGACATGTTGCGTATCCCGTTGGTCTGCAGACTACCACAAAGAGTCTCAGAAATGTCCAAAGAATACATTCTTCTTATTCTCTGATGTTTAGATTAATAGTTAGGCCCTCGGAAAAGCGTGCATGATATAATTGGCATAGTTGCAACTGCGAGTGGAATGTATGCCTGTATCTTCACATTTATCTGTTAGGGCTATCCATAATATACCCAGTATAAAGCCGGGTGCTGATTTGTCTGGACTAATCATGGCGGCAGTCACGGCTATGGGGATTGGGTTGGAATCGGAGGATATACTCGTTGTTGCCCAGAAAATAGTATCTAAAGCAGAGGGACGCGTGGTTATGCTATCTGACATAAATCCATCACCGTTCGCGATTGGTATAGCCAAGCAATATGGAGGGGATTCTCGACACATTGAGGTCGTACTTCAGGAAAGCTCTCGTATAGTGCGTATGGATAGGGGTGTCCTTATAACCGAGACTCATCACGGGTTTATATGCGCGAATGCCGGAGTAGATTCCTCAAATGCACTTGTCGCGGGCTCAGTCTGTCTGCTGCCCGAAAACCCCGATGCTTCATCTCGTGATCTGAGGAATGGAATTGAGGCGATAACGGGACTTAAAATAGGAGTTATCATAACCGACACATTCAATCGTCCCTGGAGATTAGGGACAACTAACGTAGCGATAGGTACTGCCGGAGTTTATCCTTTCACCGATTATCGTGGTTTAACAGATGCCAATGGATATGAAATGAATAGTAGCTACGCTGCTTTCGCTGATCAGGTCGCAGGTGCAGCAGAACTAGTTATGGGGAAAACTGATGATTTACCGGTTGCATTGGTTCGTGGTCTGAGTTACGCCTCTGATCCGGACGGTGCGCAACAAATGCGGAGAAGTCCAGAATTGGACTTGTTCCGATGAACCTATGGATGCTAATCTAGATTGCGAGGAGCAGTTAGTGCTGTGCTGGGGGCATTGTGATTAACAAACTTAGTCACCAATTGTGGCGTTTATTGCCCGTAACGCTACTTATATCCTTGATTGTCGTACAGGCTGCTGGAACTACAACCATTAATGCGCAGGCATTACCAGCTTTCCCCGTTATCTATTACGGGAGCGCTACGATTCAAGGTGCTCCGGTAGAGGATGGGGCACTTATAACGGCACGAATGGGGAGTACGCTCTACGGTCCGGTCGTAGTAAAAGATGGCTCGTTTTACAATTTGGCAGTGAACGGAGATTCTAGTCAAAATAAAGAGATAATTACGTTCTACTTGCAAGGAGTAGAGCCTGCGTCTGAACAAAAAATCTACCGGTATGTCAATTTTCCCATACTTCCTGAGGAAATTAAATTAACTTTCAATGCAATGCCGCTCCCTACACCTGTGCCAACTGTAACACCTACCGTAACTCCTACTCCAACTGTGACACCGCAACCGACTTCAACCCCTATTACTGCGCCAACCCCTACACAGTCACCGCTGTCTCCAATGGAAGTCAGTATATTAATTGAGGGAGATGGCACCATTTCGAGAGGGGAAAAAGGAGTCCTAACGGTTGAAGCTGCGCCAAATGGACATCGTATCTTAAGGTTAGAAGCCATCATTTCTGCGGATCCGAGGCATATTAAGATTGTGGGAAGTGAGCCAGGGAGCTTGTTGCCAAGAGCATTGTCTGGCGAACAAGTCAGCGGTTCCGCCATCACTGTCATCATTTTTCAATTGGACGCTACTCCTGGTCTATATCGTAGTGGTTCTTTAGTCAATGTAGATTTCGAGGTGCTTCGCGACGGTGGATCGAATGAAATTAAGTTTGAACTGCTTGCCTTGAATGTTGTGAATGAAGATGATAATTCCATTGATATTGACGTGCGCGATTCTAGTGCATCTGCGATTGTTGTTGGGTTCCCTGGTGATCTTAACGAGGATCAGACTGTTGATATAGTGGACCTTGCTTTATTTGGACGAGCTTTTGGTACATTTGAGCGAGGCAGATACTATAACCCCGTTGCAGATTTTAACTCGGATGGGGCCATAGACAATTTGGACCTCAGTACAATAGTTTACTTCTACGACAGAGGATCCTAAATGCAAAAGAGAACGTCTATTATGGGGTATGTTAAGAAATTTCTCGTGACGCTGATCGTGGTCATCATTGCGACAGTAGGCTGTCAGGAAACAGAGGATGCTCCGTCAACAATCTCAGATGGAGGTACTTCCGATGTTGTCGTTGATTTGCTACCCGCTCGAGCGAAAGCTGCTGTCGGCGATACAATACTCGTTTCCATTAAGGTTGGTTCGAGCCGTGGTCTGACTGGAGCCGATATTGATCTTTCCTTCGAATCTGCCTATTTGGAAGCCATAGCATTTGGCGATGGTGACGCTTTTGGACCTAGCCCAGTGCGGGGTAGAGATTATATTGATAACGATTCCGGATTGGCCCGCTTAGCCGTGGCAAAGGTGGGGCCGTCCGAATTAGTAGGTTCGTCTGACTCGACTCTCGCTACAATCATGTTTGAGGTTGTCAGTGATCCTGCGGACAAAGAAACTACCGTAAGTGTTACTAGCGTTCAGTTGGTAAATAGCGATTACACTATTATCCCGAACGTGATGGCAAATGGAATGGTGTTTTCGATAGAGGAGTAGCTTTGTTCTCGGGGTATTAGTTTCCATGACTACTGAAATTGTGCCGCGATCAGTAGTCATTAAGTCCGGTTGAGCACCTCAGACCATAAGTGTTGATTTGGAGGCGTTACCGTGGGGCTTGTCGTTGGGTTATCTGTACTTGGTTATATTATTGGTTCTGTCTCCATCTCGAGCTTGATTTCAAAGCATTGGGCCAATGTTGACATTCTCAGCTTTGGGAGTAGGAATGCAGGGGCTTCAAACGTAGGACAGTTACTCGGATTCAAAGCAATGGTTGTTGTAGGGTGCCTTGACCTTGGGAAATCTGCAGTATCTGTCTTTTTATTGAGGCACTTTGGCTTTAGTAGCGAGGTCATACTGATTTTCGCGGCCGCTCTAATTGCTGGGCACTGCTGGTCTTGCTTTTTGCGATTCAAAGGCGGGCGTGGGGTAGCAAGTCTGACTGGTGTCATACTTGGATTGTCTTGGTTTGGTGTTTTAGCGGTTGGCTTGTCAATTGCATCACTTGGTTTGATTTTCGGCTATCGAGCGTTGTTTGTTGCACTCACACTGATTGGATTACCGGTCATTGGTTTGCTTTTTGATAAAGATCCTCTCGAACTAGTATGTTTAGTAGCCATTCTATTTGTGAAAAGGCTTACAGGGAATGCCTTGGTCCCGCAGTCTCCGGATGGGATTATAATGGGCTATCTGAGAAGGTTGATATTTGATAGAGATATTGCGTCAAATGCAGATTGGATTCATGGGGTCAAGAGGTAACCCTCGCCGCTGGATATTATGCTGCAACAGTTGGTTTTGCATAATATCCATTAGTGAAAATTATCGCAAATCTTAACGAAATCCTTCACAATCAACTCATCTGCGATTGGATGGACTCTTGGTATATTGACAAGCTGATAATGTACTTGGTAACCTCCCTTTGACAGTCCTCAAGTAGGCAGTATCAGTGTCTGTGGCTTGATCGCGTATAATGAGTATGTGAATACAGCGAAGCGATGGTTACTTAGCTACAGATAACTAGATAACTTGGTATTCGGAGGCATGACGTGCAGCAGGATAAAGACTTCATAGTTAGGTTTGCTGGAGAGGGTGGACAGGGGATGGTGACTGCTGCTGACTCGTTAGCGCAATCAGCAGCTCAGGTGGGGTACTTTATTCAAACGTACTCTACTTTTCCCTCACAGATTGTTGGAGGTCCTACATGGGCTCAGATACGTATTTCTAACAAACCTGTATTGAGTTCAGGGGATCAGTTAGATGCACTTATAGCGTTCAATCGAGAAGCGTATGACACCCATGCTGATGCGGTACGCGATGGGGGAGTAATAATATATAACTCGGAAGAATTTGAACTTGAAGACGACGGTAGAAGTTTCGGTATGCGGTTTGATGAGCTGGGCAAATCGACCGGTAATCCCAGAGCTGCTAACATGGTTGTGCTTGGGGCTATCGCTCACTTGGTTAGTTGGCCTCAGCAATATCTTAACGATTTCGTAGTCCGTCGCTTTACCCGTGGTCGTCCTAATGATGAGGAAATAATTAAAGCCAATATCGAAGCTTTAGGTCTTGGCCGTGATGGTGCCGCGACGACGAGTTTCGACCTTGGCGAACTGCCTAGCATCGAAAAGCCCGATTGGGATCAGGTATTGGTGAATGGCAACCAGGCGATAGCCCTTGGGGCTATGGCCGCAGGTGTGGATACCTTTGTAGGATACCCAATATCTCCTGCAACCACTATCTTGGTGTTTATGGAGCAAAATCTTACTGGAGAGGACAAGTTTGTCTATCAGGCCAGTTCTGAAATTGAGTCGATAAATGCCATAGCCGGCGCCGGTTTTGCTGGCAAGAAGGCTATGACCTCCACTGCAGGTCCAGGATTGTCTCTCATGAGTGAAGGAGTTGGGATGGCCTGGATGATGGAGATCCCTCTCGTGATCGTCGATGTGCAACGGGGCGGACCAGCCACTGGGTTGCCAACTAAGACAGAACAATCGGATTTCCAAATAGCCTTGCATCCGGCCCATGGCGATGCTTCATTACCGGTGATAGCCCCAGGAACGGTCGAAGAGTGCTTTACCGCTGGCGCTGTATCCCTTAATTGGGCTGAGCGCTATCAGGGGCCGGTGATATTGCTCAGTGAACATATGTTATCCGAGAGATCACAAAATATACCAACTCCCGATCTAGCAGGGGTCGTAGACGAGAGGAGAGAGGTGTATAGAGGGGATAACGGATACCTCAGGTACGAGAGTAGTACGTTGAGCCCAATGCCTGTTCCTGGTGGACCTGGATCTTATGTGGCTAATGCGAGTGAACATGATCCCATGGGTGATACCACGCATAGGCCAGACAGGCATATACACATGACTGAGCGGAGATTCAGTAAATTGGCTCTGTTGAACGATGGCACCTACGAAGAAGAGTTGCCTAACGAACCCATAGTGATAATGCCTTGGGGAGGTTCTAAAGGACCTGCCCGAGAGGCTTATGACGAGTTGTTATCTCAGGGGACGGAGTTTGGATGGTACTATACAATGTACCTTCACCCGCTTCCGGACGCTTTGTTGGCTTCGCTTAAACAGAAAGAATTGGTCATTGTTCCTGAACTCAACTATCTTGGACAGTTCGCGAGCTACCTGCGGTCTCTAGGAGTGAGAGCTGAGGCCATCACTCAGTATAGTGGACTTCCTTTTGGAGTACGCGATCTTATCGTAAGAATTCCTGAGCTTGCATCATCAATGAAACAGGGGGTAGTAAAATCATGACGACGAAGAATCCAGAGTACGATTTCGCTTGGTGCCCAGGATGTGGTGACTTTGGCGTGAGACGAGCGATTGAATGGGCCGTTGAGAGACGGATGGATACGCTTGGGGAAGTGATTGAGAATACGGTAGTGGTCGCTGGTATAGGCTGCTCCGGCAACATGGTTCATTTGCTTGAAGGACCGCAACCATTCGGGATTCATGGAATCCATGGACGGACTTTGCCTATGGCCTTTGGAATCAAGGGTTCGCGACCGGACCTGAATGTGCTTATTGCAGCAGGCGATGGAGATTTCTTAAGCATTGGTGGCGAGCATATCGCACCACAAGCGCAGAGAAACCTCAATGTTACGGCTGTGATTATGGATAATGGCGTATATGGACTCACTAAGGGGCAGAGTTCGCCTACGACTGCGCTAGAGGTTATTACCCCAACAACACCCTACGGCAAGATGGAGGGCGCCCTCAATCCACTGGATTTGTACCTAACCCTTGGGGCGACTTACGTCGCATCGGGCATCTCTAGCAAGCCTAGGGATTTAGCTAATCTGATATACGATGCTATGAATCACTCTGGCTTCTCTATGGTGCACGTCCAGTCTCCCTGCACAACATACAATGACACATTTGAAGCTTTAAAAGGTAACCCGAGGAAGGGTATCCAACCTCTTGCTTGGAACGTTCCTGACGACCACGACACCTCTGATAAGGCTGCGGCAGTTGATCTTGTACGATCGTATGGTGTGCCGGTTGGTCTGCTGTATCAAGATCCTGATTCTGTAGCTTTAGATGAGCGGTACGCGCAGATTATGTCAAAGCAGAGAACTAGAACTGCTCAGGATCTCGTTGATTCATTTGCATTTGCAGTGCAATAAAGAACAAAGACGCCAACGTTTGTGATGGGCACGAAACGACAAGTTCTGGTCTAAGTACTCTCGGTTACCTCGCCGGTGTATTTGCTAGGACATTTGACTAGGATGTCGTCTACGTGAAACGTTCCTTCTTCATAATACTGACCCTCGGCGACTATCTCCGAATGGGGATTGAAGAATAGGTCTGGAATAATTCCGTCATATATCATCAAGAGTTTGGTAGATCCATCTGTGAGTTCAAATCGCGCTTCAGTCTCGCCTGAAATCCGCGTGAATGAGTCTGCGACTAGGTTGCCATTTACTCGAACCAACTCTGCATGGGGCTTATTGGTTACCACTTCCCCAACGGTATAATAGTATACCTGAGCACTCTGGAACGCGGTGAACAAGAAATAGGATAATGCGATGCCCAGAACTGTGAGTGCGATTATAAGCCGTGTCTTAGCAGTGGACTGGGGCTCTGAATTTTCCATTGTTGTCGGTTCAATGTGAGACTCGTCAGACAAAGCTAACTCCTTCGCGGTGTCGGAAGCCCTTGCGTTGGGGAACCGTCCACCTCGTTGTCAATTCTCTATGGAATCCTGTATATCTGTCAATTGTTTTTGCATGTTTGCTATTTCTTGTCTCAATCGAGAATGCTGAGAAGCAAGGTACCATGCGTAGATAATGAAGCCTAGCCACGCAACCGCGAATGCGGCAAACAGAAAGGGCAGATTAGCTTCAGGGCTTTGATTGGTGGTGGCAATCTCGGTGCCATCACTGGCTCCAAGAAGGGCAATAAGTATTCCAGTCCCTATGATAATTCTTACTACGTACCCAATATGCATATTGTTTTCATACCTTCCTATGATACTGATTTGCCGAGGTTGCCGTTATTTGTTTGAAATTCTATATACCAGATCATCAATTTGATCTCGTAGAGATCCTATTTGGTTGACTGCAGAGTGTAGCCGTGTTCGAAATATTATGGTGTAAGCGAATAGTAAAAGTATTGCTATGAAAGATACGAGAATGCCTAGCTGGATAGCGGGATCTAAGGCATTCTCTTCTGCCGCAGGTCCAATGACCTTGTCAGGATGAATCGTTCTCCATAGTTCTGAGGCTAAATAGACGGCAAGGGCATTTATCGATCCCAGAATTCCCACAATAGCAGAAAATCGAGCACGCTTATCTGGTTCCGCGGTATAGGACCTTATTAACAAATATCCAAGATATACCAGCCAGAGTATCAAGAAGGTGGTAAGAACTGGATCCCAGGTCCACCAGACACCCCAGGTTGGTCTGGCCCAGATGCTGCCGGTTACAAGGGCTAGAGTTGTGAATAATAAGCCGACTTCCACGCTTGAGTGGGCAAGGGCGTCCCATTGCGGGGACCTTCGGACAAGGTAAAGGATACTAGTAATGAATACTATTATTGGGGGAATTAGGCTTAAAACTGCTAGTGGGACATGAATATAGAAGATCCTTTGCGATACACCAAGGTTAACATCTGTCGGCACCATAATAAAGATGAGGTACAGAGCGGACATCATCGCAATCAAGATCAACCCGAGCATGATTCTATTTTGTAATAACACCTCAGCCTCGCTTTCTTTTACAGTACCTGAGCCGAATCCTATGCTGTGTTCATTGAGAATTATTCGTCTACCGCGAAATTAAATAATATCGCAGATGTGGCGATGATGGCTAGAGATAAAGCTGCGAGTACTCCAATATCTTCTAATATGTTGGCACCATAGCTCGGATTTAAGGCATTTTGAGTTGCATCCACAGCTGCTAGAACTATTGGGATTACCGCAGGGAAAAAGAGAACGGGCAGCATTATTTCTCGGGCTTTCGTGTTAACGGAAATCGCAGCGAAAAGAGTTCCAGCTGCTACGATGCCAATGGTAGCCATTCCGGTTATTGCTGCTACAGTTGGTGTCAGCAAGGGCACATCGAACAGGATGGAAGACAGTGGGAAGAGTATCGATTCGATTACTAAAAGGAATATCAAATTGCTGACGACTTTGCCCAAATATATAGCATCCCTCGGAACCGGGCACATAATAAGTCCGTGAAATCCTATCTGATCATATTCAATAACAAAGTTTCTCATTACGACCATAAAGGAAGCGATTAAGATGCAAAGCCAGATAACGGTTGCGGTTGTTGTGAAAGTAGCATCGACAGATTTCGGTATTGCTAGATTCGTCACTATCATCAGGGCTATCACGATAACTAGAACTGAAACTGCCATCTGTCGGGTTCGCATTTCAAGGCGAATATCTTTATAGGAGATGTCCCAGACCTGTGTGAGATATGTTTTCATTTAGGCTCTCATGCTTGTTTTAGGATTTCCTTAATTCATGTAGGGAATGATATTCTTGTATTGAAATTTTTAGAGCTTCTTGACGTGTGCTGAGTTGTAATACGTCAGTGACTAAAGGCAAAGCCCAATCCACGTTATGCGACGTCAGGACAATCGTCTTGCTTTGCAGTGTTTGGCCTAGAGTTCGGGCCAACTCATCAAGGCTGTGAGTGTCAAGCCCAGAATCAGGTTCATCCAATAGAATTACATTTGGATCATGGATGATTGTTCGAGCCATCCCCAACCTTTTCCGATTGCCGTGTGACAGCAGGCTCACTCGCCGATCGAGTAGGTGACTAATGGTGAAAAGATCGGCTATTTCTTCAATTCTGTATGACACATTAGGAACATTAAACAACTTGCCGAAAAAGGTGAGATTTTCTCTGCCTGTGAAGTCTTCATATAGGAATGGGCGGTGTGTGAGAATTCCAATTGTTTTACGGTGTTCTGGATTGGATTTATGTATGTCAACGCCGTGTATGCGAATAATTCCTTTGGTTGGTCGTATCAGTCCGCCGATTACGTTTATTAGTGTGCTCTTACCAGAACCGTTCGGTCCAATAACTAACAGACGCTCTCCGGTTTTGATACTGATATCTAAATGATCTAGTGCTCGCTCGGAGATATAGTGTTTGGACACATTGTCGCACTCAATCGCGGCGTACTTGAATTGATTAGTCACAATTTACTGCCTTTTTGAAAACCTCTCGTTAAGCGCAGTGTGCTACCCATGAGGTAGACGGATGGTCGGGGTCCTAGGGAAGCGGCTTACGCCTACTCAACAGCAGGGCTATTATAGATGGGCTACATTTAGATGTGCAACTGCTAGGGTGATGCACATTCAGGTCTTGGGAGTATTTGTTGTGAGGAGTATACTTGCACTAATAGGACCCTAAAGCAAACAGGAGGCGCGTGTGCAGACCCTCCAGGACTTGTTAGATAGAACACGGGATTATTTGCCTGAGTCTCATCGGCAATTTCTTCGTGATGCCTACGAATTTGCTGAGAAATCTCATTTTGGTCAAATGCGTCTCTCTGGGGAGCCGTATATACAACACCCGTTGAATGCGGCTCTCTACCTAGCCGATATGCACTTAGATAAAAATACGATTGCTGCTGCCCTTTTACATGATGTGATTGAAGATTGTGACGTTGATGCCCAGGAACTGGAGGACTGTTTTGGCAGGGAAGTTGCAGTGCTAGTGAATGGTGTTACTAAGCTGGGGAAGGTAGAGTACAGGGTAGATGTCGGTGGGAAGGCTGCTAGACAGTGGAAATCAGAAAATCGACGGCAGGCAGAGAGTTTGCGCAAAATGTTGCTTGCTATGGCCGAAGACGTAAGAGTGTTGATGGTAAAGCTTGCTGATCGTTTGCATAATATGGCTACGATCAGCCCGTTGCCACAGGATAAGAGGCTTGTCATCGCTAATGAGACTATGGATATATATGCTCCGTTGGCAGGTAGATTGGGCATGGCAGATATGAAGTGGCAACTTGAGGATTTAGCGTTCAAAGAACTGAATCCTGAACAATATCGAGGTATAGCTGATTTGGTGACGGAGAATCGGGCTTCACGAGAGAGCTATCTGGGGAAAGTCCGAGAGGTGCTTTCTGTAGCGCTTCAGGATAGTGGTATAAATTTTAAAATTATGGGTCGAGCTAAGCACATATATAGTATCCATCAAAAAAGATTGAAATATGAAACCATGGGTAGAAGTATGGATACCTTATATGATTTATATGCACTTCGTGTATTTGTCGATACAGTGAGTGACTGCTATGCAGTATTAGGGACAATTCATCAGTTGTGGCGTCCTATCCCCGGAGAATTTGATGATTATATTGCCAACCCCAAGCCAAATTTATATCAGTCATTACACACGACGATCAATTGCTTGGAAAACAATCCCTTGGAAATTCAAGTTCGGACATATGAGATGGATGCGATTGCTGAGCACGGAGTTGCAGCACATTGGTATTACAAGACCGGGGCAACAAACACTAGACCTACGGAAGATATGACCTGGTTAAAGCAGGTTCTTGAATGGGATTATGAATCAAGTGGCCCCGAAGAATTTCTAGAAACTGTCCGTATGGATTTGTTTAAGGATGAGGTCTTTATCTATACCCCTAAGGGGGATCTTAAAGAGCTTCCAGTTGGATCTACGCCTTTGGATTTTGCGTATCGTATCCATACGGATTTGGGACACAGATGTATCGGTGCCAAGGTGAATGGCAGACTTGTTTCATTGAATACACCACTGAGCACAGGTGACATTGTAGAAGTTATTGCATCTAAGGCGGAAAGAGGTCCCAGTCTTGACTGGCTGAATCAGGAATTGGGATTTGTCCAGACTGCTGGTGCGCGTCAATCTATCCGCGGATGGTTTAGAAAGCAAGAACGGGAGATTAATGTTGAACGAGGCAAGTCCCTTTTTGCTAAAGAGTTGAGAAGGTTGAACATAAGTTTCAGCGGTCCAGAGGTAGTACAGCTATTGGGATCTGATAGTGAGGATGACCTATATTTAAGGTTGGGGAATGGATCACTTACCTTGTCTCAGCTTGACGTACGTTTAGCTACTCGTAATGAGACGTTACCCGATGTTAAATATGCTGGGGAGATAGCCGCGCGTTCCGCCCCCGTCGAGGTTTTGGGTGTAGGAGATTTGCTGACCAGAATGGCATCTTGTTGCACTCCTGTACCAGGCGATGCCATCATTGGTTTCGTAACTCGCAGTCGTGGTGTTACGGTTCATCGGAATACTTGCTCGAATATATTAAATGAGGATGAACCTGACAGAATAATTCCTGTAAACTGGGGAACCAAGACGGATCTGCATCCAGTTCGGATCAGGATAGAGGCGTGGGACAGAATCGGGTTGTTGCGCGATGTTACGACTCTTCTATCAGGAGAAAAGGTAAATATTGCAGCGGTATCCACTACGTTGTTGCCCGATGAAATGTGCGTAGTTTCTTTGACGGTTTACACTGCTAGCCTCCAGCATCTTACGAGGCTGCTACTCAAATTAGAGTCCATAAAAGGCACTGTAAACATTGGCAGAATGGCCGGGCTAGAATAGACGCCTAGTAGTGCCCGTGGTAGTGTTGGCGTGACATTAACCCATGTCTCGGGTATACTTGCTGCTAGTCTACAAAACGAACCAACAAGGGAGGGTGGTCTTGCCAAGCGAGAAATCAGCGAGAGTCTCAGAAACAAAACGGGTCAGGAATAGAGGTATAAGGTCCAAGTCAAGGACGGTTATTGCGAAAGCTAGGACCACGCTCACTGAATCACCCGGAACAGAAGCTGCTGCCGAGGCATTATCCGCTGCCTACTCAAATTTGGATAAAACCGCTCAACGTGGAATAATCCATCGTAAGAATGCCTCTCGAAGGAAAAGTAGGCTAGCTCGACTGGCTAACGCTGCTAGTTAATCTCGTCCCCATTACCGCTCAAGAATGTCCTCATTGACAAAGTCCCCTATGTCTTATTACAATGGTAGTAGAACATGTGTTCTCTGGTATTTAAGGTGACAGAATCCGCAAATGCCTGTGATGTTGCTTGGAAAAGGAGAGATAATGAGTTCGAGTGGGATAGGGGCTAAGGCACAAGAGATACTAGCTTTTATAGAATCGTTTGTAAGACACAACAACTATTCGCCATCATTTCGTGATATTCAGCAGGCATGTCAAGTTTCGTCTACATCAGTGGTTAACTATCATCTTCGGAACTTGGAAAAGAATGGTCATATTAGGAGATCTAAGGAAGTTGCTCGTGCGATAGAGTTAGTGCAACCTCCAATATCTGAAAATACTGTTCCCATCGTTGGCACGATAGCTGCAGGGGAACCTATTCCAGTTGTGCAGGATATTAGTCAGGCAGATTATGATTCTGGCGATTATATTGAAGTTCCAGGCATGATTGGGATAGAGCAGGGGAAAGCATTCGCGGTTCGGGTTCGTGGATCATCAATGATTGATGCTTTTATACAAGAGGGTGATGTGGTGGTCTTAGAGAAGAGGTCTACGATTAAGAATGGAGATATGGTGGCAGCCTGGTTGCTACGGCAACAGGAAGCGACGCTTAAACATTGGTTTCTCGAAGGAGAGAAGGTAAGGCTCCAACCTGCAAATGAGCAGATG
>Ga0310344_10001227_pt1 | contig 19650 bp, 15 predicted proteins | sample HC15DNA20200_MG_FD_203801 | JGI IMG/M metagenome (GOLD analysis project Ga0310344, IMG submission 203801) | Marine microbial communities from station ALOHA, North Pacific Subtropical Gyre - HC15-DNA-20-200_MG | ecosystem: Environmental > Aquatic > Marine > Oceanic | place: Pacific Ocean: North... | reverse complement strand
GCATAGCCGAACTTGTACAGAAGGAACATGTCAAGGGCATCCGCGATATTAGAGATGAGTCGAGCAAGGAAGGAATCAGAGTTGTAATCGAGATTAAGCAGAACGCTGATCCTCATGCAGTTCTGAACCAGCTATACCAGTCCAGCAGACTACAGGAGTCATACTCTGCCAACATGATGGGGATTCTGAAGGGCGAGCCGGTTCAACTCGACTTGAGCACCATCTTGCACACGCACGTCCGCCACCGAGAATCAATCATTGAGAGGCGCACTCAGTTCGATCTCAATAAGGCCGAGGCTCGCGCCCACATCCTTGAGGGATTAATCAAGGCGCAAAAGAGAATGAGTGAAATCATTGAGGTAGGCAGGAACTCGGATTCAAGGGATCACTTCGAGAGATATCTTAGAGGCGAGGAAAAATACCCGAAAATAAAGCGGTTCGACTTCTCAGAGAGACAAGCCAAGGCAATTGCTGAGAGGCGCTTGTACCAACTAACCAAACTGAATGTACAGGAAGTTGCTCAGGAGCTTTCCAACCTCAAGGACTCAATCAAGGAGTACAAATCGATTCTAGATAGCAGGGTCAGGAGGTTGGGGATTCTCCTGGAAGAGCTTGAAAAGGTTGTAGACAAGCATGGAGATGAGCGTCGCTCGCATATCGATCCCACACCGCTTTCGATGGACAGGGAGGATCTGGTTGCTGAGCAGGCCATCGTTATCTCACTGACTCAAGATAACTACATCCGGCACTTGCCTGTCGAGGCTTTCAGGCTACAGAACAGGGGAGGTAAAGGCCTCAAGGGAGTTTCTACCAAGGAAGAAGATGCTCCCTCAAAGATTGTGACTTGCTTCTCCAAGGACAGGTTGTTATTCTTCACGGATAAGGGTCGAGTCTACGGGCTGCGTGCTTGGGAGACTCCTTCGGCGAGTCGACAGGGTAGGGGCACTCACATCCGCAATCTGCTCAGTGGAATTAGAGATGAAGAGAAAGTAATCTCGATACTGCCAATGAGCAGGGATCTGATCGAAGAGCCTGAAGGGCACTACCTGATTTTCGCGACCACAAATGGTCGGATTAAGAAGAGTCGTCTGTCAGATTATGTCAAGATCAATCGTAACGGTAAGTACGCTCTGAGATTCGCAGAGGGCGAGGATGACTCACTAGTTACTGTCAGACCAGCAACTGATGCAGATCATGTCGTCCTTGTCTCGTCCAGCGGTAATGCCTGCAGATTCATGCCTTCAGAAGAGAAGTCCCGTACCGACCCCACCTCCGGCGAAGTCGTGACCACGCACGTTGTTAGGGTTCAGGGCAGAGTGAGTCAAGGCGTGTCGGGAATGAAACTGCAGAAGGGCGACCGGGTGATTGGGATAATTGTCACAGATGATTTCGATACTAGTGTCCTGACCATCTCCAAGTTCGGAATGGCCAAGCGAAGCAGGTTGGGTTCAGGAGAAATGGCCCCAGTTCTAGACGAAAATGGTTCTCAGATGCTTGATGATGAGGGTGCAGGAGTAACACAAAGAGACGGGTATAGGCGTACAAATCGGGGCACTAAGGGGGTACGAACTATGTCACTGCGAGATGAAGATCGTATAGTCAGCGTCAGGCAAATTCCTGATTTGGATGATCAATTATTCATTCTAACCAAGACTGGGATGATGATTAGAATGGTTTCGGGCCAGACAAAAGAGACTCTAGGCAAGGTGACCAAAGGCACTCGAATCATGGAGTTGCGCAATCCAGATCGAACTGGTTACAATGACGAGATAATATTCGTTGCTAGGCTGCCTGCGGAGCTCGTAGATTCCTCGGACGCCGACGAGGCTGCCTTCGAAGAGGAATGAAACCGCTCGCCTTAAGCGAACATTACCGGTCGCTTGGCTGCTGCGGCAGTCGCATAGCCTGGCCATTGCGCTGGATTGCTAATCCAGTGGTGTCTCACCTCGGGAGTTCGAATCTCCCCTGCCGCGCCACACAATTATCACAGGATTATGGCAGGATTAACACTCCGAGGCCTGTGCCGAGGGTGTGCTCAGCCTAGAACCGATGGATATCGCAGGACCATTGAACTGGGCGCTCCCTCCTTCCAAGAGTCAAATGATTCGCTGGCTTGTACTGTCAGCTCAGTCATCTGACTCGGTATCACTAAGATTCTCTGGAGAGCCTGGAAAAGATGTATCTTCAATGGCAGATTGTCTAGAATTGCTCGGCGCTGTGATAGATCGAAAAGAAGGAGAATGGATTGTCTCAGGAGTCGGCGAGGAGGGATTCAAGACTCCACAACAAAATCTCGATTGTGGAAACTCTGGTACTTCTGCTCGATTCCTGATGGCAATCGCTGCGGGGATGAGTGAGGAGATCCGGATTGACGGAGATGAGTCGCTCCGGGGAAGGAACATGTCAGCCATAGCCGGAGCCTTGAGGGAATTGGGGTGTTTTGTATCCGGAGATACTCTTCCTGTTACTGTATCGGGGCCACTGCAAATCGATTCGGCTAGGCTTGAATTGAGCTCTTCCAGCCAGCCCCTTTCAGCGATACTATTGGCCTCTCCTGGATTTCCATTTCCAATCAAATTAGAGACAGTCGGAAGCAGCGTCAGCAGAGGGTATTACGAGATGTCATTCGATATCGCTGAGGTTTGCGGCTCTCAGAATAGGTTCCTCCACGGCGCCATTGACATTAAGCCATGGGAAGTGCGAGTCCCCGAAGTAGTGACGATTTCGACAGAAGACAGTCTTCTGCCGATTGCTATGCTAATCTCAAAACTTCACGGAGTCAAACTGGAATTGGATATGGATGAGGTCAGTTCAGCAATTGCGAGTCTGACTAAGCAGTCCGAAGTGCTTGATCTTCGGGATGAGAGTGACCTGATTTGTCCGGCCTCAGTTCTGATGGCAATAGGAAGTGGAGGGAAGATAATCGGAGTATCTCATGCTCGAGAAAAGGAGTCGGACAGAATCGATTCTACTGTCTACCTTCTGAGATGTTTCGGGATGGAAGCTGAAGTAACACAAGACGGATTGGAGATTCCAGGAGGTCAAACGCCGGATAGGCCCTTGACCCCAGTTGATTCCCACCGTGATCATCGCCTCGCCATGACAGCGATGGCCCTAGCGAGCAAGTGTGGGGGAGAAATCTCTGAGTCGGAGATTTGTGAGGTTAGCGACCCTGGTTTCATCCCGAGACTACTGGGATTAGGTGATTAGTTGTCATATAGAAATAATCTCAGCACGCATCTACTGCTTCTACTGGTCGCTGCCGTCTGGGGTTCAACTTGGGCTGTCGGACGGTTCCTGAGTTATGGCCTCGATGATGCGAACAGAGCCAGCATGGGCCCTGCGACCTCGGCGTGGCTGAGGTACGTCTTTGCTGTCGTCGCATTCGCGGCTTGGTGCTTGATCTATAGAAATAGGGATGGTCCACGAATCCTACCCCGAGGAAGGAAGGCTTGGAGATACACATTCTGGATGGCTATGCTGGGGACCATGGGGTATCAACTGCTATTCATGAACGGTATGAAGTGGACTGCAGCAGGAGATGCCTCTCTGATTATCCCGATGAACCCCGTATTCACCGTGCTCCTCGCCGTCCCGTTACTCGGGCAGAGACTGAGTCTGAGGATGGTACTGGGCCTAATGATAGGATTGCTAGGTGTGGCAACTGTCGTAGGTTGGAGCCCGAATACAGAGATACCATTCAATCATCGCTTAATTGGGGCTGTTATGATCGCTCTCGCTGCCCTGACCTGGGCCGCCACCAGTAACCTGACCAAGATGGCACTGTTGGACGGAACAATCGGAACCTCATTGGAGATTGTCGTTTGGTACTCAATAGTGGGCTGGGCCCTTCTCACTCCTTGGATGATAGTCGAAGTCTGGAGTTCTGGCATCCCCATCCCCAATACTGCTGAGTGGGCTTCGGTGGCCTATCTAGGGCTTATTTCCACGGTCCTCACCTATGCATGGTTCGCACGAGGCATAGACAGGATTGGAGCTACTGCTGCTGCGTCCTATGTTTTCCTAGTTCCCGTTTTCGGAGTAATCAGTGGATGGTTGTTACTTGATGAGAGTGTCGGAGTCTCAATGCTGGTAGGATTCTGTCTGATTGTCTTTGGTGTCAGAGAGGTCCAGCGTGAGAGTGAGAGGTTGAGTGCTGATTGAGCGACTAATTCTGCTGCCTCATGGTTAAATAGAGAGGGTCGGTGGGCCGCGAAGTAGGTATCCGTATGGCACGCAAGCCAGCCAAGATGTATCGCCAGATTAAGGGTCAGGCGTACACTCGCAGAGAGTACACTGGCGGTGTCCCGAACAACCGAATTCTGCGCTACTTCATGGGCAATAGGAAGGGTGCTGAGGCAGGTCAGTTTGAAGTCGTAGTCGAGTTGACAGCTGACAATCCCTGCCAGATTCGTGATTCGGCTCTTGAATCCGCAAGACAGGTTGCCAACGCGACCATCAGGAAACTAGCTGGAGAACAAGGCTACGCACTGCGGATGCACACATACCCTCACCAGATCCTGCGAGAAAACAAGCAGGCCACAGGTGCCGGGGCTGACCGTGTATCATTAGGGATGAGACAGTCTTTCGGTAAGAATGTCGGTACTGCTGCTCGGGTACAAAGAGGTCAGACTGTAGTCTCAATTTACACCTCTCCAGAGCACTATCTCACTGCTAGGGATGCTCTCAGGAAAGCTAAATGCAAATTCCCGACCCCCTGTACAATCAGGATAGTTGAGGGCGCCGAGCATTTGAAGGGCCTAGTGTGAGGTTGCAGGGCTATGTCGCCCTCTGATTCGTTGTCAGTGTTGCAGGATTCATTGCGTGGATCGCCCATCATTTGGAAAGGTGAATACCCCTACTTCATCCACCCCATCTCAGACGGAATCCCGCGGATGGATGCCGATGTTCTGCGTGCTACTCGTGACCTAATCGTAGAGATGGTTGACTGGTCGAAGATCGATCTCATTGTCAGTGTTGAAGCAATGGGGTTACCCCTGCTGGCTGCTGTTGGGGACGCCACCGGTAAGCCGACTGTGGTAATTCGAAAGCGCGAGTATGGGATGGAAGGAGAAGTTCGAGTCGATGTGTCGACAGGATATTCCCAGTCCACCACCTACATCAATGACATCTCACCGGGAGAGAGGATTCTGATTGTAGATGATGTAATCTCAACAGGCGGGACTCTCGAGCCTATACTTGTGACCCTTGAGGAGATGGGAGTAATCCTTCAGGATATCGTCATCGCCATTGAGAAAGGTGAGGGGCGTGAGAGGTTGGCCAAAGAGCGCCCTGGCTGGCCGATTAGAACTCTGGCGCGAATCGATATCATCGACGGCAGGGTCGAAATTCTCGAGTGATTGCATGGACTTAGAGAGGCACGATTTCGAGTTGGATGATCTCGTTGAGAGGATTAAGTCAAACGACAATCGATTGGTAGCTCTGCAGGTTCCTGAGGGACTGAAGATGCAGGCACTTGAGATGATGGATTCGATTGAAGATGGGTCTGGGGCGAGGGTGATTCTGGCCGCAGACCCGTGCTATGGTGCATGTGATTTAGTTCACGATAAAATGCGGATGATGGGTGTTGAACTGGTCGCTCATATGGGACATAGTCAGATGAACATAGACTCAGGTATGCCGACTCACTTCATCCCGGTGACATACGATGGTGACCCTGAATTGGCTCCGGTCCTTACTATCCTCGAGAGCCATAGGGCAATCGCCCAGTCTCGCCTAGAGGCTGCGGATGAGAAGGTCGAGATCGATGAGGATGCTGCCAAGGAGAGATTTCTAGATGCTGTGGGCCGAGTTGCCCCTCTGACTGGTACAAAATTGGGCCTCGTCGGCTCGATCCAGCACCTGCACCTACTCGAGGAGTTCAAGAGTAGGTTGGAGAAGGCTGGGTTCGATGTCGAGATTCCCGTTGGAGGAGACAGACTGACATTTCCTGGCCAGGTTCTGGGATGCAACTACTCGGGAGACGCTCCTTCAATCGGCCACTACTTGTTCCTAGGCTCAGGTGACTTCCACCCCATTGGACTGGTACTGCACACCGGCAAACCTCTGGCGTTGCTGGACCCATACACGGGAGGGGCGTCTGAGATGTCTCTGGAGCGTATAGAGAGGATTCTGCGGCAGCGCTTCGGCCTAATCAACTCAGTCAATGAGGCGAACTCATTCGCTATTCTGATTGGAGAGAAGCCCGGGCAGATGCGTCGTAACCTAGCCATACGCATGAAGCGCCTGCTAGAGAAACATGGGCGCAAGGGGTATCTACTCGCTCTCGACCACATCAGCCCGGATCTCATTGACTTCTATCCTGTAGATGCATACGTCAATACTGCATGTCCGAGAATAGCCATTGATGACTCAGTAAGATATGCCAAGCCACTGATTACCCCATACGAACTAGAAGTAGCCCTCGGAGAGAAGAAGTGGGAAACTGGTTACCAGTTCGACGAGATACCCTGATTAACACGCACACCACAGATGCGCATATGCGCGCGTGTTGCTCCAAATATGTCTAATAACGATGTGAGCACGAGTCACATGATGGCCGACTACCTCGACAGAATTGGAGCGGGCAAGGTACTGTTGGACAGAACTCCGTTCTCCTTCGACTGGACACCGCCAGAACTTGTCGGTCGTGACGATGAGTTGCGTGTTTTGGCCTCGATGTTTGTCGGAATCGAGAACCAAGGTGTGAGCGGAAGAGCAGTGATAACGGGCCCAGTCGGATCCGGCAAGACGGTGATGACTCGTCGCTTCGGAGAGGATCTTCAGCGCGCCCTAGATGGACGCAGGAGACTCATACTAGCACATGTGAACTGCCGTAACCACCCCACTGCCTCACAGGTTCTACAGGAGATTGCTAGATCTCTTGATTCGGGGCAACCCGAGAGAGGTTTCAGTTCAAGCGAAGTAATCCAGTCAATCAGGCGCAACCTCGGGGCTCATGATGCTCATCTTATGCTAGTCCTCGACGAAGTCGATGTCCTGATTCGTAATGACAAAGGAGATCTTATTTACAAACTACTCAGGATTGATGAAGGGCAGAATCGGCAGGGCTCTTTGTCGACAATTCTAGTCAGTCAGAATACTTCTCTAATCAAGCTGTTCGAGCCGGCGATTATCTCACGACTCGGAGAAAGCAATATGCTGACGTTGGGCGGTTATGGGGAACAGGCTTTGAACGACATAGCCAGACAGCGTTACGAGAAAGCTTGCAGGCCCGGCTCAGTGGACGATGAAGCACTTTCCAAAATTGGAAGATTCTCGGCCGAGACCGGCGATGCGCGGCTCGCCATCGAACTCCTAGAGGCTGCAATCATTCGTGTAGAAAAGGATGGTAGGGGCGAGGTTTTGGCCCAGGATGTTCGGCCCAGTACCTTACGGGCAGCATCTGTTGAACCAAGCCAGATTGATGAGTTAGGAGAACATCAGAAGTTGGTGCTGCTCGGTATCTGCAGGCGATTGAAGAAGGCAGATGCAGTTTCCAGCGGTGACGCCCAGAAATTGTACAATCTGGTCTGCGAGGAGTTCGGAATCAAACCGCGCAGTTACACCACCTTCTGGAAGCACCTCAAGACACTGGAGGGGCTTGGAATGATTGAATCGCGAACTGCCAATGCATCAGTTGGAAGAGGGCGGACTCAACACATCACCATGACCAATACGCAACCCGCCCTGCTGGAGAATCGTATTGAGAAGGAATTCCTATGATTTTCAAGCGCCTACGGCGCTTCCGAACCGCTCTTATAGGGGCCTTTAGTCGGGAGGCCGTTCGGAGGTGGTCATGTGGCAGCAGAGCAGGTATTCAAGGCAGTCGTGAACGATACCGTTCCTTCATCTGAAGGTAGGGCCTTCAGTATGGATATCACCGGCTCAAACTACAATCACTTCCTAGGCAAGAAAATAGGTGACTCCGTGGACGGAATGTTCGTCGGAGAAGGTGACAAGACCCTCAGCGGATACAAGCTGGAGATCACTGGCGGCTCAGACCTGACTGGAAGGCCGATGAGACCGGAACTGGAAGGTAGTGCAATCAAATCGGTCTTGACCACTGCTGGAACTGGCTACAAGGGCAAGAGATACGTGAAGAAGAAGGGTAGAGTCTACCGATACAAGTACGACGGATTGAGAAAGAGACGAAGATTTCGTGGTAGTGTCATAAGCCAGGATACTCGTCAGATTAACCTCAAGATTGTCGAATCCGGAAACCGCTCTCTCGACGCCATCTTCGGCCTCGTCGAGGAGTCAGAGACCGTCGAGGAGCCCTCTGGAGAAGAGGAGTGATTCGACGGGGTGATCAATCTGAGCAATCTACCGAAGCAGCCTGAAGTCAACATCGGCATGGTGGGTCATGTCGACCATGGCAAAACCACTCTAACTCAAGCTCTGTCCGGAGTCTGGACTGATACTCATTCCGAGGAGCGAAAGCGTGGAATTAGCATCAAGCTGGGCTATGCTGATACTGCATTCTACAAGACTGCAGACGGTAGGTATTACGTCAGAGGGAAGCATCCAGATGGAGAAAAAGACTCGGATGATGATTTGTTGCGAGTGGTTTCTTTCGTAGATGCTCCAGGTCACGAGACTCTGATGGCCGTCATGATCTCTGGAGCATCGATAATGGATGGGGCGATGTTGCTGGTTTCAGCTACTGAGAAGTGTCCACAACCTCAAACAAGAGAGCACCTAGCAGCACTACAAATTGCGGGTATTGAGAACATAGTAGTAGTTCAGAATAAAATTGATATCGTTACTCGAGAGAGGGCGCAGGAGTCTTATGCCGAAATCAAGAACTTCTTGCAGGGGACGATTGCTGAGTCGGCACCAATCATTCCCGTCTCGGCACATCACGACGTGAATCTAGATGTCCTGATTAGAGCAATTGAGGATGTAATCCCAACACCAGACAGGAGTTCGAATGAATCTGGCCTGATGTATGTGGCGCGCTCGTTTGATGTCAATCGTCCTGGAACTCGTCCCGAGGGGCTATCTGGAGGAATCATAGGAGGCAGCATAGTAGAAGGTTCATTCAGTGTCGGAGATTCGATTCTGATTGCCCCGGGTCGACGTGTGCAATCCGGAGGAAAGACTTCTTGGAAGCCGATTCCAACGATAATTGAGAGTCTAAAGGGCGGAGGTTTGGACCTCAAGTCGGTTCACTCAGGTGGGCTTTGCGGAATAGCCACCCCGATGGACCCTGTGTCCACTAAGGCGGACGAGTTGTCTGGACAAGTAATGGCAAGAGAAGGAGAGTTGCCGCCAATCTGGGAGGAATTGAATCTAGAACTCGAACTTTTGGAGAAGATGGTCTCTTCAGGCGAGGATGAGGCAGGCTCAATCAGGCCACTACAGACCAATGAGATGCTGATGATTAATTCCGCTACAGCTACCAGTGTTGGCACCGTTTCTTCGGCAAAGGGAGGCTCTGCGAAAATACAATTACGCCTCCCGATTTGTGCTAAATCGGGTAGTCGAGTGACGCTTTCTCGGAGAGTAGGTTCCAGATGGCGACTAATCGGACACGGCTCAATCGCGGGGTGATTCAATGGTCGGCGTCTTGGTAGACGCTTGTGGATGGGTCGCACTGGTAGAAGCGCGTCTGAATCTCGATTCCAGTATGAAGGATGTCGTCGGGGCTGCAGAGCTGAAGTTACTGGAATGTGTAGATAAGGAGCTTGAATCCGTTTCTGCGAAGCAGAAAGGCCTCCTTCTGGAACTGCTCAGGAATCGCTGTGAAGTCTTACCTGACTTGGAAGGAATGAGGCATCCCGATGGGATGCTGGTCAGGCTGTCCTCTGAGAATGGATGGCCGGTGCTGACAGTCGATACGGAACTCAAGCGGCTGCTAATCGAGCAGGGAGGTTCGTACATCGAGGTCGCCTCGGGCCGATACCTCAGACTAGTTGAGACCTAAGGTAGGGTGAATAGACGGTCATCTCCATGTCCATCGAGTAGACCGATTCTAACCGCTGCATCTAACCAAGCGTGTGAATAGTTGATTGCTGCGAAGGCCCGCACTAGGTCTCCTTCTTTCATGAAGTGGCTCGCATCTGATGCATAATCATCACACATCCTGAGCATTGAAACAAGTCTCTCTTCTTCTGCCGCTCCCTTTGCAATTGAGGTAGCCTTGGATCTGGCTTCATCGGTCAGAGCGAGATATTTCTCGACGAGTTCGATTGTAACGGTGGAATCCGACATGTGGACACCTAATTCATCCCGAGTTCGGCAGAAGCAACATCACTGAGTTTGAATAGCCGGGTCCTACCTTGCTTCCTAACTGAAAGAAATCCGGCTCGGCGAAGACCATTGAATATCTGAGATAGCCTAGTTCTGCCGACTTCCAATACGGCTTGTAGCTCTGGATCGGAAGGTGATACCTCCCTTCCGGCAGCCGCCTCAAGGATAGTTCTCTCGTTATCGGAGATTGATGCGACTCTAGATCTTTCAAAGGGCTCATCAGTCTCCCAACTAGGGCCAAACTGGATAGGAATTCGAGGAGGGGGCGGGAGAATGGGGGCTACAATCTCCGGTTCCGGATCTGGCTCAACCAATTCGGGAGTATGTTCCAGGTCGAACAGAGGTTCCTCGGGCTCCGGCGGCTCTGGGACCTCGGGAATCTTTCCTAGACTGGGATCCGCCGTCCAAAGTGCTCCTTCATCTGACATCAAAGGGACTTCATCAGCAGGGGCGATAGATGTGTCAGGAAGGGCTTGAGACTCGAAAACGGGCTCTGGCTCTTTATTCGCTGGCCTATTTGTTGATGGGACGAAGGGTTTGGGTTCGGGAGAAGCAATCGTTACAGGCGTTCCATCGGGCTCTTTGGGCATCTCGTCCCCAGCAATTACAGTCCGATTTAGCAATCCGCTGAATGCACCCCTAACAGGAGTTCGAGACTGTTCCTCAGTAGCATCTACGATTGGAACAAAGGAATCCAATGTTCCCTGGCCTTCTTCTGGAGGATTGGATGGTTCAGGCGGCTCGGTTTCAGCCCAACCATCCTCGACTTCCGGAACTGTCTCGTCCCAATCTGAGTCGCCCTCAGGCTCGAGGTTATCTTCCCACATGTCTTCGGGCTCGACATCCCAGTCGTCGGCCTCCTCGGGATGAGTTTCTTCATCTTCCCAATCCTGCACTGATTCGGTATTTTTGAGATTCTGAATAGCCTCATCTGACTCAATTTCAGCCTCAAATGGTACTTCTGGAACATCGTCTATCCTGCCACTCCATGACATTAGTCTCTCTAGTGTTCCCTCAGAGCCATTGCCTCTGCGCTCGTCCAACAAATCTCTGCACAGTTTAACCACATCACGTGGATGCCCTCCTGTGCGTTCCATTATTGCATCCATCAGTAGAGGATTGATTACCCACTTTTCACGGGCCTTTCTACGGATCAGATTGTTTGCGAGTTCCTGTATCTCCGACTTGGAAAAATCATCCAGATTCTCGATATCATATGCTTCCACAACCTCGTCATCGATCGATTTCAATTGTGAAGGAGTCGCGGTAACGATTACTAAGGCCCTGAGTCTCTGCAATAAAGGAGTGATTCTTGTCAGAAGATCATTCAGTGGAGTCGAAGTAGGGTAATCAAGTGCAATCAAGGGCAATGGTCCAGTATCTTTGTCTAGCATTTCGACTAATGATTCGCACATACGTGACGTGGTTTTAGGCACATCGTAACCCGCGAAATGTACTGAAATCTCATTTAGAATTGAGTTCACAGGATCCGTCTCAGGCCAAAACTGGCTAACGAGCTTGTTCCTGACTTGAGAAGAAAGTGCATTCACCAACGAAGTTCTTCCGCTTCCGGAATCTCCGACCAAGAGGATGTTTCTGGGGGATTCTGAAATGATGTGTTCGCGCAGCCTAATCATCAGAGAATCTCGTGCAACAAGGTCCTGAGCTCTCGACGGTTCAATCGGACGATGATCGAAGGGATTCCCCCTCAATGGAGGCAAGTCGAGTATCGACACGGCTTCTGAAATCATTGCATCAGCAGCGGCTTCAATCATTCTTAATGTTCACGCATTCTGACGCTTTTCACAGAGCGATTTAACGGGTTTTTCACTGATTCCGAGGATTTGATTTGTCCGAATTCCTTACAGCACCCCGAAACGATTCGGCATGGATTAACGCTTTGTTAACGCTTTAATGATGCGTTAATGATGCGTTAATAGCCAAATTAACGCTTTCAAACACCCATTCTGAGTGGATCGAGTAATCTTGTTCACCGCTAGATTACCTGTTCGCAAACAGTTAGAAGCCATATTGGCCGGGGTGCAAACGGTACCATGCCAGTAGACAGCAGCCGCCTAGAGGGATTCTACAAACTATCAGTTTCAGAACGCAGACAAATGTTAGCAGAACTAGCAGGTCTGACTCCTGAGCAGATAGAGGCCTGGTCTGCCAGCGGAGAGCTCTCTGAAGATGCGGCTGACAGGATGATTGAGAATGTCGTTGGCACATACTCTCTGCCCATTGGTGTGGCGACCAATTTCGTCATCGATGGAGATCACTACCTCGTGCCTTTCGTTCTCGAAGAGCCCAGTGTTGTTGCAGCTGCTAGTAACATGGCAAAAAGATGTCACGTGAGAGGGGGTTTTGTATCGAACAACGATGATCCTGTGATGATTGGGCAAATCCAAGTCGTCGATTGTGGCGATACAGTCTCAGCAATTGAGGCAATTATGAGTAATAAGCAGGAATTAATCGATTCTTGTAACGAAGTTGATCCGATTCTAGTTAAATTCGGAGGCGGTTGCAGAGATATTGAGGCCAGAATCATCGAAACCGAGTCAGGCGAGATGGTTATTGTCCACATTTTGGTTGATTGCAGGGATGCAATGGGCGCTAATGCAGTCAATACGATGGCTGAGACCATTGCTCCCAAGATAGAGGGGGTGACCGGTGGAACGGTTATTTTGAGGATAATCAGCAACCTAGCGGTCCACAGATTAGCCAGAGTTAGTGCTGTGTTCACTCCTGAAGAAATGTCTGACAGGGGCGATTCTGCTCAGGGGTCTGAAGTGATTGAAGGTATACTGCAAGCATATCACTTCGCAAAGGCGGACCCATTCCGTGCGACAACACACAACAAGGGCATAATGAATGCAATTTCTGCAATAGCAATCGCCTGCGGGCAGGACTGGAGGGCAATTGAATCGGGTGCTCACAGTTATGCCTCGCATGAGAGAATATACGGTTCGCTTACACACTGGGAAAGTGATGTCGATGGCAACCTAGTTGGCTCGATCGAGCTTCCAATGGCGGTTGGGCTTGTCGGAGGGGCCGTACGCGTACATCCCGCAGCACAGTCGAATGTTGCACTTCTGGGAATATCAACAGCAGATGAGTTGGCGAAGGTCATGGCAGCAGCAGGGTTGGTTCAGAACCTAGGTGCACTCAGAGCGCTTGCTACCGTTGGCATCCAAGCCGGACACATGAAACTCCACGTTCGAAACATGGCCGTTACTGCAGGTGCAGAGGGTGATGAGGTTGACAAAGTCGCTGCTAGACTAAGGGCACAGGGCGGAAGAATCACCCAGAAGGCTGTGGAAGAGGAGTTAGCTAAACTCCGGTCCGAGTGATTACTCGGCCTGTAGTGTGTCCTCATCAGTTGAATCCTCTGAGAATTCGTTGATCGATAATTGCTCTTCGGGAGCGAGTGAGGCCGCCAATTGGGCACTTGTAAGGCCCATCTTCTCTGCCTCCTGTCTGAACCACAACCGTACCTTCCTGTACTCAACCTCGGGACAACCAAAGTACTCCGCGAACCTGCGCGTGGTAGTTAGCCTGCGAGTTAGGCCGTCTCTCCTACGATCGAGCAGGCCCATCTTCGCGAGGTCCCTGACGTGCTCGTAAGCGCGCTGTCCTAGCATATCGACTAATTGAGATTGTGCCATAGGTTGGTGGTATGCCACTAGGGCGGCAGCAGGAAGCAGCCTCTGTGGGATGTCTGCTCTGAAAGATTCGGGCAGATGAGGAGAAAGTCCCGGCCTGACCTCGAAGATCCATCTTCCGGCTACATCGGATAATTGTAGGGCCGAATCTCTTCGTCTGCGAATAGTAGACTGCAACTGGCGCAGGGAAGACTCTACTTCGGAAGTTGGTTTTTCGAGCAACTCGGATAGTTCCTCTACCGACATCGACCTACCAGCTCCAAACAGTATTGCTTCAAGAATAGTGGAAAGTTCTGGATCAGACAAGTTCTGCCACCTCCGGAATCTTTGGCTTGGGATTTAGTCTGAGAGATAGTGTGGCGAAGTCGTCTTCCTCGTTCCATAGGTCTCTGAGGGTTATCTCGCCGTTCCTTCCGTCCTTCTGTTTGAGGTCGACAAAACCTCTGTTGGTGAGGAACAGAGCTGAGACCAGTGCTGCCACTTGGGCTTCGGCTTCGGCTTCTTCCACGGGCACTCCATGCCCTATAGAATTCGAAGTCAGATCTTCAACGAGTAGTTTCAGAGATACAGGCTCTCCAGCATCTGAGCGGGTCTTGAGCGATTCCCAAGTTCTCTGAAGGTCGCCCTCAAGGTCCTCGATATGCAGGCTACCGCTAAATCTCTCTCTCGCTTTAGCATGGGCCTCTCGCCTCTCCTTTGCAATCTCCTCCCTCAGTCTCTGCTCGGCGGCCAATCTGCCTGCGTCCTGGAGGCCCATTAGCAACTCGCCTAGTGTGACAGGGCGGCTCTCATCGCGATGGATTCTGCCCTCAAACATCTGCGGTAGGGTCTCGTCGGCAGCACCGGACAGTATTCCTACGGAGAAGTTGTAGTCGGCATCATCGAAGTCGGCCTCCCAGCCTCCGTCGAATTCCCATATCTCTTCCTCTTCCTCCTCGAAGGCCCTCTCCTGCCTCTCAAGTAGCGTAGCTGCTTGGCCACGGAGTATGCACCATGCCATTCTGACTAGTCTGCCGCAAGTTGGCAAATCGATGTTCTCGGCCTCTTCGATTCTCTGGTTGAACATCTCGATGAATGTTGACAAATCAACATCCCAGGGGTCAAGATCTGATGATTGGAATAACTGGAAGACCAGTGCCACAGACCTATCAAACGGATTAATCAGGAACTGGTGCTCTGCTTCCTCTAAAAGAGAGAGTTCGACCAATCTATCGAGATATTTGCTGGTCTCGAGATCAGTCTCGCCACCAAGCATACTGGAGACAATTTCATCCCTCATCGCATGGCCATCGAAGACGGTCATGATTCTGCCTCCTTCTGTAACTCCTCAGATTGTTCAGCAACCTCTGGCTCTTCTGTAATCACAGATTCTCTCTCTTCTATGTCCTCTGTCCATTCCCCAGTCCTCTCCCTAAGAGAGTCCATGGTTTCCACTTCAGTAGTCTCTTCGATGGTTTCTTCGCCCTCTTCTATTTCGATTCCTGCTCGGTCTGCAAGACCTCCTAGGCTCTTGGGAGTGCCCAGTGGCTCTGGCGCTCTAGGCATATCATCGGGTTCGGGCAACTCAGGCATCGATTCCTTGTCGGCCGCGGATTCTTCCTGTGCCTTGCGCTCAGCCTCGAACTGGTCGCCCATCTCCAGAGCGGTCGCTCTGTCAAAGTCGGTGATTAGTCGGCTTCTACCATCGCCGGCATGTGTAACGCCGACGTGGTGGTCGGCTAGAGTAAGTGTGACCTTGCGTAATGTCACCATGAGAAATTGTGCCCTTAGGCTGCGCATCCTGCACAAGGTCGCTATTCGCTCGGCGTTGAATGGGTCGAGGTTCTGATCTACCTCGTCTAGATAGTAGAACGGACTGGGTTCGTAGTCCTGGAGTGCGAAGATTAGTGCCAGCGCGGCCATAGACTTTTCACCTCCAGAGAGCATGCTCCTGCGAGTGTTCTTGCTCTTACCGGGAGGAACGCAATCCATCTCCATCCCGCCCTCAAATGGATTCTTTGGATTCTCCATCCTTAGGCTACCACTACCTCCGGGCTGCAGAATCTCGTATACCTTCGAGAAGTTCTTGTCGACATGATTGAAGACAGCCATTAGTCGTGTCTTCCTCTCTGACTCGAGTTGGTCGGATAGAGAAATTAGTTGATCTCTCCTAGAGCGTAGCAGAGTTGCATCTTCAGCTAGAGCGGCAATTCTCTCCGCAGTGATGTCATACTGTTCAATTGCTAGCATGTTCACATTGCCGAGTTGGCCGAGGCGGCGCTCGAGCCCCTGCACGCTCTTCTCCGCCTCGGCCACTGTCGGCAGATCTACATCAGCCGGTGGAATCTCAATTCCTGCATCTGCCAATTCGGCAACTATCTCATCCACTGCATCTCGCTTCTGCTGGATTTGTCCATTTAGTTCCTCTATGCGAGACGCCAGTGTCTCTCTCCTCTGGGAGAGTGTGTCCAATGAGGCCCTCAGGATGGCCCTCTCATCTACAATCTCATCCCTGCGTTCGTTGAGTGCTTTCTGCTCCTCGTCGAACTGGGAGGCTTTCTCTCTGAGGTCATCTAGTTTCTCTGTAGCCTCAGCTATGCTTCCCTTGAGTTTTGAAATTCGGCTCTTGGCCTGTGAGATTATGGAATGTTTTCTCTCAATCTGCTTGGAGATGTCCTCAACCCTTTCGGTTAGGATTGCAATCCTCTCAGTAGAACTGGAAATAGCAGACTCTGCTGCGAGTCCCTGACGGCCAGCTTCAGTCATCTTTTGCTCTGCATCTCGCAACTTCTTGGATAAATGGTCGGGGGCGTGGTCTTGCAAGGCCTGGGCGGCCTCAGACCTCTCTTCTAGAACGGAGTCGAATTTTTCCTTAGCCTCGGCGGCTGCCTGTTTGGCCGTATTATTGGCCTTCTCATGGTTCTTGAAATCAGAGATTGCTGCCTGGACCTTCTTACGAACCTCCTCAACCTCCTTCTGAGCCCTGTCCATGTCTGATTTCCAGTTACGTGCCTGGAGAGCCTTGTCTGAATCGTCCAACCCGTGGATTCGGTCTCTCAGGGTCTGCTGGTTAGTGCGCAACTCCCTCAAGGCTGCTTCGACAGTAGAGTAGATTAGATTGGCTTCTTCAACTGCGGCTTCAAGGCGACTCAGGCTATTTGAAACAGAACCGCCGCCGAAGGCATTTGAGAAATTCTTGGCAGCAGAACCGCCAGTCATCGCTCCGGAACTCTCGATGAGTGATCCGTCAAGTGTGACCATTCTGACTCCGCCCATATTCCTCCTAGCGACTTCCATTGAGTCGACAACTAGGGTATTCCTGCTGACATACCTGACAGCAGTGTCAATTTCTGGGTCGTATTCAAGCAAGTCTTGGGCGAAGCCGACGACGCCCGGATTGTTAGCTACAATCAGAGAGCGTCCTCCTGGTCGGTTGATGCTTAGTTTATTCAGAGGAAGGAAAGTTGCCCTACCTCCGCCATTCTGCCTTAGCCAAGCAATGCACTTGGCAGCTACATCGTCATCGGTGACCACAATGCTCCTGAGCCCCGCGCCCAAAGCTACTGCAAGTGATTGCTCGTGAGAGTCGTTCTTGGGAGCTGTGAGCTCTCCCAGGGAACCTAGAATTCCTTTGATTTCTCCGCTCTGTCTTAATTTGGCCAAAGCGGCAAGGGTGATTGCTGAACCAGGGGCCTTGGTTCTCTCTTCCTGGCGGGCTCTGGCTCGATTCAACTCACGCTCTGATTCTCTGACCTTGTTCTCGGCTCTTTCTCTGTCTGTTGCGAGTCCCGACTCCTGCTTCTGCAAGCGACGTAGTTCCTCGGCCAGGGATGTCCTGTCCTCCTGCGGATTCTCACTCTGCAAGTCCTCCCCGACTAGTTCGAGGTCATCACGGACCATCGTAGCCTCTTCGAACATCTCCTCAAGATCGGCGAGTTTGCTGCTGGCCAGTTGCTCGGTCTGCTCGGCTCGGTCTGCTTCCAGTCTCTTACCGGCATATTCTGACTGAGCAGCGTCGACCTTTTCGGAAACTCCACCTAGTGCCCGCTTTAGGTCGCGACCGTGCTTGTCGCCTGACTCAATGGCCTGCCTTGCTTCTGCCTCCTCATTGGATGCCTCCTCGATTGCAGTTTGAGAGTCGATGAGTTTCTGCTGAGCGGAATCTAGCGAGGCTTTGGCATCTGTTTGGGCCTTCTCGGCCCTATCCAGTTCCTTGCCAAATTCCTCGGCCTCGGAATTGGCTGAATCGATTATTTCCTCCTGATCTGCAATCCTGTCTCCTCCAGTCTCCATCTCAATCTCATACTGACGGATGGTCTCAAGCAACTCCTTCGCGTCGCCACTCATTATCTCGTTAATCTCGGACTCAACTCTGACCATCTCCTCATCGAGTCCAAGCAATGACTTGTTGCCGCCAGTAATCTTGTTGCCAATCTCATCGATTTCACCCGTGTAGCGAGTTCTCTCCTCACTGAGTAACTCGACATCTTCCAATCTGTTCCTGTGTCTAGATTGCTGGAGTACAATTTTGGAATCGTCAAGATTGTCCTGTAACTGCTTGAACTTTAGTGCCTGCTCCCTCTCCTTTGACAGGCTCTTCAATCTGCCCTTCTGATCATCCTCGAGAATACCGATAGTCTCGATGCTGTTCTCGACATGTTTTCTCTGAGTGTTGGACTTCCTAATCTCATCATCGTAGGCTGTTACTCCGGCCACATCCTCGATGATTTTTCTCCTGTTATAGGCAGTCATGGTAGCCAGATTAGTGACATCACCCTGCTTGACGATGTTGTATCCTCCAGCCCTAAGTCCGGCCTCGGCCAAAACTCTCCTCATCTCTGTAGCAGTGGATGGTTTGTCGCCGATTCTGAAATTGGAGATCGGCGCCCCCTTCCTGCCTAGTTTGACGGTCCGAGTGAAACTAACCTCATCGGAGTCTACTCTCAATCTCCTCCTGCCATCCTCATCAGGTTCGTTGTTGAACACCAATGTAGCTGTCATATGCTTGGCAGGCCTGCCTCTCTCGCCTCCATTGAAAATAAGTTGAGTCACATTTGAGGCTCTAAGAGACTTAGTTGACTTAGGGCCAAGTACGAATTCTAGGGCATCCAGTGTGTTGGACTTGCCTGATCCATTGGGTCCGGTAATCGCGGTAAATCCCTCTTCCAGAGGGATGGTGACTTCGCCTCCGAATGACTTGAAGTTCTCAAGTTCCATTCGTATAAGATGCATCCCCTCACCCTTTCGCCGAACGAATTATCGCCGACGACATTCGCTAGGTCCAATTCTGTTCGCCTATGAATGTTGAGGCTGCCATAGGCGCAGCACAGCGATTACGGAGGGCGAGTTAAATCGCCGTGAATTAATCAAATTCTGAGGAGATTTCGATGGCACTGACTAGAGCTTGGAGCATCTCATTCCTTGGGGTCGGCACTCCGACTAACTCTCCCATCTCAACAACTGCTCCACACAGGTGGTCAACCTCTGTCTTCCTGCCTGCCATGATATCCTGCAGCATCGAGCATCTGTTATCGGCAGTATTTGCTGCGACCTCTCTGAGTAAGTCTTCCAAATCCAACTCTGAGAGGTCGACTCCACTGGCAGTTGCAACCATAGCAGCCTCTGACATAGCTGAGATTGCTTGAGTCCAGAGTTCGGGCACCTCAAGAAGCGCGCCATTACGCACACCTGCTATCGAGCAAACCGGGTTGATTGCGACATTGACCAGAAGCTTGGTCCAGATTGTCATGTGGAT